>Ga0315907_10000053_pt1 | contig 163672 bp, 179 predicted proteins | sample LakEriMetagenome_3_FD_203525 | JGI IMG/M metagenome (GOLD analysis project Ga0315907, IMG submission 203525) | Freshwater fungal communities from buoy surface, Lake Erie, Ohio, United States - Buoy 12 MA123 | ecosystem: Environmental > Aquatic > Freshwater > Lake > Lake biofilm | place: USA...
CCGTCTGGTCGGCAGCCTGCAGCGTGTAGCGCCCGTCGGCAAACAGGACAGCCTTGTCGGTGAACACGAAAGCCGAGCCGAACGAGCCGGTGAACCCCGTCGCCCAGGCGAGGCGCTCGTTAGCGTCCGGCAGGTACTCGTTCTGGTACTCGTCGTCATGCGGCACATAGAGGCCATCGAGACCTTGCGCGGCGAGTTCGCGGCGAAGGAGCGGAAGATGGGCCCGGCCGTCCTGCGGCCCGCCCTTGATGTCGAATGTCTGTCTCATGAGTGTGTCTTAACCCGATGCTGGCTCTCCGGAAAGGAACCGAGCCATGCGAATTCTCATATCAATTTTCAGATTGCCATCCGGAATTGTTTATCCCGCACAACCTATAGAGCGGCCACGGCAACATGCTGCAGCGCAGCAAGAATGGTTTCTGAGACGCTAACTGGATCGCGCTGGTTGCCCATATCGATGGGCATCTCCGGATAAGAGCCTAACTCCCTCTCACATCTGGAGGCCCCCGCCGACACGGGGGTCCAGTGCACTGGGTGAAAGAACCCTAACCCTTTTTGGCAAACACCAGCGTCGACCAGCCGTCGCGCTTGATCTTGCGCTGGAACAGCATGCCATGTCCCTCGAACGCCGCGCGGACAGGGGCTGCCTGATGGTGAAGAAGACCTGACAGGATGATCGCCGCCCCCGGCGCCGACAGGCGCTGGATTTCCGGCGCGAGGCCGATCAACGGCTTCATCAGGATGTTCGCGAACACCGTGTCATAGGGCCCAAGGCGCCGCATGTTCGGCGTGTTCGCCCCGCGCACATGGTGAACGAAGAAGCGGCTCACCTTGTTCTTGCGCGCGTTCTCCCGCGCCACGAACACCGAGTCCCGGTCGATGTCGCTACCCGTGGCGAGCTCCGCGCCCACTTTCAGCGCCGCGATCGCCAGCACGCCCGAGCCTGTGCCGAGGTCCAGCACCCGGCCAACCTTCCGCCGCCGGCGCACATCCGCCAGCGCCAGCAGGCAGCCGAGCGTCGTGCCATGATGGCCCGTTCCGAACGCGGGGCCCGCCTCGATCAGCACCGCCGTCTTGCCCGGCGAGGTCGAGGCCAGCGCATGGCTGCCGACCACGACGAACCGTCCGGCATTCACCGGCGGCAAGCCTTCCAGCGACAGGGTCACCCAGTCGCGCTCGACAATCTCCTCGATCCGCGCCGTCAGCTCCGGCGCCGCCTCCTCGATGATGGCGACGCACTCTTCGGCCTCCTCCAGCGTCTCGGCGAACGCATCGAGGCGCCAGGCGCCCCGCGCATCTTCCTTCGCATCGACGGCGCCCGCCGGAGACGGATCAACCCAGGCAAGCGTTTCCCAGGCGGCTTCGATCGGCCCGCGCGGGCCTTTGGCTGTGATCTGATACATGGGCGCGGGCGTTAGCAGGGCCGCGCTGACATTGGAAGAGTACGCGCACCGGCACCTGAAACCGAATTAACCGGAACTCCTGCCGCACGCGGGCGTTCACGTTGCATCTGAAACACATGCATCGGAGCGTTCTCATGCCTACCCAAACCGGACACACCACGGCCATCCGGGCCAGCCGCACCATCGGCACCAGCGTCTACAACACCGCAGGCGACAAGATCGGCAAAGTCGAAGACGTCGTTCTCGACAAGATCGACAACACGGTCCTGTTTGCCGTCGTCGGCTTCGGCGGCTTCCTCGGCATGGGTGAGAAGTTCCATCCGGTGCCCTGGTCGGCGCTCGATTACAGCAAGGAACGCGACGGCTACGTCGTCCCCTTCACGAAAGATCAGCTGCAGGCGGCCCCGGCTCACGATATCGAAGAGCTGACCCGCAATGACGGCCACGCAACCCGCGATTCGGCCTACAGCTATTACAAGGTGCAACCTTACTGGATCTAGCATCCGCTGAGGCAGACACGGAAGACGGGCGCGCAAGCGCCCGTCTTTTCCGTTCATACCGGATACCCGGCTTCCCGGCGCAGCCGCGACTGGAACCAGGCGACAGCGCCCTCATGCCGGGGCGATAGCGGCCCGGCCCTGTAGGCCCCGCTCGTGATGTTGCGGTGGACGATCTCGCACATCTTCAGGTCTTCATCGGTCACGGCGTCAGACAGCGTCAGCATGTCTGTCAGTTCTGCCCCGCGCGCCGGATCAAAGAAATAGAGATAGTCGAGCCGCGTCTCTTCTGGCCCAACCGGCGAGATGCGCTCCATCATCACGCCGTGCTCATAGACATTGATGCCCAGCCAGGGCCAGGCCCAGGCCCAATAGCCGGAATAGACATTGCCTTCCTTGCGCGACGGCGCGCGGTGGACAGCAATCTCCCCTTCCATGTGCACGGTATACTTCGACGAATCGATCTCCGCATCGAGGCCCGGATGGATCAGCGGCACATGGTAGCCTTCGAGGTAGTTCTCGACATAGGCCTTCCAGTCACACCGGATCGTGTGCGAGCGGCGCAGCGCATAGGGCTGCACGGTTTGATCCGTCCACGATGCATCCACCGGCGCCATCATCTGCCGGATCGGCGGCGCTGCCTCGCTGAGCGTCACGAAGAGAAAGCCCCGCCACGTCTCCAGCCGGACCGGCGTCAGCCCATGCGCGCGCGGGTCAAACCCTTCCGCCGCGCCAAAATCCCGCGCCGATTGCAGCCGGCCCTCAAAGGTGAAACGCCAGCCATGATACTGGCAGGTGATCGCCTCCTCGCAATGACCCTGCGCGTCCGTCGCCAGCGGCCCAGCCCGGTGCGGGCACACATTGTGGAACGCGCGCACCGCGCCGTCCTTGCCGCGCACGGCCATCACGGACTGCCCCGCGAGGTCATCCGTCAGGTAGTCGCCCGCCGCCGTCAGCATGTTTTCATGCCCGATCAGCCGCCAGGATTTCGCGAACACGGTCTCGCGTTCGATCGCAAAAATCTCCGCCCGCCCGTAAAGCGAGGGGTCCAGCGCCCGCACAGGCGCGTTTGCCGGCCCGTCCGCCATCAGGGCACCACGCCCTCAACGATCATCAGGCGGGACACGGTATTGTCCGTCCGCAGATGAATGATGGCCTGGTATTCCGGGGACTCAAGGAAAGCCTTGGCCGCCTCGAAACTCGGATACTCGAGGATGACCACCCGCCCCGCCGGCGGCGTGCCTTCCCGCGCCTCGCTCTTGCCGCCGCGCACGAGATACCGGCCGCCCACAGCCGCCACCATCGGCGCAACCGCCGCCTTGTAGCCTTCATAGGCTTCCGGGTTCGTCACTGCGATTTCGACGAAAACATAGCCCTTCGCCGCCGCTTCCGGCTGGTGCGCCGGCGCGCTCGCACAACCCGCCACCCAAATGAGCGCCGCCAGTGCGGCCAGACCTGGTTTCATGTCCGTGCCCTCCTGGCACCAGCAGGCCCCATTCCGCTCTACGGCGCAACCGGCCCGGCGGCCTGATTCCGCATTTTTTACGCGGGCCTCTTTAAACCCCGGCCAAAAAGGACTATCTGTTTATCGATAAGAACGAGGAGCCCTACCGGGACCGCCATGTACACGACCGAAGACCAGATCCTGATCGAAACCCGTGTTGCCAACGAGAAGAAAAGCACGGGCGCCGCTTATTTCCTGTGGTTCTTCCTCGGCTGGCTCTCGGCCCACCGCTTCTATCTCGGCAAGCCGGTTACCGCGATCCTGCAGATCCTGTCCTATTTCATCCTGATCGGCTTCGTCTGGTGGATCGTGGACCTGTTCCTGATCCCCTCGATCATCCAGGACAAGATGAACGAGACCCGCGGCCGCATGGCCCGCGAAATGAACCGCTACGCTTACTGATCAACGGTTCTGGCCCCCATCCAGCTTAACCCCGCTCATCCCCGCGAAGGCCGGGATCGCGAGAGGCTTTCCCTGACCCGATCCCGGCCTTCGCGGGCATGAGCGCGACCGGATTCCAAACCTTGTCTTCCCGCTTGACTATTTATTTTCGCATTATTAGAAATATTACAATCGAGAGAAAGGAATATCCCGTGTCGGAATTCGACCGCCCCAAGGGCATCGCCAGCGCCCTCTGCTATGTCGATCCCAATGCCGCCTTCCTCTGGCTGGAGGAGGCCTTCGGCTTCGAGCCTTACCTCGTCCTGCTCGACGAGAATGACCGGATCGCCCATTCCGAAATGTCCTTCGGCACCGGCTTCATCATGGTCGGCAGCGAATGGTCCGAGAACCACAAGAGCCCAAAGAACATCGGCGGCAAGAACACCCAATCCGTCCATGTGCAACTCGGCAAGGGCGAGGACATCGACGCCCACTGCGCGCGCGCCCGCAAGGCCGGCGCCGAAATCCAGCAGGAGCCAGACACCCAGTTCTACGGCGACAGAACCTACCGCGCCCGCGACCTTGAAGGCCATATCTGGACCTTCGGCGTCACTGTGAACGACATGTCCGCTGCCGACTGGGGAAAAGCTTCCGGCGGAACCCTCCGTACACAGACGCGCCTGTGAAAGCCCGCCCCACGCTTGATGCCACGCTGACCGCCCTCGCCGATCCGGACCGGCGGCGGGCCATAGAGCTTCTCGGCAAGGCGCCCCGCCGCGCCGGGGAACTCGCTGACGCGCTCGGCCTGCCCGCCCCTGCCATGAGCCGCCACCTGCGCATCCTGAAACAGAGCGGCCTCGTCGAGGAAACCCATCCGGAGTTCGACGCCCGCGTGCGCATCTACACGCTGAAGGAGGGCGGCATGGCAGATCTCAAACTCTGGCTTGCCGATACAGAGAAGCTCTGGGCCGCCCAGCTCACCGCCTTCAATGCGCACATGGAGAAGAAGCGCAAGTGAGCGCCGTCCTGGTCGCCATCCGCGTGCCGGCGACGCCGGAAGACACGTTCGATGCGTTCACGGACGATATCGGCCTCTGGTGGCGCCCGAGCGCGCTCTTCCAGCTCACGCCCCGCGGCGATGGCACGCTGAGCTTTGAGAACCGCGAACGCCTGATCACTACGCTCGCCTCAGGCAAGGTTTTCGAGATTGGCCGCGTCACCGAATGGGACCGCCCCCACCGCCTCGCCTTCACCTGGCGCCAGGCGACCTTCACACCGGATCAGGTCACCGAAGTCGAGGTCACCTTCCATGCCATCGGCGAGGACACCCGCGTCACCGTCACCCATCGCGGCTGGGACACCATCCCGCAGGAACATGTCGCCCGCCACGGCTTTCCGCTGCAGGCTACGCAAGGCCACCTCGCCAATGCCTGGCGCGCAAGCCTCGCCGCCCTCTCAGCCCGCTTCACACCTCGATGAAACGCGGCGCGTAGGAAACAGGAAAAATCACCGACCGCGCGATGAAACACACCTTGTGGATCTCGTGATGGATCGCCTCGGCCTTCGCGAGGTCCGCCCCGCGCGCCACCTTGATCACCGGCCGCAACGTCGCCGAGACAAACCGCCCGGCGCCGCCCGGCCCCGCCTCGCCGACACCCACCGGGTCATCGCGGTAATCGTGCACCACAATGCCGGCATCGCTCGCATAGTGCAGATACCAGAGCATGTGGCAGGCCGAGAGCGAGGCGAGCAGCATGTCCTCCGGGTTCGGCCGCGACGGGTCTCCGCCCAGCAGCGGATCATTCGAGCAAGCGATCACCGGCTTGCCCGGTGTCTCGACCTGCCAGGTCCGGTCATACGCCTTGTAATGCGCCGTCCCCTCGCCCCGGTTCCCGGTCCAGGCGATCGTGGCGGTATAGTCGTGCGTCTTCATGCCGGGTCTCCTTTGATGCCCCGCCTTCTGCCCCCTCTTCCGTAGACGCACAACCGGCAAACCCGCATGCCTCAATTGTGCCGGGATGCGGAGTCCATTTGTCAGGCTTGATCTCTGGAGCCGACCGCCATGGACAAGTCCGAACCCGGCAGTTTTGCCGCCCGCTTCGCCAAGCCGGCCGCTGCATCCGCAAAGCCCCGCAGTCAGGCCGACCAGCTGATCGCGCGCAACGGTCACTTGATCCACAAGCTTAAAGCCAAGGACACGACCGGCCGCTGGGCCTATTACTTCGTCTATGTCGAGCGCTCGAAGGAGCCGGCCTTTCTCGCTGCCATCAAGGGCGATGGCACCATCGACCTCAGCGACTATGGCCGCATTATCGCCTCCTGCTATGGCGAGGAGCCGAACCAGGAAATCCGGGATTTCCTGAAAGAGACCTACGGTTTCGATGTCTGAGGCCGCGTCCTTGACGCCCCCGTCCGCCTCGCAGACAGTTGTGCCATGAAACGCGCCCTCGCCCTGACTGCCCTCGCCCTCGCCGCCTGCACCGGCGTGCCCGCCTCGCTCGCCGAAGCGCCTGCCGCGCCCGCCGCCTCCGAGGCCCCCGCCTGGCGCCCGGTCGATCCGGAAAACCTCGTCCTCCTCGAAGTGCCGACCGGCACGGTCGCCATCGAGCTTTTCCCCGAAGCGGCCCCCGCCCATGTCGCCCGCCTGCGCGAACTCCTCGCCGAAGGCTTCTATGACGGCGAGTACTTCTACCGCGTGATCGACGGCCACGTCGCCCAGGCCGGGCGCGAGTTCGACATGGCCCTGAAGGCCTGGAACAATGTCCCCTTCGAAGCCGAACGCCCCGTCAGCGCCGAAGGCTTCACGCCGCTTGGCAATGCGGACCTCTTCGCCCCCGAGGCCGGCCACCGCGCGGGCTTTGCCGTCGGCCGCGACGGGACGCAGGAATGGCTGATGAATTGCCCCGGCGCCCTCGGCATGGCCCGCGACGAGGCGCCCGATACCGGCAGTACCGAGTTCTACATCCCCCTCCAGCCGCGCCGCTACCTTGACCGCAACTACACGATCTTCGGCCGCGTCATCGACGGCATGGAGCATATCCACCGCCTGCCCCGCGTTGATCCGTTCACGGAAGAGGAAACGGCCGCCCTGTTCGGCGAGGACGAACCCCTCGCCTACCAGATGGCGCAGTTCCGCCGCTCGAAAAACGAATACAATGTCATCACCTCGGCCAAACTTGCTTCCGCGATCCCCGAAGCCGCGCGCCCCGCTTACGAAGTGATGGAAACCGCCTCCGCCGACTGGGCCGCCCTGAAGGAGTCCAAGCGTGACTATTCCAAGATCGCCGCCTTCATCGCCCCGCCGGTCAACAAGCTCGACATCTGCTCGCTCCCCGTGCCCGCGCGAAAAGTCGGAGAATAGCTCACCCCGTGAAGGCGGGGATGACCAGGTTTTATGCAGAGTGAGTTGGCAGGAACCAACCTTACGCATTTATAATCTGCCGCATTTGCCACAGGATTCAGGGCCTTAGCCTTCGCCGCGCCGCCGCCGCACACAAACCCGCAAGCCCCCGTATTGCCAGTTTCGAGGCGCCATAGTTTCGTCAAAATACGGCGAGGCGGAAGGCAGCGGGGCAAGTGACAATGGCGTTCGAGGGCAAGGCACAGGTCGCGGAGAAACCCGCGGAATTTGAAGCGCGTCAGACAGGACGGCGCTGTTTCGTCATCCTCCCCTATGCCACGCCGTCCGACGGCGAAGGCCCGGCGATCGACTTTGACGCCGTCTTCCACGAACTCATCCAGCCGGTCGCCGAGGATCTCGATCTCGACTGTATCCGCTCCGACCGGGTCAGCCGCTCAGGTCTCATCCACCGCGAGATGATCGAGAATATCATCGACTCCGATGTCGTCATTGCCGACATCTCGCTCGGCTCGCCCGACATCTTCTTCGAGCTCGGCATCCGCCAGGCGGCCCGCCGGGCAGGCACCGTCGTCATGTGCCATCAGGGCTCCGGCGCCGAATTCAACATCACCGGCGTGCGCGCGCTCGACTATGAACTGCCGCCCGAAGGCGCCCCGTCACGCGCGCAGATCATCGCCGATTGCCGTGCCCTCCTGCGCACGCATATCAAGAACAGCCTCGACAACCGGGCGACCGACTCGATCGTTCACTCCCTCATCCCCGGCATCAACATCCGCCTGCCGGATCGTCCGCTCCCGGAGCGCCGCTACCACGTCTACAAGCTCGGCCTCGCCGGCATGACCGGCCCGAAGGCCGCCCGCCAGATCGAGATCGTCACCGGCGACATCGCGGACGTCGACGATATCGATGTCTGGGTGAACCCCGAGAACACCCGGATGGAGCTTGCGCGCCTGCACGACAGTTCCGTCTCCGCCACCATCCGCTATCTCGGCTCGCGCCGCGACCGGCACGGCTTCGTGCGCGATGACGCCATCACCCGCCTCCTGCGCTCGAAAGTCGGCGCCAACCACCGCACCGGCATTGAGCCAGCCACAACCATGCTGACCAGCGCCGGGGCCCTCTCCCGCAACAACAAGGTCAAGCTGCTGGTCCACGTCGCCGCCCATCAGGGCGAGCCCGGCCGCGGCTACCAGCTGATCGGCGCCTACCGCAAATGCGTCACCAATGCCCTCGCGGCGGTCGACCAGTACAATACCGGCTTCAGCGCCAAGATGAATTCCAAGTCGATGCTTAAATCGGTCCTCATTCCCCTTTTCGGCACCCGTTCGCCCGGCGAATCCCCGCATGAGCGCGTGCAGGGCCTGATCCACGCTGCCCACCAATACCTGCTCCACTCGGCCGACACGAAGATCGAGCGGGTTGCCTTCCTCGCCTGGACGCAGGTGGACCTGGAACTCTGCCAGGCCGCCCTTCACCGCCTCGGCCTCAAACCCGCCGGCGCGCCAAGAGGCCCGGGCAAGCCCTGACCCCACTCTCCACAGGGGGCGACATATTGTGCAATTCGGCTGGCACATCTTGCGGCGTTAACGAATTTTAAGCACTATATGTGGTGTTTGATGCGCGAAACTTGGTTCGCACCCGATGGAGACTATGATGGCTGACGGCAACGCAAGTATTCCCGGTCTGCTCACCCCGAGCCATGCCTACAAGCCGTTCCGCTATCCGTGGGCCTATGAGTTCTGGAAGAAGCAGCAGCAGGTCCACTGGATGCCGGAGGAAGTTCCCCTCGGCGAGGACTGCAAGGACTGGGCGGTCAAGCTTTCGGACGCCGAGCGCAACCTGCTGACCCAGATCTTCCGCTTCTTCACCCAGTCGGATGTCGAAGTCGGCGCCAACTACATGACGAACTACATGCCGCTCTTCAAACCGGTTGAAGTGTCGATGATGCTGTCGTCCTTCTCCAACATGGAGACGATCCACGTGGCCGCCTATGCGCTGCTGCTGGAGACGATCGGCATGCCGGATTCGGAATTCTCCGCCTTCATGGAATACAAGGAGATGTCGGCCAAGCACGACTATCTCGGCCAGTTCGGCTGCGAGACGAACGAAGACATCGCCGTCTCGATGGCCGTGTTCGGCGCCTTCACCGAAGGCCTGCAGCTGTTTGCCTCCTTCGCGATGCTGATGAACTTCCCGCGCTTCAACAAGATGAAGGGCATGGGCCAGATCGTCACCTGGTCGATCCGCGACGAGAGCCTTCACTGCGAGGGCATGATCAAGCTGTTCCACGCCTTCTGCGCCGAAACGAACGTGATGACGGACGAGCTGCGCGAGAAGATCCGCGAGTGCTGCCGCACAGTGATTGCGCTGGAAGACAAGTTCATCGACCTCGCCTTCGAGATGGGCCCGGTCGAAGGCATGACGCCCGCCGACATCAAGAACTACATCCGCTACATCGCCGACTGGCGCCTCGGCCAGCTGAAGCTGGAGCCGATCTACGGCATCGAGAAACACCCGCTGCCCTGGCTGTCGGAAATCCTCAACGGCGTCGAGCACGCCAACTTCTTCGAACAGCGCGCCACGGAATACTCCAAAGGCGCCACGAAGGGCGACTGGCACGGCGATGACGGCGTCTGGAGCCGCTTCGACGAACGCCGGAAGAAGGCCGCCGACAGCGTGCCGGCCGAATAGACCGCCCGCATCAAGTTTAAAAAGCCCGGACCGCGCAGGCAGTCCGGGCTCTTTCATCAGAACTTCGCCCGCAGCGTGACGCCATAGGTGCGCGGATCTGCCGGCTGGCCGACATACAGGCCCGAGTTACCGGGCTGGGCCGCGAGAAGTTCGAAATATTCTTCGTCCAGCAAGTTCTTGCCCCAGAGGAAAACATCCCAGCCATTGTCGCCACGGAATCCGAGACGGCCGTTCAGGGTCGTGTAGCCGTCCACCTTCAGGAAGCGCGACTCGGTCGGGCTCGATGAAAAGTCCGAGCGATAGAAGGCATCAAGCGCGGTGAAGAATTCGCCGTCACGGCCGAGGAAGTCGCCGTTCCAGCGATACTCCCCGCCAAACGAGGCCGCCCATTCCGAGATGCCCGGCAGGCGGGTTCCCGAGATGTCGACCGATTGCGGGCCGCCGGTGTTTTCCAGCGCGGGCGGTGCATCGGGGAAGGAGACGTATTCGCCGTCTGTCCAGGCCAGCGAGGCATAGGACGTGACGCTGTCTGACAGGTTCGCGCGCCCGTCAAACTCGATCCCCCGTACACGGACCTTTTCGGCATTGGCGAGATAGCCGCGCAGCACGCCGACCTGCGCATTGACGACCTGGACCTGATAATCCTCGATCTGGGTATCGTAGGCCGTAAGGTTGGCGGTGACGCCTTCGAAGGGCTGCGTTTTCAAACCGATCTCGAAATGGCGTGTATCCTCCGGCTTGACCGTCGCGAGCGAGACGGCCGGATTGCCGGCGGCATCGTTGGGGATGCCTCCGAGGTTCAACCCCACAGGCTTGAACGCCGTGGCATAGGTTGCATAGGCATTGACGCGGTCAGACACTTCATAGGCCGCCGTAACCTGACCCGAGATGTTGGTGTCGTCAGCGTCCGCCTGATAGGCCAGCGGTGCCAGGATCGAGCGTTGCAGCGCGATCAGTGCCGGATCGGTCGTCTGCAGCCCGCCATAGACCTGGGCCTCATAGTCTACCGACTTCTCGTCATAGTTCAGGCGCAGGCCCGGCAGCAGGCGGAGCCGATCCGTGACCTGCCATTCGAGCTGACCGAACAAGGCGGCGCTGGTATTGTCCGACTGAATGTCAGACGTCTGACCATATCCCTCGAGAAGGCCAGGCGTCAGCGCGGCCGGCGTCGGCGCGAGCAGCCAGCGGGCCGCAGCAGAACCCTGCTCCTGATTGCCCGTCGAATTGATTTCCTGCGAGAAGGCAAAGGCGCCAACCACAAAGCTCAGATTGTCATTGAAATCACCGGCATAGCGCAATTCCTGCGTCCACTGCGTCTGCTCGGACGGGTTGGCCGAGACAGTGGTGATCGGCAGGCCGAGGAAGTCCCGGTCATTCGACGGGTCCCAGTTCCACAGGCGCCAGGCGGTGATCGAGGTCAGCGTGCCGGGGCCGATCTCCCAGTTGGCTGTGATCGAAGCACCGCCGAAATCCTGGTGGGACTGGTGAAAGGTATCGGCATCCGTGAGGCGGTCGAAGGCGTTGAAGCTGGGCGGAGTATAGCCGAAGGAGGCGGCCAGCGCCGGATACTGACGATTGGCGGCACGTAGCGTCGGCGCAACGCCGACGGGCACGAGGGCATAGCCGTTCGGGCGCTGGCGCGTGGAGTCGGCGGCGAGGACGACTTCGAGCGTGTCGGTGACATTGAACAGGAGCTGGCCGCGGACGCCGAGATTGTTCAGGTCGTTGATGTCGTTCTGCTCGGTGACATTATACAGGGTTCCGTCGCGCTGCGTTCCGGAGAAGGAGAGCTTGCCGGCGATCCTGTCCGTGATCGGACCGGTGATCGAGGCCTTGGCCTGGATGTAGCCTAGATTGCCGTAAGTAAGCTCGAACTCGCTCTCCGGCGTGAACGAAGGCTTCTTGGTCGTTATGTTGATGGCGCCGGCGGTGGTGTTCTTGCCGAACAGGGTGCCTTGGGGCCCGCGCAGAACCTCGATCTGCGAGACGTCGATGAAGTCGAGCGTCGTCGCGGCCGGACGCGCGAGGAAGACGCCGTCAACGTAGAGGCCGACACCCGCATCGAGGCCGTCATTCGTGAGGCCGTAAGGCGCACCCAGGCCGCGGATGTTGATCGAGGTATTGCGCGGGTTGGTGGAGTAGAATTGCAGCGTCGGCACGATCTCGCGCAGACGTCCGACATTGAAGGCGCCGCTTTCGGCGATGAAGTCCTCGGTCAGTACCGAGACCGGGATCGGAACGTCCTGCAGGTCTTCGGACACCCGGCGGGCGGTGACGGTGATTGTCTCGCGCCGCAGTTCGGCATCTTCAGGCGGCGTCTCCGGGGCTTGGGCAACGGCGACGGGTCCGAAAAGTCCAAAAGCTACGCCTGCCAGAACGGTGTGGCGGAAGGATCGGAAGCGAGACGGTGGCGAGTCGGGTTGCATGGGATAACTCCAAGGTTACCGCATAAACACGACTTAATCGGTCGTGTTAATCAACTTAAAACTCGGCTTAATTTTGCTTATGTCAGAGCCGAAAGGTGGAAGCCCCCAAGGGAATCAATGTATTAACCCGATTGACTTTATCGGCTTACGGCTATGACATCGGCGCAATGATCTCCCAAAAGGCCAAATACGCACTCCGCGCACTGCTTGCGTTGGCTGAAGCACCGGACGATGAGCCGGTGATGATCGCTCAAATTGCTGCCCAGGAAGTGATCCCCCGGAAATTCCTCGAGCAGATTCTCCTCGAACTGAAACACAAGGGCTTGGTCATCAGCCGGCGGGGCAAGGCCGGCGGCTATCTGCTGCTGCGGAGACCAGAAACAGTCACCTTCGGCGAAGTGCTGCGCCTGATGGACGGCCCCCTTGCCCCGCTGCCGTGCCTGTCGAAGATGGCCTATCGCCGCTGCAGCGACTGTGCCAGCGAACAGGCCTGCAAGATCCGCCATGTGTTTGCGGAGGTCGCTGAAGCCACACGCGAAATCCTCGACAAGCGCTCGCTGGCCGACGCCTTGGGAAGCAGGTCGCTGTTGGATCAGATCAAGACCCCGGCAGACTGACGCGCCATTTGCCCCCGGGCCCCTCCCCGGCTAGTGTCCGGCCCGACATGAGCGCAGACGATTCCTCCACAGGCGATGACGCCTCCGGCGCCCTTTTCGGGGATACCGGCCCCGCGCAGGCGGGCGCCTACCAGGTGCTCGCGCGCAAATACCGGCCGCGCCGCTTCGAGGACCTGATCGGCCAGGAAGCCATGGTGCGCACGCTCTCGAACGCTTTCGAGACCGGGCGAATCGCGCATGGCTTCATGCTGACCGGCGTGCGCGGCGTCGGCAAGACAACCACCGCCCGCCTCCTCGCCCGCGCGCTGAACTATGAGCCCGCCGAAACGGGTAAGGGGAAGAAGGCAAAAGGCGAAGCGGGCCCGTCCATCCACCTCGACCCGCCCGGCCTGCACTGCGAAGCGATCATGGCCAGCCGGCATCCGGACGTGCTGGAGCTCGACGCGGCCTCGCGGACCGGTGTTGCCGACATGCGCGACCTGCTCGATTCGTCCCGGTACGGACCAGTTTCGGCGCGCTACAAAGTGTATATCATCGACGAAGTGCACATGCTGTCGAACGCGAGCTTCAACGCCCTCTTGAAGACGCTGGAAGAGCCGCCGCCGCACCTCAAGTTCATCTTTGCGACGACCGAGATCCGCAAGGTTCCGGTCACCGTCCTCTCCCGCTGCCAGCGGTTTGACCTCAAACGCCTCGACACGCCGGTCCTCGCCGCGCATCTCGGCCGGATTGCAAAGAACGAGAAAGCGAAGGTTTCCGAGGAAGCCCTCGCCCTCGTTGCCCGCGCCGCCGAAGGCTCGGTGCGCGACGCGCTGTCGCTGCTTGACCAGGCGATTGTTCAGACCCCGGAGGGTGAAGTCTCCGGCGCCGCCGTGCGCGACATGCTCGGCCTCGGCGATCGCACCCGCCTTTACGATGTGCTCGAGAAGGCGATCACCTCCGACGCCAAAGGCGCCCTTGCCGAACTGAAGGACCAGGTCGCCGGCGGCGCCGATCCCGCCGTAGTGCTGAAGGACCTGATGGATATCGCCGCCGATCTCTCCATCGCGCAGGCCACCGGCGATGGCTGGGCGCCCGCAGGCCCCGCCGACTGGGCGAGCCGCACCCGCGCCCTGGCCCAGCGCCTGACACCGGCCCAGGCCGCGCGCACGTGGCAGATCCTTCTGTCCGGCTACGGCGACCTGCAGGTTGCGCCCGATCCGGCGACCGCGCTCAACATGGTCGTGTTGCGCCTCGTGGCGGCGTCAAATCTTCCGTCCCCGGAGGAAGCGGCCCGCATGATCGCGGAGGCCTCCCGTCCGCCGGGAAAGGACACGCCGCCCCTTGAGGCTCCGCCGCAGGCGCCCGGCGGCATCCATACCTTTGCGGACATTGTCGCCGCGCTTGCCGCCTCCCGCGAAGTGGGTTTGCAGGTGGACACCGAGCGCTATATCCGCGCCGGCGATGTGCGCCCCGGCTTCCTCGCCTGCGCCCTCGCGCCCGGCGCCCCGCCCGGGCTTGCGGGCCGGCTGAAATCCTTCCTTGATGACGAGACCGGCCTCGACTGGCTGATCGAAGAGGCCGAGACGAGCGCCGAGTCGATGCGCGAACGCGAACGCCGCGAAAAGGCCGAGCGGATCGCCGAAGCGAGCGCCCACCCCTTCATTGCCGCCACCCTCAAAGCCATTCCCGGCGCCGAAATCCTCGACGTGACGGATGAGACGGCCGAGCTTGAAAATCCGGCGCCCGAGGGCAATGTGATCGATATCCGGACCCGCCGGCCCGCCTGACGGAGCAGTACCATGAAAGACCTCGCCCAGATCATGCAGCAGGCCCAGGCCATGCAGGCGAAGATGGCCGAAGTGCAGGCCAAGATCGAAGCGACCGAAGCCGACGGCGTCGCCGGCGCAGGCCTTGTCCGCGTCAAGCTTAAGGGCAAGGGCGAACTCGTTTCCGTCAGCATCGACAAGAGCCTGATGAGCGATGATCCGGAAATCATCGAAGACCTGATCAAGGCCGCCCATGGTGATGCCCGCAAACGCCTCGACCAGGCAATGGAAGACGCCATGCGCGCCGCCACCTCGGGCATGGGCGGCCTTCTGCCGGGCTTCAAGCTGCCCTTCTAGATCAGCGCGTGACAAGGCGCGGCGCAAGCCTGTAGTCTCGCCGCCATGACCGCTGCCCCCTACACGCCCCCCCTCCGCCCGCCCGAACCGCGCGGCCTCTGCACCGATTGCGGCGTCTCCCGCATGGCCGACGCAAAGGCTTGCGGGCGGGCCTGTCAGTTCATCCAGCCCGACTATCCCGCCCAGGAGCTGCGCCTGCATGGCCGCACGCGGGATGATCAGCAGGCGGACGAAACGCATTTTGGCGTGTTCCGCCGGATGATCCGCGCGAAGCTTTCCCCTGCAAAGACCGGCGCCCAGTGGACGGGGATTGCCACCACGCTCGGCGAACGCCTCCTGTCGTCCGGAAAGGTCGACGCTGTCCTGGCCGTCGCCCCCGACCCCGAAGACCGGTGGAAGCCGAAGCCGGTGATCGTGACCCGGGCCGAAGACATGGCCCAGTGCCGGGGCATGCGGATGGGCTATTCCCCGCTGATCGCGCTGATGGAAGAAGTCGCCGCGCGCGGGCTGAAACGCATCGCCCTGATCGGCATTCCTTGCCAGGTCTACGCCCTTCGGGCACTCGAAGCCGAATTCGGCCTCGATCAACTCTATGTCATCGGCACCCCCTGCTCCGACAATACGACCACGGAGAATTTCCACGACTTCCTCAAGCTGCTCGACCCAAAGCCGGAAACCATCTCCTATCTCGAATTCCGCGCCGATTTCCGCGTCGAACTTCGCTATGATGATGGCCGTCAGCGGCTGATACCCTTTCTCTCTCTTCCGATCTCGAAACTGCCACGTGACTTCTTTCCCCTCACCTGCCGGACCTGCGTCGACTATACTAATTCCCTCAGTGACCTGACGGTCGGATATATGGGCGGCGAAGGCGAGCAATGGCTGATCGTCCGCAACGCCCGCGGCGAAGAGCTGGTCAGCCTGCTCGGCGGTGACCTGATCACCGCGGCGCCCGGCTCGAAAGGCAAACGCGCGCCGCACGTGGCTGCCTTCATCAAGAATGTCGAGCTCGCGGCCGGCGGTCTCCCGCTTCGCTCGATGCCCAATTGGGTGCGCCCACTGGTCTCCTTCCTGCAACCCCGGATCGGCCCGAAGGGCCTCGAGTTTGCGCGCACACGGCTAGAGATGAAGGCCGCCGAGACGGTGATCCATCTGCGCCGCGAAGAGCCGGCCAAGCTCAAGAACATGGTGCCCGCCCATGTCTGGAAGCTGCTTGCCCCTTACGGGATTTCGCCCAGGGACGGCGAGCGGAAGTAGGACAGGGCTCCCCCCGGTCAATCGGCCTGCGGCCTTTGCCCGGGGTGACAGATTCGAAGGACTCACGCATATAGCCGCCCATGTCCCAACGCTCCGCCGGCCCTGAACTCCTGCGCCTGATCGACCTGATCGCCAAGCTGCCCGGCCTCGGGCCGCGCTCGGCCAGGCGTGTCGCGCTGCACCTCCTGAAGCGCAACGAGCAGCTGCTGAAGCCGCTGGCAGAGGCGCTGGCAGAGGCCGGCGCGAAGATCCGCAAGTGCGAGATCTGCGGTAACCTCGACACCGTCCAACCCTGCGCCGTGTGCCAGACACCCGGCCGCGACGAGGCGCTGATCTGCGTCGTCGAAGATGTGCCGGACCTCTGGGCGCTGGAACGCGGCGGCGCCTTTCGCGGACGCTACCACGTGCTCGGCGGCGTCTTGTCGGCGATTGACGGCATCGGCCCGGACGATCTCGGCATCGCCGCGCTGGTCCGCCGCGTCGAGGCGGGCGGCGTGCGCGAGGTGATCCTTGGCCTGAATGCCACGGTCGATGGTCAGACCACGGCGCATTACATTGCCGACCTCCTTCACGGCAAGGGCATTGGTGTGACCCGCCTTGCGCACGGTGTGCCGGTCGGCGGGGAACTCGACCATCTCGACGATGGCACGCTGGCGGCAGCGCTGCGGTCACGCCGAGAGGTTTGAGGCAGCGCCTGCGGCCGCAGGGGCGACTCGCCGGTGCGGTTTAGGGAATCAGGTTTGGTGCAGGCCTGCGCTAGGATGTGTCCGCGAGGGCAATGTCTGAAAGCACGTATACGGAGTAAGCATTTTTGTTGCGCAGCGGAGCTGGCACGGGTGCTGGCAACTCCGGCGTGAGCGCCAGCGCGCGACGGGGCCGGTTGGCGCAGAGCGCGAAATCGAACGTGAGTGGTTTCAGCGCGCAAGGGGCGGCGTAGCCCCGCTCGGCGAAGTCGAGGGGCATGTGGCGGAGGGATACTTTGCCCCAGGGGCTGACCGTGTACCAGTAGGGCACGCCGGGGCCGTAGGTCTTCCGCATCCAGGCCTTGAGCGCGATCAGCTGCACGTAGACCAGCGGCCAGATGAGGCGCAGGAATCCGGTCATGCCTTCGGGCGGGCGGAGGAGCGAGTAGGTCACGCAACGATCATACGCCCGCTGCGGACCCGGTCGGATTCGGAAGCCCGAAATAACTGATGCTAAGCCGATGTCCTTTCAGGCCATCGGCCTTCTCGGGGAAATCGCAATGCGATTTCTGATCCCTCAAAGGGTCCCGGGTCTGCAGCCGCTGCGCGGCTTTGTCCGGGATGACAGGGTAGCGGGGCTGCCCGCAAATCGCTGTGATGAAAAACTCAGCGCGGCCCCGGCGAAACACACGAAATTGGTCGCGCAAGGCGGGACTTGTGCAACCTATTTTTCGCGGTCGTCGAGGAGCCAGCCGTGGTGGACGGGGCCGTGACCCTTGCCGAGGCCTTTTGCGGATTTGATGGCGCCGTGCAGATAGTCCCTGCCCTGTTCGACCGCTTCGGGGACGGAACGGCCCTGGGCGAGGAGGGCGGCGATGGCGGAGGCGAGGGTGCAGCCGGTACCGTGGGTGGAGGTCGTCTGTATACGGGGGGATTCGAAAATCCACTCGCCAGTGGTTGTCTGCAGCACGTCGTGGATGACCTTGCCGCCGATATGGCCGCCCTTGACGAGGGCGCCGTTGGCGCCGAGCTCGAGCAGGCGTTCGGCAGCGCGGCGCTGGCCGTCTATGTTTGCCACGGGCTTGTTCGTCAGCACTTCGGCTTCCGGCGCGTTCGGCGTGACAAGGCGGGCGCGGGGGATCAGCTCGGCGCGGATCGCATCAATGGCGCGGGCATCGACAAGGCGGTCGCCGGAGGTCGCGACCATCACGGGATCGATGACGCGCGGCGTGAGCGGCGCGCGGGTGTGGAGCGCTTCGGCGATGGCCTCGACTAGCTGCGAGGAGCCGAGCATGCCGGTCTTGATGACGTCTGCGCCGATGTCTGCAAGCGTGACCTCTATCTGGCCGAGGACAGCGTCCAGCGGGACGGGCCAGACGCCGTGGACGCCTTTCGTGTCCTGCACCGTGATGGCGGTGACGGCGGTCATCGCATAGCCGCCGAGCATGGTGACGGCCTTGATGTCGGCCTGGATGCCGGCACCGCCGCCGGAGTCCGAACCGGCAATGATGAGGACGCGGCCTGTGGGTTGGGTCATGGGGGTGCCTTTGTGTCGAGCTTGTTCTTAACGCCACATACAGCGCTGTCAGCCAGGACAAGGCGCGAAGCGCTGCCGATCCGGGACCTTGTGGAGGCTCTTTTCCGAGAGAAGGTCCCGGCTCACGCGCTTCGCGCTGGCCGGGATGACAGGTTTTGCGGGCTAGACCTTGATCCCGGCCTTCTTCGCATCCGCCAGGAAGGTCTCGAGGCCTTTATCCGTGAGCGGATGGTTGACGAGGGATTTGATCACGGCGGGCGGCGCCGTCATCACGTCGGCGCCGACGAGGGCGCAAAGCTTGACGTGGTTGGGCGTGCGGATCGAGGCGGCGAGGATTTCCGTGTCGAACAGGTAGTTGTCGTAGATCTGGCGGATTTCCTGGATCAGCTCCATGCCATCGAGGTTGATGTCATCGAGGCGGCCGATGAAGGGCGAGATGAAGGTGGCGCCGGCCTTGGCGGCGAGCAGGGCCTGGTTGGCGGAGAAGCAGAGCGTGACGTTGACCTGGGTGCCCTCCCCCGTCAGCGTCTTGCAGGCTTTCAGGCCGTCGAGCGTCAGCGGCAGCTTGACCGTGACGTTGGAGGCGATCTTGGCGAGCTTGCGGCCTTCCTTGATCATGCCGTCATAATCAGTGGCGACGACTTCAGCGCTGACCGGGCCGGGCGTGAGGGCGCAGATTTCGGCGATGACTTCGGCGAAGGGGCGGCCGGACTTGGCGATCAGCGAGGGGTTGGTGGTGACGCCGTCGATCAGGCCGGTGGCGGCGAGGTCAGCGATGTCTTTCGTGTCAGCGGTGTCGACGAAGAATTTCATGGCTTGGGGTTCCAGTCTGGTGGGGCGCGGAATCGGCTGCCGCTTCCATAGCCAATCGCCCGGCAAGGTCCAATAGGCGGCGGGCTGCCGCACACAAAAAATGTGAGCGCTATCATTGACGCCGGAAAGCGAGTCTCAGGCGAGGCTCTGCGGGGCGTCAGGTGCCCGGGCGGCCGATCGAGGTATAGGCGAAGCCGTACCTGGCCATGTCTTCCGGCGAATAGATGTTGCGCAGGTCGATGACGATGTTGGACTTCATCACGGCCTTGATGCGGTCGAAGTCCAGCGCGCGGAACTGGTCCCATTCGGTGATGATGACCATGGCGTCGGCGCCCTCGATGGCCTTGTAGGCGCTGTCGGCAAACTCGATGCCCTTCAGGAGGTGGGAGGCCTCTTTCATCGCTTCCGGATCATAGGCGACGATGCGGGCGCCGGCGGCGGTGAGGGCGGGGAGAATGTCGAGCGAGGGGGCGTCGCGCATGTCGTCCGTGTTCTGCTTGAAGGCGAGGCCGAGCACGCCGATGGTCTTGCCCTTCACGTCGCCGCCCATGGCCGCGATGACCTTGGCGGCCATCGCCTTCTTGCGGGCGGCGTTGACCTCGACGACCGTGTCGACGATGCGCACGGGGCTGTCATAGTCGTTGGCGGTCTTGGTGAGGGCGAGCGTGTCTTTCGGAAAGCAGGAGCCGCCATAGCCGGGGCCGGCATTGAGGAATTTCGAGCCGATGCGGCCATCAAGGCCGATGCCGCGCGAGACCTCCTGGACGTTGGCGCCGACTTTCTCGCAGAGGTCCGCCATCTCGTTGATGAAGGTGATCTTCACGGCGAGGAAGGCGTTGGCGGCGTACTTGATCAGCTCCGACGTGCGGCGCGAGGTGAAGAGGATCGGCGTCTCGTTCAGGAAGAGCGGACGGTAGAGTTCCTTCATCACCTGGCGGGCGCGCTCGTCATCGGTGCCGACGACGACCCGGTCCGGGATCTTGAAGTCCTTGATGGCGGCGCCTTCGCGCAGGAATTCAGGGTTGGAGACGACGGCGAAGTCGCCGTCGGGACGGACCTTGCGGATGATTGCTTCGACCTCGTCGCCAGTGCCGACCGGTACGGTGGACTTGGTGACGATCACGGTGAAGCCGTTCATCATCTGACCGATCTCTTCGGCGGCGGCGTAAACATAGGAAAGGTCAGCATGGCCATCGCCGCGGCGGGACGGCGTGCCGACGGCGATGAAGACCGCGTCGGCATCCTTCACGGCTTCAGCGGCATCGGTGGTGAAGAACAGGCGCTCCTCGCGCACGTTCTTGGCGACCAGAGTGTCGAGGCCCGGCTCGTAGATCGGCATGATGCCGGCGTGCAGCTTGTCGATCTTGGACTTGTCCTTGTCGACGCAGGTCACGACGTGGCCGAAATCCGCAAAACAGGCGCCTGACACGAGGCCGACATAGCCCGTTCCGATAATAGCGACACGCATGGAAACCCCTCAAGAACCGTCAAAGCCGGACAATCTGAAGGCGGCGTGCTATTTTTGTGCGACAGGGTCAAGGGGCGTTTGCCGCAAGGGCAGACGGGTTGACTCCCGCCGGCCAAAAGCTCTAGATCAAAACGTGAACAAACGGAGGGCGGGATGAGCCTCATTTTCTATACCAATCCGATGTCGCGCGGGCGGATTGCGCGCTGGATGCTGGAGGAGACAGGCGCGGCGTATGAGACGCACTATCTGCGCTACGGGCCGGAGATGAGCGCGCCGGACTATGCCGCGGTGAACCCGATGCGGAAGGTGCCGGCGATCGTACATGACGGAAAGGTCGTGACTGAGTGCGGGGCGATCTGCCTTTACCTTGCCGATGCCTTTCCGCAGGCGGATCTCGCCCCGGCGATTGATGCGCGGGCGGACTATTACCGCTGGATCCTGTTTGCGGCGGGGCCCTGGGAACAGGCGACGACGATGCAGGCGCTCGGCACCGAAGTGCCGCCGGAAATGTCCGGGATGGCAGGCTTCGGAGACTTCCAGCGGACGCTGGACACGCTGCTCCGCGCCGTGCCGGAGACGGGCTACCTGGCGGGCGCGAAGTTCACGGCGGCAGATGTGTACATGGGCGCGCAGATCGGCTGGGGCGTGCAGTTCGGATCGATCCCGAAAACGCCGGCGGTGGAGGCCTATCTGGGGCGAATCCAGTCGCGGCGCGGCTATATCCGGGCGAAAGAGCGGGATGACGCGGCGGGCCCTGAATTCGCGCCGGGCGCCTAGGGCGCGTCAGCGCGGACGAACGCGGTAGATGACCGTCGGTCCGGCGGCGCCGACCGGCTCCATCCAGGCGGGCACGTTACCACGCACGAGTTCGGCGATCAGGCCGTTCGGGGTGCGGGCCGCGAAGAAGCGGATGTCAGCGTCTGCCGGGCAGACGAGAAGGTAATCGACCCGGGCGGCCCCGAGCCGGGCGCGGGCCGCCTCCGGCGCGGCGGTGAAAATGCCGAGGGCGGCGTCGATGCCGGCGGTGTTGCGGTGGTAGTGGCCATAGAGCGCGCTGTGGCCCGTGTTCAGGAGCAGGCCGGGCGCATCCGAAGCGGGTGCAAGGATGCGGCCTTGCGGCAACGCATTGAGGGCGGCGTAGGTGGCCTCCGGATCGCAGGCGATGGCGGCTTCGGCGGCGAGGGCGGCGATGGGGGGAGCTTTTGACGGCGCGATGAGCCCGCCGGTAACACCCCAGACGGCGGGCAAGGCGAGGATGACTGCGCCCAGATAGGCGAGGCGCGGGACTTGCGGCGCAAACGCGCCCGCCTGCAGTCGGGCGGCGAGGACGGCAAGCGGCAGGACGGCAAACAACTGCCCGAACACGTAGAAGCGCGTCTGGTAGAGCGCCAGCACGAGCGAGACTGTCAGCATAAGGATCAACAGAATCTGGGCGCGCGGACCCTCGCCCCGAAAGGCGAGCCAGGCCGCGGCGGCAAGCCCGGCAACCATGGTTCCGAGGCGGAAGAGGAATTCATCGAGGCGGCCATCAAGATAGGCAAAGGTGGACCGGGCCTCGTCAACCCGCCCGAGCCAGAGTTCGCGCGCCTGAGGCGAGAGGGTGTCAAGCGGATTGCCGATGCAGGCCGGCCCGGACACGAGGACAAGCGCGGCGCAGAGCGCGCCGACATTTGCGAGCGAGGCGACGCGGATGGCGAGCGACTTTGCCGAGGCAACCTGCGCGGCGAGGGCGAAGGCCACGCCGCCGCCAAGGCCGGCGAGCATGGTGACCGAGGAATGCGCGTCACAGCGGGCGGTCCAGTAGTCAAGCGGGGGCACGGTCGCGAGGAAAGTGGCCGCGAGACCGGCCGCAAAGCTCGCGCCAAACACGACCGCGCCGCGCTGGGCTGGCGCGCCTGCGAGCGCCCAGTCGGCGGCAACGAAGGCGGCGATGACGAGGACAAAGGGATAGACCTCTGCCCCGATGGCGGCGGCGAAGGCGAGGCTGAGGCCGGAGACCGCCATCGGGCCGGCATCGCGTCCGCGCGGCAGAAGCAGGACCGCGCCGAGCAGGACGAGGCCAAGCTGGAGATTGTGATGGTCAATCGCGCCGGGGAGGAAGCGGAAGTGCCGGTAGAGAATGGCAAAACCGAGAATGCAGGCAAACAGCACCGCCCCCTGCCCGCCCAGCGCCCGCGCGCCGGTGACCAGCGCGCCCGTGACAATCAGCATACTGATGAGCGGCCAGAACGTGATGGCAAAGCCGAGCGCCGCCTCGCGGCCGACAAGCGGCTCCAGGCAGAATGCCAGCGCGGCGATCGGCAGGTCGACGAGACGGGACCAATGCATCAGCGTGCCGCCCTCCGGGCCGAGGCGCGGCTGGCCAAGATCGAACCAGCCTTTGCCGTCGAGCAGCTCGCGCACTTGTACGAGACGCATGACATCATCACCGTCGCCGCCGATCCTTCCGAAGGATCCGCTCAGCAGACTGACGATCGTGAGACTTGTGATGACGGCAAGTGACAGCAGCACGCCGGCATGCGTCTCAGCTAAGCGCGGCAGGCCGTGTCTGGCCATCATCTGCAAGATATCCCTCAAGCAATGCTAACTTAACCAAGCCGGTCTATGACATGCAAACACTCACCAAAGACTGAACGCGAACATGACCGAATCCAGCCGCTACAGCCTCGCCGTCCTGCTGCCCTGTTACAATGAGGGCCTGTCGATTGCGTCCGTCGTGATCAGCTTCAGGAAGGTGCTGCCCAGCGCGCGGATCTACGTCTACGACAACAACTCGACCGATGACACCGCGCAGCAGGCCGCTCTGGCTGGCGCGACGGTGATCACCTGCAAGCGGCAGGGCAAGGGCAATGTCGTGCGCCAGATGTTCGCCGATATCGAAGCCGACATCTACATCATGGCCGATGGCGACGGCACCTATGATGCCGCCGCTGCGCCGCGCATGATCGACGCGCTGATTGCGGACCGGGCCGACATGGTGGTCGGCACGCGGCGCAACATCACCGAGGATGCCGGCCGCAAGGGCCATGCCCTCGGCAACAACCTGTTCAACAAGATTTACCAGACGCTGTTCGGACGCGACTTTACCGACATCTTCTCGGGCTACCGCGTGTTCACGCGCCGCTTTGCCAAGAGCTTTCCGGCGCATTCGGCCGGATTCGAGATCGAGACAGAAATGTCCGTACACGCCTCGACTCTGCGCCTGCCGGTCACCGAGATCGAGTTCGACTATGGCCGCCGCGTGGAAGGCTCCGCCAGCAAGTTGTCGACCTTCCGGGACGGCTTTCGCATTCTCACCATGATGGCGATGCTGCTGAAGGAGACAAAACCCTTCGTCTTCTTCGGGCTGATCTCCGGCGCGCTGTTCACCGCATCGACCGGCTTCATGATTCCGGTTCTGGCCGACTATTTCGCAACCGGCCTGGTTGACCGGATGCCGACCTTCATCCTGTCGATGACGCTGCTGCTCGGCGCAATGCTGGCGCTCGCCTGCGGGGTCGTGCTCGACTCGGTATCGCGCGGGCGTATTGAACAGAAGCGGATCTTCTATCTCTCGCAGACGCCGGCGCGCGGCGAGCGCGCGCTGTTCGGCGGGCCGGCCTCTGAAGAGCGCGAAGCGGCCGCACCTGCCCTGCCCCGGGAACTTCGCGCATGATGCGGTCCCTGCCTGCCCACGTGCTTGCGCTGATGGTGCTGACGCCCGCGCTGGTCGCGTTCGGCCAGGTGCTGTTCAAAATGTCGGGCCAGAGGCTCGCCGCCTATCCGGGCAATGGCTTCCAGCAGCTGGTGCTCGACCCGATCTTCATCTCAGCGATGACGCTCTATGCCGGCGCGACCTTCCTCTGGGTCTACGTTCTGAAATCCGTGCCGCTGTCCTACGCCTATTCCTTCATGGCGGTGACATACCTGCTGGTGCCGCTGTTCGCGGTGCTGTGGCTGGGCGAGACGCTGAGCGTGAAGTATTTCATCGGCCTCGGGCTGATCCTCGCCGGCCTCTTCACGCTCTGGTCCTGACGCGTCAGATTTCCTGGTTGTAGGCGCCGACTTCAGGGTGCTTGCCGAGGCGCGGTTTCACTTCCTTGTGGAAGAGATCCTTCATGTCGGCCTCGCTGGCCATGGATTCCACGACGACCACGAGCTCCGGCTTGTTGGACGAGGCGCGCACCAGCACCCATGAGCCATCTTCCAGCGTGACACGGGCGCCGTTGACGGTGTTCACGTCGACAACCTTCCGTCCAAGGATCGTCGTGCCGTTCAGGGCCTGATACTCGGCGACCATCTTGTCGATGACGCCGTATTTCACTTCGTCGCCGCAATGGGGCGACATGGTGAGCGAGGTGTAGGCGACGCCGAGCTCGGATTTGAGATCGGCCATCGTCTTGCCGGGGTTGCGGTCCAGCATCTCGAGCACGGCCTTGGCAGCGACGAGGCCATCATCATAGCCGAGGCCGATGGGCGGGCGGAAGAAGAAGTGGCCGGACTTCTCGAAGCCGGCCAGCGCGCCGAGCTCATTGGTGCGGCGCTTGATATAGGAATGGCCGGTCTTGTAGTAATCGACGGTCGCGCCGTTCGCCTTCAACATCGGGTCGGTCTTGTAGAGGCCGGTGGATTTTACATCGACGACGAAAGTTGCGTTCGGATAGTTCTTCGACAAGTCACGGGCGAGCATCAGGCCGATCTTGTCGGCATAGATTTCCTCGCCGGTATTGTCGACGACGCCGCAACGGTCCCCGTCCCCGTCGAAGCCGAGCACGACATCAGCGCCGTACTCTTTCGCGGCGAGCGACATCTCGTGCAGCATCTCGTGATCTTCCGGGTTCGGATTGTATTTCGGGAAGGTGTTGTCGAGATTGCAATCCATCTCGATCACCTCGGCGCCGAGGGCGCGCAGCACGTCGCCGGCGAAGGCGCCTGCCGTGCCGTTACCGCACGCGGCGACGACCTTCAGCTTGCGCGTCAGTTTCGAAGTGCCGACGATGGCCTGGATGTATTTCTCGCGCAGGCCGTCGATGCGGCGGATGGAGCCGCCAGCGCGCTCGACGAAGCGGCCATTCATGACGATCTCCTTCAGGCGGCCCATCTCGTCGGGCCCGAAGGTGAGCGGGCGATTGGCGCCCATCTTCACGCCGGTCCAGCCATTTTCGTTGTGCGAGGCGGTGACCATGGCGCAGCAGGCGGCGTCCAGCTCGAACTGGCTCCAGTAGACCATCGGCGAAAGGGCGAGGCCGACATCGAGCACTTCGCAGCCGCCGGCAATGAGGCCGAGGGAAAGCGCATTCTTGATCGGCTGGCTGATCGAGCGGAAGTCGTGGCCCGTGACGACGGTCGGCTTCACGCCGAGCTCGTGGAAGAGGGTCGCCATGCCGAGGCCGAGGGCCTGGACGCCGGTGAGGTTCAGCTCCGGCGCCTTCGGGTGGCCGATACCGTTGAACCACCAGCGGGCGTCGTACTCGCGAAAGCCTGTGGGTTTAACCAGCGGCAGGATCTCGAATTCGAGCGTGTTGGGGGCCAGGTCGGTGCGCGGCTTCGGCAGCATGTGTCTCTCCGTGAAACGGGTTAGGCGCGCTCCCGCAAGGGGCGCAGCTGGATGCCGCGTCTTTTGCAGTTTTCGCGCCACAGGCGAAAGGGGCGGGCTGCCGCAAAGATCACGAAAAGTTCAGATATAAAATGTTGTTGATGGAATATTTTATTCTACCTGATGCCTCGGAAAGCGGAACGAGACCCTCTCCCCCGGGGCCGGAGCATCTTTCCCATCAATCAGGAGATTTCAGAATGAACCTTCGCAATGCACTTCTCGCGCTCGGCGCGACTTCGCTCCTCGCCCTGCCCGCGGCAGCCCAGGAATGGTATGCTGGCGGCTCCATCGGCTACGCCCTCCAGCAAGACAGCTCCAATTCCGGAACGACCGGCGCCTTCACGACCGGCAACGGCGCGCCTGCCCTTCCGTTCGGAACCGCGATTGCCGCAGGCACGCCTTATGGCTGGGAGACCAAGTTCGACAACGGATACAGCCTGTCCGGCGAATTCGGCGCGCGATATGCCAATGGCTTCCGGTCGGGTATTGAGCTGGCCTACAGCAAGGCCGACGTCGACACGCACTCGCGCGTGAATGTGGCGGGCACGGTGATCGACGGCGTGGACGCTGCCGTTCTGACAGGCTCGCCGACGCAACTCGGCGTGACCGTGGGCCAGGTGGTGGCGACGCCGGACGGCGACGAGATCGAGTCGACCAGTATCTTCGCGAACCTCTGTTATGACTTCAACCGCGACGGCCTGATCAGCCCGTATGTTGGCGCGGGTCTCGGCTTTTCCGATGTATCGGTGACCTACCGTCCGTCTGGCGTCGGCATCATTGACGACAGCGAGAGCAAGTTCGCCTATCAGCTGAAAGCCGGTGCGACCTGGTCTGTCAGTGAACGGATCGACCTCCATGGCGAAGCTGCCTACCGCGCGACCGATGATGTCGAGCTTCAGAACCAGCTGTTCCCAGGAACGTTGAACATCGAGAACCAGCAGACCGTGTTCAGCATCGGCGCCCGCTACAAGTTCGGCGCGTAAACACCGTCGCCGGCTTCAGGCGTTCGCGCGCAGGAAGCCGGCGATCCACGCGGCCAGCAGGCGCCGGTCGCAGTCGCCTTCAAGGGAGGCGACTGCGGCATCGGCGTCTGCTTCGGCCAGCGAAGTTCCGCGCCGGGCGGTGTAGAGCGCGGCGGCAAAGTCCGGCTCGAACTCGGGATGGCACTGGAAGCTAATCGCCGGGAAGTCATTGTAGTCGAGACCGGCGAAGGGCGTGAAGGCCGAGCGTGCGATGACGCTCGCCGAAGGTGGACGGACGACGACCTGATCCTGATGGCTGACCGCGACACGGAGCGAAGGTGGGCACGGATTGCCGCTCCAGTCCGGACACTGAACAATCTCGTAGGTATGACGCCCGATACCCCACCCCTTGTCGGACTTCTCGACCTTGCCGCCGAGCGCCTCGCCCATGATCTGGTGGCCGAAACAGATGCCGACCTGCGGCGTGCGCGCGCTGGCGGCTGCGCGGATGAACTGCTTCAGCGGCGCGATCCAGGGCAGCGGATCATACACACCCGCAGGCGAGCCGGTATAGAGAACCGCGCGTAGCGTCGCCGGATCCGGCAGCGCGTCGCCGCGCACGATGGATACGGTTTCGCAGCTGATGCCGCCATCGACGCGGGCGAACATCTCGCGGACCATTTCCGGATAGTCGGGGAAGCGGTCCCGGATCGCGGCGGGCGCCTGCCCTGTCTCGATGATCGTGAGCTTCATCACCGCCCCCTATTCCGCGGCGACGTCATCAGCTTCGATGCGCTCGGGCTGGACGAGGAAACCGCCCGACTGGCGGGCCCAGAGATCGGCATAGAGACCGCCAGCGGCGACGAGTTCGTCATGCGTGCCCTGTTCGATGATGCGGCCTGCATCGAGCACGATGAGGCGGTCCATTGCGGCGATGGTTGAGAGGCGGTGCGCAATGGCGATCACCGTCTTGCCTTCCATCAGTTCAAAGAGGTGTTCCTGGATGGCGGCTTCGACTTCGGAATCGAGCGCAGACGTCGCCTCGTCGAGGATCAGGATCGGGGCATCCTTCAGGAAGATGCGGGCAATGGCGATGCGCTGGCGCTGGCCGCCCGAGAGTTTTACGCCGCGCTCGCCGACATGCGCATCAAGGCCGAGGCGGCCCTTGGCGTCTTCCAGCGCATCAACGAAATCGCTGGCCGCGGCCTTTGCAATCGCCGCGCGGATCTCGTCATCGGTCGCGCCGGGGCGGCCATAGGCGATGTTGTCGCGGATGGAGCGGTGGAGGAGCGAGGTATCCTGCGTCACCACACCGATCTGTGCCCGGAGGGATTCCTGTGTGACGTATTTGATGTCCTGCCCGTCGACCAGAATACGGCCGCTTTCGGCATCGTAGAAGCGCAGCAGGAGGTTGGTGAGCGTCGTCTTGCCCGCGCCGGAGCGGCCGACAAGACCGATCTTCTCGCCTGGGCGGATGGAGAGCGAGAGCCCCTCAATGACGCCGGCGCCCTTGCCATAGTGGAAGGCGACATCCTCGAAACGCACATCCCCTTTCACGCGCGGCAGGGCGACCGCGCCGGGCGCATCGACCACGGCGACGGGCTTTTCGAGCATCGCCATGCCGTCATAGACGACGCCGATATTCTCGAAGAGACCGGCGACTTCCCACATGATCCATTGCGACATGGCCTTCATGCGCAGCGCAAGGCCTACGGCGACTGCCACGGCGCCCGCGCCGACAATGTTGCCGGTCCAGAGCAGGATGCCCGCACCGGCGATGAGGAAAACCAGCAGGGAATTGTTGAGATAGACGAGAACGTTGAAACCGGTGACGAGGCGCATCTGGCCGTGCACCGTATCGAGGAATCCGGACATCGAGTCCTTGGCATAGGTTTCCTCGCGGCCGGAATGGGCGAACAGCTTCACGGTCTGGATGTTCGTGTACGAATCAACGATCCGGCCGGTCATGACCGAGCGGGCGTCCGCCTGCTTCTCCGCGATCCTTCCGAGGCGCGGCACGAAGTGCCAGAGCAGGCAGGCATAGACGGCGAGCCAGAGGATCAGCGGCGCGGCAAGGCGCCAGTCTGCCGAGCCGATGAGCGCGAGGGCCGAGAAAAAATAGACCAACACAAAGACGAAGACATCGAGGATCTTCATCACCACTTCGCGCACCGACAGCGCGGTCTGCATCACCTTGGTGGCAACGCGGCCGGCAAACTCGTTGCCGAAGAAGCCCATCGACTGGCCGAGCATCTGCCGGTGCATGCGCCAGCGCGCGCTCATCGGCACGTTGCCCATCAAGCCCTGATAGACGATCAGCGCCTGAGCGAGCGTGGCCAGCGGAAGGCCGATCAGCAGGATGCCGGCCATCAGCGCGAGGCGGCCGCCTTCCCGCTCGAAGAAGCCTTCGCGATCCGCCGTGGAGAGCCAGTCCACGATGCCGCCAAGAAAGCCGAAGAGGGCGACCTCGCCAATGGCGATGAGCGCCGTGAAGAAGGACATGGCGATCAGCCAGGGCGCAGCGTCCTTGATGTAATGCCAGACAAAGGCGCGAAAGCCCTTCGGCGGAACGCCGGGGCGGGTCTCCGGAAACGGATCGATACGGCGTTCAAAGAAGTGGAGCATGGGCGGCACATGTGGCGCAGGGGGCGCAAAAGAACAAGGTGCGCGGGATCAGCGCGCCATATCTTCTTCCATCGCAAGCCGGGTTTCGAAGGCCTCTTCCATCCGGGTGTTGAACGCCTGCAGTTCGCCCGGATCGACAAACGCATTTTCGTCGCCGGCCTCGAGGCGCGCCCGCTTCTCCGCGAGGCCGAAGAAGGTGTCGTGGTTGGCGAGGAAAACATCTGCCTCCAGCGTCCGCACCTTCTCGAACGTGGCACGGTAACTGTCGATCATGCCGGGATAGGATTCCGGCACCAGTTTCTGGCCGGCGACCGTCGCGCTGCAGTGCAGGAACGCGGTGTGTCCGGCGCCGTCTGCGCCCGTGACAGGCAAGGTCCACGAGGTGCATCCCGGTGTGTGACCCGGTGTGAGGTGGGCTGTCAGCGTGACGCCGCCGAGGGTCAGCATGTCGCCGTCGCTGATGATCTGGTCAACCCGCACGGGCGGAAACTTGATGCCCTGGGTTGGGCCATAGAAGACGTCGCCGGCTTCAAGGATCGGCGCATCGGCCGCGCTGGCGACCATGACGGCGCCCGTCGCGCGTTTGAGGGCGGCAAGGCCGCCGGCGTGATCAATGTGGGCATGGGAGTTCAGCAGGTATTTCACATCCGCCGGATCGAAGCCGAGCGTCCGGATATTCTCCAGGATCAGCGGCGCCGATTGCGGCACGATGCCGTCGATCAGGAAATGGCCTTCGGGCGTGGTGATCAGATAGGCACCCACCGTCTTTGAGCCGACAAAGTGCAGGTTACCGATCACCGTGAAGGGCCTCGCCGGCACGTTCCATTCCATGTTGACGGAGAAGGAGTCGAGAGGCGCAGCGATGGAGGCGTCGATTTCGGCATCGCTGGCAAGCGGCGCCGGCGCTTCTGCAATCTGTGCGGCCGTTTCGGGCGCGATATCGCCGGCCGGCGTGGAGCACGCGGCAGGAAGGAGGGCGGCCAGCACCAGGAGGATGAAACGCATCAAGTTACTCCGGGCCTAGAGTTTCGGCAGCGAGGCGACCCACGCCTTCACCTGCGCGTCCAGAACATCCAGCGGCACAGCGCCCTGCCCGAGTACGACATCGTGGAACGCGCGGATGTCGAAGCGGTCGCCAAGGGCGGCTTCGGCTTCGGCGCGCAGGGCACGGATTTTCAGTTCACCGATCTTGTAGGCCGTGGCCTGGCCCGGCCAGCCGATATAGCGGGTGACTTCGGTCTCGATATTCAGTGGGCTGAGGGCCGAGTTCTCGATGAAGCAGGCTTCGGCCTGCGCGCGTGTCCAGCCATACCAGTGAAGGCCTGTGTCCGCGACGAGGCGGCAGGCGCGCCACATCTCATAAGAAAGGGCGCCGAAGCGCTCGTAGGGCGTCTCGTAAATGCCAGCCTCGCCCGCCACCCGCTCGGCATAGAGGCCCCAACCCTCGCCGAAAGCGGTAGCGTAGTATTCCTGGCGGAACCGTGGCTGGTCCGACATCTCCTGCGCGAGGGCGATCTGCAGGTGGTGACCCGGCACGGCTTCGTGGGCGGAAAGCGCCGGCAGTTCGTAAAGCGGGCGCTGCGCGAGAGCATAGGTGTTGACCAGATAGCTGCCCTTGCGGCCTTCGGCCGGATCGCCCTGCGAATAGCGGCCCGTGGTGTAGCCCGGCGCGATGGACATCGGCACGGGGTCAACTGTGTAGCCGAGCTTCGGCAGCGTATTGAACCAGAGCGGCAGGATGGCATCGATCCGTGCGGTGATTTCCTTCGCCTTGTCCATCAGTTCGGTGTCGGACCGGGCATAGAATTGCGCATCGCTGCGAAGGAAGGCCAGGAATTCGGGGAAGCTGCCGGTGAAGCCGGTTTCAGCCATCACGCCGTCCATCTCGGCGCGGATGCGGGCCACTTCGGACAGGCCGAGGGCGTGGATTTCCTCCGGCGAATAGCCGGCGCCGGCAGTGTGGAATTCAACGGCCGCCGCATAGGCCTCACGGCCACCCGGCAGCGCTGCGATGCCTGCACCCTTGCGGGCAGCCGGGGCGTAGGCGAGGTCGATGAACCGGGCGGTGTCTCGATAGGCCTGAATCGCCTTGGAAGTTGCGGCAAGCCCTTCGGCGCGCAGCCGCGCGGCGGTCTGCGGCGGGATGGTCTCCGGAAGCGACAGGAAGGGCGCGTAGAGCTCGCTCGTGGCGGGGTCGTCGACGATCTGGGCTTCAATCTGCTCACGGGTGGTTTCAAGTGGGTCCGCGTTTGCTACCCAGCCCGTGGTGATGCCCCGCGCCATGTTGATGCGGTTCTCGGCAAAGAAGCGCGGTACATCGTTCAGCCTCTGGATCCAGGCCTCCGCATCGGCCTCGGTCTTGAACCGCAGGCGCAGCGCCGCGAAGACAGGTGCAGCCTGGAAGCCCCAGTCCCCGGTGAAGGGGATACGCGCCGTGTCGAAGGCTTCGGCGCGGACTTCGTCCTCCAGCAGCCGTTTCAGGATGGCGGCATCCACCGTGCGCGCGGTGCCCGACGCCTCTATCTCGTCCAGCAGGGCGCGCGCCTCCGCGGCGCGCTGGCCAATATCGCGGGGGCGGACATGGCCCCAGCCGGTCGGCGCGGTGCCGGCCGCCCGCGCGGCTTCACCGGGATCAACGGCTTCGACATAGGACTCATAGCTGGCAATCAGCGCGTCCAGCGGATCGGCACAAGCCAGCGGCGAGAGGGCAAGAAAGCCTGCCGCAAGGACAGTCCGTTTCATAATGTCACTCCTGCCATACCGGTGCGTTGACACGACCATAGAGGCGCCTAGAAGGCGAGGCCAAGTGATTTCACGGCGCAAGGAAACACTTCATGTCGTCCGGCACCCCGAAGGCCGATTCCCGGCCCCTTTCCCCTCACCTTCAGGTCTGGCGTTTCCACGCCACGATGCTGGCCTCGATCACCCACCGGATCACTGGCGTCGGCCTCTATGGCGGCACGCTGCTGATCGCCGTCTGGCTGGTCGCCCTGGCCAGCGGACCCGAGGCCTACGCGACGGTTGAGGCCATCGCCTTCTCGATTCCCGGACAGATCCTGCTCTTCCTCTGGGCCTTCGCGGTCCTGTTCCACTTCGCCAACGGAATCCGCCACCTTGTGTGGGACGGCCCGGGCGCCGGCTTCACGCCGAAGGTCGCCAGCCAGGTGTCCATTTTCAACTACGCGTTCGCGCTGGTCGGGGCTGTTGCCCTGATGGCCGCCGCAGTTCTCTCGTAAGGAGCGCGGCCATGTCTGACAGCCAGTTCGTCACACCGACAAAGACCACTCGCGGCCTTGGCGCTTCGAAATCGGGCACCAGCCATCACATCCGCCAGCGCGTCTCCGCGCTCGCCCTGATCGTGCTGGTGCCGTGGTTTCTCTTCTCGGTCATTAAGGCCGCCCTCGGCGGCTATGCCGATGCCCTCGCCTGGGTGAGCGCGCCCCTCAACGCGACGCTTCTCGTGCTGACGGCCGGCGCGGCTTTCTACCACATGCGCCTTGGTATGCAGGCGGTCATCGAAGACTACATTGGTAAGCCGGGCATGCGCGCTGCGCTGCAGATCCTCAACACCTTCTTTGCCGCCACGTTATTCGTCGTGGTGGTGATGTCGGTGCTCCGGATCTGGACGGGCGGCTGAGGCGCAAGGCGAAAGACAGGCAGGATCATGAGCAGCTATAACTGGATCGACCACACCTACGACGTCGTCGTTGTCGGGGCCGGCGGATCGGGCCTTCGCGCCGCGCTCGGCGCCGCCCAGGCCGGCCTGCGGACGGCGTGTATCACCAAGGTTTTCCCCACCCGCTCGCACACCGTTGCGGCGCAGGGCGGCATCGCGGCGTCCCTCGGCAACATGTCCGAGGACAGCTGGAAGTGGCACATGTACGACACCGTCAAGGGTTCCGACTGGCTCGGCGACCAGGACGCGATCGAGTATCTCGTGCGCAACGCGCCAGCAGCCGTTTACGAGCTTGAGCACTGGGGCATGCCCTTCTCCCGAACGGAAGAAGGCAAGATCTACCAGCGCGCCTTCGGCGGCATGACGCGCGACTATGGCAAGGGCCCGGTCCAGCGCACCTGCGCCGCCGCCGACCGCACCGGCCACGCCATGCTGCACACCCTCTACGGCCAGTGCGTGCGCGAGGAGACCGAGTTCTTCATCGAGTATTTCGCTCTCGACTTGATCATGGATGATGACGGCGCCTGCGTCGGCGTCACCGCCTGGAAACTGGACGATGGCACGCTGCACCGCTTCCGCGCGCAGAAGACCATCCTCGCCACCGGCGGCTATGGCCGCGCCTATTTCTCCTGCACCTCGGCCCATACCTGCACCGGCGACGGCAATGCCATGGTGCTGCGTGCCGGCCTGCCGCTGCAGGACATGGAATTCGTACAGTTCCACCCGACCGGCATCTATGGCTCAGGCTGCCTGATCACCGAAGGCGCCCGCGGCGAAGGCGGCTACCTCACCAACTCCGAAGGCGAGCGTTTCATGGAACGCTATGCGCCGTCCGCGAAGGACCTCGCCTCGCGCGATGTCGTCAGCCGCGCGATGACGATGGAAATCCGCGAAGGCCGCGGCGTCGGCCCCGAGAAGGACCACATCTACCTGCACCTCAACCACCTCTCCCCCGAAGCGCTGCACGAGCGCCTGCCGGGTATTTCGGAGACGGCGAAAATCTTTGCCGGCGTGGACGTCACGAAAGAGCCGATCCCGGTGTTGCCGACCGTGCACTACAACATGGGCGGCATCCCGACAAACTTCCACGGCGAAGTGCTCACCAAGAAGGGCGGCGATCCGGATTCGGTCGTCCCCGGCCTTATGGCGGTCGGAGAAGCAGCCTGTGTGTCCGTACACGGCGCAAACCGGCTGGGCTCCAACTCGCTGATCGACCTCGTCGTGTTCGGCCGCGCCGCCGGCCTGCGCTGCGGCGCAACCACCGAAGCCGGCGCGCGCCAGCGCGACCTGCCGGCCAAGGCGACTGACGCGCATCTCGCGCGCTTCGACAAGCTGCGCAATGCCAGCGGCGACCAGCCGGTCGCCAAACTCCGCCTCGAAATGCAAAAGGCGATGCAGGCGGACTGCGCCGTGTTCCGCACGGGCTCAGTGCTCAAGGAGGGCGTGGACGCCATTGAGGACGTGTACAAGAAGCTCCCCGGTCTCGACGTGAAAGATCGTAGCATGGTCTGGAACACAGACCTTGTGGAAGCGCTTGAGTTCGACAACCTGATCTGCCAGGCGGCCGTGACGGTGAACTCTGCCGCCAACCGTGAAGAGAGCCGCGGCGCGCACGCGCGCGAGGACTTCTCGGACCGCAATGACGAAAAGTGGATGAAGCACACGCTCGCCTGGGTCGATGGCGCAGGCAAGGTGAAGATCGACTACCGCCCGGTGCATGAGTACACGCTGTCGAACGACATCGCGTACATCGAGCCGAAAGCTCGGGTATACTGATTGAAGAGCGGCTTGCCGGTACGGAGGGGCGGATGAGTGAATACAAATCCGTCTGGGTACGCACCGGGAAGCAGAAGAAGGAAGAGAAGAAACTGCTCGGCCGGGGCACCAAGTTGGTCGACGATCCGCACCAGGCGGACATCGCCGATCTCAGCGTCCAGATCGAGACGGCCTGCAACAGGCTGCATGAAGAAGGCTATGACGTGATTTCGATCCTCCCCTCCGTGAGCGGACATTCGGAAAAGGGCGCCGTCAATCAGGGCGGCTTCGGTTTCGGATTCAGCATCACGGACGGCGCGGTGATCACAGCCCGCCGCCGCCCCGTTTAACCTACCGACCGCCAGGACAAGACCATGGTTCAGCTGACCCTCCCCCAGAATTCGAAAGTCCAGAAGGGCAAGACCTGGCCGAAACCGCAGGGCGCGACCAACCTGCGTGAGTTCCGCATCTATCGCTACAGCCCGGAAGAGAAGGCCAACCCGCGCTGGGACACCTACTGGGTGGACATGGACAAGGCCGGGACCATGATCCTGGACGTCTTGTTCTACATCAAGAACACGGTCGACCCGACCCTGGCCTTCCGCCGCTCCTGCCGCGAAGGCGTGTGCGGTTCCTGCGCGATGAACATTGCCGGACGCAACACGATTGCCTGCACCAAGGGCTTTGATGACCTGCCGGGCGGCGTGATCTCGATCAGCCCGCTGCCGCACCTGCCGGTGATCCGCGACCTGATCCCGGACCTGACGAATTTCTATGCCCAGCATGCCTATGTGCAGCCCTATCTCAAGACAGATAGTCCGACCCCGGAGAAAGAGTGGCGCCAGTCGGAAGCCGACCGCACGCAGCTCGACGGCCTCTATGAGTGCATCCTCTGCGCCTCCTGCTCCACATCCTGCCCGTCGTACTGGTGGAACGGTGACAAGTATCTGGGGCCCGCCGCGCTGCTGCAGGCCTATCGCTGGCTGATCGACAGCCGCGACGAGGCCACCGGCGAGCGTCTCGACGCGCTGGAAGATCCGTTCAAGCTCTACCGCTGCCATACGATCATGAACTGCGCGCAGGTCTGCCCGAAAGGCCTGAACCCTGCGAAAGCGATCGCGAAGATCAAGCACATGATGGTTGAGCGCGTCAGCTGACGCGGGCGCCGTCGTCTGCGCCTTATGCAACCAATTCAGGCATGTTCGCGCGGGCAAAAGCCAGCCTGATCAAGGCATTCTGAAATAGTTGCGGGAAACTTGTCCTACCCCCTCGCAGCCGGGGGTATACTCGCGCGCATGATCCCGATGCGCCAACTCCGCAGCAATCCGCACTTCGCGCGCCTGTTTGCGCATGTGCATCCGCTGTTCTGGCCCATTCTCTGGTGGTCGCTCAACCGTCTGTTCAAATGGTATGACACGTCCGGCTATGAGGAGATCCTCTTCGGCACGACGCGCTGGGGCTATGTTTATGTCGCATTTGTCGGCGACAAACGCCCCGATCCCTCCGCCTACAGACCTTATGAACCGCGACTGGCCCGCTGGGACGATCCTGTTTGGGAGAGCCATGTGCCGAAAGCCTTCGCTCTCATTCCGATAAGCCTTCGCATGGATGCGGCCTTCCCTCTCGCGGGTTTAGGCTTGAGCGACTGCGGATGGCCGGTGTGCACACGCAACATCGCTCTCATCCCGAATACGTCCTAGCCGCGCTCACCGCAGATACCTGCGAACGCAGGTATCCAGCGCACGTATAAACTGGACCCCAGCGTCCGCTGGGGTCTGCGGAAAGCTTGCAATTCCAACAAACCAAACCAGCCGGCCGGGCCTCCCCGCGTCCGGCCGATCGTGCTGAGCCGAGCCTAACCCTCGAACGGATCGCGCATCAGGATCACGTCCTCGCGTTCCGGTGACGTGGACACCAGCGCGCACGGCTTGCCGACGAGTTCCTCGAGACGGCGGACATAGACCACCGCTTCCGGCGGAAGATTGGCCCAGCTGCGGGCGCCGCGGGTAGAGCCGCTCCAGCCTTTCAGGGTTTCATAGACAGGCTCGACCGCCGCCTGATCGGTGAGACCCGCGGGGAAATAGTCGATCGTCTTGCCGTTCAGCTTGTAGGCGACGCAGACCTTGATCTCGTCGAAGCCGTCGAGCACGTCGAGCTTGGTCAGCGCGAGACCGTTCACGCCTGACGTGGCGCAGGCTTGGCGGACCATCACGGAATCGAACCAGCCGCAGCGGCGCGGGCGGCCCGTATTGGTGCCGAACTCATGGCCGACCGTGCCGAGGCGCTGCCCGATTTCGTTCTGCTGCTCGGTCGGGAACGGGCCCGAGCCGACGCGGGTGGTGTACGCCTTGGCGAGGCCGAGGACATAGGAGATCGCGCCCGGGCCGACGCCCGAACCGGCGCTGGCATTTCCGGCGACGACGGTGGACGAGGTGACGAAGGGATAGGTGCCATGGTCAACATCGAGCATCACGCCCTGCGCACCCTCGAACAGGATGCGGCGGCCCTTCCGGACCTGCTCGTCGAGCAGTTTCCAGACCGGCTGGGCATAGGCGAGCACTTGCGGCGCGATCTTCAGGAGGTCTGCCTTTAGCGCCGCGCCGTCCGGCTCCGGCAGATCGAGGCCGATGCGCAGCGGGCGGTGGTGGGCAAGCAGGCGCTCGATCTTCATGTCCAGCGCGGCAGGGTCTGCGAGGTCCGCCACGCGAATGGCGCGGCGGCCGACCCGGTCTTCATAGGCCGGGCCGATGCCGCGCTTTGTGGTGCCGATCTGGGCAGCGCCGAGAGCCCCTTCCCGCGCCGCGTCGATGTCCTTGTGCCAGGGCAGGATGAGGGAGGCGTTGTCAGCAAGCACCAGGCTCTGCGGGGAGACTTCCACGCCCTGCGCGCGGATGCCTTCGATCTCGGTGAGCAGGTGCCAGGGATCAACGACGACGCCATTGCCGATGACCGACAGCTTCCCGCCGCGCACGAGGCCCGAAGGCAGCAGCGCGAGCTTGAACGTCTTGCCATCGATGACGAGCGTATGGCCGGCATTATGACCGCCCTGGAAGCGGACGACGACGTCGGCGCGCGCCGACAGCCAGTCCACGATCTTGCCCTTGCCCTCGTCGCCCCATTGGGCGCCTACGACCACGACCCCTGCCATGCGATGCTCCGTTTACAGCCGCGGCGACAAGGGCAGGAATTGGCCGCGAATTGCAAGGGGCAGATGTCGGCTGACCGGGATCGGAACGGCGCATGGGCCACTCAGCCAGCGGCCCATGCGCCCGGTTCGTCAATCCAGTTCGGGCTCTGTGGGGACGCGAGCCCAACGTTGGGTAGCCTCGGCGACACGCTTTCCGAAGCGCTCGGCGGTTTCGAGCTCGTAACGGTCAGGCGTCTGTTCGGCCGGCAGGTCCGTCAGGGCCTGGACGGCAAGGCCGAGGAAGTGCCCTGCCCGGTTGTGAGCGGTGGCGAAGTCGCTCTTCGACGAATTGTAGCCGCTCGGTATGTCATTGCCGACCCAGATCATGCCCTGCTGGGCGGCGAGGGTGGCGAACTGTTGCAGCGTCACGGTCTTGTCGCCCGAGAGCGAACCCGACACGGTAAAGCCGGCGGCGATCTTGTTGGCCCAGGCGCGGTTGAGCCAGGCCTTCGAAGACGCATCGATGAAGGTTTTCATGACGCCGGAGGCCGAGCCCATATAGGTGGGCGAGCCGAAGATGATGGCGTCAGCTTTCGCGAGTTCATCCCACGGCCCCTTGTCGGGCGAGGTGAGATCCTCGGCCTTGCAAAGGCGAACAACAGCATCGCCAACCGCAGCCGCGCGCTGGCGGACGTGCTCGGCGACCTTGGCGGTGTGGCCGTAACCCGAGTGATGGACGATTGCGATTTTGACTGCGCTTTTGGCCATGACGGGCCCATCTGTTGTTGAGCCCAACAGGCGGGGCGGCGCAGGGCACCCGGCGCCCTGCCCGTCACTTATAGGATTTATGCCGGACGCGCATGGACGCGCCCGGCACAGAGTCAGAAGCTCAGGACTTTCGCATAGCGAACCTGCGGCAGGGCATCAAGTTTCTCGATGACCGACGCGGGGGGAAGCGAGTCGATGCCGATCAGCGCGATGGCCTCGCCGCCAGCGGCCTGACGGCCGAGGTGGAAGGTGGCGATGTTGACCTTCGCCTCGCCCAGCATCTGGCCAAGCGCACCGATGAAGCCCGGCTTGTCGATGTTGTTGACGTAGAGCGTGACCGGCGAGAAATCGCCTTCCAGCGCCATGCCCTTCACCTCGACGATGCGCGGCTTGCCGGCGATCAGCGCGCCGGCGAGCGTGCGCCAGCCGCCTTCCGGCGAGTTCTTCGTGGCCTTGGTTTTCACCTTGATTCGGATCAGGCTGTCATAGACCGGGCTCGACTCGGTCTTGGTTTCAGTGAGCTTTATGCCGCTCTCGGCGAGGATGGCCGGCGCCGAGACCATGTTCACATCACCGCGCGAGGCGCGCAGCAGGCCGGCGAGCAGAGCGGCCGTCACCGGCTTGCGGTTCAGCTCGGCGACTTCGCCTTCATACTCGATGACCACTTCATCATATCCGTAGTCGGAGATTTGCCCGGCAAAGGAGCCGAGCTTTTCGGCGAGCGTGGCGAAGGGGCGGATGCGCGGCGCCTCCTCGGCGGTGACCGACGGCATGTTGAGCGCGTTGGTGACAGCGCCGGTCAGCAGGTAGTCCGACATCTGCTCGGCCACCTGAAGGGCGACGTTTTCCTGGGCTTCGTTGGTCGATGCGCCGAGGTGGGGCGTTGCGACGAAGTTCTTCTTGCCGAACAGCACGTTTTCCTTGGCGGGCTCAACGGCGAACACGTCGAAGGCTGCGCCGGCGAGATGGCCGGATTCCAGCAGGTCTGCCACGGCCTGCTCATCGACGAGGCCGCCGCGCGCGCAGTTGACAAGGATCAGGCCCTTCTTGGTTTTCTCGAGGCTCTCGCGCGACAGGATATTGCGCGTCTGGTCCGTGAGCGGAACATGCAGCGTGATGACGTCGGCGCGCTTCAGCAGCGTGTCGAGATCAACCTTCTCGACGCCGAGCTCGATCGCGCGCTCGTCTGTCAGGAAGGGGTCGTATGCGATGACACGCATCTTGAGGCCGATGGCGCGCTCTGCGACGCGGCTGCCGATATTACCGGCCCCGATCAGGCCGAGCGTCTTGAAGGAGACCTCGACGCCCATGTAGCCGGACTTCGGCCACTTGCCGGCCTGTGTGTCATTGTTTGCGGCGGGGATCTGCCGGGCGGCGGCGAACATCATGGCGATGGCATGCTCGGCCGTCGTGATGGCGTTGCCGAAGGGCGTGTTCATCACGACAACGCCCTTGGCGGTCGCGGCCTTGATGTCGATATTGTCGACGCCGATACCGGCGCGGCCGATGACCTTCAGGTTTGTGGCGGCGGCAATCACGTCTGCGTCCGGCTTGCAGGCCGAGCGGACGGCGAGGCCATCATACTGCGGGATGATCTTGATCAGATCTTCCTTGGACAGACCAACCTTGATGTCGGTTTCGATACCGCGCGCCTTGAAGATTTCGACGGCAGCGGGGGAGAGCGAATCTCCGATGAGGACTTTAGGCATAGGGAATCATTCTCCAGAAAGAGGTTTGAACCAGGCCTCTCGCGTCAGGCGATGGACCAGGCAGATATCGTTGTCTTCACCAAGCTCCCGGACCCCTTCAGGGCGGAAGCCAAGCCGTTGATAGAAAGTGTGCGCACGGGTGTTTGACGCGAGCGGGTCGATGATGATCGCCGTCACTGCAGGGTCCCGAAAACAGGCCTCGATGGCGAGGCGCATCATTTCGGCCCCGTAGCCGTGGCCATGGTCGGCGGCGTTGCCGATCCAGATATCGATGGCCCTCAGCCCCGGAGCAACGTCGCCCCAATAGCGGGTCGGCTCCGTATGCGGATCAATGATCTGCATGCCCCCGATGGCCCGGCCATCGAGCTCGGCGATGAAATACTGGTAGTCTTCCCGGACGAGGGCAAGCTCGTCTGGCCAGTAGGTATCGCCGAACGCCTTTTCGGCCTCCGGATCATCGGACGTGGCTGAAATGACGTGCGGTTCCAGATCCCAGAGGTCCAGAAGCGGCACATCATCCAGTGTGGCGGGGCGGAGTGTGATCATCGGCCGGGAGGCGTGCGCCCCCCCTTTCCGTTCAGAGCTTCGCGGCTTCCTCGTGGAAGGCCCAGTCGAGCCATGGGATAAGCTTGGCGACGTCGGACGGCTCTACCGAGCCACCGCACCAGATGCGCAGGCCCGGAGGTGCCTTGGCATAGCCGGCGGCGTCATAGCAGGCGTTCTCGGATTCGAGGCGCTTGATCATCTTCTTAATGAAATCGCGCTGACCCGCCTCATCGAGGCCCGCAACGCGCGGATCGACAATCTTGAAGGTAACGCCCGTATTCGAGCGTGTCGCTTCATCGGGGCAGAGGAACGCTACCCAGCTCGTCTTCTTTTCCCAATCCGTCAGGATACGGAGGCTTTCGTCGGAACGCTCTTTCAGCTTCTTCCAACCACCGATCCGCTCCACCCAGTCGAGCGCCTGAAGATAGTCTTCAACGCACAGCATGGAGGGCGTGTTGATGGTTGCGCCTTCGAACAGGTCCTCGTCGAGCTTGCCGCCCTTCGTCATGCGGAAGAGTTTCGGCAGGGCGCGGTCCGGCGTATAGGTCTCGAGGCGGCGCACGGCGTTCGGCGAGAGGATCAGCATGCCATGGGCCGCCTCCCCGCCGAGGCATTTCTGCCAGCTATAGGTGATCACATCGAGCTTTTCCCACTCGATGTCCTGGCTGAAGGCTGCGGAAGTTGCGTCGCAGATGACGATCCGGTCCGGGTTCGGCTTGATCCAGTCCGCATTCTTGACGCGCACGCCGGAGGTGGTGCCGTTCCAGGTGAAGATGATGTCGGCATCATCGCGGGCTTTCGAGAAGTCCGGCAGCGCGCCGTAATCGGCGTTGTAGCTTTTGCAGTCCGGCAGTTTCAGCTGCTTGACGGCGTCGGTCACCCAGTCTTGGCCGAAGCTTTCCCAGGCGAACACGTCAACCGGGCGGCCGCCCAGCATCGACCACATGCACATCTCGACAGCGCCGGTATCGGAGGCCGGCACGATGGCAACCCGGTAGCCTTCCGGCAGGCCGAGGATCAGCTTGGTGCGGTCAATCGCGGCTTTGAGTTTTTTCTTGGCGTCGCCGGAACGGTGCGAGCGGCCGAGGGCGGCGGTCACCAGGTTCTGAAGCGAAAATCCGGGGTATTTTGCGGTAGGGCCCGAAGAAAAGTGCGGGCACGCTGGGCGCACTACCGGCTTGGCGGTGGTCACGGTCATCTGTTTTACTCCTATCCTCACAGATAGGCTGGGCGCCGTTGGGGGCGCCTGGCCCGCGGGCGGTGTCTCATAGTTCCGGGTTTTCCGCAAACGGCATTTTTCGGGCGCTGGTAGGTGACACACTCCAGGGCAGGGTTAATGTGGCGCTAAACGCTTGACCCTTGGAGGTGCTGCCATGCGCAACCTGTTGTTTTCTTCCGCCATTCTTCTCGTCACGGGCTGCGCCAGTGCGCCGGTGCCTGAGGCGCCTGCTGAGCCGGCCGCGCAGCTGGTGCCGGCCACGGCCTTCAAGACCTACAGCGCGCAGCAGTTCTACAACACGGTGAGTTACAACCTTGCGGCCGGCCAGGGCCGCTGCTTTGCGCCGGACGGTGAGACACTGCTGGTGAGTTCGGATGAGACCGGCATATTCAATGCCTACGCAATGAACCTTGACGGCACGAAGGCGCCGCTCACGGCATCGACCATCGACTCGACCTTTGCCGAAACCTTTTTCCCATCGGACGACCGCATCCTGGTCGAGGCAGACAAGGGCGGCAACGAGATCAACCATCTTTATGTGCGCGCCAGCGATGGCACGCTGACCGACCTGACGCCGGGCGAGAAGACGCGCGCCTATTTCCTTGGGTGGAGCACTTCAGGAGATACGTTCTATGTCGCCACCAACGCGCGCGACGAGGCGACCGACGATGTCTACGCCTATTCGGCCGCCGACTATTCGAGCAAGCTCATCTACCAGAATGACGGCAAGGAAATCGGCGCGATCAGCCCCGATGGCAAACGCCTGGCGCTGGTGGAGAATGTCTCGAGCGCTGACGCGAACATCTACCTCATTGACCTCTCGGCAGAGGCACCTGCCCCGGCGCTGATCACGCCGCATGAAGGCAACATTGCCTACACCACCTATGGCTTCACGCCGGATGGCCAGAAATTGGTGTACGGAACAAACGAACATGGCGAGTTCACCGAGGCCTGGACGCATGACGTGACGACCGGCGAGAAAGCTGCTCTGGTCACGGCTGACTGGGACGTGCTGGGCGTGAGCTTCTCGCCGAGCGGGCGCTACCGGGTGAGCACGGTGAATGCGGACGGCCTCTGGGAAGTGACCTTCCTCGACACGGCGACCGGCAAGCCGGTGGCCCTGACCGGTGTTCCGGACGGCGAAGTCACGCAGGTCTGTTTCAATGCGGACGAAACACGGGTCGCCTTCGGCGTCAACACCGACACCTCGCCGCGCAATGTTTACGCCGCCGACCTGACGACGGGCGTTGCAACACGGCTGACGAGCGCACTCTCGCCGGAGATTGACGAGGCGAACCTCGTGACCGCTTCCATCGTGCGTTATCCGAGCTTTGACGGGCTGGAGATTCCCTCGATCTTCTATGTGCCGAAGACGGCCACGCCGGAAAACCCTGCCCCGGCTGTCGTATGGGTGCACGGTGGCCCGGGCGGGCAGAGCCAGAAGGGCTATGCGGCCGATATCCAGTTCCTCGTGAACAATGGCTATGCGGTTCTGGCGGCAAACAATCGCGGATCGTCCGGCTACGGAAAAACCTTCTTCCACATGGACGACAAGCGCCACGGGCAGGAGGACCTCCAGGATATCGTCTGGGGCCGCACCTATCTGGAGTCGCTGGACTATATTGACGGCGACCGGATCGGCATCGTTGGCGGCTCGTATGGCGGCTTCATGGTGGCAGCGGCGCTCGCCTTCGAGCCGGAAGTGTTCGACGCCGGCATCAATATCTTCGGCGTGACCAACTGGGTGCGCACGCTCGAGAGCATCCCGGCCTGGTGGGGTTCGTTCCGCGTCGCGCTCTATGACGAGATGGGCGACCCGGCGACGGACGCCGAGCGGCACCGCGCGATCTCGCCGCTGTTCCATGCCGCGAACATTGTCCGGCCGATGCTGGTCGTGCAGGGCTCGAACGACCCGCGCGTCCTGCAAGTGGAGAGTGATGAACTCGTGGCTGCCGTGCGCGAAAACGGTGTGCCGGTCGAGTATGTCGTGTTCCCGGATGAGGGTCACGGCTTCCGCAAGAAGGTGAACCGGATCACCGCCGCCGAAGCCTATCTCACCTTCCTCGACAAGTACCTGAAGGGCAAGGAAACCGGCGGCGCAGCGGTGGGTGCAGAAATTGTGAACTGACCGTTTTCTTGCGCCCTTGGCGGGCAGGTGCTTGATATCGGCCATGAGCATCGAAATCCTCCCACTGTCCGGTACGCTGGGCGCCGAGATCTTCGGGCTGGACCTTCAGTCCGGCCTGTCGAATGCCGAGTTTGATCAGGTCCACCGGGCCTTCCTGGACCACAAGGTCATCGTGCTGCGCGGGCAGAAGGCCCTTCAGCCCGAGCAGCACAAGGCCTTTGCCCGGCGGTTCGGCACGCTGAACATCCACCCCTACGTGAAGGGCATGGCGGGCCATCCCGAACTCCTCGAGATCATCAAGGAGAAAGAGGACAAGGTGAATTTCGGTGGTGGCTGGCACACCGACATGAGTTTCGAAGAGACCCCTGCCCTTGGCTCGATCCTGCACGCCATCGAACTGCCGCCCTATGGCGGCGATACGCTGTTTGCTGATCAGCAGGCGGCCTATGACGCGCTCTCCCCGGGCCTCCGCGAGACGCTTGCGGGCCTGAAGGCCGTACACTCAGCCGCGCGCGAATACGGGGTGCACGGATCGTCGGCGCAGAAACGCAAGTCGATGGACACGACGGAAGTGGAGACGGCGCCGGAATTCGAACACCCGGTCGTGCGCACGCATCCGGAGACGGGCCGCAAAGGCCTCTATGTGAACCCGGCCTTCACGCTGCGCTTTGCAGGGTGGTCCACGCGGGACAGCAAGCCGCTGCTCGACTACCTGTTCAACCATTCGCGCGAAGAGCGCTTCACGTGCCGTGTTCGTTGGCAGGCGGGCGATGTGACGATGTGGGACAATCGCTGCACCTGGCACTATGCGCTGAACGACTATCCGGGCCACCGCCGGCACATGCGGCGCGCCACTGTGAACGGTGACAAGCCCTTCTAGGCGGGTATCCCAGCGATGCCGAGCATGATGGCGGCCTGCCCGAAGAAATACAGGAACCACACCGCGTAGGACGCTAGCTTGTTGGGGGGCGCCTCCGCCGGCCGGCAGAACAGCTGGTGAGCGAGGATGGAATCCGACGCGATGAACATCAGTGCACCGATGGTTACCGGCCAGAACGCTCCCGGCAGGGCAATCGCCGCCGCGCCCATCATCAGGATGACCGCGCCATAGAGTATGACCGGCAGGCGCATAGGCTTGCCGATCCACGGCACGAGCCAACGGATATAGAAGGCGCCCGCGACCACCAGTGCGGTCTGCGCGATTTTTACCGGGAGGCTCCAGCCTTCGCCGGCCTCCCCCAACTGCCAGAAGAGCACCACGTAGAAGACATGCGCGAGGAAGAAGGCCGCCATGCCCGGCAGCAGCCAGCGTTCCGGCTTGCCCGCCAGAAAGGCATCCCCAACCGCAGACGCAATCAGCGCGCCCCAGAGCAGCCAGGTGCCGCCGGCCGCAAAGGCGATACCGGCGAGAATGAGTACGCCGGATACCTTCAGGAGCGTGCGGGCGGGTCGGTCTCCGCGGAAGCTGAACACGAAGCCGTAGGCCAGCGCGGCCACGCTGGCAGTCGCAAGGCTCGCCCAGAAAGCCGGCCCGCTCAGGCGGCGTCCCGGACAGGTTCAGGCAAGCGCAGTAGCTTGCGGGCCATCGCGCGGTGTTTGTCTTTGACGTGCATGCCGACAACGCCCAGCGCCGTGGCAAGCACGGTGGCGTCATCGGTGAAGCCGAGGCCGGCGATCACGTCGGGCAGCATGTCGACCGGCATCACGAAATAAGCCGCAGCAGCAAACAACACGGCCTTGGCCTTCATCGGCGTGACCGGGTCACGCGCACAGAAATAGGCGCTGGCCAGATCGTCCGCGAACGGGATCTGCCCGGCAAACTTCAGCAACTTGGGGACAAGGCCGCGCGCGGTGCGCTCGTTGCGCTGGATCGACTTCGGCAGGTAAACTCCGGTCTCATCCTTGACCGTGTTGATGATTTCCGCTGCGTCACTCATTGCGCTCTCCTAGCGGCATTATAGTGCAGTGACGTCATAGCCGATAAACCGGTCAACTTCAAAGGAAGGCAGCTGCCATGGAACTGAATTCGAACATCTCCGCCGTCATCACGGGCGGCGCCTCCGGTCTCGGCGCCGCAACGGCCCGCAAACTGGCCTCGTACGGCGTCAAGGTCGCCCTGTTCGACCTGAACGCCGAGAAGGGCGAAGCGCTTGCCAAGGAACTCGGCGGCGTCTTCTGCAACGTGAACGTCACCGACGAAGCCTCGGTCGATGCCGGCTTTGCCAAGTCCCGCGCCGCCATTGGCCAGGAGCGCATCCTGATCAACTGCGCCGGCACCGGCAACGCCATCAAGACCGCCAGCCGCAACAAGGAAACGGGCGCAGTCGACCACTTCCCGCTCGATAAGTTCAACCTGATCATCCAGATCAACCTCGTCGGCACCTTCCGCTGCATCGCGAAGTCTGCCGCCGGCATGATGACGCTTGACCCGCTGCCCTGCGGCGACCGCGGCGCAATCGTCAACACGGCCTCGGTGGCTGCTGAAGACGGCCAGATCGGCCAGGCGGCCTATTCGGCCTCGAAGGGCGGCGTTGTCGGCATGACCCTGCCGATCGCCCGCGACCTCAGCCGCGAGAACATCCGCGTCAACACGATCCTGCCAGGCATCTTCAACACCCCGCTGCTGGCGGCGGCGCCTGAGCCGGTGAAGCAGGCCCTCGGCGCACAGGTTCCCTTCCCCCCGCGTCTGGGCATGCCGGAAGAGTATGCCTCGCTGGCCGCAGAAATGTGCCGCAACAATTACTTCAACGGTGAAGACGTCCGCCTTGATGGTGCGATCCGGATGGCGCCTCGTTGATGACTTGCTCGGCGCTGTTCGCGAGCTAACGCTCGCGGCGCTTGCGCCTTCGCCTTGCTCGTGGGGTTCGCTCCCTAAAGGTCAGAAAGCCCGCTCTCCGGAGCGGGCTTTTTTCTTGAGATCAGTCGAAGGGCGCTGAAGGATCTCGCACGCCCACCAGGCCGTTTGACAGCATGGTCATCACGACCTCGCCCTTCTGGTTGAACACGGTCTGGCGCGTCTTGGTGATGCCCATGTCGGGCCGGGACTTTGACCGGCGCTTGTCGATCAGCTCCATTTCGACGGACAGCTCGTCACCGGGATAGACCGGCTTCACCCAGCGCAGCTCATCAATGCCGGGCGAGCCGAGGCCGGCGGTGGGCTCGGCGTCCTTCCAGGTATCGACCATCATGCGCATGACCATCGCGCCGGTATGCCAGCCGGAGGCCGAGAGGCGCCCGAAATGCGTCGCCTTCGCCGCCTCGTCGTCCAGATGGAAGGGCTGCGGATCATACTTCGTGGCGAACTCGATCACCTCTTCGCGGGTGACCTTGTAGGTGCGCGAGGCGCGTGTTCGCGTGCCGACCACCATGTCCTCGAAATAGCGCATGCGAAACTCTCCACCGAACCGCGAGACCGGAGAGGAACTCGCCGGAACATTCCCGCTTGGCAAGCCTGACCCAACGGGAGGGGATGCGCACAGGATATGGCACGCTAGAACAGGGCGAAGCAGCCGGACAGGAGCGGAATGTGGAATTCGATGACGTCGTGCGGGGCCGCCGCAGTATCCGGGGATTTCTGAAGAAGCCGGTTCCGAAGGCGCTGGTGCGCGAGATCCTCGAGATCGCGATGCGCGCGCCGACCTCGCTCAACACCCAGCCCTGGAATTTCTATGTCGTCTCGGGCGAGGTGCTCGACCGGATCCGCAAGGGCAATGTCGAGCGCAACCTTGCCGGCGTGCCCGACAGCCGCGAGTTCCGCATGGGACCAGGCTATGAGGGCGAGCACCGCAAGCGCCAGATCGAGATCGCCATCCAGCTGTTCGAGGCCATGGGCATCGAGCGCGACAACAAGGAAAAGCGGATGGACTGGGTCTTGCGCGGCTTCCGCCAGTTCGATGCGCCGGTCTCGATCGTCGTGACCTATGACCGCTCGATCCAGGGCAGCGACATTGCACCCTTCGACTGCGGCGGCGTGGTCAACTGTATCGTCAACACGGCGTGGAACCGCGGGCTTGGCTGCGTGATCAACTCGCAGGGCATCATGCAGAGCCCGGTCGTGCGCGCCGAGGCCGGCATCCCGGACGACCAGGTCATCCAGACCTGCATCGCGATGGGATGGCCCGACGACAGCTTCCCGGCGAACGCCGTTGTGTCGCGGCGCAAGTCAGTGGACGAGGCCGCGACATTCCTGGGCTTTGAGGACTAGGGCAGATTCTGCTCGATGACATCGCCGGCCCGGAGGTGGCGGCGCTGCATGCTGAACCAGTCGTCCTTGAGGCCGGTGAACTCGATCGGCAGGCCGCGTGCGCTGTTCAGGTCCGGTCCGTCGATCACCTGAAAATGCAGGTGCGGTTCGGTCGAGTTGCCGGAAGAGCCGGCGTCACCGATCGGCTGTCCGGCGCGGACGCTGTCGCCGACGCTGACCCTAACGCTTGCCTTGCGCAGATGCGCGTAGAGGGAATGCTCGCCATCGGTATGACGGATCAGGACGTAGTTGCCAGCGGCACCCTCAAAGCCGTCAGTCATTATGATGGCCTGTTGCTGGGCCATGACCCGCTGCATGTAGTCCTCGTAAGGCTCGTCCTTGAGCCGGAGCATTCCGGCGCTGTCTTCCCGGTCGCTCTTGACGACCACGACAACGCCATCGGCTGCCGCAAGCACGGGCGCGCCGAACGTCAGATAATCCGTCAACTGACTTCCATCACCTGTGTGGGATTTCAGATCGGGGCCCAGCCGGATGAGGTCGAGCGCGAATTCCGACGAGACCACCCAGCGATGATGGTGTTCGGCGTCGCCGGAGGCGGCGACATACCAGCGGCCTTCGACCGGCGACACGTAGGTCACGCCGGAAGCGTAGCGCGACACCGGCACGTCCTGATAACCGAAGTCGCCATCAGGCCCTTCGACAATCACACGTGCCGTGTCCGGAAGACCCGCCGAGGAGACGTGGAGGCTGGCATTCAGGTAGGCTTCACCGGGCTCAAGTACGGGATCGGCGCTGAGGCTCTCGCCTTCCCCGAGCAGTCGCGACAAGTGAAACTGAAAGTCCATCACCGGCAGAAGGCCGGCGTCATCGAGGCCAGCGAACGTGCCCGCTGTTTTGGCGATTTTTGCGGACGGCACGCGCGCGGCGGCGAGAAGTTCCCCTTCCCTGCGAAGTTCGATCCGGAGGCCGCGCACGTCGAGCGGCGCAGCCTCGTCGTTCACGACAAGGATGTTTTGCAGCACGACATCGAACAGTCCCCGCTCCGGCGACAGATCGAACACATAGATGGGCGACGGATCGATCCGGATTTCGAGGGCGGAGGCCGGGGCAGCCGCCAGCATTCCAGCTGCACAGGCAGCAAGCCATTTGGTCTTCATCTTTTTCTCCTGATGGTATCAGCCCGGCATGGGTTTGCTACCCTGCCGAACGGTCGTGCGAAGCCTCATCCGCCCGAATGCGAAAGTCAGAATGAAATACAGGATGAGCGACGCGGCATACGCGAGCGGCACAAACCAGAGCCCGAGCAGATCGGTGCCGCCGAGCGTTTCGCCGAAGCCGAGAAAATAGCGCCCGTCCTCAAGCCGGAACAGACCGGTCGACGTTTGTCCGAGAATCCGTGCTGTGCCCATGGCTATCCCCAGAGCGGCCAGCGCATAACCAATACCGGCGACTGTTGAGAGGATGAGACCGGCAATTCCGGCGCGGGCACTCGAGGCTAGCGCGGCGGTGACATGCAGCGGCGAGAAGGACTGCGCCGCCCGGCCACGGAGTTTTTCCGCGACAGTATCCGGCAGGAATTCTTCCGGATCGCCAAGCCTTGCGAGGGCGGCCTGGGCGTCACCCTCCTCCGTAAGCAGATCAAGGGCATGGGCTTCTAGCTCGCCCCGCAGCTCCATCGCGGCTGGCTGAGGCAGCGGGGCGAGCAGGCGGTCCACCTTCACGAAATAGTCTGCGAAGGCGGCGCGGGCGGCGGCGTCCGCAATATCGGTCAGTCGCGTCATGGCAACAGCTCTCCAAGTTTGCGGCCGAACACGCCCCAGCGGTTGATGGCTTCTGCGAGCACGCGGCGCCCGGTCTCGGTCAGCGCGTAGGTCTTGCGCGCCGGGCCGCTGTCCTGGATGGTCCATTCCGCGACTGCCAGACCGTCACGCTCGAGGCCGTTCAGGAGGGGGTACAGGGTGCCTTCAGGGATTGCCGCGCCGAGCACACCGCGCAAGGCCAAAGCGAGACCGTAACCATGCACCGGGCCTTGCCCGAGCACCGCCAGAACGGCAAAAGGCAGGACGCCTTTGCGCCAGCGCTTCTCGATATCGGCGAGTGTTTCATCCGTCATGAGAAATACATACCTCGAAATTCGAGGTATGTAAATTCCCAATTACTGGCCGATCGATCAGCGGCGAAGGCGGACGGTCACGCCCCTGCCCGCGCGGGCATGAAGCGGCTGTTGCGCAGCAGCAGTGCGGAGATCAACGAGACAAGGATGCCCACCGGCAGGATCTCCGTGAAGGTGATCGGCATGCGGTAGAGCGGGTTCGCATACATTTTCGCAAACTCTTCGGCCTTGGCGGTTTCAGCGGCAATCTCGGCTTCGGAGGCGCCGCGGGCCTTTGCGGCTTCGATAAGGTGCTCGGCATACAGCGCGCCGAAATCCATGCCGCTGATGGCCAGGGAGACTTCCCAGGCCAGGACATAGAGGAGCCCGGCGACGGCGCTGATGCCGAGGCCCATCAGGAAGGCCGGCAGGAACTTGATGACGCCGCCATTGACCACATCTCGCTGGCGCTTGAGGGCGAGGAAGATGACGCTGAGCGCGACCAGCATGGTCGTGTAGCCGATGGCCATGCCGACAGCGCCTGTTGGCGCGCTTTCGCCGAGCGTCAGTGTCATGAGGATCATCGGGATGCCGACAATCAGGCCGGCGAGGACGCCGTTGGTCAGGATGCGTTGCAACATGGGGTGTCTCCTTTGCGGGTTGCCCGGACACGCATCCCTTTGCCGCCGGCCCGCACAATCGCCCGAAAGGGTGATTTTCGCCAGATCACCCGCAATCGCGCGCATTTCCGGGGCTCAGGGCAGCAGGCCAAGCTCCCTCGCCCGGGCAAGGGCGGCGGTGCGGCGGCGGACGTCAAGCTTTTCGAGGACCCGGGCGACATGCGTCTTGACCGTGTTGGCCGACACGTTCAGGCGCGCTGCGATCTCCTTGTTGGAGAGGCCGTCGGCGATCAGTGCCAGAACGTCCATTTCCCGCGGGCTCAGGCCGAGGGCCTTGCGGGCGTTCGGATTACCGTCAAAGGCAGGCGTCGGCCGGGCGCGGGAAAACAGTCGGGCCCCGGCCCAGACGCCGAGGCCGAGGAAGACCGCAGCGATGAGGAACAGCTGGAACTCGCCCGACAAGGTTCGCGTGAAGCGCAGATAGTCGAGCCAGGTGAGCAGCAGCGTGCCTGCCGCCAGAAGACTGCCATAGAGAATGTAAGGCCCTGCCCCGGCTAAGCGCCTCAGGACGCTGTTCGCATTGAACTTCGCTTTGGGCACCGTCGCCTCCCTTTGCAGCAAAGCTAAACCAAGGCGCTGGCGCGCTCAATGTGCCGCGCCGGGCGGGTCAGGGTTGCCACGCCCGTCCAGGCCCCTAGAGTGTTTAGCGCAATGAATTCAGGGGACTGACATGCGCTTTCGTTCCGCCCTAATGCTCGCCGCCTGCACAGTTCTTTCTGTGCCTGCCGTTTCGGCTCAAACGCTCGGCTATTACCAGACGCCGGCGATCAATGACGAGGTGCTGGTCTTCGCCAGCGAAGGCGACCTCTGGCGTGCGCCGGCGACCGGCGGCGCAGCCATCCGCCTGACGACGCATCCCGAAATCGAGGCAAGCCCTGTCCTGTCGCCGGATGGAAAGTGGATCGCCTTCAATGCGGCCTATGACGGCCCGGCGGAAGTCTATGTGATGCCGGTTGCGGGCGGCGCGCCGGTGCGCCTGACGCATGAAGGCGGCGACGTGACCGTGCGGGGCTGGCTGGAAAATTCCCGCGTCCTGTATCGCACCTCGAACATTCCCGGCACGATCCCACGCCTGCTGCGCAGCATCGAGCGGGAGACCGGCAAGACCGAGGACATCCCGTTGGCGGATGCTGACCAGGCGACGCTGCTTGGCGATGGCAAGACGATCGTGTTCACGCGGCACGGTCTTTCGATGTTCAACGACAATGCCGTGCAGTATCGCGGCGGCCGGTTGGAGCAGCTCTGGCGTTACACGCTGGGCACCGAGACCGAGGCCGTGCGCCTCGCCCCGGATTTTGGCGCGCCGATTCGCAGTCCGATGGCATGGGCGGGGCGGATCTACTTTGTCAGCGACAAGTCGGGTACGGACAATATCTGGTCGGTGCGCGAGGACGGAACCGATCCGGAACAGCACACGGCGTCAACTGCCTGGCAGATGCGCACGCCCTATCTTTCGAATGGCCGGATTGCCTATCAGAGCGGCGCAGACCTCTTTGTCTTCGACATCGCCAGCGGAGCGACAAACAAGCTGGACGTGCAGCTGACCAGCGACAGCGACTTCAAGCGCGAGCGCTGGCTGGGATCGCCGCTCGCCTTCCTCGAAGATGCGCGCCTTGCGCCTTCGGGCGAGTCTGTTTCGGTGACCGCGCGCGGACGTTTCGTCACCGCCTTCACCGGGCAGCGCCGGCGCGTTGAGTATGCCTTGCCCGAGGCCAGCCGCGCGCGTTCGGCCGCGATGAGCGCGGATGGCAAGTCGCTCTATGCCATCGTCGACCGGGACTCGTTCGGGGAGATATGGAAGTTTCCCGCCGATGGCCGCGGCGAAGGAAAGCCGGTGACATCCGGGACGCAGGCCCATATCTGGCGCCTGATCCCCGCCCCGGTTGGCAAAACGGTGCTGTACACGACCAAGCGCGGCCAGCTGTTTGAACTGGATACGAGCACAGGCAAGAGCACCCAGATCGACGCGGCAAAAGGCGGCGGGGACGACGCCTTTCATGAATTCATATGGTCCGCTGACGGACGATATATCGCCTATACTACTTTCGACGGTCGGGACATGGCACAGGTCATCCTGTTCGACACAAGCACAAGGACCCGTACGGTCCTTACCACCGGGAAGTACGAGTCCTCGGCGCCGGCCTTTTCGGCTGACGGGGCCTGGCTTTATTTCCTGTCGAACCGGAATTTCAATCCGACACCCGGCGCGCCCTGGGGCGACCGGAACATGGGGCCCGCGTTCAATGCGCGCGCCAAGCTCTATGCCTTGCAGCTTGATCCGTCTGCGGCCTTTCCGTTTGCAGCGCCGGATGAGCTGAGCGGCGGGACCGCCGCGCCGAAAGCCGAAGAGGCGCCGGCCACGCCCGCCAAAAAGGGAAAGGCCAAGGAGGCGCCCGAAGCCAAGGAAGAAACGCCCAAACAGGCCAATGTCGTGCTGGAGGGCGTACAATCCCGGCTCTGGGAAGTGCCCGTACGGCCAGGCGACTACCTGCGGATTGCGGCCAATGCCAAGCATATCTTCCTGCTCGAGAGTTCGGGCGGAGAAGATCCGCCAAACCTCAGGCGCCTCGAGATCAGGAGCGAGAAGCCGAAGGTCGAAGACTTCGCGGCCAAGGTCTCCGCCTTCTCGCTCTCGGCGGATGGCAGCAAGCTGTTCGTCATGACGGGACAGGGCCCGGAGGCGAGTTTCCTGATCCTGTCGCCCGGAGATGCGTTCCCCGAAGATCCCTCGCCGAACCTGGTGCGCCTTGCCGATTGGCGCACGGCGGTCGACCCGCAGGACGAGTGGCAGCAGATGGCGCTGGATGCCTGGCGCCTGCACCGCGACTTTGCCTATGACTCCAAGCTGCGCGGCGTGAACTGGGACAAGGTGCGCGATCACTTCGTGCCGCTGGCGCAGCGCGTCGGGTATCGTGCGGAGCTTAATGACCTTCTGGCGCAGATGTCTGCCGAGCTCGGCATCCTGCACAGCCAGATCCGCCCGGGCGAGTTGCCCGACGACAAGGAAAGCGGCGAGCCCGGCTTCCTCGGCGCGACCTATGAAGCAGCGGCGAACGGCGTGAAGATCGTGTCGATCCATGCCGGGGAGACGGACCGGCCGGAGACGCTGGGCCCATTGCAGAAGCCGGGCGTTGATGTGCGCCCCGGCGACGTGATCACGGCGGTGGATGGCAAGTCTGTACGGACGCGTGAAGATCTCGTCCGTGCCCTGACGATGAAGGCGGGCCAGCAGACCCGGCTTGACTACCTGCGCGGCGCGGCGGCGCTGAGCGAGATTGTCGTACCTGCTTCGCGGAGCACAGAAAGCCAGCTGCTCTACTCGGACTGGGTCGACAAGCGGCGCAAGGCTGTTGCGGCGGCGTCCGGCGGGCGCATTGGTTATCTGCACCTGCGCGCAATGGGCCCCGGGGACGTGGCGAGTTTCGCCCGCGATTTCTATGAGCACCATGACAAGGACGGCCTGATCATCGACGTGCGCGGGAATCGCGGCGGCAATATCGACAGCTGGATCATCGCCACGCTGCTGCGCAAGGCCTGGGCCTTCTGGCCCGGCCCGGAGGAACAGGCAGTGAGCACCAACATGCAGCAGACCTTCCGCGGACACCTCGCCGTGCTGATCAACGAGGGCACCTATTCCGACGGGGAGACCTTCTCGGCTGGCGTGAAGGCGCTAGACCTCGCGCCCTTGATCGGCACACGGACGGCCGGCGCCGGCATCTGGCTCTCGGATCGCAACCCGCTGGCCGATGGCGGGCAGGCCCGCGTGGCCGAGTTTGCGCAGCATGGGCTGGATGGCCGGTGGCTTCTCGAAGGACTGGGCGTTGGCCCGGATGTCGAGGTCGACAATCCGCCGCGCGCCACCTATCTCGGGGAAGATGCGCAGCTATCCTCTGCCCTGGCCTATCTTGAGGGCAAGATCGCCGCCGAGCCGATCCCACGCCTGCGCCCGGGCCCCCTGCCGCCGGTTGGCGAGCCGGGAAAGGACGTGGACTGACGAACCGGAAAGCCAGAGACAGAACGAAGAAAGCCCGCTCTTGTTGAGCGGGCTTTCGCTTTTGAGGGTGCTCGCTAGTCCGGGGTTACTGGCCCTTGCGTTCCTTCACGCCTTCTTCGTCGGCGATGGCGCGGTCAGCATCGTTGAACTCGACGGCTGGGGCGGCGCCCTTGCCATAGGCGCGGGCTTTCTGGGCGAGATTGTCCATCGATTCCTGCATGCGGCCCTGGCCGACAGCCATGGTTTTCGAAGAAGCCATGCCGACCGATTCCGCGTCGGAGAAGCTGGCGAACTCGGCGCCGAGGAAGACAACTTCCCAGCCGCGGGCACGGGCCCGGTCGAGCGCCGCCTTGGCGCCCTGATTGGTAAGCTCGGACGAGGAATTCTCCAGACCATCCGTCATGATGACGATAACGGCCTTCTCGGGCGCGTCGGCTTCGGCGCGGTTCACGATGCGGCCGATGGCGTCATAGAGCGGCGTCATGCCGCGCGGGTTCGCCTCGTCATCGGTGACCTTGTTCCACTTGGCGGGGTCGACCTTGTCACGCAGCACGTCGAACTGAAGGCCATCCTGATGGTCGAACACAGCGAGCGTGACGGCGGTCTTGATGTCAGCACCCGCTATTTCCGCACCCGGAGCATCGGCGGCGAAGCTGTCGGCATAGGCGTTTACCGAGGTCAGCGCCTCTTCCCAGATGTCGGACATCGAGCCCGTCCGGTCGAGAAGGATGTAGGATTGTACCGTGTCGGATTTCGCCGGCTTCGGCAGCACTTTGGCGTCGGCCGAAGCGCCGAGCGCAATGACGGCGGCGGCGGCGAATATGGAGTTCATGAATTTCATCTGGCGTCCCTTCCCTGATCGGTGTGGGGGAAAGCTGCGCCCCGATTGAGGCGCGTCTGTGACGCGATTCCGCCGAAGCAAAGGAAAAGGACCGCCTTTTAAGGGGCGGCCCTTCGTGATTCGGCCGATTGCTGAACAGCCGTTCAGACTTGAGCCCTCAGGGGACGGATCAACTGCCTTTGCGGCGCTTGACGTCGTCTTCGCCGGATTCCTTGCGGTCTTCGGCGTTGAAGTCCATCGACTCGGCGGCTTCGAAGTATTTCCGGCTCTTGGACGCCAGCTTGCGCATCGAGGCGTCGAAGTTTCCGGCGCTCATGGCCATAGACTTGGAGCCGCCCACGCCGACAGATTCAGCGTCCGTGAACTTGCCGAACTCGGCGCCGAGGAAGACGACTTCCCAGCCTTTGGCCCGGGCCCTGTCGAGGGCCGCCTTGGCGCCGTCCTTCGTGACTTCCCGCGACGAGTTCTCCTCACCGTCCGTCATGATGACGATCACGGCGCGCTCCGGGGCGTCCCCTTCCGCCAGCGCGACGATGCGGGCGATGGAGTCGAACAAGGGGGTCATGCCGCGCGGACTTGCCTCTGCGTCGGTCACCTTGTTCCAGTTTGCCGCCGTCACGCTGCGGCGGAGCAGGTCGAACTTCAACTCGCCCTGATAGTCGAACACCGCGAGTGTGACCTTGTCGTGTTCGGACGGTTTTGCGCCGTCGGCGGGCTTGGTCAGGGCATCCACATAAGCGTTCACCGAACCGAGCGCTTCGGTCCAGATGCCTGACATCGAGCCTGTGCGATCGAGGAGGATGTAGGCATGCGTATGCGCCGCCGGATTGGCGTTGGTATGTGTGCTGGTCATGGGTAGTCCTCCGTCGATGCGCCCCCACGCCCCGGACAACCCAAATGGGAAAGCGCCCACCCGGTTAAAGGGGGCGCTTCCCATAATTCCATGCTGCGTGTGCGAAGCGGGCCGTTCCGACTAGGCGAACTGCGGCGCGATCTTCAGGTTTTTCACCCAGCCGATCTTCTCAAGGAAGAGCAGGACCGTGCCGTTATAATCAACGATCCGGTTCCAGACGCCCTTGCGCGGACGGTGCAGCGCGCTTTGCGGCTGGTCATGGTGGTGGTCGTGGAAGGCCTCGCCGCCGGTGAGCAGGGCCATCATGTGGTCCGCCCAGACAGGCGTCTTGAGGTGGCCGAGCACGTTGATGCCATAGACGGTGGCGTGGAACTGGATGGCACGCCCGATGATGACGCTGGCATGCAGCAGCGCGGTCAGCACGAGTGAGCCGCCGGCCGCCCAGACGATCAGGTAGATGATGGCCGGGACAACGAAATGGATCACGATGCTGAACTGGATGTAGAACTCGTCCATCCACACGATGATCGGATGCTTCTTGAGCCAGAGCGGCCAGTCCCGTTCGACATCTTTCTGGTCGCGCCAGAGGATCCAGCCGACCCACGCCCAACGTTTGGATTCGAACGGATTGTGGGGGTCGCCCGGCTGGTCCGCGAACCGGTGGTGCTGTGAGTGATAGTTTACCCAGTCGCGCACCCGGCCCTGCATCGCGAAGAACAGGTTCAGCATGGCGATGACCTGGGCGGGCGGGGCAAGCTCGCCGGCGCGGTGCTGCAGGATACGGTGCAGCGGGCCGATGCCCATATTGCACCAGAAGACCGAGAAGGCGACCACACCGATGGCCAGCGGCACATACCACCAGTGGAAGGTCAGCTCGCTTACGAAGACACCCAGAAGGACCATCGTCACGAACAGGGCGACACCCAGTACCGGATAGCCGAATGCGGAAAAGAAGCTTGGAATATCGAAAGTTTTCCAGTTTTTCGGTATCGCGATGGAACGCGGTGTCATAGCAGGCCTGTCCTTTGTTCTCCGCCGGCCAAGCCAGCGGCTCCCCATTGCGGATGAGTCTCACTCGGTGCCGCTTAACACTTGATTAAGACCTCCCCGGCGCCGGGCAAGGAGGAAAATGCGTCTTGCGGGTTGCATTCGCGCAAGTGTGATGCGAGCGCCGCGAATGTGATGACGCGGCGCCTTGCCTTAGGCTAGATGGGGAGGCGAGGAGTTGGGGCCAAGATGTCAGATGAAGCTCAGCTGAAAGAAGCGCAGCGTGTTGCCGAGTTACTGGGCATCACTGACGACGTGAGCCAAGTCTCATCAGAGGCGCGAGTTGCTTGTCCATTGCACCCGGAATGTGCTGAGGCGAATGAATACATCACGCTGAACTGGCAGGGCAGAACTTATTACTGCCATGGCAAGGGCGACACCGGAAGCCTGAAATCCCTGATCAAGGCGCTTGAATCTCGGCGAACCGCTCTGGTGCCGTTAGCTTCAGAGGAAAGCGACACGGCACTCGCCGGAGGCGAGCCTCAATACTCCGTCACAGTTCGTGCCACAAATCCGGTTCTGAAAACCGAGAGTAAAGTCCTTCAACTCAAACCCGAGCAGAAGCTACCCTCCCCCGAGGAGATCAAGGCCGAGCGCGAGATTCGGCTGGCTGAAATCCGGGCCGAGCGTGCGGCGCGGCGGAGGGGGCGCGGCGAGAAGACGATCATCGCGCTGCTCGCCCTCATCTTTGTCATCGCGGGACTGATGGCGGCCGGTCTTTCGGGCTTTGCCAATTACCAAGCCTTCGCCTCAACCGTCACCGACCCGCTGGAATCGAGGATCTGGGGCGCGGCCGGCATCATCGCCGCGATCGTCTCGTTCGGCGGGTTCACATTCGTCTACTGGCACGCCGCCAACAAGCGGACCTGGGAAAGCCTGCGCTCGCTCGCCTTCGCGCTGGTGGGCGCGGGCGCGTCCATCCTCGGAACGGAGATCTATATCCGGTCGAACAACCTGACGGCGGCGACGGAAGTCAGCAGTGCAGCGTCCAACCGGGATGTGCTGGAGGCGCAGCTGGCGGATTGGCGCCGGCAGCTGGAGGGCATTCCGCCCGAGACGCGCTCGGTCGAAGGGCTCGAAGCCTATATCGCGGAAGTCGAGCGCGTCGGGCGGACGGAGCAGAAACCGTACCGCGATGCACAAAATGAACTGGGGCTGGCCAAGCGCCGGGACGATCTGAACGCCAAGATCGAGGCAGCAAATGCCGAACTGCTCGGACAAGGATCCGGCAACATCCTGCTACAGACCGAGCAACGCGCGGCCTTGCCAAGCTGGTTGTTCGCGGTGCTGCTGGAACTGTTCTCAAGCCAGGCGACGTCGATCGGCTTTGTGGCCCTGCTTCTGCTGGGGACACGCGGCCGGGCCGATCAATCCGCCAGCGGATAATCGCCGCCGTCACGGCCGCGCACGACCCAGCCATCATCGCGCCGCTCGATATCCGACAGCGCGAGAGATGCCTTCGAGACGCCGCCGGCGATATCGAATACATAGTGCGGTATGGCGAGACCGGAGAGCGTATCGCGAAGGGCGCGCACGAGGCGCTGGCCTTCGGCCACCGGCATGCGGAAATGCGATGTGCCGGGAGCCGCATCGAGCTGATGCAGGTAGTAGGGCTTGATACCCGCAGAGAGGAAGGCGCGCATCAGGGTCGAGAGGTCTTCCACCGTGTCGTTCACGCCGCGCAGAAGGACAGACTGGGACACCAGAGCGATGCCCTGCCCCGCGAGAAGCCTGCAAGCGGCAATGGCCTCATCGGTAAACTCGTTGGCATGGTTTGCATGCACAGCCACAAAGACGGCCTTGATCCGTGAGCTGACCGCTTCGGCGTAGGCCGGCGTGATCCGGTCAGGCCGGGTGACGGGCATGCGGGTGTGCCAGCGGATGACCTTGACGTGATCGACCTGTTCCAGACGCGACGTGATTTCCCGGGCGCGCGCGGCCGACAGCATCATCGGGTCGCCGCCCGTGAGGATGACTTCGAAGATTTCGCGGTGCGCGGCGATATAGGCGATGACCGCATCCAAGTCCGGCTTGCTGAGCGCCTCGCCCTTTTCGGGGCCGACCATTTCGCGCCGGAAGCAGAAGCGGCAATAGACCGGACAGGTCGAGGTGACCTTGATCAGCACGCGGTCCGGATAGCGATGCACGAGGCCGGGCACGGGCGAATGGCGGCGGTCCCCGATCGGGTCGCCGCTCTCGCCGTCCTTTACGTCCATCTCCTCCGGAGACGGAACATACTGGCGGCGCACCGGATCGAGAAAGTCGCTGCGATTGATGACACGCGCCAAAGGTTCAGGCAAGGCGATGGCATAGGCGGCCTCGACACCGGCAAGCTGCGGCGCAAGGGCATCGGACACGAGGCCCGCGGCCTGCAAGGCTTCCACGGAGCGTAGTGTACGGATGGTCATGCGATTCTTCCTGCCGGAACCGGCGTCCAGAGGACATCTTCAATGTCGGAGGCGCCCGCCGCCAGCATGACGAGCCGGTCGAAGCCGAGCGCCACGCCGCTTGCCTCGGGCATGGCCGCCACGGCCGCGATGAAGTCTTCGTCGAGGGGGTAGTCCTCGCCGTAGAGCGCCTGTTTCAGGGCCATCTCGGCCATCTGCCGTGTCCGGAGCAACGCGGCGTCGGTCAGCTCCCGGTAGCCATTGGCGAGCTCGACGCCGCAAGCATAGAGCTCGAAGCGCTCGGCAAAGCGCGGATCAACCGGCGCAGGGCGCGACAGGGCCGCTTCGCTGATCGGGTAGCGGTGCAGGAAGGTCAGCCGACCTTGACCGAGGTTTGGCTCGATCCGGGTGACCAGCACCGCCGAGAAGACGTCGGTCCAGCTGGCGCCTGCCGGCGTCTCCACTCCGGCGCGGCGGGCCGCCTGCGCGAGGCCTGGTGCATCCGTCAGCACGGGCAGGAGATCAATTCCGGCAAACTTGTCGAAGGCTTCGACCAGCGTCAGGTATTCCGGCGCCGCCTCGGGGTCGCAGGCCGCGCCCTTCCAGAGCAGGCGTCCCGTGCCCGAAGCACTGGCTGCAAGCCGGCACAGCTGCGCCGCGTCAGCCATGACCGAGTCGATACCCTCATCCGACCGGTACCATTCAAGCATGGTGAATTCCGGCGAATGGCGCGTTCCAGTCTCGCGGTTGCGGAAAGCGCGGGCGAAATCGAAAATCCGGGTCTCGCCGGCCGCCAGAAGCTTCTTCATCGCGAATTCGGGCGATGTGTGCAGATAAAGTGGGGTGCGAACGCCATTGTCGGCGACGAATTCGGTGCGGAAAGCGTGCAGGTGAGCCTCATTGCCCGGCGAACGCTGCAGCAGGCCGCATTCCGTCTCCGTAAAGCCCTGCTGCTCGAACCAGGCGCGCATCCGGGACTTGATGCGGCCACGCGCGGCGAGATGGCCGCGCCGGCGGGCATGGGTCTCGGGCGACCACCAGGGAAGGCTGTCAGACGGCAAGAACGCTCCAGTCAGGCGGATTCTGGCGGGCAAAGCCGCAACGGGCGGCTGGCCAAACGGCGCGGAGGCGGTATATAGCGGCGCTTTCGACCTCGCAACTCAGGAACGCCCCATGGCCGTTGAAATCGCTGCGGATATCCGCAAAGGCAACATCATCGAGCATACCGATGGTCAGCTCTACGTCGTCCTCAAGGCGGAATCCTTCCGTCCGGGCAAAGGCACGCCGACCACCACGATCGACATGCGCCGCATCTCCGACGGCATCAAGATTTCCAATACTTACAGGACATCCGACAAGGTCGAGAAGGCCTATGTCGAGGAAGTCGACCACAGCTACCTGTACATGGAAGGCGAGAACTACGTCTTCATGAACTCGGCCAACTACGAGCAGGTGACGGTATCCGCCGCCATGGTCGGCGACGGCGCGCAGTACCTGCAGGAAAACATGACCGTCATCCTCCAGATGTTCAACGGCGAGGCCGTCTCGGTCACCCTGCCCCAGCGCATCACCGCCGAAATCGTCGAAACCGAACCGGTTGTCAAAGGCCAGACGGCTTCGGGCTCCTACAAGCCTGCCAAGCTCGACAACGGCGCCCGCATCATGGTGCCCGCCCATGTTGGCGTCGGCACGCGCGTCGTGGTGAACACCGAAGACGGCTCGTATCTCGAGCGCGCCAAGGACTGAACGAATTTTATCGGGGCTTGGGAACCATTCCACTTGGTTCCGCATAGTCCAGGTGAAGCCATTTAGAGCTTCTCCATCTAACACAACCAACTGGAGCCAGCGTTTGCCCAAGCGCTGGCTCTTTTCGTTCCGGCATCAGGGCTGCCAAGACAGACACAACGCACTGAATCTTAACCTTGATGGCGCAATGGTTAATGGTTCTGTGGCAAAGCTGTGAGGTAAACCCAGCCACCATGTCGGACCCGAGCGCAGAGTCCCCGCGCCAGCATGCGCGGATGCGCACGCTCAAAGGCGCGCGCGTCGAGTTCGAGGGCTCGCGAACCTTCGACGTGACGATTCGGGACATGTCGGAGGGAGGCGTCAAGCTGAAGCTGGGATCGCCGTTCGCGCTGCCGAAACTGTTCACCTTGGTCATCCACAATCCGAATACCGGCATTGCAGAAAAGCGTAGCTGCGAATTGCGCTGGCAACGGGGTGATCAGGCCGGCGCTCAGTTCATCAGCATTCAAAATCAAGGCACTTCCTCCGCGGTTCAGCCGCCGAACTTGCGCCGTCCTGTCGCACCAACCTGATTCTTCCTGGTCCAGACTGCCCTTCAAATGTTCCGGCTACGGCATATCGCGCCCGCTGCAACTGCTCAAAAGAGTTGTCCCCTTGGCGAAAAACCTGTTGGGGCGGGCCTGTGAAGATAATTCTCGTAGAAGATGATGCAGATCTGATTGAAACCATCCAGCTTGGCTGGCCGGATGCGTCAGATCGTGTCGAAGGATACAAGAGCTTTGCCGAGTTCAAGCCGGTGCTCTTCTCAGGCGGATTGAACGCGGCGGACTGCGTCATCCTCGATATGCAGCTGCCGGATGCGTCGGGCACCCAGATTGTCGCAGAGATCCGGCGCCTCAGCGACATACCCATCATCGTGCTTTCGGGATGGGGCGAAACCGAGTTTCGCGCAGATCTGATCAACCGGGGCGCTGACGACTATGTTCTCAAGCCGCTCAGCGTGAAGGAGCTCCACGCGCGGGTGGCTCGCCTGATCCGTCGCCGTGCAATGCCTGTCGCGCTTCTCGAGGAATCGGCACAGATAAATCTGGTAACGTTCGACCGGGGGCGCCGAGCGTTTCGGCTGGGCAGTGAGCAGATCGACCTCACGCATGCCGAATTCCTGCTATTGGGAGCTCTGGTCGATGCTGGCGGCCGTGTTGTGGCAAGAGAAGAGCTTTATCTGAAGGCGTTTGGACGCGAGTATCGCGAAGGCGAAAAAGTTCTGGAAACCTATATCAGCCGCCTACGGACAAAACTCGGGAAGTTGGAACCGCTCGCTGGCGACGCGATCCAGACAGCCCGGGGCACCGGATACCGGATCATTGCTCAAGCTGCATCCTGAGGCGGGGCTGGACGACCGGCATACGTCCGATCGAGCAGTTCACGGACCTTGAGGGCAAGTTCGGAGCGCCGGTAAGGCTTGGGCAACAGCTCTATGTCGGCTGCAAGGCGTCCATCGGCCTTTATCAGTTCTTGCGGATAGCCCGAGGAATAGAGAATCTGGATTTCAGGCAAAAGCGCGCGTGCTTCCGCATCGAGCTGGCGAACATCAGTTTTGCCGGGCATCATGATGTCGGAGAGGATCAGGTCAGGCATTCCCCCGCCCCTCAGATAGGCAATCGCGGCATCGGCTGTGTCCCGGGATGTGACCCTGTAGCCCAATTCGGTGAGAACGCGGGTCGCGTGGTCGCGCACATCGCGGTCATCTTCGACAATCAGAATGGCCTCATTCCCGCCGAGCGGACCCGCGCCGCCCTGCGCCTGGGGGGGCGGCTGAACAGCTTCAAGGGACCGCGGGAATAGCATCACAACTTCGGTGCCCTCACCCGGCCTGGATCGGACGAGAAGCCTGCCGCCGGATTGTTCGATGAAACCGTAGGCCATGCTGAGCCCCAGGCCGGAGCCCTTGCCGACGGGTTTCGTCGTGAAGAATGGTTCAAGACACCTGCGCAGCGTCTCGGCATCCATTCCCAAGCCTGTATCCCGGACGGACAACAATATCCTGTCCGTTGATGACAACTCCGCAGACGGAAAGTTTGGAACAGCTGAGCCTGCGGGTAGAAAAGCCGTTTGAACCGTCAGGATACCGCCATCGGGCATGGCGTCGCGCGCATTGATGGTGAGGTTGAGCAAGGCAAGCTCAAGCTGTCCGGGATCCGCTTCGACGGCGTTGATTTCTGCATTGAGGTCGAGCTCCAGCTGAACATTCGTGCGGAACGTGCGGCGCATGAGTTCGGCGCTGCGCTCAATCTGGTCATTGAGGCTCAAGGTAACCGGCTTGAGCGGCATGCGGCGAGCAAAGGCCAGGAGGCGCCGGTCGCGCGCACCTTCGGCGCGATCAAGCAAGGCTTCGGTGTTTCCGATGATTACCGTCAGGAGATTGTTGAAATCATGAGCCACGCCGCCCGTCATCTGCCCAAGGGCATCGAGCTTGTCGGCTTGCGCGAGCCGCGCCTCGGCGATCTTTCTTTGCGTGATGTCGACCATGCTGCCGACAATCCGGAGCGCCTTGCCGCTCGCATCCCTGAGGATGAAGCCCCGGTCAAAGATGAACCGTACGTCGCCGTCATCGCGCACAAACCGGTACTCGTCTGACCACGTCTCTCCCGTACCCGCAATCGCCGCATGGAAACCCTTGAGCACCCGGTCATGATCCTCCGGATGCAGACGACTGGACCAGGACGTCAACCGGTCTGTCAAATTGGCGTCCGGCGCGCCAGCGAGCTGACGGAAATTCTCTTTCCACTCCATCAAGCCCGATCGAACATCCCAATCCCAGACCACATCAAGTGTCGATCGCGACAGCATGCGATAGCGCTCTTCATTCAGAAGCGCGCGTGCGTCTGCCGCTTGCTTGTCCGACATGTCGCGCATAACGGCGACCCAATGCGTCATCGCCCCCGCCGCATTGCGAATTGGCACAAGATCTATCTCTGCAGGCAGGACACGCTCGTCTTTCGTGAAGAACCTGATGTTCGACCGCATTGAGACTTCGGCGGCGAGCGCATTGTCGAGATCTTCAAGCGGAATACCCCGCGCGATCGTCTGCATGACACGCTGCACAGGCCGGCCCATCACTTCGCTCGGCTCTAGGCCTGTTACGCGCGTCAAGGCAGCATTCATGTAGACGACCGGAGCCTGGCTTGCATCCGGCCCCGGGTGTGCTTCAAAGATCACAACGATATCATTCAGCCGGCTGACGGAAAGATCGAGCAGCCTCAGCCGGTAATCCTGTTCGACCTGCCGGGTCACGTCATGGACCATTCCGGTCAATACAGGACCGTCAGGCGTTATCGTTCGTTCTCCAACCCCCCGGATGTGGATAACGCTGCCATCGGGGCGGACGATCCTATGACTGAAGTCAAACTCTGAAGCTTGAGAGCGCCTGAACGCGTCCAGCTGAACCGATATGGCCTGCCGGTCGTCGGGATGCACGGACGCCTCATAGTCGGCGAAAGTGGCACCGAACTGATCCGGGTCGATCCCGCACATCAGGCACACCTCGGGGGACCAGGTGAGCCGGCCCGACCAGAGTTCGTATTTCCACGCACCGCCCCCGATCAGCCTCTGCACCGTGCGCAGGTTGGCGTTCTGATCGGCAAGCTGCTCGGCGGCCTCCTCTGCGGCGCGGCGCAGGGCCGCTTCCCGCTGCAGAAGCCCTTCGCGTTCAGCTTCAAGCTGAACCGAGCGCGAGACATCACGGATGGAAACGAGCTTCGCTCGACGCCCCTGCCAATCGATCGTCTCTGCCGCGACCTGCACATGGAAAACTTCGCCGGACTTGCGTCGATGGCGGAGTGAAACGCTCTCGAAAAGCTGGTGGCTGGCGGTCCCAATGCTTTCCGGAAATGCAGGCACATCTTCAGGGGGAAGGATGTTGGTCAATTTGAGCGACAGGAATTCCTCCCGGTCATAGCCATAGACCGCAAGCGCCGCCGCGTTCACGTCAAGGAACTCAAGCGTCTGCAAGTCGTAGATCCAGATGGGATCCGGATGCCGCTCGAAGAAAACTTCGCGTTCGTTCATGAATGCCAATATCCCGAACCTCCGGCCGCCCGGACTGCGTCAGCGGGCCGTAACACGGCCGGCGGCCAAGATCACGCGGGAGCCCTCAGTCGCCGGACGGAGCGGAGAGATCGTAGGTTTCCGCTCCGATCGCTTGCCTCACAGCGCCAAGCATCACGGATGTTTCTCCCATCGTTTGACCCAGCATCCCGGCCGTTTCCCGGACAGAAAGTCCTGCCCCCAGATGCAAGGCAGCGACTTCTCGGATTTCAAGCGGCAGCTGAAGCAGCGGCGCAAGGGCAGCGTCAAGATCGGTGCTTCGGCGGCTGCGCGCGCCGGATGTGCGTATCAGCCGCCGGATCGCTGCGACCATATAGGCGTAGGCCTCGTCCGCTGCCTCTGGCTCGGGATCGGTTGCAAGATAGAGGGTCAGGGCATCTTCAACGATCTCGTCGGCTTCAATGCGATTGCCAACAACGAGATAGGCGAAGGCGCGCACCTTCCGGAGTATTTTCTCAACTGCCAACACTGAACGGGATTCCAAGGGCGCTTGGCCAAAAGACGGGATGAATGCGAGTTTCATGTGCGCGTCCGCGTCCGGGTTTTCAGGAGTTTGCACCTCTGCACACGAGTTACTAGGGACAAGTTTCGAAAGAGTCTAAAAGCTACAGCCTGCTTCAAATAATGCAGGTGGGAGGCGAAAAAAGCGAAACAATGAGACACGCTCGGGCCCTTCCGGGCCAGCCGAGAGAAATTGTTTGCACCGGGGGCAAAAAAATCGTCTCTCGCGATCTCAAGGGTCTGAATTGCAGGTGTTTTTCATGTTAAACTCGGCTCGGGGTATTTTTCGGCGCTTCGCATTACTGCTTGCCATCAGCTTCGGCACGGCAACCGGTCTGCCCGCAGCGGCGCAAGGGCTCTTGCCGGTCGAATATGATCGCGCAATCCCGACGCTTGAGCAGGTCACTGGCCATGAGACGGGCGAAAATATTACATCCCCTGACGAGATGGTGGCTTATCTTCAGGCCCTTGAGGCTGCCGACCCCGCCCGTGTCCGGATTGTCGAATATGCCCGCTCGTGGCAGGATCGGCCGCTCGTCTATGCCGTGATCGGTTCGCCTGAGCGGATGAACCAGCTTGCCAGCCTGAAGGCGGACATTGCCCGGCTCGCCAGCGGAGCACCCCTGCCCGCCTCGGAGCGCGACGCCCTGATCGCCCGTACACCGGCCGTCGCCTGGCTCGGTTTCGGCGTGCACGGAGACGAGATCACCCCCGGCGACAGCGCGCTGGCGCTGGCCTACCATCTGCTTGCAGCGAAGAACGACCCGCTCGTCGCGCAGATCCTTGCGGAAACGATCGTGATCATCGACCCGGCTCAAAACCCCGATGGACGGGCCCGGTTCATCCATTCGAATTCAGAAGCCACCGGTCTCGACGCACAGGCGGATCGCTCCACGGCCGAGCACGACCAGCCCTGGCCCGGCGGCCGTTTCAACCACTACCTCATGGACATGAACCGGGACTGGTTTGCCCTGACGCAGCCGGAAACGCGGGGCCGCGTTGCGGCTTTGCAGGAATGGCATCCCGTCGTGTTTGTCGATTCCCACGAGATGGGCGGCGACGAGACCTATTTCTTCCCGCCGCCGGCAGACCCGCTGAACCCTTTCATCACCCCGGCGCAACGCAGCACGCACGATGCTTTCGGGCGCAATCGCGGCGCCTGGTTCGACCGTTTCGGCATTGCCTATTTCACGCGGGAGATCTTTGACGCCTTCTACCCGGGCTATGGCGACATGTGGCCGACGCTGAATGGCACCATCGCCAAGACATTCGAACAGGGCTCGCCCCGGGGCCTCGTTTTCCTACGGCGCACTGGCGAAACGCTGACCTTCAAGGAAGGCGTGTTCAACAACTTCATAGCGTCGCTGGCGACGCTTGAGACCACCGCCAACGAACGCGCGAAGCTGCTTTCCGACTATGCTGCGTTCCGCCGCAGCGCGGTGGAAGAAGGCGCGCGCGCAAGCGACCGCTTCTACATCATCGACCGGTCTGTCCGGCGCGGCCAGGCCGAGCGCCTTGCCGAAACCCTTACCGCGCAGGGCATTGCCGTCTCTCGTCTGCCCGAGGGTGCGAGGGCATGTGGCAAGACTTACGCCGATGGCGCTTTGGTGATCGACAAAGCGCAACCCGCAGGGCGGCTTGCCCGGACATTGCTTGACCCAGATACGCCCCTGCCCCCGGACTTCATCGAGCGCCAGGAAGCGCGCCGCAAGGCAGGGCTGGCGCACGAACTTTACGACGTGACTGCCTGGACCCTTCCCCTGATGGAAGATGTCCAAATGAGCCGCTGCAAGGCGGTCGACCTTGCAGGCGCGGTTGCCTGGAGCAAGGAAGGCGCGCCCGATGAAACGGGCACGCTCGCACCCGGCTTCGGCTATGCGGTACCCTGGACCGACGCTGTCCAGGCCCGGTTCGTGTTCGCCGCACTGAAGGACGGCCTCATCGGCTCCACCACAGACAAGGCCTTCACTCTTGCTGGCCGGACCTATGGCAAGGGAACGGTGATCTTTCCGGCCGCAGGCAACCCGGCGGACATGCCGGAACGCCTCGCCCGCCTCGCCGGCATACATGGCGCTGAAGTTGTGACCCTGGCCAGCAGCTGGGCGGAAGCAGGCCCTAACTTTGGCAGCGGCTCCTTTGTCCGGCTGAAATCGCCGTCGATCGCGCTCGCATGGGACGAGGGCACGGTCTCAACCTCGGCCGGCGCCACGCGATGGGTGATCGAGCGGAAGTTCGGTGTGCCAGTTGCCGCCATCCGCGTGCGCACGCTCGGCTCGGCCGACCTCACAGCTTACGACGTCCTGATCATACCCGAAACCAGCGGCGCCTTTGAGCGCCCGCTCGGTCCCGGCGGCATGGACGCGCTGAAAGGCTTCGTCCGTCAGGGCGGTGTCCTCGTCGCGCTTGGCTCCGCAACGGCCGTGCTCGCCTCCGAAGAGGCCGGGCTCCTTTCGACCGCTGCAGAAAACGCATGGCAGGAAGACCCTCAGGAGGCGAAGCCGGAGGAGCGGCAAATCGGCACCCGCATTGCGGACGCCGCCGCCTACGAAAAGATGATCGCTGACCCCAAGGCATCGCCGGAAGATGCCCCGGGCGCGCTTGTGCGGGTTGAGGCCGACGCCGACCACTGGCTGTCGTCAGGCTATGACCGCGCGATCGCCCTCGTCACTGGCTCGCAGATCTACAAGCCGCTGAACAAGGCGGACGGAACCAACGTTCTGCGCTTTGCCGCAGCCGGCGAGTTGGTCGCGAGCGGTTACATGTGGAAGGAAAACATCGAGCAGCTGGCCTACAAGCCCTACCTGATGGCATCGCCCTCCGGCGACGGCCTGGTGATCGCCTTCACGCAAAGCCCGACCACGCGCGGCTATCTCGGCGGGCTCGACCTGCTTCTCGCCAATGCCATCCTTCTCGCCCCCGCCAGAACTGCCGCTGGCGCGGCAAGATAAACTGCTGCTTCGACAAGCGGCCAAAGCTGCGCAGGCGCCGATGGCGGCTGCCTCAATACGGATTCGTCGGAAAGGCGTGGTGCACCCGAAGAGATTCGAACTCCTGACCCCCAGATTCGTAGTCTGGTGCTCTATCCAGCTGAGCTACGGGTGCTTGGCCACTGCAAGGAGCGGACACATACAGGCGTGCCACCGGCCTTGCAAGCCTCAAAAACCCTTCTCATTCAGCCCGGCGGGGGCGTTGTTCCGGCTGGCGGCGCAGGGTCGCCCTCGGGGACCGGGAGGCCTTCGGCTTCGAGGGGAAGCGCAGGCTGATCGGACGGCGGGACGGCGCTGGCATCAGGCGCGGGGACAGGCATCTCGGGCGGCGGCGCGGGTGGGGCAAGCGACGGGTCAAGTACCCCGGCGATCCAGCCGCGATACGCCGAGACGCGCATGTAGACGCCCGGATTTTCGGCACGGCCACAGCCCAGCCCCCAGCTGACCACCCCGACCTGGAGCGGACCGTTGACCGTGCGCAGCACCAGCGGCCCGCCGCTGTCGCCCTGGCAGGCATCCGTGCCGCCCCGTCCCGCACAGATCTGGGTACCGGGATCGATCGTGACATCGGCGTAAATCTCAGCCAGTCCTTCGCGGGCAAGCCCCGAGGCGATCAGGCTTGCACATTCATCGGGCTCGACCGGCGGGACATAGCCTTCCTGAAGGATCATCGACCCCGCCTCGATCTGCCGGCCCGCGCGCGTGATGCCGCCCTCGCCGCCCGCATTCTCGCCCTTTCGGCCATAACCGGCCGCCAGCACGCTGGCATAAGGCTGGAAGACATCGACAGGCGCGTCTGCTGAATCGAGCTGCATGACCGGACCCGCAATTGGCTGTGCGAGGCGCAGCAGCGCCAGATCATTCCCGAGCTCAGGTGAGCCGGGCACGTAGCCAGGATGCAGGACAATTTCAGACACGGGCTGGACGCTGCCGGTTGGGATGTTGCGCAGGTCCGTCAGGCCGGCGGCGATGGCCACGAGACCGAGCCGGGTTTCGCGTCCGTCCGCCTCGCGCTGGAACATGGCGGCCCGGCCGGAGGGCTCGACGCGCATGTTTTCCGCGCAGTGCGCCGCTGTCAACACCCAGTCGGAGGCAATCAGGGTGCCGCCGCATTCATGATAGACGGTGCGTCCGGAGACGGTCTGGATCGAGGCAATGCCGGGCCATTTCGCAGCGTCCGTATCGCGCCCGGCGACCATGCACCCGGCCAGCACCAGGCCGCCCGCCGCGCCCACCAGCATCCAACTCCGCAAACGGATCATTCTGCAACCCCTTCCCGCTCAGCTTCGAACACACCCCGCGCAATGCTGCGCGCCAGCGTCGAAGCCGCCAGCTCGCCGATGCGCGCGACATCCAGCACACGCGAAGTGCCCAGTTTTCGCAGCCCGGTGGACAAGACAAAAACCACATCGCCATCGGTTGGCGCAAATACCGGACGGATTGCCCGCGCCATGCCGGCGAGCGCCATATGCGCCACACGTTCCGCCTCATCGCGGGTCAAGTCAGCGTCAACCGCAATGCAGGCGATGGTCGTGTTTTCACGCGGAGACGGATTGGCCTTGGCCGCGCCCCAGTCTTCCGGATCAAACCCGCGCGACAGATCGGGCCGCGCGCCTCCGAACTCGCCATCGATCTCGTAGGGCCAGGCCCAAAAAGCCTCACTGTTCGGTATACGGACGGAACCATAGGCGTTTACCGCGGCGAGTGCGCCTACCGTGAAGCCATCCGCTGTGACAATACTCGCAGAGCCAGTGCCGCCCGGCGCCAGACCCGCCTTGGCGCCCAGCCCCGCACCCGCCCGCCCGAGCTTGAACTCGGACCCGGCGCCATCGAACGCGCGCCGCCCCAGGGCCGCATAGGGCGCAACTTCGCCCCAGTCCTTGTTGCCGCCATTGGCGAGGTCATAAAGGATCGCCGAGGGTACGATCGGCGTCGGCGGCACACCCGGGCGCGGCACAAGCGCGAAACCGCGGCCCTGCGCCTTCAGCCCGCCCAACACACCGTCTGCGGCTGCCAGACCGAACGCGCTGCCCCCGGACAGGCAGATGGCATCTGCTCCGCCGACCAGCCGCCCGCCTCCCAGCAGATCCGTCTCGCGCGTTCCAGGCCCGCCGCCCGCAACCGCGACAGCCGCTACGGCAAACCGGTCCGGCAAGATAACCGTCACACCGGAGCGCACGGCGGTATCTTCGGCCTGCCCGACCCGGATGCCCGGAACGTCAGTAATGAGGTTGCGTGCCCCCGGCTTTGCCATGTTAAGAGCCTTTAAAGCTGATTTGTCTGCCCCGGTCTTTACGGGCCTCCGGGCGCCCCGCCAAGCAAAGGGTTATTCCATGCGGCAGTTCACCGGCCTCGCTCTCGCGCTTTTCATCGCTGCATGTGCGCAGCCGCCTGCCGCGCCGGGCGCATCGACGACCGAGGCGCAAGTCACCCAACCGGACAGCAAGCGGGCCTGGACCAAAGGCGCGATGGTCGCCGCAGCCGACCCGCGCGCCGTGGAAGCGGGCCTTGAAATCCTGCGCGATGGCGGCAACGCCATTGATGCCGCAATTGCCGTGCATGCCGTGCTTGGCCTCGTCGAGCCGCAAAGTTCCGGAATCGGCGGCGGCGCTTTCCTCGTCTATTATGATCATGCCAGCGATACGGTCACGGTGTTTGATGGCCGCGAAACCGCGCCGGCTGCGGCAACCGCTGACCTCTTCATCAAGGACGGCAAGGTGATGGACTTTGTGCCCGCCTGGCAATCGGGACGCTCTGTCGGCGTGCCGGGGCAGATCGCGCTCTACAAGGCCGCGCATGACGCCTCCGGCCGGGCCGACTGGGCCGCACTATTTGCGCCCGCAATGCGCCTTGCCGAGGATGGCTTCGAGGTGACGCCGCGCCTCGCCGCTCTGCTCGCCGAACCGCGTCTTCGCGGCGCCATCCGGCTCGACGACAATCCGGAGACGGCGGCCTATTTCTATCCGGATGGCCAGCCGCTCGCCGCCGGATCGTTGCGCACCAACCCGGCTTATGCCGCAACCCTCGCGGCAATCGCCGAGAACGGGCCCGCGGCTTTCTATTCCGGCAGCATCGCCGCCGAGATCGTCGACGCGGTCAACGAAGGCCCCGACGGCGGCGCGATGACGCTGGAAGATCTCGCCGCCTACAAGGTGGTGGCGCGCGATGCCGTTTGCGGCGAGTTGCAATCCGGCTACAAGATCTGCTCGGCCCCGCCGCCAAGCTCCGGCGGAGTCGCCCAGAACATGATCATGGGCCTCTATGAGCACCTGCGCCCGCCCGCGCAGAATGCAGAAGACGAACGCCTCTACTTGAAGGCCTTCGTTGACGCCCAGCGCCTAGCCTATGCCGACCGCGATCACTATGTCGCCGACGCCGACCATGTGCCCGTGCCCACGGCTGACCTGATCAACCCCGCCTATATCAAGGCCCGTGCGCTGGAGGCCTTCGCGCCGGATGCAGAATCCTTCCCCGGCGATCCGGGCGTGGTGCTCGGCAAGGAGCCGCTCCGCCAGATGTGGGGCGAGGACCCGACCGAGCCTGGCGCCGGCACAACCCATATTTCGATCATCGACCAGGACGGCAATGCGGTGGCGATGACCGCCACGGTGGAAGCGGCTTTCGGTTCGTCTCGCTGGGCTGCCGGCTTCCTGCTCAACAATGAGCTGACCGACTTCGCACGCGAACCGACCAAGGGCGGCAAGCCCGTCGCCAATGCTCCGGGTCCGGACAAACGCCCACGTTCGTCCATGTCGCCGACGATCGTGTTCGACAAGGGCGGCGACCTGTTCATGGTGACAGGCTCGCCGGGCGGGAATTCGATCGTCGCCTATGTCGCAAAAACCCTCGTCGGCGTGCTCGAGTGGAACAAGACCGCGCAGGAAGCGGCCAACCTGCCAAACGTTATCGCCCGCGGCGACACGGTGGCTGTCGAGGTGGATGTCGAAGGCGGCGCCGAGGCTGCCGAAGCGCTGCGCGAGCTTGGCTATACAGTCGAAGAACGCACCGGCGAGAATTCTGGCTTGCATCTGATCGTCGTGCGCGAAGGCGGCCTCGAAGGTGGCGCCGATCCCCGGCGCGACGGTGTTGCCCTGCCCCTCAACTGAAACAGCCGACACTGCTGCCATGGCCAAGCTCTACTTTTCCTACGCGGCGATGAATGCCGGCAAGTCGACCCTGCTGCTGCAGGCGGCTTACAACTATCGTGAGCGCGGCATGGACGTGCTGCTGCTCACTTCGGCGCTCTACCGCGATGCGGAGGACGGACAGATCAGTTCGCGCATCGGGATATCGGCCGATGCAACACTGTATACCGGCGAGACGGACCTTTACGGCCTCATTGAGGACCACAAGCGTCGTCACAGGCTGGACGCCGTGTTCGTGGACGAAGCTCAGTTCCTGACCAAGGATCAGGTCTGGCAACTTGCCCGGGTGGCCGACCATATCGGCATACCGGTTCTGACTTATGGTCTGCGTACGGATTTTCGCGGCGAGCTCTTCGAAGGCTCCGCCGCGCTGCTGGCCATCGCCGACTCGCTACGTGAAGCGCGCACCATCTGCGAATGCGGCCGCAAGGCGACCATGGTCGTCCGCCTCGGGCCTGACGGAAAAGCGCTGACGGAAGGCGACCAGATCTCGATCGCCAAGTCGACCTATGTCTCGCTCTGCCGCCGCCACTGGGAAGAGCAGATGGGCCGCTTTCCGCCAGAATAATCCCGCCATAGCCCGATCCGGCACAGAATTCGCAGCAAAGCCGTCAAGCGCGCACATTCTGGCCACTGAGTCCGGTGACTCTATAAGCCCGGAAGCCGCTCAAGGAGACCGGCGATGAGCGAAGAGCCAATGAAGACAAACCTGCCTTTTGTTGCCGGCCTGTGCCTGCTCGGCCTGCTGGCAATCACCGTCAGCGCCCTCGCTGCGCCGCCAGCCCGCGCCCAGACTGAGCCCGGCCAGGTCGACTATGCCGGGTTTGCCGAACTGACTTCGGACCTCGCCGCCTACCGCGAGACGCGTCTCATTGACCTCGACACATTCAACACCATGAAGGCCGATCCCGACACGATCGTCATCGACGCCCGCAGCGCGCGCAGCTACGGCCTCGGCCATATCAACGGCGCCGTTAACCTGAACTTCTCGGACTTTTCCGCCGGCATGCTGTCGGAAGTCATCGGCTCGAAGAAACGCCGCATCCTGATTTACTGCAACAACAACTTCACGGACAATATTTCCCCGGTCGTGCTGAAATCAGCCCCGCTTGCGCTGAACGTGCCGACCTTCATCAACCTCTATGGCTATGGCTACGAGAACATCTACGAACTCTCCGGCGCCTACAGCATCGCGGACGCCGAAATCGATTGGGTCAGCCGCCCGACCTATCAGGAAAACTAAAGCCATCATCTGACGCATTGCTTTTGGCCCGCGCCTCGCTCAATTGGAGCCAAGACACCTTCAGGAGGGCTGAGGATGAGCGCCGACGCGCCCGCCGGCCAGACGGCCGCTGCGAAAGCAAACCCAAATGGTCCGACCGAGGAAACCGTCCTCGCGGTCGAGCATTACACCGACCGCCTGTTCCGCTTCCGGCTGACCCGGCCGCAGAGCTTCCGCTTCCGCTCGGGCGAGTTCGTCATGATCGGACTGCTGAAGGAAGACGGCAAGCCTTTGCTGCGCGCCTATTCGGTCGCTTCGCCCGCCTGGGATGAAGAGCTTGAATTCTACTCGATCAAGGTGCCGGATGGCCCGCTAACGTCGCGGCTCGAGAAAATCCAGCCGGGCGACAAGGTCCTGCTTGGCCGCAAGCCGACCGGCACGCTGGTGCTGGACGCGCTCACACCCGGCAAGCGGCTCTACATGTTCTCGACCGGAACCGGCTTTGCTCCCTTCGCGAGCCTCGTGCGCGACCCCGAGACCTATGAACGCTATGAACAGGTGATCGTCACGCACACCTGCCGGGATGTGGCCGAACTGACCTATTCGAAGAACCTGGTTGCGAGCCTGAAGGAAGATCCGCTGGTTGGCGAGATGGTCGAAGGCAAGCTGCACCTCTACGCCACAACCACCCGCCAGCCCTACGAACGCATGGGCCGCATCACCACGCTGATCGAGACTGGCAAGCTCTTCACCGATCTTGGCGTACCGCCGCTCGATCCGTCTACGGACCGTGCCATGATGTGCGGATCCATGGAAATGATCCAGGACACCAAGGCCCTGATGCTGAAGGCGGGCCTGAAGGAAGGCTCGAACGCCGCCCCGGCCGAATTCGTGATTGAGAAGGCGTTTGCGGGCTAAGGCACCGCCGTGAGGAACGATCCCGCATTGAGCACGATCTGGCAAACTGCACCGCCAGGTCCCGATGAGCAGTAATCTGCACCGAACAGGTCACGTTGGATCTTCGCCGTTGCACGGAAGGTCCGTCCGTTGGCTTGCCAGACGCTGACCGCTTCGTCGCCCATTAGGGCCAGTGCCTCATAGAAGCGCTGCGCCGGCGCACCGGTGCACGTGAAGCGGATCAGTTCAGCATCTTCCCGCGCCAGGCGCGCAACGGCTGGCCGCTCGATCGCTTGCGCGATGCAATCCGTATAAAGAATGGTGCGCGCCGGAGCGGCACTGGGCGTGATCTCGGTGAAGTCCGGCGCGACAGAAGGAGGTGGTGCATCCGGCGCACTCGCGCAGGCCGAAAGGGCCAGCGCCGCCATTGCGATCCATGGCTTCCCGTCCATCTTCATCACACGCTCCTGTTTCCGATTTCGGCAGCGTAACGCGCACAGTGCCGCCTGCAAGCCTAGACGCGCCGGTGCGGATCGGAATGGTCCCATTCGGCCAGCAGCATGCGCAGCGCCGAGATGAATGCGATCGGTTGGTCCAGCATCACATGATGGCGCGCATGCGGGATCGACACGAATGGCACCTGATGGCCTAGAAGGCCGCGCATGTAGTCGCGCACTTCATCGGGCATCAGCGCGCTCTCTTCGCCCCGGATAATCGCCACCCGGCACTTCGCCGCTTTCAGCAGTTCGCCCCCGTCCCGTCCCGGCTCGAACCGTGTCCAGATCGTCGGATCAAACTTCCAGGTCCAGCCGCCTTCGGCCCGTTTCAGGCTCCAGCGTGCGATATAGTCCATCGCATAGTGGTTCTCGCAAAGTTGCGGCGGGGCGAGCCGGAAGCGCGACAGCGCGGCGGCGAGATCCGCATAGACCTTGTGTGGCCGTCCGGCGCGCGAGGGGCCTTGGTTTGGCCGCTCTGGCGGGTTCACCGGACTGTCGACGATTACCATCCCCTCGAAGCGCCCTCCATGCTCGGCGCCCGTCACCAGCGTCACGAAGCCGCCGAAGGAATGCGCAACGATCACCGGTTTACGCGGCCCGTCGAATAGGCCCGCATCCTCCGCCACGGCCACCTGCTCGGCCGAAAAGGTCGCCATGTCGTAATGGTCCCGCCACTGGCTTTCGCCCATGCCCGAGAAGGTGAGGGCGGCGACATTGTAGTGTTCGGCAAAGTAGGGCGCGATGAAATCCCACCAGTGGGCGTGCGCGCCATTACCGTGGACGAACAAGAGGCCCGGCGCGCCGCGTTTGCCCCAGCGCTGGTAGGATACCTCTACCCCCAGGACATTGACCCGGTTGACCTCGTATGGCGTTGCCACAGCCTCGGGAAACCAGTCGGGCGCCGGCGGCAAGGCGCCGCGATATTCGGCCAGCGGCCCGCCTTCAGAGGGCATTTCAGCCGGCTGGTCGCGGACAATCGGATCACTTTCGCGGCTCATGCGCTCTCCCCGGATAATGCCTTGAGTGTGCGCGGGAATTGCCCCGCCGATCAAGCCCATCCGCTGCGTCAGGGCTTGAGGCCTTGCCCACGCAACAAAAAAGCCGGGCGCGAACGCCCGGCCTTGGTATTGTCATCCGCCTGCGGATTACTTGTACTTGACGGAGCAGCCGTAGGGCTTCGTTACCGGCGTGGCGACCGGCTTTCCGGCCTCGATATCGGCGAGCGCAGCCGTGACATAGTTGGTTGCCGCCGCGATGTCATCGACCTTCGCTGACGGCTTCGAGTCGATCGCGCCGTCATAGGCGAGCTCGCCGTCCGGCGTGATGATGAACATGTGCGGCGTGGTCTTGGCGCCGTAGAGCTTGCCGATCGTGCCGGCCTCATCCAGCACGACATGTGCTGGCGCAGCGCCGCGCGAGGCGGTCAGCTCGTTTGCCCGCACTGCGTCGGCATAGCCCTGCTCGCCTTTCGCCGACGAGATCACCGAAATCCAGACAATGTCGTCTGCCGCGGCCGACTTCTGCAGCGACTGCATGTTGGCCGGCGGCGTCGCATAATGCTTCTTCACGAAGGGACAGCCGTCATTGGTCCACTCCAGCACCAGCGTCTTGCCGGCAAAATCCGCCAGAGAGACAGTCTCGCCGGCCGAGGTAACACCAGAAAAAATCGGAGCAGCGGCGCCCGTGGCAGGCGCGGCCTGCGCCGTCGACGCAATCAGCGCGCCGGCGGAGAGCGCAACGGCAGCGGCCATGCCAGCGGCGAGGGAAAGGTGGCGGCGGGTGATCTGCATCGTCGTCTCCTGAATTTGGTTGAGCTTGAAACTATTCGCCTACCGGCCTTCGACAAGTCCAATGACAAGTTCTTGAGTGAGCAGCTCCGGCAGGATCACCGGCTCGCGCTCGCCCGCCGGATACCAGAGATACATTGGCACACCGGCGCGGCCCCGCCGCTTCAGCTCCTCGGCGATGACCGGGTCCTTCTGCGTGAAATCCGCGACGAGGAAGGCCGCGTTTGCTTCTGCGAAGGCCGACTTCACCTTCTTGGTGTTGAGCGTCGTCAGCTTGTTGACCTGGCAACTGGCGCACCAGCTCGCTGTGAAATCCACGAAGACCGGACGGCCCTCTGCCAGCAATGCGTCCACCGTCTCCGGACTCCACGCCGCTTCGGCATAGGACGGCACGGCAGGCTCGCCGCCCGCTGCGATTCCTGCCGGCACGTTCGCCTGCACAGCCGGGAGGCCAAAGCCGATGGCCAGCGCCGCAATGGCAAGACCGCGCCGCACCATGCCGCCATCCTTGGCAACCCAGACGGCAAAGCCGAGCGCGGTTGCCCCTGCCAGCGTCCAGCCGACCGCCCCTGCTCCGGCAAGATCCGCCAGCACGGACAGGAGCCACGCCGCCGTTAGGAACATCGGGAACGCAAAGGCCTGTTTCAGCGTGTCCATCCACTTGCCGGGCTTCGGCAGGATGCGGTGCAGGCCGGGAACAAAACTGAGCGCCAGGAATGGCAGAGCCATGCCGAAACCCATCGCGAGGAACACCGCGATCACCGCCGCAGGCGGCTGGCTCATCACCGCGCCCAGCGCCGCGCCAAGGAACGGCCCGACACACGGCGCACCGACCACAGCGGCCAGCACGCCGGTGAAGAACGCCCCCATCGCCCCACCACGATTGGCGAGGGTCGAACCGGTGTTGGTGATCGAGCTGCCCAGTTCAAAGAAACCCATCAGCCAGAGGCCGACCGCAAACATGATCAGCGCCAGCACCGCCACGGTCGGTGCATGCTGCAGCTGAAAGCCCAAAGTCGCAAAACCCGTCGCCTGCCGCACGGCAAGGATCACCAGCGCCAGCGCGCCGAACGAGACCAGCACGCCGCCGGTATACCAGAGGCCATGCGATTTCAGTTCGCCCGCATGCCCGCTGGCCGCAGCCGACACCATACCGATGGCCTTCATCGACAAGACCGGAAGCACACAGGGCATCAGGTTCAGGATAAGGCCGCCGATGAAGGCGAGACCGGCGAGACCAAAAATCCCTTGCCAGCCAAGCGAGGCCTCGGTGCCGCCGACGGGCGCCGCGAAGGCGGTATCGGTGGTGCCGGCAAAGGCTTCGCCCCGCTCGGCACGAATCTGGTAACCGACCGGCCCTGCGCCCGGCGCATCGACACGGATGATGCCTTCCAGTGCCTCCCCGACGTTACCCGCACGGTCAGGCGTCAGCGAAAGGCTCGCGCCGTTCGGACCGTTGCGTTGCGGCTGGTCCGCCGGATGGCTGATCTCATGTTCGAACGGAAAGAAGCGGACCGCAGCGCCTTCGGCAAACCCGCCCTCGAGTGACAGGCTCAAGGTCCAGGGCGAAGCCGTATCGTCTATACGCGCCTCACCGGGAAACGCGGCGGGAACTTTCGCGATCCACTCGCCGATCAGCTGCCCGCTGGCCGTATCCTCGATGGGGTCTCCCAGCGCTACGGTCAGGGAAACACCCTGTGTTTCGGGAATGCAGACAGACTCGCAGATCAGATAATCCGCGACCGCATCAATCCGCACGGTGCCCGAAGCGTCGTCAGGAATTCGCAGCGGCATCGCAAAGACCGCTTCGTCATCATAGCCATAGTCCATGATCTCACCGGGAACGACCGGTAGCAGCTTCGGCAAGGGCCAGAGCATGTCGCCCAGCGCCGAGGCCTCGACGGTCGAGGTTTCCTCAACCACCAACTGCGGCGGCAGCCCGGCATCCCCGGCATTTCGCCAGTAGATGTGCCAGCCGGGCTCCATGGTCATTTTCAGGGCAACGTAGATCGTCGAGCCCGGAGCTGCACTCTGGTGATCCGAGATCAGCTCTGCGCGCGCCTTCAGACCGTCTGTAGAGAGCTGCGCCCACGCCTGCAGGGGCACGAGAATCGCCGCAGCGACCATGGCGAGCAAAGCATGATACGCACGGATCATCGGCACGGGTCCCTCCATGGATCTGTCTGGTGCCGCATATGCGCGCGCCATGCCAGCCCGAAAACCCCTCTTCGCTTCATCGTGATGCCGCACCTTGAACGAAAACGGCCCTGCCGCGAGGCAGGGCCGTCCGATGTTTACCGTGATTTGGCCGTTCAGGCGGCGGCCTGGCCCGGAGGCGGCACCCGCACGGCGCGCTGGATGACCTTCGACCAGTTCAGCAGCGACACGAGATGCGCGTAGCAGGCCCCGAGGGCGCCGTTGTTGCGTAGCTCCAGGTATTTCTCGGGCGGAAGCGCATTGAGGCGCTCTTCGGAGATCGCCCAGTAATCAGCGACCTTCTGCGACGGACCAACCTCATTACCCTGCGCATCGCGCGGCTGGAACGAGACGGTTTTCTGCTCGAAGAGATCCATCTCGCGGATCATCTTGACGAAATCAGCCGTTGCCCGGCGCTGGCGCTCGAACTCTTTGCAGAATTCGATGGCGTCATTCGTAAAGCGGCTGGGCTGGCCGTTCTCGAAGAAGGCGACGTCCGGCTGGTTGGAAACCATCGGGGCCGCACGGTCGATGCAAAGCAGCAGACGATCCGAAGCCTCGTCAGCGGCGAACACGAACGGATAGCGGCGCACAAAGGCCGGAAGATAATGATCTTCGACAATGAAGCCGTTGGCATCAACAAACAGGTTCTGGCCCTGGCGCACACCCATGACCGCAACCGGCGTCCGGTCTTCGCCGACAAAGATGATCGGGTAGGAAGCGGCCGCAACACCGAACTCGGTCACCGTGACCGGCACCGCATGCGCCTCGCGCAGGAATGCGAAGGGTTGCTGGACCTGCTTCACGCCCAGGCCGCCATGGTTTTCGGCCGAAAGAGGCTGCGGGTTCTTGTAAAACAATACTTGTCCGGTAATCGGCGATTGTCCGCCGGCGGCGTTAGACATGGTCACGGGGCTGAACTCCTCCAGAATTTGGGCGAGCGTTACCGGAAATATTCACTGGCCACAACACCCGAACCGGGCTCAATTGCAGCCTAAATCCGGTGAAAAATCCGTCATGCAACTGTCGCGTAGCCTGAGCCAATCCCTTGCCTCCTCTGCCATTGGCGTGCTGTTGGCCGCCGGTCTGCTTGGGGCGTGTTCCGGTGGCGTCGATCCGGAAGGAACGCCGCGCCGAATAGCCCGCGAAGTGGAACGCACGTTGACGACCGTTGCCCAGAACGAGTTGGTCCGTGATCCGGAGCTGGCAACGTCGCTCGGCCTTGCGCCAGATGCAGCGGGTTATCCGTTCAACCGCTTCCTTTCCGACCGCTCCCAGGCGGCCTTCGAGCGCAGCCGTCTTGAACGGCTGGAGACACTTGATGTCCTTGTGCGCACGTCGCGCCCCGCCGGGGGCAGTGCGCTTGCGCGCCACCTCGACGCCGTCATCGCCGCCCATGAGGCCGCCGAAGCGGTGCTGGTCGCCGGACATGGAACGGGGGATCTTTCCAACTTCTATCCCTATGTCGCCGACCATCTGCGCGGGGCCTTCCTTGATGTTCCCGAACTGCTGGTTCGCCAGCAACCGGTTGAGACTGCGGCAGATGTCGAGGCCTTCCTTGCCCGTGTCGCTCAACTTCCCGGCGCGCTGGACGATGACCGCCGCCGTCTGGAAGCCGACGCCGCTGCAGGCGTTGCGCCGCCAGCACCGGTTCTCGCGCGCATGCAGGCGCTCGCGGCTTCCGGCGCAGCGCAGGCACCGGACACATCCTTCCTTGTGCAGACGTTTGATAACCTGCTGGCGGGTGTGCCCGGCATGACGCCCGATGAACGGGCGGCGAAAGCCGAGGAAATGCGCACACTCTTCACTAAGCGCCTTGTTCCAGCCTACGCCCGCTTCGGCGAAGCGGTCGTGCGCCTGACGGAGAGCGCACCAGCTGAACCCGGTGTCTGGCAAATTGAGGGCGGCAATGTCTGGTATGGCGCGGTCCTAGCGGCCTATACAAGCACGCGGTCCACGCCAGCAGAACTGCACGCCCGCGGTCTTGAAGACGTCGCGCGTTTTGGCCGCGAGCTCGATGCTGCGCTCGTTGCGGCGGGACTGGCGGAAGGCAGTATCGCAGAGCGGCTCGGCATGTTGTCCCTGCAACCAAGCCAGGTTTACGAGGACACCGATCTCGGCAGGGCGGCGCTGATCGAGCGCCTCAGCGCCCTCAGCGTGCGCGCGCGCGGCGTTGTGGAAAGTCAGATCGGTGCGGTGCCCGACACGGCTGTAACGGTCAGTGCCGTGCCGCTGGCGTTCGCTGCCGCTTCTCCCTCTTCAACCTATACGGCGAGAACAGAAGACGGGCGCAATCCTGCCCGCTTTGAAGTCAACCTGGCCCGTATCGCCGATTGGCCCGACTTCAGCCTCTCTACCCTTGTCTTCCACCACACCCTGCCCGGCCGGCATGCCGAAACCGAAGCCGCCCGAACGATTGCCGCTTTGCCCTTGGCGCGTCAGCTGATTTCGAATCCCGGATACGGCGATGGTTGGGCCGCCTATGCTGAAACGCTGGCCGACGAGAACGGGCTGTACACCGACGACCCGCTCGGCCGCATCGGCTATCTGAGATCAATGTTGCTGCGTGCGGCCCGTCAGGTGGTGGACACTGGCATACATGACCAGAAATGGTCCCGGGACCGGGCAATCGACTATCTGGTTGCAACCATTGGCATCAGTGTCGAACTTGCGGCAGAGGAGGTTGACCGTTTCAGCGCCTGGCCGGGTGAGGCGGCCGCTTGCTGGATCGGGCGCCAGCGCCTGCTGGACCTGCGCGAACGGGCCCAGCGTGTGCTCGGCCCCCGCTTCGACCCAAAGGCCTTTCACATGGTGATCCTGGGCGGCGGGCCCCGTCCGCTCGACATGGTCGAGGCAGACGTGACCCGCTGGTACACTGAAGCGTCCCGCTGACCGCCGGCCTCAGGCCGCGAGGCGGATGACTTCGCCCGAGCGGACGACAGGCTGGAACCCGGCTTCGAGGTCGGCCACGATCTGCTTGCGCACCGACGGATCGAATTCGAGCGAGACGAACACCGCATTCGCGCCGTAGCGCTCGGCCTCCGCCAGCGCCCAGATCGGCTGGATATCGTGCGGGCGACCGGTGAGTTCCATCACCCGGAAGATCCGCCACCCGCAGGCCTCGGGGATTGCGAAAATGGCTACACCGGGAGCCCTTGCCCAAGGCGCATCCGCGGCTGCCCGCTGGAATGACCATGCCTTGCCCGATTGACCGCGAAAGCTGACTGCGCTACCCATGTTCTTGCTCCGTTCCTTGTAGGATGTTCCTACTCTGTTCCAGTTTGGTTCGCAAGAAGTTTTTGGTAAACAATGGGTTAACGCGAGGGCCTGTTCCGTTAACGGACGATCGTGAATTTCCGGCTGTCGAACACGCGCAGCACCTGCTTCAGTTCCCGCCCGCGCCGCAGCACCTGCCCGCCCAAACCGTACACCGCATACTGCCCCTGACGGTTGGCCAACGCCGGTTCCTTCTCGATCCGCCAGGTCGGGCTTTCGGCATGCCGCCGGAAAATCGCGAAGGTGGCGACATCCCGTCCGAAACCGATCGAATAATCTCGCGCTTCGCCGGCAATGACCAGGCGGCCATAAACATCAAGGATGGGCTGGAGCTCGCTCTTCTGGAAGGCGACCACCGGGTCGGGGGCTGGCTTGCGGTAAAGGTGTTCCGTCATTGATGACAGTTCCGCATAGCTTCGGGCGCGCGTCCAGCCCCCGAAACAACTAACTGCGAATTAATCCGTATATCCCGAAATCTCCGCAATTCGGACTTGCCGCGGACACAGCACCCCGCCATCTTCGAACTGTCGGGCGGAGGCATTTAGCAGGTGCTCCAGACCCATCAGCCCCCCCAGCCCCCTGGGGCGCTTGACCAGCTTCTGCCCGACACCTCTCCCCTTCAGAAAATCAGCAAGAAAGACAGGCGCTTCAGCGCTTGCCGAAACGCTCCAGCACGGGCTTCACGATGCGCCCTGCGCGCTGGCCGAGACCGGATGCATTTGCGAGACGGCGCGAGATGAACCCGTCGAGATCTTCTGCCGCCGGGTGATCGGCCCAATAGAGCACGATGGCCGGCAGAACCGCCGCCAGCAGGCCGCGTTTCGAGAAGCGGTTATAGTCCTCCGACTGGTCGCCTGCCGCTGTCCAGATCATGTCCGCGACTTTCCAGGTCCGCTGCAGCGCAGGCCCGGCGCCCCAGGGCAGGAATCCCCGGCTCGCCGCCCGGCGCACCGCTTCGCGATTCGGCTCCAGCGCCTCCAGCCAGACGAGGACACCGCGTTTCACCTTGTCAGGCACACGCAGGGCGCTGAGGTCCTCGGTTGCCAAAGCCTCGCTTGCGGCCGTCTCCGCGGCATCAAAGAACGCATCGATCAGGTTCAGCACGCCTTGCGGCGCCGCCAGCGCCTGTTCACCCTCGCTGAGCCCGGCACGTACGGCAGCGGCCTTCGCCGCCTCCTCGCTCCAGCCCTCGAAAGCGACTTCGGGCAGCAGTTCGGCAAGCCAGCGCTGGCGCAGGGTTTCAGAGGGCGGCACGGTCATCGTAAATTCCCCGCAGGCTAGGGCTTGGCGGAACGCCTTGGCCCGTGATATAGGCCGCGCTTTCCGGGCTGTCAGGCCCATTCTGCCGCATTCTCCGGGCTCAGCGCCCGAACCGAACCTGATGGAGAAGTCCCATAGTACAGATCGTCGTCCGCGATAACAACGTTGAGCAAGCTCTGCGCGCGCTGAAGAAGAAGATGCAGCGCGAAGGCCTGTTCCGGGAAATGAAAGCGCGTCAGGCGTTTGAAAAGCCGTCCGAGAAAAAAGCCCGCCAGCGCGCAGAGGCCGTCCGCCGAGCCCGCAAACTGGCTCGCAAGCGCGCCCAGCGCGAAGGCATCGTCTAGACATTTGCCTTGTTGCCCGCTTCACTTCGCGCTTCTGTACGGCGCAAGGTTTGAGGCGGGAGATGACAACTCGGCCAGCAGTCCTTTTCGCCGCGATCGCACTCCTCTCCGGATGTGCGCATCGCGGCGAAACCGTTTTACTGGACATTGCACCTGAGGTGAGCGGCGGGGCCGTTACAGGCCTTCGTTACGACATGACCTTCACCGGTGATGAGGACGGCGAGACCGTTCTTGCACTCCCCGATGCGTGGGGCGGCGAAACGGAACTCTTCCGCAGCCTTGGCGCCTTTGAGGCCTCAGGCGCCGACATCAGGGATGGCGACAGCCCGGCTGAACTACGCCTGACTCACAAGCCCGGTGCCCGCATCACCTTCTCGTGGCAGATCCCCTCCCCAGCCGGCGGCCCGCCCGACAACAAACAAGGCGGTGGCAATGACTACCGCCCTCTTTTCGCACCCACCCACTTCTTCGTGATCGGCTCCACTGCAATCGCCCAACCGGAACACGTCGCCGGCAACACACCGGCCGAAGTAGACCTCACGGCCTTCAACCAGGCGCAGATCGCGCTCGTTTCTGATCTAGAGCATGCCGGCCTGACGCTCGACAGCCTGTCGCAAAGCGTTCTCTTCGGCGGCGACATCCGCGTCATCGAGGCCGGCAATGCGAGCCGCATGGCGCTGACCGGCACGCTGGACAGTATAAGCGATGAGGAATGGCGCGCCGCTTTCGTGAAGGCGGCGGGCGACCAACGCGACTATTGGCAGACCGGGCAAGGCGAATTTCTTGTGACGCTGATGACCGTCGACAAAGGTCCGGACGCCTATTCCATCGGCGGCACGGGGCTCGGCGATGCCTTCTCGCTTTTCTCCTCGTCGAACATGCGCCTTGAGACGGCGCTGCCCATCGTGGCCCATGAGATGATGCACAGCTGGATTCCCGGCCGCATCGGGCAGCTGCAGACTGAAAACGAAGCGGCCGACTACTGGCTGTCGGAAGGCTTCACCAACTGGACCACTTGGCGCATTCTGGTGCGCGGCGGCCAGTGGGCGCCGCAGGATTTCGCCGCCGCCTTCAACAAGTCTCTCGGCGCCTATGACACGTCTCCCGTGCGCAACGCCTCGGCTGAAGACGCCGGCGCCGGCTTCTGGGTCAGCCAAAGTTTCCAGCAACTTCCCTATGACAAGGGCATGCTTGTCGCCGCCTGGCTCGACTATGGAATCCGTATACGGACGAATGAAACAAAAGATCTCGACGATATCCTGCTGGCCATGCAGTCGGCCGCAGCCGCCGCGCCGGACGCGCTTGCGACGGAACTGCTGCTAGCGGAATTGCAGGCCGGCGCAGGGTGGGACGCCCGGGCCGAGATCGAGGCGCTGACCCTCACCGGCAACACTGTTTCACTGCCCGCCGACCTCTACGCCCCCTGCGGGATAGTCTCGGCGGTGGATACACTTGTGTGGGAGCGCGGCTTCGACTTTGAAGCAACGGCGGCGGCAGGCTGGGTCATTCAGGGCGTCGAGACTGGCAGCCGCGCGCATGAAGCCGGCCTGCGCAATGGCATGATGCTGAACGCCTGGTCGGAGACGTCTGAAGACTTCGTCACACCCGCCGAAAAGACGGCAACGGTTACCGCCGAGGGCGGACAAATATCGCTCACCTGGCTTCCAGCCGCGCGTGAGACGCGCCCGGTCCGACAGTTCGCGCTGGCCACGGACTTGCCGCCGGATGCGTCAGACGCCTGCCCCAAACGGCTTTCGGGTCTCTAGCCGACAGACTTCGGCTTTATCCCCACCGCGCCCTTGATCATGCCCATCAGGTCGCCGATCCCTGCGCCGTGGACAGCGCCGGCGCGGTAGACTTTCGTCGCGCCCCAGACGATCAGCGCCGTGGTCACCGCCATGAGAGCCATCTGGGCGAGAATTTCCCACAGCGGTGGATCGGACGGAATGCGCAGGATCAACAGGAATGGTGTGAAAAGAGGCACCCAGCTCGCATAGTCAATCACCGGCGAGCCCGGATCGTTGAACGCGATGAAGATCGCGAACATCGGCAGCATCAAGAGGATCATCATCGGCGAGAGGAGCGTCTGCGCTTCCTGGATCGTATCGCACAGTGAGCCCAGCGCCATGAAGATCGCGCCATAGAGCACATAACCCAGCATGAAGCTGATCAGTGCCGGGATGATCAGCCCCGGATCCGTGAGCACGGCGATGAAAGGCTGGATCGTGTCCATCAGGCCTGGAATTTGCGTCGCCGCATAGACCGACCCAACCACCGAAAACATCGTCCAGGACAACATCATGGTCGACGTTACCGCAAACACAGCGAGAAGCTTTCCGGCCAGAAGCTCCGGCAACTTCACCGACGTGAGCAGTGTGTCGAAAATCTTGTTGGAACGTTCCTCAATGGTACCCATCAGCAGATACTGGATGATCGAGAAGACCATTAGCCAAAGGAAGTAAGACAGCGCGACCGCGACGATCGCAGGTGCGCGGTCCGCCATGGTGACCTCGGATCCGCCGGCTGCCGGTTCGGCCTCGCCGCGCACGCGGAACTCGGTCACCGGCAGGGCCTTGTCATCGACCGTCCTCAGGAAGTCCGCACTCAGGCCCGCCTCGATAAGGGCGTCACGGCGGCTGAGATCGCGCATCGCCGTCTCCGCCGAATAGCGCAGGGCTGAGACGTTGACGTCGGAGCTCCAGTACTGCAGCGCCGTGCCATCCTCGGACAGGATGAAGGCCGCAAACAGCGGCTTTTCGCCGGAAGGGCCATCCACTTTGCGCTCGCCGAGCAGGTAAGGCCTCAAGTCTTCGATCGTCCTGGCCGGTGCATCGACCCGGATAAACTTGCGCGGCGACGTGCTCGCAATCTCTGCCTCGCCGACCGGTACATTCATCTGCTCCGCCACCGCGGCGGCATCTTCTGCCGCACGCGCTTCGGCGCGGCTGAACTCGGCATCGATTGCGTCAGAGATCGCCGTCGCTGGCTCGATCACCGCATAATAGCGCACCGGTGACGACGACGCGGCGAAATAGCCGAAGCCCGCACCGATGATCAGGAACAGGGGCACGGCCGCAAGGCTCAGCCAGAAACCCCAGGCCTTCACATAGCCGAGAAAGTCGCGCCGGAAGATCAGATAGATGTTGCGCATCAGGCGGCCTCCACCGTTTCGGCCGGTGCCGGCACATCCAGTGTGGCCGCCTCCGCTTCGCCGACCAGCGACACGAACACATCGCGCAGCCGCGCTTCTTCGGGTTGGAAGCCCACGATCGGCGCGCCGGTCTCCAGCGCCGCCCGCAAGGCATCCTGCGCCCCGCGACCCTTCGGCAGCATCACCCGCCAGGAATCGCCGGGCCCCTTGTCGGCCGCACGCTGCGCCTCGAAGCCCTTGGGGCCAAGTGCCCCGGCAAGGTCAAAGCCATGCTCCACGGCCATCCGCGCGCCCTGGCCCAGTGTGGCATAGGCCGCATCCAACGTTCCGTCGAAAACCTTGCGCCCGCGCGCCAGCATCACGATCCGGTCGCAGAGGCGTTCGGCATGTTCCATGACGTGGGTCGAAAACAGGATGGTCGCACCGCGCTTGTGCTCGGCCCGGATCAGGTCTTCCAATGTCTGCTGGTTCATCGGGTCGAGGCCCGAGAACGGCTCGTCGAGGATCAGGAAGTCCGGCCGGTGCGCCAGCGTCGACAGGATCTGCACCTTCTGCGCCATGCCCTTGGAGAGTTTCGAGATGCGCGAGGCCTTGAACTTGCCAAGCCCGGTCGCCTCAAGCAGCTCGTTCGCCCGGGTCCGCGCAGCGTCCGCGCTCATGCCCTTCAGCCGCGCGAAATAGGTAATCGTGTCACGCGCCGTCATCTTCTTGTAGAGGCCGCGCTCTTCCGGGAGGAAACCGACCCGCCGCAGGCTCGCGATATCGGGCTTTGCGCCGAACAGCGCCACTTCGCCCTCATCCGGCGCCATCACGCCCAGTGCCATGCGCAGGCTGGTGGACTTGCCTGCGCCGTTCGGCCCCAGAAACCCGATGATCTGGCCTTCAGGAACTTCAAACGAGAGATTGCTGACAGCGGTGAAGCCGCCGAATCTCTTGGTCGCGCCGGACATGACGAGAGGGGCGACGCCCATGGGCGATCTCCTTAAGCAGCTGATACCCAGACTTTAGCGTAATTCGATAAAGTTCAAGGGGTATCGCGCGCCAAGGCTTAGGACCCGGTTAAACCGGACCTCCACATCACCTTCGAAACAGCGTTTTGTTCAGAGAACGGCGCCGAAGAGCCAGATCATCGCCTGAACGATGAAAGCGAGGACAATCATCACCACCACGGTCGCCATCCAGCGGCCACCGAGGTTCATGAACACGCCCGCGCCGAAGCCGACAATCGCCATCAGGCCGAGCGAAACGGCCCAGTTGAGGCCAATCGCCAGCGCCAGAGTTGCGTGGCCCACCATCAGGATGGTGATCAGACCGCCCCAGACGCTACCGGTCATGAAGCCTTCCCAGGTCGCCTTCTGGTCCCGGATGTCCATCTCGCCGCGGTGATACTCGTGGGTGGCCATGTCTGCCTCTTGCATCTCTGGAATCGATTTCACGCGTTCTAACCAAGCCGGGTCTCGCCTTCAAGCGCGTCAAAGCGACCCTGCAAGCCGCCTCAGTTTACCGGCGGGCGTGCCTTGCGCTTCGGCGGTTTCGGGGCAAACGGCGCCGGCAATGGAAGGGCGGGAACGCCCTCCTCCTTCAGCGCTTCGCGCTCTTCCGGCGTCGTCTCGCCCCAGATCGGCCGGTCATCGGTTTCGCCATAATACATCGCCCGGGCCTCTTCGGCGAAATCGCCGCCGACATAGTCGAAATTCTCGGCGACATGCTGGCGCGCCTTTTCGGCGAATGCCGACATCAGCTTTTCCGGATCGGGCGCGGGATCCTTGCCCTTCGTCGTCTTCACAGCCGGCGCCATGATCTGCTTGGTTACCGCCCGGCTGTCGCATTCCGGGCACGCCACCAACTTGCGCTTCGCCTGCCGGTCGTAGGCGTCCGACGAGGCAAACCAGGCCTCGAATTCATGCTCGCAATCGGCGCAGATGAGAGCGTAGCGGATCATTCTGCCTCGCCGCCCTCAGCCAGCCAGCATCGGATCAAGCTTGCCCGCGCGGTCCAGAGCCATCATGTCATCACAGCCGCCGATATGGGTATCGCCCACGAAGATTTGCGGGAAGGTTTTGCCCCCGCCGGAGCGCCGGATCATTTCTTCCTTGAGTTCAGCATTCATTCCCGCATCGATCTCATGGAAGTCGGCTTTCTTGTCCTTCAGCAGCGCGAGGGCGCGCGTGCAATAGGGGCAGAACTGACGTGTATAGATCGTGACCTTGGCCATCCGGCTTTCCTCTCGGGTGCAGGCAAAGGCATTTTGCCCCTACCGGGTGATTATATGGTTATGTCAGTTTCGCGAACAACGCGTGCGAGCACCAGCACGTCAACGTGCCGCGCCCCCGCCCGTTTCAGGGCACGTGTACAGGCAGACAGCCTCGCCCCGGTCGTCTGAACATCGTCCACCAGCAGCACCCGCTTGCCCTCGATGGCCGCGGCCCGGCTGGCGCGCACCTTGAACGCGCCCGACACATTGCGCCGCCTTGCCCGGCCCGCGAGCCCCGCCTGGCTGGGCGTCCGGCGCGTGCGCAGCAGCGCGTCCACGGCCACACGCCGCCCGGTCTCCGTCCAGATCGCCTGCGCCAGCCAACCGGACTGGTTGAAGCCGCGCATCACCAGCCGCGTATAATGCAACGGCACCGGCACCAGCACATCCGCCTCATCGATCAGGGCGCCGCCCTCGCCCAGTCCCAGCGCGGCGGGCGCGCGATGCACACCGTGCACCAGGTCTCGTCGCCCGTCCGGTAGTCCAGCGCCACACCGCACCGGTCGCAGAGCGGATCGGAAATGAACTGCAGCCGGGCAAAGTCTTCTGGCGACAAGGGACCGCTGCCCATGCCCCGCGCGCCGCTGACCAGCGACCGTGGCGGCCAGAAGAAATCACCCATCACGCGGAGAATCGCCTTGGCCCGCGCGTTGCCAGTCGGCATATCCCTCGCCATGGCCCTTCCCCCTTCTGCCCCGCCAAAAATCTTTGACCGTGCGCGTTACGCCGCGCGCCGCAACCGGGCCGCCCCGACATTTGCAAATTACGATTACCTTCGCCAGCGGGTCTCGAGCGATCTCGAAAGCCGCCTCAGCGACACGCCGCGCCGGTTCGAAACCGGACTCGAGCTCGGCGCCGCCGGGGGCGAACTTTCCCGCAAACTGATGGCCAGTGGCAAGGTCGCCCGCATGCTCGCCGCCGACATTGCCCCCGCCTTTACCGGCATGGCGAAGGCCAGCGGCCTCGAGGCCGAGACCGTCGACGAAGAACACCTGCCATTTCCAGAGGCCAGTTTCGACGTCGTGCTTGCGCCGCTGACGCTGCACTGGGTCAACGATCTTCCCGGCGCGCTCATCCAGATCCGGCGCATCCTTAAGCCGGACGGCCTGTTCCTCGGCGCCCTGTTCGGAACGGGCACGCTGGCGGAGATGCGTGACGTGTTGACCGAGGCCGAAACTGAACTGACGGGCGGCCTTGCGCCGCGCTTCTCGCCGCTGCCGGGACTGCGCGACATGGCCGGCCTGATGCAGCGCGCAGGCTTCGCCCTTCCGGTCGCGGACCGCGACACGGTCGAGGTGACCTATGGCCACCCGGTCGTCCTGTTGTCGGATCTGAAAGGCATGGGCGAGCGCACCTGCTTCGTACCCGGAACGTCGCGGCCGCTGTCATCGCGGATCCTGGCGCGCGCGACACAGCTCTACACCGAGCGCTTTCCGGCACCGCGCGGACGGGTAAAGGCAAGTTTCGAGATTGTGCATGTGTCAGGATGGGCGCCGGGCCCGGGGCAACCACAGCCGCTAAAGCGAGGCAGCGCAAAGGTCAGCCTCGCCGACGCCGTGAAGCGGGCACAGGAAAATCCCGATCAATGAGGCGATCGGGATCTGGACCGCGGTAACTCAAACGGCGATGTTCGACTCGATCAGTTCGTAGTTCCGGTCATTCGCATCGGCCACCTGAGTCAGTCCGGCCAGCAGCGCCACGACAATCAGCCCTGCAATAAGGCCATACTCGACGGCGGTTGCACCGGACTCGTCGGCGAAAAGGTCTCGAAGGGATCGGCAGCTCAGGCGCATCTTCTATCCGTTAGTCCTCAGGGCCAGCCAGTCGAACAGAGGCAAGTCTGCCGGTGGCGCGGGGTAGTCTCGCAGCCTTGTCTTCTCTACCCACGCGGTGGCCTGGCCCTCACGCGGACGGATGGAACCCGACCAGCTTCGACACCCATATAATGGCATCAACAGATGAAATGCAGGGTAAGTAAAGCTCGCGAAAGTCAGGGGTTCAAGTGAGGCTTCGTTAACCGCTATCGAGAGCTCTTCGGCAAGCTCGCGCACCAGCGCGGCCTCCGGCGTTTCACCCGGCTCGAGCTTGCCGCCGGGAAACTCCCACAGCCCCGCCAGCTGTTTGCCTTCCGGCCGCTGCGCAAGAAGGATGCGCCCCTGCGCGTCGAACAAGGCGGCCGCGACGACCAGCAGCACAGGTTTTGTCATGTGCGATAGGCGCCGTTGATGTCGACATAGCCGTGCGTCAGATCGCAGGTCCAGACCTGCGCGCGCGCATCGCCCACGCCCAGATACACGCGGATTGCGAATTCAGACTGGGCAAATATGGCGCTTGCGGCCGCCTCGTCATAGTCCGGGGCACGCGCGCCATCCTTTGCGACCTGCACGCCGTCAAACCAGATCGCGAGCTTGTCGATATCGACCGGCTCATAAGATTTGCCAACCGCCATCACGATCCGGCCCCAGTTTGCATCCCCGGCAGCCATCGCCGTCTTGATCAGCGGCGAGTTTGCAATCGAGACCGCGACAGCCTTGGCGGAAAATTCGGAGACCGCGCCTTCGACCGTGATGGCGGCAATCTTGCTCGCCCCCTCCCCATCCTTGACCACCTGCATCGCAAGGTCGTGGCAAACAGAGTGCAGCGCGCGGAAGAAGTCACGGAAGCGCGGATCGGCTCTGTCCTCGATCAGGGGCATCCCGCTGGCGCCTGTTGCGAACACCATCAGCGTGTCGGAAGTCGAGGTGTCACCATCCACCGTCACCGCGTTGAAGGTAAGGTCAGCCGCCTCGCGCAGGGCAGATTGCAACAGCGCCGGCGCGACCGCGGCATCGGTGAAGACATAAGACAGCATGGTCGCCATGTTCGGGGCGATCATGCCCGAACCTTTGGCAATGCCGGCAAAGCGTGCCTCAGCGCCGCCAATGCTGAACGTGCCGCCCGCCCCTTTCGGATAGGTGTCGGTCGTCATGAACGCCCGCGCCGCCTTCTCCCAGACCGGCGCGGCCAGTTTCGCTGCAAGGTCCGGTACAAAAGCGCCCACATAGTTCGGATCGCCCAATGGCTCTCCAATCACGCCGGTGGCAGCCAGAAAACAGTCTTCACGGCGCACGCCGAGCGCCTCCGTCAGCGCCTTCAGGGTCGCATTATTCTTCAGCACGCCCTTGGGCCCGGTGAAGGCGTTCGAGTTACCCGAATTCGCCACCAGCGCTCGCGCCTTGCCGCCGCCCTTCTCGAGCGCCTCGCGGCACCAGCGCACATCCGCCGATGCCGTCAGCGAGCGCGTGAACACGCCGCCGCAGGTCGTGCCTTCGTCGAACACGAACAGGAACACGTCATCACGCGTGACACCCCTGCGCGCGTAGAAGCCGCGGCTGCCGGTCGCTGCGCGAACGCCGCGCACCTCCGGCAGGTCCGGAAAAGCCGCGGGCGCGAAAGGCGAAGGGGTCAGGTTCAAAGATCATCTCCGGGAGATTGCGCCGCCGGTGCACCCGGATCGGTCTGGGGAACATAGATTTCACCGGAGCCCTGCTCGATCTGGGCCTCAGTGCGCAGGCGCCGCAGGATGCGGCTGACCTCATTGAGCGTCAGGAAGGTGGCGATCTCCGGCCGCATCTCCTCACGCGTCTTCGGCGGATCGGTCCGGCGATCCTTCACCTTCAGGATATGCCAGCCCTCAGCGGTCTGAAACGGCGGCGATACCTCGCCGACCGGCGTGTTGGCGATGACAACCGGGAAGGGCTCCGCAAGATCATTCGGCGAAACAAAGCCCAGATCGCCATTCTCCATCCGGGTCCGCGTGTCCTTGGAGTTATTGAACACGAGGCTCTCGAAGGTCGCCCCACCTTCGACCTGCTTGAAGAGGGCACTCGCCTCGTCCTCGGAGTCGACCAGGATATGCGCCACCGACACCCGGTCATTGGCCTGCTGCAGCCGCACCTGCTCGGAATACATTCGGTCGATCGCCTCGTCCGTCACCTGCTCAGCCACCAGGCTTTCGACCAGCAGGTTGCCGAGAATCCGCTCGCGCGCCATCTCCAGGCGCCTCTGCCCGGCCGGATCCCGGTCCAGCGCCCGGCGCTCAGCCTCCTGTGCCATCAGCTTCTGGTCAATCAGCTGGTCCAGCACCATACGGTAGGCATCATCTTTCGGACCGAAGGCCTCACCGGCATTGATCAGCCCCCGGGCCACCGCTTCGAGTTCCACATCGCCCTCGAAGACCGGTTCGCCGTTCACAATCGCCGCCACCGTCTGGTCCGCAACCGGTATATCCACCGCCACAGATTCGGTCCGGCTGCAGCCCGCAATCAACCCGATCAGCGCCAGACCCGCCAAATGCACGCGAGAAAACAAAGGCATGGCTGCCCCCTTCGGACTGAGGGCGCCGCATTGACACCCTTTGGCGGCGTTCTTAAGTCTGCCCCGCGTGCTGGTCGAGTGGTTTCAGCCAGGCAAAGCGCGGTGGGATAGCGGCTTAAAATCCTGTAAGCTCCGGTTCAGGATCGCCCGCGTATATCCCCACTAACTGGTTGGTGCTGCTTCATATGCTTACTGTTGCCCGCAAGATTTTCGGAACCGCGAACGACCGGAAACTCAAGCCCCTCCGCGCCCGGGTGAACCGGATCAACGCGCTTGAGCCGATCATGGAGGCCTTGTCCGACCAGTCGCTGAAGGGCAAGACTCAGGAATTCCGCAAGCGCCTCGCCGACGGCGCCACGCTCGACAGCCTGCTCGAGGAAGCTTTCGCGGTTGTCCGCGAGGCTGCCAAGCGCGCCAACAACATGCGTCACTTCGATGTCCAGCTGATGGGCGGCATGGTGCTGCATTCCGGCGCCATCGCCGAGATGCGCACCGGTGAGGGCAAGACCCTCGTCGCCACCCTCGCCGCTTATCTCAATGCCCTCTCCGGCAAGGGCGTCCACGTCATCACGGTGAACGACTACCTCGCCCGGCGCGACTCAGAATGGATGGGCCGGATTTACGGTGCCCTCGGCATGACCACCGGCGTCGTGGTCCACGGCATCACCGACGAACAACGCAAAGCCGCCTACGCCGCTGACATCACCTACGGCACCAACAACGAATTTGGCTTCGATTACCTGCGCGACAACATGAAATACGCGCTGGAACAGATGGCTCAGCGCGGCCACCATTTTGCGATCGTTGACGAGGTCGACTCGATCCTGATCGACGAAGCCCGCACGCCGCTGATCATCTCCGGCCCGACCGATGACCGCTCGGACCTGTACATCAAGATCGACAGCCTGATCCCGCGCCTCGAGGCGTCCGACTTCGATCTTGACGAGAAGCAGCGCTCGGTCGTCTTTAGCGAAACCGGCACCGAGAAGATCGAGACCTGGCTCGTCGAACTCGGCGTGCTCGAAGGCTCGCTCTGGGAGCCGGGCAACATCTCGCTCGTCCACCACTCGAACCAGGCGCTGCGCGCCCACAAGCTATACAGCCGCGACAAGGATTACATCGTCAAGGACGGTCAGGTGATGCTGATCGACGAGTTCAACGGCCGCATGATGGAAGGCCGCCGCCTCTCGGAGGGCCTCCACCAGGCCATCGAGGCCAAAGAGCGCGTCGACATCAAGCCCGAGAACGTCACGCTCGCCTCGATTACCTTCCAGAACTATTTCCGCCTCTACAAGAAGCTCGCCGGCATGACCGGCACCGCGCTGACCGAGGCCGACGAGTTTGCCGACATCTACAAGCTCTCGGTCATTGATCTGCCGACGAACAAACCGGTCCTGCGGCAGGACGATGACGACGTCGTTTATCGCACGGCGAAGGCGAAATATGCCGAGATCGTGAAGGAAGTGAAGGAAACCCACGCCAAGGGTCAGCCGATCCTGCTTGGCACGGCCTCGATCGAGAAGTCCGAACTCCTCTCCAACCTGCTCACTTCGCAGCGCATCCCGCACAAGGTGCTGAATGCACGCTATCACGAGCAGGAAGCGTTCATTGTGGCGAATGCCGGCGTGCCCGGCGCTGTGACGGTCGCCACCAACATGGCAGGCCGCGGCACTGACATCCAGCTCGGCGGCAACCCCGAGATGCGCCTCGCAGCCGAGCGCGCCGAAAAAGAAAAGGCACTTGGCCGCGCGCTTTCCGAAGGCGAAGTTTCGTTGCTTGCCGCGCAGATCCGCGCCGACGTCGAGGTCAAGAAAAAGCAGGCGCTGGATGCCGGCGGCCTGTATGTTCTGGGCACGGAGCGTCACGAATCCCGCCGCATCGATAACCAACTGCGCGGCCGCACCGGCCGTCAGGGCGACCCAGGCAAGTCGAAATTCTATATCTCGATCGAAGATGACCTGATGCGTATCTTTGCGGCGGACCGCATGGACGCCGTGATGCGCCGCCTCGGTATCAAGGAAGATGAGGGCATCACCCATCCCTGGATGAACAAGGCGATGGAAACGTCGCAGAAGAAGATCGAAGAGCGCAACTTCGAGATCCGCAAGAACGTCCTCAAGTATGACGACGTGATCAACGACCAGCGCAAGGCCATCTTCGAGCAGCGCATGGAATTCCTGCGTTCCGATGATGTATCGGACGTCATTGCCGATATGCGCGACACCGTCATCGATGCGCTTGTCTCGCGCACCATGCCGGAAAAGGCGTATGCGGAGCAGTGGGATATCGAGGGCCTTGCTGAAAGCCTGCGCGGCGACCTCGGCGTTGACCTGCCTGTGAAGGAATGGGCCGCCGAAGAAGGCGTCGCCAACGAGGAGATCGCCCAACGCATCCGCGAAGTCGTGGAAGCGCACTATGCCAACCTCACCAAACAGGTCGGCGATCAGCAAATGCGCCGCATCGAGAAACAACTCCTCCTGCAAGTGCTGGACATGCGCTGGCGCGAACACCTGCAGCAGATCGACCAGCTGCGCTCAGTCATTCACCTGCGCTCCTATGGCCAGCGCGACCCGCTGAACGAGTTCAAGCGCGAAGCTTTCAACCTGTTCGATACGCTGCTGTCGGAACTGCGTGCAACCGTAACCCGTTCTCTGATGCTGATCCGTGTACAGACAAGCCCGGCTCCGGAAGCACCACGCCGCCCGGCCGCCGTCCCGCCGGCGCAACCCCCTGTGACGCACGAAACGAAGCTTGATCCGGATACCGGCGTCAACGAGATGAACCCGGCAGAAGCGCCGGTGGAGTTGCCGCAGGCTGAGGATGACTGGTCCGATACGCCGCGCAATTCTGCCTGCCCCTGCGGCTCCGGCAAGAAGTACAAGCACTGCCACGGCGCCATCGAAACCCAGAAAGTCTGATTGAAACTGTCATGATCAAAGGCCAGCTGCTCAGCGCAGCTGGCCTTTTCATTCGTGGGCGGACTTTCGCCCCACATCTACTTTGCAAACGACGGGCTGGCCGGCGAACTCTTCGATGGCGCGTTCGTAGCGCGGTAGCTTAGCGCCGCGCACCCTTCCGCCAGTTGCACACAGCATGCGCCAGTTGCAGGTTTGCCGGCGCGTCGCTTCCGCCCGCTGCCTTCGGGCGGATGTGATCAAAGGTCGGGCGCTGCTTCTTCCAGAGCGTCGCATGCACAAGATCAAACCGGCTCGCTGGCATGGCGAGGCCGCAGAGCGCGCAGCATCCCTCCTGCTTTTCCCACAAGGCCCGGAAAAGATCCGTATCAGGAGGGATGAAGGATTGGCTCACAGGCCCGCCGGAACCGGCCAGCCCCGGCGCGCGCAGGCAGCCAGCACCGTGTTACGCAGAAGGCAGGCCACGGTCATTAACCCGACCCCGCCCGGCACCGGGGTGATGAACCCGGCCACTTCGGCGCAGCTGTCAAAGTGCGCATCGCCCACGAGTTTCGTCTTGCCCTCGCCCTTCTCCGGCGCCGGGACACGATTGATGCCGACATCGATCACCGCCGCGCCGGGCTTCACCCAGTCGCCGCGCACCATTTCCGGCCGCCCAACCGCCGGCACGAGAATGTCCGCCGTCCGGCACAGCGCGGCCAGGTCCTTCGAGCGGCTGTGGGCAATCGTGACCGTGCAATTCTCGGCCAGGAACAAGAGCGCCGCTGGCTTGCCGACGAGGATCGAGCGGCCGATCACCACGACCTGCCTGCCCGAAAGGTCATCGCCCAGCGCGCGCTTCGCCATGATCACGCAGCCCGTTGGCGTACACGGACGAAGCCCCGGCTTGCCTAGGCTCAGGCGCCCGGCAGACGTCTCGGTCAGCCCGTCGACATCCTTGGCCGGGTCGATCTTTTCGATCGCCGCGTCTGCATCCAGCCCCGCCGGAAGCGGCAGCTGCAGCAGGATGCCGTCAACCTCGGGATCGGCGTTCAGGCCGGCGATCACGGTTTCGACTTCCACCTGCGTCGCATCCGCCGGCAGCCGGTGATGGCGCGAGATCATGCCCGCCTCGACGGTCGCCTTGCCCTTGTTGCGGACATAGACCTCGCTTGCCGGATCATCGCCGACCAGCACGACCGCCAGGCACGGTGCCTGCGGCAGTGCGGCCACCGCACGGCCGACCGCCGCCTTCACATCCGCCGATATGGCATGGCCATCAATCCGGACTGCGCTCATCTGAAAGCCATCCCTCAATCACGCCCGCCAGTTCTGCGGGCCCCTCGATGTTGAGGCCTTTTAGCCGAGTCTTGCCGCCCGTCACCACCCGCACGGCAGACTTCGGCAGGCCGAGCGCTTTTGCCACAACGGATTCGACCGCCGCGTTGGCGGCCTCGTCTTCGGGTATCGCCCGGACCCGAACCTTCACGAAAACCCTGCCGGCATCGTCCACGCCCCTGCCCTCGAGCCGGTCGGCCGAGGCGCCCGGCTGGACACGCACGGCCAGCCGGTGGCGCATCAGAACGGCGCGAGGCTGTAGCCGTAGCGGACGATAACCTGCTGCAGGAAGAAGATGATCAGCAGCACGATCAGCGGCGTGATATCCAGCCCCGACATCTGCGGCAGCATGTTGCGGATCGGCCGGTAGACCGGCTCGGTGATCCGCTCCAGCGCGCCCCAGATCGAGGCGGCGATCGAATTGCGCAGATCAAGCACTTTGAACACGACCAGCCAGGACAGGATCGCCTGGATGATGATGATCCAGCTGGCCAGGTTCAGGATGGCAAGGACGACGTCGAGGATCGCTTTCATGAGGCGGGGGCGCTCCGGCGGCTGCTGCTGTTGGCGTGTGACTTAGGGTGTAACACCCCTGTCACGCAAGCCAGCCCGTGCCGATTGTCGCAAGGGAAGGATTTGCATCCGCAGCGAGCCGCCCTAGCGTTCAGCCCTTCCACCGGGGATGCACCAGACCATGGCCGAGAACGAAACGCCCCTGCATCCGCTGACACCTTTTCAGCGAAACATGCTGATGCTGGCCACCATCGCGATGGGCGCAGGGATGAGCATCAATTTCGTGGTGGTTGCCCCGCTTTCCCGAAAGGCCGGCCTCGGCGAGATCGAGGTTGCCGCCATCCTGACCCTGTCGACCCTGCTCTATGCTGTCATGATCCCGCAATGGGGCCGGATTGCCGACCGGGTGGGCCGCAAGCGCGTGATGGTCTTTTCTCTCTGCGCCATGGGCCTGACCAACATGGCCTTTCTGTTCGCGCTGGATGCCGGCCTCAAGGGGCTGATTTCCGGCCTGTCACTGATCCTTCTGCTGGTCTTCGTGCGCCTGTGGTTCGGCCTCCTGTCACCCGGTCTGCAGCCTGCCTCGATGGCGGCGATGACGGATGCGACCACGCCGCACGACCGCGCCGCCGGCCTCGGCATGCTGGGCGCGGGCATGAGCATCGGCTCGATCCTTGGCCCGGCCGGCGCCGCCGCGCTGGCGCCGATCGACGCCCTCGCACCGATCTGGGGCTCGATCATTCTCTGCCTCTGTGTCGCCGCCCTGCTCGGCTTCAGCCTGCCGAAGACCGTTCCGAGACCGCGCGACACGCCGCGCCCGAAACCGCTGGCGATGACGGATGCGCGCATGCGCCCGCACCTCCTGTTCCTCGTCTCCTATTTCATCGGTGTGGGCATGGTGCAGCAGACCCTCGCCTGGTTCATCGAGGACCGTTACCGGCTGAATGAAACGCAGGGCGAGAATGCCGGGCAGATCGCCGTGCTCTATACCGGCATTGCGTTTGCCTGCATGGCCGTGTCCACCATCGCGGTTCAGTTCGGCTATATCGCACGGGTGAAACCGGATCCTAGGCGCATCCTGCCCGTCGGACTGGCGCTCGTCTGTGCGGGCTATATCGCTGCCGACGCGTTCCATGCGTTTCCGGTGCTTTGCCTCGGTTTCCTGCTGGTCGGCGTCGGTTCGGCGCTGGCGATTCCGTCGGCCAATGCGCTCGGAAGCCTGTCAGTCAGCCGCGAGGAGCAAGGCGCGGCGGCAGCGCTGATGTCAGCGGCGCCGCCGGCCGGTTTCATCTTCGGGCCGCTGATCGGTGCAGGCCTCTACCAGGTCAACCATGCCCTGCCCCTGATTGTGTCTGCGATCCTTGTGGGCGGCCTTGCCGTCTATGCCTGGCGGGTGACCGGCCGCCAGCCGATGCCGAGCGGCTAGTCCACCTCAGGCGGGGCCTTGCCGAAGGCGATGATTGCACCCGGCAAGGTGAAGGAGAGAAGGATCAGGCCGCCAAAGATTGCGTTCCAGTGCGATCCTTCCGTAGGCTGCCAGAGGTGCAGCTTGTCATTCGCCGCCATGTCCGTGGTCAGCATCATGTAGAGCACGCCGATCAGCACGATGCCCGAGAAGACCGAATGGGCCTGGAAGGAGGCGCGGTTGCGCTCTTCCCGCTCGCGCTCGTCGAGCAGGTTTTCCGGCTCCTGCGTCTGACGCTGCAGGCTGGAGCCGGCGAGCACAACAAAGATAGCGAGCGCCGCGACGATCAGCGCAAGGCCGGCCATGCCGGCGATCACGCCTTCGCCGGACGCCATCGGCACCAGTTGCAGGATGCAACCGAGCGGATAGAAGGCATAGAGGCCTATCAGCAGTGGACGGACGGTCGGCGTCGACAATTGGCGGCCGAAGGGCTGGGCTTTGGAACGGATGAACATGGGATCAGGACTCCGGGTTTCTGAGACTGGTGGCGAGTGGGGCAAAGGGTTTGAGGGAGAACATGTGCTCGACCGGAACCCCGAACAGGGCGGAGAGCTTCAGCGCGAGCTCGACCGAGGGCGCATAATCGCCCCGCTCGAGATAGCCGATTGTCTGGGGGTTGACCCCGACTTGCTCGGCCAGGTCTTTCCGGCTGAGACCCCGCTCGGCCCGAAAGACGGATATCCTGTTGTGAATCACCTATAAACGCCTTCTATTTGCAGCGATACGTTGTGTTTACACAACAATATGATGGCCGTCAATACAGGGAGACGCGGGATTTTTAGCGCTTTGGTTAAGGGGGGTGTTTTTGAAGGGCGTTTCCGGTGCGACCACGCCGGTGTGTCGTCATCCCGGAATTTGCGGAGCAAATGCCCGGCGACCCAGGGGCCGCAAAGTACAGAACTTGCCGCACCTCGGTCCCGGTCTTCGCCTGCAGCGAAACCGGGATGAAGGCTAATGTAGGGTGCGTATGCGGAGGATTCGGGAGATGCGCCCTCAATTGGCCTGCGGCCATCCAGGGGGGCGCCGGGGGCGGCTACATCGCGCTGATGCCGCCATCGACTTTCAGTTCGGCGCCGGTGACGAGCTTGGATTCATCGGAGGCGAGATACAGGACGGCGTAGGCGATGTCGTCCGGTTCGCCGACCTTGCCGAGCGGAATCTGGCGTCCGAGCTTCTCAAGCGCCTTGGCCTCGCCGAACATTTCCTTGGTGCGGTCAAGGATCGGCGTGTTGATGAATACGGGGTGTACGGAGTTTGAGCGGATCTGCCCGCCCGTCTTGGCGCAGTGCAGCGCAACGGACTTCGACAGATGACGCACCGCCGCCTTGGCCGTGTTGTAGGAGACGTAATTGCCGCTAGCGATGATGCCCGCGATGGACGAGATGTTGATGATCGAACCGAGGCCGTGCGCACGCATCAAAGGAATCGCATACTTGCAGCCGAGGAAGATCGAATCGACGTCCACCGCCTGAACCTTCCGGAACATGTCATAGCTCTCGTCCTCGACCGAGCCGAGCGAACCGATGCCGGCATTGTTGACCAGCACGTTGAGGCCGCCCATCGCATCGTGCGCCCGCTGCAGCACGTCCTGCCACTGCGCTTCGCTGGTCACATCCTGCTGGAAGGCGAAGGCGGTGCCGGCGCCCTGCGCAGCGTTGATCGAGGCGGCAACCTTTTCGGCCCCTGCCCCGTTGATGTCGGTGACGGTGACTTTGGCGCCTTCCTTCGCGAGCATCCGCGCGGTCGCCTCGCCGAGGCCCTGCGCCCCGCCGGTGATGAATGCCATTTTTCCTGCAACGCGGCCCATGCCTGTTCCTCCCTTATTTGGCCGACGGCTTAGCAGGCGGATGCATGGGACGCAAAGCGCCAGGCTATCAGCCTCAAGTCCGGTGCACATGTCTTTTCCGAATCCGGAATCCCGGCCATATCTGGCATTCACACCAACGTGAGGACAGGAAACTCGAGATGAAACTGCCGCTGATCTCCGTTTCAATTCTGGCGCTGTTTCTTGGCGCATGCACATCCAGCCCACCCGTGATGATGGACATGCTGGACGAGGAGGCGGCAGCCCTCGAGGGCCAGGCGCTTGCGAGGCGGATGAACGCCATGACGAAGATCGACGCGATGACAGACGAGGAAGTGAGCGCCGCCCTGGTGGCCGAGCTTTCGGACAGGACGTCGATCATCCGGCAGGAAGGGCATGGCATCTATGTCGAATACACGTCGCCGGATGGCCAACTTTCGATGTGGTATCCGCAGAACAGCGATGTCGTGAAAGGATACTGGGGCGTGTCTGAAGCGACATCTCCGCCTGAAGCGTGCTTCAGGTACAAGGAGTCCCACCACCCGCTCACCGGCGAATTCGAACCGGAGGAATGCGTGCCCGCTGACCAGATTATCGGGCGCGCCTATGTGGTCGACTCGCGGAAAGGCGATGCCTTCGAGCTGGGCACCAAGGGCATTCCTTACGCAAAGACAGCCGAGAACCTGCCGGTCTGGCCGGAGAATCGATGAAATTTCATAGACCCGCTTCAACGAGCGCTTACCATCGCCGTGGTACGCGTGCGGGATGTCCCGGCGCCTCATCTGCCTCCTGCTGACGATCTATGCGATTGCCTTCGCCTTCGGCGCGCTGACGGCGGTGCGCTGGCCTTCGATCGTGATGGTCATGGGCTGGATCGTGCAGGATGACGTGGCGGGCGGCCTCAGCGGCATCAACTGGCGCGAACTCGGCATCACGCATGGCGCGGCCTACCTGTTCGCCTCGCTCGGCTACTACGCCTCCAGCGCCCTGCTCGGCGCGCGCAAGGGCGGCGCCGTGGGCTGGTATCTGTTCGGGCTGGCGGCCTCGGTGCCGGCAGTCTTCCTTGTGCATTTCAGCCCGCAATGGTGGCTCAACCCGACGCCCGGCGAAGGCGCACTCGCCGGCCTGATGGCGGGCGCCTTCCTGCTGCTGATCGCGGTGTGGGAGCTGCGCAAGCGGCCGCCGGAATTCATCGATGTGGAAGTGACGCCGGAAACCATGGCCAACCCCGCCGTGGCCGCGGCCGTGGCGGCGCAGCAGGCACCCGTGATCGCCCCGCCCGTCAAGGCCGCCAAGCCGCCCAAGGTGAAGAAGAAACACCCACCCCTCTTCGTGCCGGACATCATGGTGGCCCGCCAGCGCGCCATGTTCATGGCACAGGCCCAGCGCCGCCAGGCCGCGCGCGCGGCCGCCTATGCCCGCACTCGCGGCCGGCACGCCTGGGACGAAGAAGAAGACGAAGCGGCCTGAGTTGCCCCCGGCACCGCTTCGGCCTAGCCTCTCTCCAAAGTGATTGTCCGGGAGGGGACCTCAAATGATCCGCAGAATTGCCGCCATCGCGCTCGCGCTGCTCGCCGCCTGGCTGTTCTGGCAAGGCTTCTCGGCTGTGCAGATCATCGTCAGCCGGGGCAGCCCGCTGGATGATGCCCTCTTACAGCCGCCAACGAGCCTCTGGCGCCTTGTTGCCTCGGGTCTCGCTGTGATTGGCGGGGTGCTGGCGGCCCTGAATGTGAAGGGCGGCGGATGGCTCGCCATGATCGGAGCGATCCTGTTTGCGGCGCTGGCGGGGGCGATGGCGGGCCTCGGAACCGATTCGAGCCTGTGGATGGACGAAGCAATCTCGGGCGGCGTTCTGATCGCCTTGGCCCTGGTGCTCGCATTTGTAAAGCGCAGCTAGGTCCATCTTCCGGTTTCTGCGGATTGAGTTTCGGGGCTGAAATGCCTAGGTATGCGGCGCAATCGAATCGCGTGCGGCATCCGCCCCAACTCAGGAAAACATTCCCATGGCAGAGACCTATGACGTCGTCATCATCGGCGGCGGCCCCGGCGGCTACAACTGCGCAATCCGCGCCGGGCAACTCGGCCTTAAAGTGGCGTGCATCGAGATGCGCGGCACACTGGGCGGCACCTGCCTGAACGTCGGCTGCATCCCGTCCAAAGCACTGCTGCACGCTTCGCACCTTTTCCATTCGGCGCAGCATGATTTTGCAGCCCTCGGCATCAAGACCGGCAAGGTCGAACTCGATCTGACCCAGATGATGGCGCAGAAGACCGAGGCCGTGGACGGCCTGACCAAGGGCATCGAATTCCTCTTCAAGAAGAACAAGGTCGAATACGTCAAAGGTCGCGGCAAGATTCTCGGGACCGGCAAGGTGGAAGTCGCGCTGGCCGATGGCGGCACGCGCGTGATGGAGACGAAGAATATCGTGATCGCAACGGGATCCGAACCGGCCACCCTGCCCGGCATCGAGATCGACGAAGAGCGGATCGTCTCCAACGTCGGCGCCCTCAGCCTGAAGGCTGTGCCGAAGAAGCTTGTGCTGATCGGCGCCGGCGTGATCGGGCTGGAGATGGGCTCTGTCTGGGCGCGGCTCGGTTCGGAAGTGACTGTCGTCGAGTATCTCGACCGCATCCTGCCGCCGGCCGACGCCGAAGTGGCCAAGGATGCCGAGCGCACCTTCAAGAAGCAGGGCCTCAGCTTCAAGCTGGGCACCAAGGTCACTGGCGTCGAGAAGACCAAGACGAAACTCAAAGTGACGGTCGAGCCAGCCAGGGGCGGCGACGCGGAAACGCTGGACGCCGACATCGTGATCGTCGCGATCGGCCGCAAGCCGTATACGGACGGCCTCGGCCTTGAAGCTGTTGGCGGCAAGACCGACAAGCGCGGCGTGATCGAAGTGGTCGACGGCCATTTCAAGGTGGCGGATGGCGTCTGGGCCGTGGGTGACTGTATCCATGGGCCCATGCTGGCCCACAAGGCGGAAGACGACGGCACGGCCGTGGCCGAGCTGATCGCCGGCAAGGCGGGGCATGTGAATTATGACCTCGTGCCGAGCGTCGTTTACACGAATCCGGAGATCGCCTGGGTCGGCAAGAACGAGGAAGAGCTGAAGGCTGCCGGCATCGAATACGTGAAGGGCAAATTCCCCTTCATGGCCAATTCCCGTGCACGGACGAACCATGAGACGACAGGCTTCGTGAAGATCCTCGCGGAGAAAGGCACCGACCGCATCCTCGGCGCGCACATGATCGGCGTGGGTGTCGGCGAGATGATTGCCGAGATTGTCGTGGCCATGGAATTCGGCGCGGCCTCCGAAGACATTGCCCGCACGAGCCATGCGCACCCGACCCTGTCGGAAGCAGTTCGCCAGGCCGCGATGGGCGTCGAAGGCTGGACGATGCAGATGTGAGTTTTGACGCGGCTGCCCGCTGGACGCAGCGCGCGCCGCATCTTACTCTGCACCCATGTACAAGCATGCAGGAGCCGGATGGAGCATCAGGCCGTTTCAGGCGGCAGATGCGGGCGCGTGCCTGTCGATCTTCCGGGACTGCCTGACCAGCATGCCTTGGCGCATCCGCAACCGGGGCCAGTACATGATCCTGCGCCGAGCGCTGGGGCCAAACAATGCCTGGGTGGCCGAGGAGCCGGATGCCGGCGTCATCGGCTTCCTGACGCTGCAACTGCCGCAGGACTATATCGACCATCTGTTCGTGGACCCGGACTGGCGTTTTTGCGGCGTGGCGCGGGGCCTGCTTGAAGTGGCGCGGCAATCGGCCAGCGGCGCTTTGAGCCTTGATGTCGACACCGAGAACATGGGCGCGCGGCGCGCCTATGAGGCACTGGGCTGGCAGGTGGTCGCCAGCACGACGACCAACACCAAGGCGCGCCAGATGCGCCTCGTCAGCCCCTGATCTTGCCCAGCAAGCTGCCCCCTACGCCTGAAACGATCTACGCGGCGCCCGCTGAATGGGTGGCGCGCGGCGCAGGCGCGCAGGGCAACCTGTTCCTGACCGGCCGGGCGGGCACCGGCAAGACAACCCTCTTGCGCAAGTTCCTCGCCGAGGCAGGCGACAAGGCCGTGATCGTGGCGCCGACGGGTGTGGCCGCGATGAATGCCGGCGGACAGACGATCCATTCCTTCTTCAAGCTGCCACCGCGCCTGATCGAGGCTCAGGATGTGCGCCGCCTGCCGAACGCGCGTGTGGTGCGCGCGGTCGACACCGTGGTGATCGACGAGATTTCAATGGTGCGCGCCGACATGCTGGACGCCATCGACAAGAGCCTGAAGCTCAACCGCGGATCAAAGCGACCGTTCGGCGGTGTACGGATGATCCTGTCCGGTGACCTGCATCAGCTGCCGCCGGTGGTCTCCTCGCAAGAGGGGCCGATCCTGCAGGAGAGGTTTGGCGGCGGATACTTCTTTAACGCGCCGGCCTTCAAGGAAGGCGAGTTCGCGCTGCTGGCGCTGAAACACGTGTTCCGGCAGGAGGATCCGCGCTTCCTTGCCCTGCTCGGCGCGCTGCGCTCCGGACGGGTGACACCGTCGGACGAGGCGACACTGGCGAAGCTGGTCTCGACCCGCAGCGCCTCCGACGCTTCTGAAACGCATGTCGTGCTGACGCCGAACAATGCCAATGCCTTTCGCATCAACCAGACGCGGCTGGCCGAGCTCAAGGGCGAGAGCCGCAAGTTTCCGGCCGATGTACAGGGCCAGTTCGACGAGAAGAGTTTTCCGACCGAGTCAGACCTTGAACTGAAAGTCGGCGCGCGCGTGATGCTGATCCGCAACGATCCCGAAGGGCGCTGGGTGAACGGCACGCTGGCGCATGTCGAAGGGTTTGGCGGCAAGAGTGTGATCGTCAAGATCAATGGCCGTGTCTACGAGATCGAGCCGGCGGCCTGGGAGAAGTACCGCTACGATTTCGAGATGGACACCAAGAAGGTGAAGCGCGAAGTCGTCGGCACGTTCAAGCAGGTACCGCTGCGCCTCGCCTACGCCGTGACGATCCACAAGGCGCAGGGCCTGACGCTGGACAATGTGTTCATCGACTTCGACAGCGGAATGTTCGCCCACGGACAGGCCTACGTCGCCTTCTCGCGCGCGCGCACGCTGGAGGGGCTGGAAATCTCGCGGCCCCTCAGGCCCCGCGACCTTGTGCTCGACCGGGAGGCCTTCGCTTTCGGCGCGCTCGACACGATCGAGGATACGCCGAACTACCTGCTTGCGAAGTTCCGCAAGGACGAAGGCGTGCTCGTTTAGGCGAACACTTCGCCGTAGCTGGCCGGAGCTCCGCCGGGCGCGCGGCGGCGCACGACAGTGTTCGACATCATGTCATGCAGGCAGCGGCGTTCGGCATTGAAGAGGCCCATCAGATAACCTGCATAGAAGGGCACGACGTTGACGACGAAGCGGCCGAACGTGTTGCGCATGATGACAGCACCAAGGCCCGGCTTCGAGCCATCGCGGGCGGTGACCTGCGCGCCGACCAGCATCTTGCCGAGGGTAGCCTGATGCGAGGAAGCTTCCATCGCGATATTGTACGCAGACTGAATAAGCATGAAAATCACGCCATAGCCGAGAAGCTCGAGCGCCGCGGCGTTTTCGGCGGGCGTGCCCGCGCCGGCCGTGATGTAGGTGCTCGTGGCGGCGGAAAGTCCGTCGCGGAAGACGAGGAAGATCAGGAACCAGACGCCGAATTCGTCCACGAGGCGGGCGAGCACGCGGCGGCCCCAGACCGGTTTTCCAAGGCCGAAGTCACCCGCCGGCTGAGAGGAAGGCGCGGCATAGGCCGGCTTCGATGCTTTTGCGGGGGCGGCAGGCGCAGCGGGCTTGCGCTCACGTTCGCTCTGCAGGAAGGCCATCGCTTCCGGCGACATGCGGTTTGCCGCTGGCGCCGCGCGGCCGACCGGCGCATTGGTCGGCTTCTTTCCAAAGGTGGGTTTCGCGGCGGGCATCGGGCCCTGCGATGTCTTTCTTCCGAATGTCGTCATGGCGAGCCTCCCCGTTATGGCGAAGATCCTACCTCAACAAGATGAGTGTCCACTCAAAGCGGAAAGGTGAGTTTTTCCGGCGGCGTTAACCTTCCGGTCAGGCGAGCTTGCGGATTTCTTCGGCCAGCGCGCGGTCCTTGTCGGTGACGATGGTCTCGAGAACGCGCACGCGCTCCTTCAGGCGGCTGACGTCTTCGCGCATGGCGGCGACATCGGCCTGGGTCGTTTCATCGGCTGCCGAGTTGGCGCGTGTCTTGAGATAGGTCTGGTAGACCCCTGCCCCGACGCTGATCGCGACGATGAGCACCACCATCTGAAACGGATCCATGTTCTCGTCCTCCAAGTCTGCAGAAACATGCCCCAAAGGGGCGTTGAATGAAAGGGCGCGTCAGAGCCCGTCGAAATCGCGGCGCAGGCGCCAGTCTTCACCGGTGATGATTTCCTCGAGCGCGCGGACGCGTTCCTTGAGGCGGGCAATCTCGTCATCGCGCGCCTCGGCGCGCGGATCAGGCTGCCAGCGCCGCGGATTGCGCCGCCGCTCGCCGCGCGTCAGCAGCCAGACGAACAGGATGATTGCAAGGACAGGCCAAAGGGCACTCATCGTCACCTCCCACTCTTATCGAATATCAATGTGGGGAAGTTTAAGGGCGACGCAAGGGGTTTGGGGGATTAATTTGGACTAGCGCCCCGTGGACCCAAACCCGCCGGCCCCGCGGCTGGTTTCGTCCAGGGCGTCCACTTCGCTCCAGGCGAGGCGGGTGACCGGGGCGAGGACGAGCTGGGCGATGCGTTCGCCGCGCTGGATGGTGAAGGCGTCAGCGCCGAGATTGATCAGGATCACCTTGATCTCGCCGCGATAATCGGAGTCGATCGTGCCCGGCGTGTTGAGGCAGGTGAGGCCGTGCTTGGCGGCGAGGCCGGAGCGCGGGCGGACCTGGATCTCGTAGCCTTCAGGAATCGCAACCGACAGTCCGGTTGGCACCAGCGCGCGCTCACCCGGCTTCAGCACGATGGGCTCACCTTCAGGCACAGCGGCGCGCACATCCATGCCGGCCGATCCCGCCGTCTCGTAAGCGGGTAGGACAAGGCCATCAAAATGCGGCAGCGGGCGGACCTGGACAGTGATCGTGCTCATCGCCTCCGGGTGCGGAGACTCTGCGCGGGAGTCAAGATGCGCGGACTATTCCGCCGCCAGCCGCAGACCGGGACCCGGCCCGGTCAACGCCTCGGCGACGCGCGCGGCGAGGCGGCGGGAGACGTCGTCCTTGGCGAGGCGAGGCCAGTGCTCGGTGCCGTCCGGCGTGATCAGGAAAATCTCGTTCTCGCTACCGCCCATCACATCGCCGGAAACATCATTGGCGACAATCCAGTCGCAGCCCTTGCGGGCGCGCTTTTCGACAGCGAGGGCCTCAACATCATGCGTCTCGGCCGCAAAACCGATGACGAGGCGCGGGCGGCCCTTCCGCTTAGCACTGATTGTGCGCAGGATGTCCGGGTTTTCGGTCAGCTGTATGCTGGGCGCTTCGCCCTGCCCTTTCAGCTTCAGCTTCTTCGGCGCGGCCTTCACCGGGCGCCAGTCAGCGACGGCCGCCACTGAGACGAAAACGTCCGCCGGCAGAGCATCTTCGCAAGCCCTCAGCATGTCGCGGGCGGTCTCGACCGAAACAAAGGTCACGCCGGCCGGTGGCTTCAGTGCGACCGGGCCGGAGACGAGCGTCACCCGCGCGCCTTCGGCGGCAAGCGCCGCAGCGATGCCATAGCCCTGCTTGCCCGAGGAATGATTTGAAATGTAGCGCACGGGGTCCAGCGGCTCGCGCGTCGGACCGGCGGTGACGAGGGCGTGCACGCCCGCGAGGCGCTTCGACGGCGGGGCAAGCGCCGCCTCGATCTCGCGCACGATGGCAGAGACTTCCGGCAGGCGGCCGGGACCGAACTCGCCGCAGGCCATCGGGCCGACATCCGGCTCGACGACACGAACGCCGTCCGCGCGCAGTCGGGCGACGTTGCGCGTGGTGGCGGCGTGCTCCCACATCCGCACATTCATGGCAGGCACCATCAGCACGGGCTTGTCGGTGGCGAGCAGGGTGGTGGAGGCAAGGTCATTGGCGAGGCCGGCCGCGGCCTTGGCCATCAGGTCAGCGGTGGCCGGGCAGACGACGACGAGATCGGCCGATCGGGAAAGCTCGATATGGCCCATCTCGGTTTCGTCCGTGAGGTCGAACAGTTCGGTGAACACCTTCTCGCCGGAGAGGGCCGAGACCGAGAGCGGCGTTACGAACTCGGCGCCGGCCTTCGTCAGGATCACGCGCGAGGCAATGCCACGCCGGCCAAGTTCCCGGATCAGTTCCAGGCTCTTGTAGGCGGCGATACCGCCGCCGATGATCAGGAGGATACGCGAACTGCTCATTCAGGCTGCCAATATGGGTTCGACGCCTTCCTAAGCCAAAAAGCTTGAAATCGCCCCATCAAATCCTCGGGATTGGCAGGCTGGTGTCAAGGTTACGGAAAGGTTTGCGGCCCCGGGACCGGCTATTCGCCGACGCGGATGACCCGGGCGGCGGTTGCCGCGCCGAAATCCCGCCTGTCTTCGACCGAAGTTACCTGACCGGACTTGGCCTTTTTCACCTCGCGAACCGTCACAGCGGTTCCAGCAACCGTTTGCGAGCGATGCAGCACGAAAATCTGGCGCTCACCGTCGCACGTCACACGGACCGTGGCTGTCCGCCGGCCCGCGGTTTCGGCAGCATCGAGCGCGGCGCGGGTGGCGGCCTCGGTTGCGGCTGCGCAGGTATCGGCGAAAGCCGGCGCGCCAAGGCAGCTGAGGACGGCGAGGGCAACGAGGTGGCGTTTCATGCGCGGGCTCCGGCGGCAAAGGTTAGCCACACGTTAACGCAAGCCCAGGCGCGCCTTAACCGATTACCCCCTCGGCGGGAGTGTCAGGACTGGCGGGAAACCATTTCCGCGAGAAATTCGCTTGGCGAAAGCGCCTCTCCGGTCCGGATCAAGCCGCCCCCTCCCAGTCTTGCCCGAACTGGGTTATGAGAAACCAACAGGGCGGAGACACATCATGAAATCCCACATCCTCGGACTGCGCGTTATTCTGGTTGCCCCGCTTCTGGCCATGGTTGCGGCCTGCCCGGCGAAGGCGCCGGAGCTTGCGCCCCACGACAAGACGGTGACGATCTCGGAGTCGAACGCGTTCCTGGACGCCTGGCTGGCCGCCCGCGAGGCAGGTGACAGCGAGCCTCTGAAGCCGATGTACTATGCCAATACGGGCTTCATCTGGGTCGAGGAAGGGCGCACGATGTACACGGTGGGCGAAGACGCCGCCATGGCGCTCGATTTCGCTTCAACCGGCGGCTACACGCCGCGCCTCAGTTTCGGCGCCCGCGAGATCACCCCGCTCGCCCCGAACGTGGCGGCGATTTCAGCCGACTATACCCAGTCCCTTTCGTTTGGCGGCCTCGAGGTGAAGACTAACGGCATATTCACGGGCGTTATCGTCAACGAGGAAGGCCAGTGGAAGTTCGTACAAGGACATTTCAGCACGCCGACAGACGAACTGCCGGCCCCCGAGGCGCCCCCAGTGGCGGAAGCTGTGCCCGCGCCGGTGACCGAGCCTGCGGTGACAGAGCCAGCCGCGCCTAACTGAAACCGCGAACTGCCCAGGCAGCGGCCACACCGAGCACACCGATCAGTCCGAACCAGCCCCACCAGGGCGCGAAGGCTTGTGACTGAGGCGGCGGCGCAGGCTCAGCCTCGAGGCTCTTTTCGAACCGGTCCATGACTTCCGGCAAGCGCTTCAGCCGGTTTGTCACTTCACGGACGTTTTCAGAAATCATCCGCATCGCGCCTTCAGGCCCGAAATTACGGCGCATCCAGGCTTCGATGACAGGCTCGGACGCGTTCCAGATGTTATGTGTGGGATCAATCGCGCGGGCGACGCCTTCCACCTGCACCATGGTCTTCTGAAGCAGCACGAGTTCAGGGCGCAGCGCCATGCCGAACGTGTGTGTATAGTCGAAGAGCTGCAGCAGCACGCGGCCCATCGACACTTCTTCCGCCGGACGCCCGAATAGCGGCTCGCCGATGGAGCGCAGGGCCTGCGCGAAGTCACCGACCGATTGGCTGGGCGGCACGTAGCCCGCCTCGAAATGAACTTCGGCGATGCGCACATAGTCACGCTTCAGGAAGCCCCAGAGGATCTCGGCCAGGAAACGGCGTTCCATCGGGCCGATGCGTCCGATGATGCCGAAATCGACGAGCGCAATGCGCCCCTCCGGCGTCAGGATGGCGTTGCCTTCGTGCATGTCGGCATGAAACACGCCATGCTCAATGGCGCTGGAGAGGAAGCCCTGCGTGATATCGTTGGCGAGCTTTTTCTTGTCGAGGCCGGGACGGTCGAGCACGCCCGGCGCGGTGAGCGGCGTGCCGTTGATCCAGGAAATCGTCAGCACACGTTTTCCGGTCCGTTCCCAGTCGACCTTGGGGATATCGAAGAAGCCGGTCTTCTCGTTGATGGCGCGCATCTCGTCGGCGCCGCCCGCTTCGAGGCGCAGGTCGAGTTCGCGCAGCATGGAGCTTGAGATCGTGCCGGTAAAGGCTACCGGACGCAGGCGACGGCTCTCGCTCGAGACGCCCTCGATCGTGCGCGCGGCGCGGCGCATGGCGGAAAGTTCAAGCTCCAGCTGGCGCTCGATGCCGGGCCGCAAGATCTTCACGGCGCGGTTGCCGTCAGGAAGCGACATCTTGTGCACCTGGGCAAGCGAAGCGGCCGCCACGGGTTCCGACAGGCCGGGGAACAACCGTACCGCCTCTGCCTCGCCAAACTCGGCGGCAAGCGCGGCACGTGCCTGCTTCATCGAAAAGGGCGGCAGCTTGTCCTTGAGGCGAGCGAGATCGCCCGCAACTTCCGAGCCGAACACGTCCGGCCGCGTGGCGAGGAACTGGCCGAGCTTGATATAGGCCGGCCCGAGGCCCTCGAGCGCCGTGGCAAGGCGCTGGCCGGGCCGACCCTTGGCGCCGCCGAACACGCGCAGGACGCTGCCGGCCATGCGCGCCGGGATGGGCAGTCGCGAATGATAGGCACCGGGCAGCACGACATCATGGCGCGCAAGCGCCGTGCCCGCGCGCATCAGCCGCCAATAGTCGCCCAGCGCGCTCATGCGGCGCATTCCTGCAAGGAGGGAACCATGCCGCGGGGCTGCGCGTTACAGGTGTAACGACAACCCAAGAAAAGCGAGTTCAGAGATGCCCGAATCCCCTTCATCCAACAAATTCCTGTACCTGATCGTCGGCGCGCTGGTCGCAGCGGGGGCTGCCTTTGCAGTCTATTACTTCACCGAAGGCGATGGCGGACCGGACAAGGTCGAGATTTCGGTTGGCGAAGACGGCGTCAAGATTGACGGGAACTGACCGGGGCATGTTCACGCCGCCCAGCCGAAATGCAGGGCGGCAATGCCGCCGGAGAAGTTCGTGACCGAGACCTGCTTGAAGCCCGCGCCTTCAATTTCGGCCTTGAACACCGATTGCTCCGGGAACTGACGGATCGATTCGACGAGATACTGGTAGCTCGCGCGGTCGCCGGCGATCAGTTCGCCAAGGCGCGGGATCACGGCATAGCTATACGTGTCATAGGCTTCCTGCAGCAGCGGCGCAGTCATCTGGCTGAACTCCAGCACAGCAAGGCGGCCACCGGTTCTGAGCACGCGGCGAAACTCGCGCAGGCCCGCTACGCGATCGGCGAAATTGCGGATGCCGAAGGAGACCGTGACAACGTCGAAGCTCTTGTCGGGATAAGGCAGTTTCTGGCCATCCGCGCAGACCCAGTCGAGCCGGCCGTCCCACTTCGCATTGTCGGGACGCGCCTTGCCGGCTTCCAGCATCGCATCGTTGATATCGCAGACGATGGCCGTTGCAGGCCGCGCATCGCCGCGCCGGGCGCCGGCCTTGTCGGCAAGTTCGAGGAAGGCGCGCGCGAGTTCGCCCGTGCCGCCCGCGACATCAAGATGACGCTCGCCCGGCTGGGGGTTCACCTTGTTCATGGCGTCGTGCTTCCAAAGGCGGTGGACACCGGCGCTCATCAGGTCGTTCATCAGGTCGTAGCGCGAGGCCACCGAACGGAACACGCCTTTGACACGGGCGACCTTCTCGGCCTCCGTGACCTCCTCGAACCCGAAGGAGACCTTGCGCTCTGTTCCGTCTGCTTCTGCCATGCGGATCCACCTTACATGCGGCCTGTCCCTTAGCGTATATGCGATAAGGATGCCTGAATTACCTGAAGTCGAGACAGTTCGCCGCGGACTTGCCCCTGTCATGGAGGGTAGGCGTATCCTGCGGCTGGAACAGAGGCGGGCGGACCTGCGCTTTCCCCTGCCCGAGCGGTTTGCCGAACGGGTCGCCAATGCCCGGATCGACCGGCTCGCCCGGCAGGCGAAGTTCCTGGCGGCGCATCTCTCCACGGGCGAAGTGCTGGTGATGCATCTCGGCATGACCGGGCGGTTCACGATTTCCGGGGCCATGCAGGGCGACTTTCATCACGAGACCGGAAACCTCTCTGCCCATGACCATGTCGTCTTCCACATGGAAGGCGGCGAGACGGTCACCTACAATGACCCGCGCCGGTTCGGCTTCATGGAACTCTGGCCCGCCGCGAGTTTCGGGGCATACCCAAGGTTAAGGACAATGGGGCCGGAGCCGCTGTCGAACGGCTTTTCCGCCGCCTATCTGGACACCGCCCTGAGCGGCAAGGCAGCGCCAATCAAAGCCGCGCTGCTCGACCAGTCGATCATCGCGGGGCTAGGCAATATCTATGTCTGCGAGGCGCTCTACCGCGCGGGCGTCTCTCCCAAACGGTTGTCCCGCACCGTGCCCGGCGCCCGGGCGGCAAGGCTTGCCCCGGCCATCAATGCCGTGATTGCCGAAGCAATCGCGGCCGGCGGCTCATCGATCTCGGACTTTGCGAACACCGAAGGCGAACTCGGCTACTTCCAGCACCGGTTCGACGTCTATGACCGCGAGGGCCAGGCCTGCAAACGCTGCGGCGCGGCCGTGAAACGGATCGTGCAATCAGGCCGGTCGACGTTTTACTGCCCTACCTGCCAGCGCTGAGCCCAAGCTTCGCCAGCGGCGCTCCCAATGCCCCGCTCACCAGCGCAGCCAGCAAGGGCGGCGCCGGCCAGAGTTTCGAAAGCGGCGCGGCGAGCCAGTCACGCAGCAGCGGCAGAAGGCGAGAGTCAGACTGGTAGACAGGCGTGAAAGCCCAGGTCATCAGCTGGAACAACCGCACACGCGCTGCGCGCTGGCGGACATACATCGCGGCGATCGCCGCCGCTTCCCCGCCGGCTTCGACCGCCCGGGCCAGCGCATAGGCATCCAGCAGCGCCATGTTCGCTCCCTGCCCGAGCTGCGGGCTGGCCGCATGCCAGCTGTCGCCAAGATGGATCAGGCGCCCTGCGGCAGCAGGCCAATGCGTGCGATGGCGATAGCGCGCAAACGTCAGCTGATCATGATCCGTAATCTGATCGACCAGCATCGCGGTCTCGGGCCACAGCGCGCAGGCCGCATCCTTCCACTGCGCCAGCGGCGCGGCGCGGAAGGCGGCATGCGCATCACCGCGGATCGACCAGAAATAGGTGAGGCCCTGCCCCGCCGCGTCGCTCGCGCGCCCGGAGGGCATGACGCCCGCCATCTTGCTGGCCGCCTCATAGCGTTGTTCCAGCGCCGCCGGATCAAAGGGGCCGTCCTCCGGCCAGGGCAAGGTCGCCCAGAGGGCGCCGTAGGGTAGCTCCTTCGGCGGCGCGGAGGACAAAGGCGAGCGCACACCGAGCGCGTCGATGACGAGGTCATTCGGGCCATGCGCGGTGCCGGTTGCATCCGTGACGATACCCGTCTCGGTGTTCGCCGCGCTGATCCGCACGCCCGTCACCAGCTCAGCGCCGCTCGCGAGGGCCACCTCGTGCAACAGGGCGAAGAGCGCTGTGCGCTGGATGCCGATGCCCCGCAGGCCCGCCCGCAAGGCTTCGTAACGCACGTCGAGTACGGCCCGTCCCGTCTCCGAGGAGATGCCCCAAAGCCGCGTGACCGGTGCGCCGAGGGCTTCCGCCCGGTCCCGAAGGCCCAGCTGCCCGAGGATGACGAGACCCGTTTCCTGAAGCATCAGGCCCGAGCCGACAGGGCCTGCGGCTTCGAACTGGTCGAACACGGTGACCCGGTGGCCCTGCCTCGCCAGCAGGCTGGCCGCCGCAAGGCCGCCGATACCGGCGCCGGCAACTGCAATGGACAGGGTTCGACTCATTTGCCTGTTTAGCCCTGCTCCTTGTGTGTTGCGCAAGCCTCAAGCAAGAGTGAGTTCCGAAATGAAACGGGAGGACACCATGTCGAACGGAGCGGCCCTGATTGTCGGCGCAGGCGATGCCACAGGCGGCGCCATTGCCCGGGCCTTTGCCCGCGAGGGCCTCACCGCCTGCATGACCCGGCGGGCGCGCAATCTCGATTCACTCGACGCGCTGGTCTCAGACATCGAAGCGGGCGGCGGCAGCGCGCGCGCCTTTGGCGTCGATGCGCGCGAGGAAGATGCGACAATCGCGCTCGTTGATCAGATCGAAGCCGAGGTCGGACCGCTGGAGGTCTGCGTGTTCAATATCGGCGCCAATGTCCGCTTTGGCATCACCGAGACGACGGGGCGGGTCTACCAGAAAGTCTGGGAGATGGCGGCCTTTGCTGGCTTCCTTGCCGGGCGCGAAGCCGCGCGTGTGATGCGCCCGCGCGGTCGCGGCACTATCCTGTTCACCGGCGCCACCGCCGGCGTGCGCGGCCGCGACGGCTTCTCCGCCTTTGCCGGTGCGAAGCATGCGTTGCGCGCGCTGGCGCAATCCATGGCGCGCGAACTCGGCCCCCAGGGCATCCATGTTGCGCATATCGTGATCGACGGCGCCATCGACAGCCAGTTCATCCGGGAAAACCTTCCCGATGCGGACGATCGGCGCGCCCGGGACGGGCTGCTGATTCCGGACGAGATCGCGAAGAACTATGTCTGGCTGCACAAACAGCATCGCTCCGCCTGGACGCATGAGCTGGACCTCAGGCCTTGGAACGAGGCCTGGTAGGCCGGGTCAGCCCCGGAGGCGCTTGAGGGTGCGTACCAGCGCTGTGAACCAGCTCGGCCTTGTGGCCGGCGCGACCTCATAAAGAAACAGCTTGCGCCGCGCGGCAGGCGGCAAGATGGCCAGCAAGGTCCACCAGAGTGCACGCAGGTAGCGCTTTGCGCCCGCGCCCTGCGACAGGGTAAGCCCGCGCGCCTGGTTGAGAAGGTCTCCAAGCCGGTCCGAAGCGATCGGATGCAATGCCGGCTCGAACATCAGCGAGATGATGCGTTCCTTGATATGAATTTCGTCCTTGGCGCCGAGATCGTCCGCCACCGGAAGGCCCAGCGCCGCCGCCTGCGCGCGCAGCACCTTGTAGCGCTCCGCGTCATGCGAGATGCGCCACCGGGCGCGCTTGGTAAGCGCATCAGGGCTGGCATTCGTATGCTGGCGCCCATGCAGGCGATAGCCACAGATCGCCGTGTCCGATGCCGTCACCGGTCCCTGCAGCGGCAAGGCCACGGCAACATGGCCGTCGCCGCCATAGCGGAAAGCCTCCGCATCCATCGGCATCACCTTGGCCAGCGCCGCGCGTGAACAGACCATGCCGGACGTGATCGTCCCCGCATACCTCCCGGTCTGGCGCAGCTCGGCCGAAACATCCCCGCTGGCCAGGCGTACTCCCCGCGGCGGGAACAGGCCGCCCAGCGCGCCCTGCTCATCGGCATAGTGCATGCGGTACAGGTAGAGCGCCGTATTCGGATCATAACTACCGAGGATCGCCTCCGCAGCGCCCGGCAGCATGAAATCATCCGCGTCGAGGAACATGACAAGATCGCCCGTCGCCTCCGCAAAACCGGCATTGAACCCCGCGCCTTGCCCGGAATTGACCGGCAGGAAAACCGGCTGCAACCGGTCCGCATACCGCCGGATGACATCGCGCGAACCATCCGTCGAACAGTCATCGACAACGATCAACTGAACCGGCACGGACTGGCCGAGCACGCTCTCGATGGTAACGGGGAGAAACTGCTCATAGTTGTAGTTGTTGATGATGACCGACAGTGAAACGGCTCCCGGCGCGGCCTTTGCGGCGGCGCTGGCGCCTGATGTCGCGGCGGCGAGGGCATCTGGCATGGTTAATCGTCCACTCGGGTTCGGTCAGCTTCGGCTTGCTTTACCGGCTGCAAGATTCAGGCCCGCAATGCGTGGCTAGACCATGCCGGCATCGGTCGGCAGGCCGAACAGGATGCGCCCCGTCAGTTCCAGTGTCGACGGCGCCGTCACGATATGCTGCGTGATCGCATGCGCGTCGCGGAACCGCCGCTGCAGGTCGCTCGATTCGAACAGGGCGGCGCCGCCGCCGAGATCGTACAAGGTGCGGCAGATTTCAGCTCCGGTGCGGGTCATGTGCGTACAGGCGAGGCGGAGGTCCGCGCGCAGCTCCATCGGTATTTCGTCCGTCTCGAGCGCCACCGCCCAGACCCGGTCGATCTCGCAGAAGAGATAGGCCCGCGCCGCGCGCCATTGCGCCTCGCAGGTCGCATAAGCGGCCTGCATCGACTGGCGTTCGGCCAGCGTCTTGGCCGAACCCTGGCTCTTCTTGACCGTCGCAAGATCATGGAAGGCATCCAGCGCGCCGCGCGCATTGCCGAGCGCGACGCCGCAGACGCCAAGCGCAAGCAGGCCAAATGCAGGGAACTTGAACAGGGCGCCGTCCTCGCGCGGCTTGTCGCTGACGAGGGAAACTGACCGGCCAAGCGGGACACGGATGTCCTTCACTTCGAAATCACCCGAGCCTGTGCCCTTGAGGCCCATGACGTGCCAGGTATCGATCAGCACGGCGTCGCTGGCTGGAAACACCATCATCCTTGTGTCCGGCGCGCCGCTGGGCAGGCGCTTCATCTCGCCGTTTTCCCAGATCGTGCAGCTGCCGCAAAGCCAGGTACAGTTCGCCGAACCGGAGCCCCACTGCCACCGGCCGGAGACGCGGTAATGGTCGCCTTCGACAACGGCGCGGCCCATCGGCGCAAAGACGCCGCCGGTGATGATCATCGGGTCTGCGTAAATCTCCTCCGCGAAGACCGGCTCCATGTAAGCGGCGTTGAGCGCCGTGGTGGCGCCGATCATCGCGCACCAGCCGGCGCTGGCATTGGCCGCGGCAAGCGCCTCCGTGATTTCAACGATTTCGCGCGGGGTCGATTCAAGGCCGCCGAAGCGTTTCGGCGTCACCATTCGGAAGACACCTGCGGCGGCCAGTTTCTGCGCAAGGTCTGCCGGCAGGCGCCGCGCCTCCTCCATCTCGGCCGCACGCGCCGCCAGTTCCGCCAGCAGCGGCTTTATGGATGTCCTGAGATCGAATTCGTGAAGCGTGTCGGCCATGAGATGAGACTAACGTGTTTCTATCGCGCTTCAAAGGCCCCGGACGGCGGCGGCGTCCCCTTGCGTCAACATTGCTGGCAGGGGCGCCCGCGCCTAGAGTTTGCCCAACCAAACCCTGCTCGTGAGGCGCACACCATGACGGACCAGCTGCTGGAAACCTTCGAAGACGGCATTGCCACCCTGACCATGAACCGGCCGGAAGCACGCAATGCGCTGACCAGCGAGCTCCTGGACGCGCTCGCAGTCGCGGTTCCCCGCCTCGCACTCGACCCGAAAGTCCGCGTCGTGGTGCTCACCGGCGCAGGCGGCGCCTTCTGTGCTGGCGGCGACGTGAAGGGCTTTGTCGCGCAGCCAACCGGCGCCTCTGCGGAAGGCGCGCCGCCCTTCAGCATGGAACAGCGTATCGCCGGCCTGCGCAAAGGCATGGAGACGGCGAAATGGCTGCACGAAATGCCGAAGCCGACGCTCGCCGTGATGCCTGGCCCGGCAGCCGGGGCCGGCCTCTCGCTCGCACTCGCCTGCGACATGCGGATCTGCACGACGACCGCCAAGCTGACGACTGCCTTCTCGAAGATCGGCGCGAGCGGCGATTATGGCGGCTCCTACTTTCTCACCAAGCTGGTCGGCGAAGCCAAGGCGCGGGAGCTCTACTTCACCGCTGACGTGATCACGGGCGAGCAGGCCGCAGCGCTCGGAATCGTCAACGAGGCCGTCGCCCCGGACCGTTTCCATCGGGCCGCCGCCGAAAAGGCGCGCTACCTTGCCGGCCTACCCACGGTCGCCATCGGCTACATGAAGAAAAATCTGAACCTCGCTGCAAGCGCCACGCTGTCCGAAGTGCTCGACATGGAAGCTGCCCACATGGTCCGCACCATGATGACCGACGACCACAAGGCCGCCTCGCGCGCTTTCGTCGAAAAGAAGCCCCCTGTCTTCAAGGGCTACTGAGGCATCAGAGCTTCAGTTCACTGTGCAGTTTCACAGGCGCCGCATGGCGCCAGGACATGACGAGCGCCGAGCGCAGCGTCGTTGGATCGCACGCCTTCAGTCGAATCGACGTCGCCCCCTTCTCTCCCCATTTGTTGGGAACCGGGAAGAAGATGGCGGGCTCTGCCTCGCACAGCATCCGCTGCTCCTCCGGCGTAAGGAACACGTTCGAGAATTCATGATGCGGCGGCAGGGTGCAGAAGATCTTGCCCTTCGGGGCATCCACCCGGAAGCTCGCCCAGTCAAAATGCGGCCTCTCGACCGCGCGGGGCAGCGCCAGCGCCGCGGCGCGCAGCTTCGCGGGCGTGATCACAGCGAAAGTGCCCCGAGGATGACGGCCATCAGCAAGGCCGACATCAACATGCCGAAATAGACAATGTCGAGCGTCAGTGTCCTGAGGATAGAGGAATAGCCGCTACGCTGGTAGACCACCCGGTGAAGCCGGTAGAGATACCAGTTCGAATAGATTAGCAGCGCCAGCGTCACCCAGCCATAGCCGATCAGCAACGCCGCCAGCATGCCGAGCGACATGGCGAAGAAGAGGGCCGAGTGGAAGTGCAGCGACACGATCAGGTGATCGAAGAACAGGAACTGACGCCGCCAGAGATAGGTCAGGGCCAAAAGGCAGGCATAGACCGGCAGCATGACGAACATCATCCGCGGAATCCATTCCTGCGTCTGCGCCGCCAGCCGGTTTGGATTGTCCATCACATCGGCAAACGTCGCCGCATCTTCATCGCCCGCTTCCCCCGCCGCGCGAACGGCGTCCAGCGCATCTTTCGGCACGAAGCCCGCCCACTCGCCTTCCGGCGGCGTCGCAGGAACCTCCGCCTCCGGATCAACCGGTGGCGGCTCGGGCACCAGGCCCGGAATGCCCCCCTCCCAGGCGGTCTCCAGCTGGTCGAGCGCGGCGAGTGCCTCCTTGTACTCGGCCTCGGTGATCTCGCCTTCGTCAAAACTGCTTTCTAGCTCGGCCCGCGCCTCTTCCATGGTCGGCGTGCCGCCAAAGCTGATCAGCTGGCCCTGCCCGGTAAAGATCGGCACCAGCACAAAGAATATCAGCGAAGCAAGCACGTAGAGCCGGAAGGCCGGAATGAACCGCGCCCGCTTGCCATCGAGATAGGCCCGCGTCACCCGCCCCGGTTTCAGAAGCAGGTCCGGCACGGTGCGGGCAATCCGTCCATCAATCGAGAAGAAGGTCTCAAGGCTCTCGCCAAGCAAGGACCAGAACGGACGCCGGATGCTGTAGGCGCTCTGCCCGCAATCATGACAGAACTCACCAGCCAGCACCGCGCCGCAATTCAGGCAGTTCGGGCCCGTCACGGGGCCTGCCTTGTCCTTGAGGCCGGCCGCGGCATCGGCCGACGCATGCTCGATGGCCGCATCGGCGGCCGCGCCGAACTCGTCACTCATGGCTGAGCCTCCAGGCTAGGTCAGGCCGTTTTCGCCGCGCCCGCTTTCGGGCGCAATCGCCTTCTTGCGGCAAACGCCCGGGTTCACCGGAAAATTTTGGGCTTCTTCGCCTGGAACCGTTGGCCGGCTTCCCGGTAGCGGGGCGCCTTGCCATCTGGCGCGAGCGCGTAAGTCTGCTCGCGCAGGTACTCCATCAAGCCCCGGCGCTTACCCGCCGTCTCGAGCGCTTCTGGGGTCAGCGTCTCGCCAATTTCGACCCGCAGCGTCTTGCCCATCCGCCGGCGCACTTCGCGGAATACGAGCGCAAGTCGCAGCTCCAGCGAAAGGTGCGAGGCGATCTGGAAGAGGCGCGAATTCTGCCCGTCAAAGAAAACCGGCGTCACATGCGCCCGGCCCTGCGTGATCAGCTTCGCCGTAAAGGGCTTCCACTCATCATCCACCGCCAGCGGATCAAACGGGCGCGGCGTTGTCGCCACGCCACCGCTCGGAAACACCACGATACAGCCGCCTGCCTTGATATGCGCCAGCGCCGCCTTGCGCATCGCCACGTTCGCATCGATGGCCTCGCGCGTGCCGGCAAAGTCGACCGGCAGCAGATAGGGCCGCGCCTCCGGCACACCGTCCAGAACCGAGTTTGTCAGAACCTTGAAATCGCTGCGGCGCAAACTGATCAGCCAGCTGATGACCAGCCCATCGAGCACGCCGAAGGGATGGTTTGCCACGATCACCAGTGGCCCTTCGCGGGGGATCAGCGCATGCCGGCTCGCCGAGAATTGCACGTCGAGGTCCAGCAGCCGGATCGCAGCCTCGAAGAATGGCACATCGCGCGAAAGGTCTGCTCGGTAATGGTCATACAGCTGCTTGATCTTCGGCTGGCCGGACAGACGCTCCACCGCGCGCACGAGCCGCCGCTTCAGCGGGTCCTCGAAATAGGCCGCATAGGAAAGCTCGGGTTCGCTGTCGGTCAGGGTCAAAGCCGCCACATCCGCGCGAGATTGTTCTTCTGCATGTCCGATGAGCCGCCGACAATCGGCATGCCGAGCAGGTCGCGCACATTGCGCTCGATATCATAGGCGTCCGACAGGCCATAGGCGCCGATCACCTGCTGGCTCGCCAGCGCGATCTCGACGCCGGTATCGGCCACGAAGAGCTTTGCCATCGCGGTTTCTGCCGAGCAGGGCTTGCCTTCGCTGGCAAGCCAGGCGGCGTGATAGAGCATATGACGGCAGGCCGCCAGTTTCGTCCGTGCCGTGACGAGCTTGTGGGCAATCGCTTGATGCTTGCCAACGGGCTTGCCGAACTGGACGCGTTCGCCGGCATAGCGCCAGGCCTCTTCCAGCGCGGCCCGTGCGATACCATAAGCCACCGCCGTTATCTCGATCTTCTCGACATCCAGCGCGCGCCCGGCCAGCGCCTCCCAGCCCTTGTTCCATTTCTCGGGCCCGCCGACGATGGCGCTCTCGGGCAGGCGCACATCATCGAGGTAGACATCCATCGAGTGCGTGTAGCGCAGGTTTGCGTGCTCGATGGGCTGCATCGTCACGCCCTTGGCCTTCGTCGGCACCAGCACGAAGGTCAGGTTGCCGTGCCGGTCGCCGGGCTCGCCGGAGCGGCAGAGGCAGTAGATATAATCCGACCAGTCCGCGCCCGTGCACCAGCGTTTCGCGCCTTTGATGACCAGTTCCCCGTCCTTGCGCTCGACCCGCGTCTCGACGCTCGGCAGGTCGCCGCCGACATTCGGTTCGGACAGGCCGTAGCAGAGGAACATCTCACCGCGGGCAATCTTCGGAAGCAATTCTTCCTTCTGCGCCTTCGATCCGTTCTCGGAGATATTCAGGCCGCCATAGAAGGCCGCGTGGATGAAGGGCCCGGCCATGCTGGACCCGCCCTGGCACAGCTCTTCGATGACGGCGGCAGCGGCGTAGATATCCTCCCCCTGCCCGCCATAGGCCTCGGGGATGGTCAGGCCGATCAGGCCCATCTCCGCGAGTTCCTTGAACAGGCCCCGGTCCCAGGTTGCCGCCTTGTCCCATTCCCGCCGCTTCTCGCGCGGCATCTTCTCCGCCACCCAGCGCGTCAGCTGGCGGCGGATTTCGGTCACATGTTCGGGCTCGGCGGCAAAACTTGTCATGACGCTGTTGTCACCCGCCGGCCGATTTCGTCAAGCACATAGGGCGTCGATTGGTAGGTCTGGTTGATCCAGTTGCCGAACAGCAGATGCGCATGGCTGCGCCAGCGATTCAGCGGCGGGCGCGCCGGATCATCGCCGGGAAAGTAGTTGTGCGGCACGGCAATCGGCACACCCTGCGAAACATCGCGTTCATATTCTTCCTTCAGCGAGAAAGAATCATACTCGACATGGTTGAACATGAAGAGGCTGCGCCGCGCGGCGTCCTGCAACAGGCACGGGCCGGTCCGCTCACAATCGACCAGCAGGTCAAGCTGCGGCCGCGCCAGCACATCCTCCCGTCGCACCTCCGTCCAGCGCGAGACGGGAATCAGAAAATCATCCGAGAAGCCGGAAAGGAAAGGCGAGGCCGGCGCAAGGTTGCGCTGACGGAACACGCCGAAGGCCTTCTGGTCCAGCTGGTATTTCGGCAGGCGGTGGAAATGCCAGGCCGCGGCCATCGCACCCCAGCAGATATAGAACGGCGAATGCACGTTCGTCCGTGTCCAGTCGAATATCTCCGCCAGTTCGTCCCAGTAAGTGACGTCCTCGAACGGCATCTGCTCGACCGGCGCGCCGGTCACGATGAAACCATCGAACTTCCGTTCCCGGATTTCTTCCCAGGTCTGGTAAAAACTGATCAGATGCTCGGCCGAGGTGTTCTTCGGCTGGTGCCCGCCAATGCGCACCAGCGTCAACTCAACCTGCAGGGGCGAAGCGCCGATCAGACGCGCCAGCTGCGTCTCGGTACGAATCTTGTTCGGCATCAGGTTGAGCAGGCCGATCTGCAAGGGGCGGATGTCCTGGCGCACGGCATCTGTCTCGCACATCACGGCCACGCCCTCGCGCTTCAGCGTCTCGGTGGCTGGCAGCGTATCGGGAATCCGGATCGGCATGGCAAAACGTTCCTGTCGGCCCGCTTCAGGTTTCAAACACATCGCATTCGGGGGAAAGGCGGGCCGCCGGTGAGGCAGCGCTCGCATCTCGGCCCTTTAGCGACTTGTTTAACGTGGCTGCAAGCCGGCCGGCCAAATCACCACGGACGCCATTTAGCGCGGGATCGAACCGGCGACAAGCGCCGCATCCCGGCTCCGGCTGACCGCCCGGTCGGACCGCCACCAACCCCCGAGCGTCAGTGGGCGCGCCACGCTATGCCCCGCAAGCACCAGCAGCCCCGCAAGGATGCCGAGATTCTTTATGAAGTTCTGCATTTCGCGTTCGCTGGAAACGCCTGCGTGGTCATTCCAGAAATCATGCAGGAGAGCGTTGACCAGCAAGACGTAGAGCACCAACCCGAGCGCTGTAAGACGCACATGCCGCCCGAAAATCAGGAGGAGTCCGCCCGCCACGTTGGCCACTGCGGCAACCCACATCAGCGGCTCTGCCATCGACACATTGTGCGCCTCCATCAGGGCGACATGCATGTCCGGCGCGGCAAACTTCATGAGTCCGGGCACGAGAAAGTAGAGGCCGAGCAAGAAGCGTCCCGACAGGATGAGGGCGTTCGACATGCGCTCACTCCCCCGTCAGCTTCGGCGCGCGTTTCTCCTTGAACGCCGTCACCGCCTCGCGCCGGTCGTGGAGGTAGTTCGACACGCTCTCCCAGCCGATGCTCGCATCCATCAGCTGCGCGGCAAGCGCGCGTAGCGGAATGTTCGCGGTGGTCTTCGTCCAGCGCACCGCCCATTTCGGATTGGCGAGGATCTTGCCGGCGATCTCGTCCACTTTCGCGTCGAGCTCTGCTCCGGGTACGGCATAATTGATCAGGCCGAGGCGCTGGGCCTCCGGCGCGCTGAGCAGGTCGCCTGTCATCAGGAGCTCCTTCGCCTTGGCAAAGCCGATCAGCTGCGGCCAGATTAACGCCCCGCCATCGCCCGCCACGAGGCCAACCTTCACATGCGGGTCGCCGATCTTCGCGGCCTCGTCCGCAATGATCACATCACACAGAAGCGCAATCGTCGCGCCAAGCCCGGCGGCCGCGCCGTTCATCCGGCAGAGGATCGGCTTTTCCATCTGCAGCAGCGTCACGACGATCTGCTTGGCATCCCAGCCGATGGCACGGAAGCGTTCGGGGTGGTTGATCTGTTCCTCGAACCAGTCGAAGTCCCCGCCCGCGCAGAAGGCCCGCCCCTTGCCGGAAAGGATGATGAGGTCGCTCTCGCTGTCGCGCTGCAGGCAGTTGAACACCAGCGCAAGCTCGGTATGCATGGCCTCGTCCACCCCGTTCACCGGGTGCGAGGACGTGATGTAAGCCGTCAGTACACGCCCCTTCCGTTCGAAGGTGAAGCGCTCCCACTTGTCCTTGGTGATGTCATAGGTCGCGCTCATGGTGTCCTCCGGTTTGTGTCTGGAGGCGAACCTAACCTGCCCGGCGGCAAAGTCACGGGGGATGACCGACGGCCCGCGCCGCGCTAGGACAGCGCATCAGCCGAAAGACGCCCCATGCCCCGCGACACCCTCTTCCTTCTCCCGCCCGGTTTTGCCGCCAATGGCCTGCGCGAGTTCTGCCCGGAATGCGCCGAGCTCTGGGGCGTGCTGTCCTGGTTCCCGGCGCTGAAGGAGACGCTCGACATCGTCTATGTCGGCATCGACCATCCCCGCCCGGAGATCACCGCCCTGCTGGGCAACGGGCGCCACAATGCGCCGACCCTCGTGCTGGATGCCGCCAGCCCCCGCGCCGCAGGCGTCGACTACGCAGAGGCCGGCGGCCACGCCTACCTGCCCTCCGCCCGCCTGATCGCGCGCCACTTCGCCGCCCTGCACGGCACACCGGTCCCGCGTGGGCATTGAGCCCCGAACGGAGGAGCCAGACCCCGGACTACTGGGCGGCCGTGACGGTCACGCTTTCAGGTGCCGCTTCTTCCGCCGCAGCCGTCCAGTTGATGATCACGCGGCGAACCGCGCTGCCCATCTCTGCCGTTGCGTCATCAATGGTGGTTTCGGTGATCTCAAGGTCAACGCGTCCCGGCGCATCAGACAGGATGCGATAGTCGATGAAGTTGCCAACCGGGAAGACGGCCCAGTCGCCGCCCGGGCTGATGTAAAACGCGATGTAAGTGTACAAACCATTCGCCGCAGGATCGCCGCCGGCGGTGCCGAACAGCTTCACACCTGACGCGTCGCCCTGGTTCTCAAGGAAGTCGACCTTCACAACAGACGCCGCCGCGGTGGCATACTCCGTCGTCTCGGCCACCAGCGTTTGCGGTTCGCCCGAAGCAACCAGAGCCTCTGGCACCGGCGCCTCGGCCGCAGGCGCGGGGGTCTCCTCGGCAAGTGTCTCCTCAGCCGCGGTCTCGGCCGGAGTGGAGACAGCGACGGGTCCGCAAGCCGACAGCACGGCAGCAAGACTGAAAGCAACAATGGCGCTGAAGTGTTTTGGCATGGGCTGGTCTCTCCGGAGCGTGGCGTCAGGTTACAACTAGGCGATTGCGCAGCCTCTGAACAGGGCCGGGCAAATCACCCGCTCGCCCCCCCTAACGGGACTTGCCTCCCCCAAGGGAAGACCCGTCTTGTGGCTGATCAAGATCGCCACAGGAGACCTCTCATGCCCGCAGCGCCCGTGAAAACCCGTATCACCGACATGCTCGGCATCGAGAAGCCGATCATTCAGGCCGCCATGGGCTGGATCGCCCGGGCGCCGCTCTCCTCCGCCGTCTCGAATGCCGGCGGCATGGGCATCATCGAGACCTCCTCCGGCGAGCTCGATGCGATCCGCGAAGAGATAAAAAAGATGAAGACGCTGACCTCGAAGCCCTTCGGCGTGAACGTCGCCCAGGCCTTCGTGCGCGATCCGAACATCATCCCCTTCATCATCGACCAGGGCATAAAGTTCGTCACCACCTCCGCCGGCGACCCGATGAAATACACCGGCACGCTGAAGGAAGCCGGCCTCACCGTCTTCCACGTCGTCCCCTCCCTCGCCGGCGCCCAGCGCGCCATCGAGGCGGGCGTTGACGGACTGATCGTCGAGGGCGGCGAAGGCGGCGGCTTCAAGAATGCCAAGGATGTCGCCTCGATGGTGCTGATCCCGCAGGTCTGCGAAAAAGTCTCCGTGCCGGTCGTCGCCGCGGGCGGCATCATGGACGGGCGCACAATGGCCGCCGCCTTCGCGCTCGGCGCAGAGGGCGTGCTGATGGGCACGCGCATCCTCTCCTCCGCCGAAAGCCCGGTGCATGCGAACTGGAAGGACGCCATCGTGAAGGCCGATTCGACCGACACCGTCTTCCTCAACCGCGCCGGCCCCGGACCTGCCCTGCGCGCTCTGCGCACCGAGCGGACCTCCCGCCTGGAAAAGGAAGGTAGCCCGAACATCTTCGGCGAGTTTGCCGGCACGCAGGACGTCTATTTCGGCGGCAATCTCGAAGCCGGCATCGCCCTCACCGGCCAGGTCGCCGGCCGTATATCCGAGGTCAAACCCATCGCCCAGATCTTTGAGGAAACGCTCGAAGAATACCACCGCACGGTCGCGCGCCTCCCGCGCTGATGCGCCCTTCGCACGTTCGGGTCTGAATCCGCCCCTATCGGGTTCACCCTGAGCTTTTTTATTGTAGATCGCTATCCGCGAGGGCTAAACAGGCCCTCAAACACCCCATGCAGAGGAAGACTGATGAAAATGTCTGAAGCCCTGAAGGGCGGCGCTGCCGCTCTCGCTCTCATCGCCACAGCCGCCTGCGGCGGAACTGCCGCCGACAAGCCCGCGGCCGCCGCGGTCCAGATCGAGCTGCCGGAAATCACCGTCACCGATGCCGAGCTCGAGGGTAACCCCTTCCGCGCCGAATGGGCCCGCGCTTACGGCGTCCCGCCCTTCGCCGAGATCAAGACCGAGCATTTCAGACCCGCCATCCTCAAGGGGATGCTGGAAGCCCGCGCCGATATCGAGGCGATCGTCAGCAATACAGAAGAGCCGAGTTTCGAGAACACGATCCTCGCCCTCGAGCGCTCCGGCCAGTCGCTCAACAAGGTCATGGGCGTCTTCGGCAACCTCTCCAGCACCGACACGAACGAAGCGATCCAGGCCCTTGAAGCCGAGATCTATCCGATGCTGACGCGCGAACGCGACGCAGTCACTTTCAACCCCGTGCTGTTCGCCCGGGTAAAAGCCGTATACGAACAAAAGGACCGCCTCGGCCTCGACGAGCAGGAAGCCCGCCTGCTTGAGCTGACCCACCGCAACTTCGTGCGCGCCGGCGCGGCCCTCACGCCCGACGTCCAGGCCGAAGTTTCTAAGATCAACGAAGAACTCTCCGGCCTTACAACGCAGTATGGCCAGAACCTCCTCGCCGAAACCAAGGCCTTCAAACTCGTCGTCACCGACGAGTCCCGCCTCGGCGGTCTCTCGGCAGATTTCAAGAACGCGCTCGACGCGGATGGCAACAAGACCTGGGAAATCGGCCTCGACCGTTCGGTCTTCGAAGGCTTCATGACCAACGCGCTCGACCGCGACCTGCGCAGCCAGCTGTTTGACGGCTACCGCCTGCGCGCTTCGAAGGGCGAGTTCGACAATGGTGCCGTCGCGATCAAGATCGCGCAATTGCGCGCCAAGCGCGCCGAGCTGATGGGCTATAAGAGCCACGCCCACTACGTGATCGACAACCGTATGGCCCGCACGCCGGAAGCCGCGCTCGAATTCCTCGCCAAGGTGCTTGAGCCCGGCCTCAAGCGCGCCGCCGAGGAACAGGCCGACATGGAAAAGCTCGCGGGCTTCCCCATCGCCGGCCATGACTGGTGGCACTATGCGGAGAAGGTCCGCGCCGACAAGTACGCTTTCGATGAAAGCCAACTGCGCCCGTACTTCGAACTCGGCCGCACACGTGATGGTGCCTTCGAAGTTGCCTCGCGCCTGTTCAACATCACGCTCGAACCCGTCGACGTCGCCGGCTGGCATCCGACCGTCGAGGCCTTCGATGTGAAGGACAATGCGACCGGCAAGCACCTCGGCCTCTTTATGATGGACCAGTTCTCGCGCGAGTCGAAACGTGGCGGCGCCTGGATGAGCGCTTATCGCGAGTCGTCCGCACTCGACGGCAACGTGATCCGTCCGATCATCACCAACAACATGAACATGGTGCCGCCCGCCGAGGGCCAGCCGGCACTGATGTCCTACACCGAAGTCGAAACCCTCTTCCACGAGTTCGGCCATGGCCTGCACGGCCTTCTGACAACCATCCGCTATCCGAGCTTCTCGGGCACCTATGGCGGTCCGGACTATGTCGAATTCCCGGCTCAGGTTCTGGAACACTGGGCGGCAGAGCCTCAGGTGCTGGCGGAGTATGCCCGCCACCACCAGACGGGCGAAGTCATCCCGCAAGCCCTGATCGACAAGATGAACAAGGCCTCGACCTTCAACCAGGGCTTCAAGACGACCGAGTTCATCGCAGCCTCGCTGATCGACCTGCACTGGCACATGCTGACCTCGGAAGAAGCCGCAAAGATCACCGATGCGCGCGCCTTCGAACTTGAAGTACTGAAGAAGTACAACATCCCCGAAGTGATCGAGCCGCGTTACCGCACCACCTATTTCTCCCACATTTTCGACGGCGGCTACGGCGCCGGCTACTACTCCTATCTGTGGGCTGAAATTCTGGATGCGGACGGTTTCGACGCCTTCAAGCAGTCCGGTGACATTTTCAATCCGGAACTCGCCGCAAAGCTCAAGCAGTGGGTCTACGAGTCCGGCGGCCTGCGCGAGACGGACGAGCTCTACCGCAACTTCCGCGGCTCGGACCCGGGTATCGAACCCCTGCTGCGCAATCGCGGCTTCGCCGACCCGGCCCCGGCCGAAGGCTGATCAGCCCGCCCCTAAAGAAAAGCCCCGCCAGCTATGGCGGGGCTTTTTCGTTCCGGTCCCTGGCTGGACGATCAGCCGCTGACCGACTCCTTGCAGATCACGGCCCGCACATCATCTTCGGTCCGCGCCTTGCGAAGGGCGTCGCGCACCGGGATCTGGCGGAACACGCGGCTGACCTGCGCCAGCGCGCGAAGATGATCCGCCCCCGAACCATCAGGCGCCAGAAGCATGAACACGAGGTCGCACGGACGCTCGTCAATCGCCTCGAAATCGACCCCGTGCAGCAGGCGCATGAATCCGCCGACCGGACGCTCAAGACCCGGCAGGCGCGCATGCGGAATGGCAACACCTTCGCCGACACCGGTCGAGCCGAGCCGTTCGCGTTCCATCACGGCATCCTCGATGGCGCGCGCACCGATGCCCGTTGCCTCGCTCAGCGCTTCACACAGGACGTGGATCGCCTGCTTGCGGCTCGAGATATCTTGCAGCGGGATGATAACCCCGCCTTGCAGCAAGGCACTCAGATCAGTGGCCATAAATCTACGGTTCCATGAAGCTCAGTCGCGAGGCGTGTTGGCAGGGTCTACCCAGCCAATGTGCCCATCGGGGCGGCGGTAGACCATATTCAGCCCATCATGACCAGCGTTCCTGAACATTAATGCCGGGACATCTTGCAATTCGAGCTGCATCACTGCCTCCGAAACGGTCATCGTGCGGATCTGTACCTTGGTTTCTGCAACCGTGAGGGGAGCATCACCCATCTCAATACCCGAATCTTCTGAATCATCCGTATCCGAGACCAGGATCAGCGACTCGGCCGCCGGCACGGCCGGCATCGGCAGCGGTGCAGAGGCATGGTGGTCCTTCAGGCGGCGCTTGTAGCGGCGCACCCGCTTTTCCATCTTCTCGAGGCTGACCTCGAGCGCCGCATAGGGGTCATCGGCGCGCCCGGACGATTGAAGGACGATGCCGGATGGCAGGTGCACATTGCAGTCGACCTCGACAAACGGACCCTGCTGGGACACGAACACGCTCGCTTCGCCGGTGCGGTTGAAATACTTCGCGACCGCCGCTTCCAGCCCCGCCTCAATTCGCTCTCGCATCGCGTCACCCAGGTTCATGTGCTTGCCGGTGATCTGAATCTGCATGAGCGTCTCCTTTGCGGATGTCGGGGGTCAATTATGACCCAATCTAGGAGGCGATGCGACCCCCAATAGGACCAGAGAGGGGCAAGAGGCGGCAAACATCAAGCGTTTGTGTGACAACCCGGCTGCATTCACCGGAAGATGACGGCATCGTCATCCACCCTTCCCTGCTTTTGCATACCCATGCTTCTTCAGGAGGCCGCGCAGCTGGTGGTAGGTAAGGCCGAGGGCCTCCGCCGCCTTGCCCTGATGACCCTGTGCCTGCGCAAGCGCGGCATCGATCAGGCGCAGTTCGTAAAGCCGGGTCGCCTCCGCGAAGCCCCCCGGAACACTCCACAAGTCCGGGGTGTCCACAGGGGTGACTTGTGGAGGGTTTCTGGAGTGTTTCGGGGCCGGTCTCCAGGGGGAGGCGAAGGGGTCCAGCGCAGCCGGATCGAACTGCACGGGTTCGCTCGGCGCCGTGATCAACGCGCGGTGCGCGAGGCGTTCGGCAAAGTTGCGCAGCTCACGCACATTGCCCGGCCAGTCATGCGCCTCGATCGCCTCGATCGCCGAGGGCGCAAAGCCCGGGAAATCCTGCGCCAGCTCAACGGCCATGCGCCGGGCGAAAAAGTCGGCCAGCAGACTCTTGTCCCCGTGCCGGGCCCGCAGCGGCGGGAGGGTAATCACGTCGAAGGACAGCCGGTCCAGCAGGTCCCACCGGAACTTTCCCGCCTCCGCCAGCGACGGCAAGTCCCCGTTCGTGGCCGCCACGATCCGCACATTCGTCGTCAGGACCTTCGAGCCGCCAACCCGCTGGAACTCGCCATACTCTACCACGCGGAGCAGCTTTTCCTGCAGCGCCTCGCCGGCGGTGGCGATCTCGTCGAGGAAAATCGTGCCGCCATCGGCGAGTTCGAACCGGCCACGGCGCATCTCGGTGGCGCCGGTGAAGGCGCCGCGTTCATGCCCGAAGAGTTCGGAATCGAGCAGCGTCTCGCTCAGCGCCGCGCAGTTCACCTTCACGAACGGGCCTTCCCAGCGCTTCGACAGGAAGTGCAGCCGCTCGCCGATCAGCTCCTTGCCGGTGCCGCGCTCGCCGATGACGAGGACGGACCGGTCCAGCGGCGCGACCTGGCTCGCATGCTCGAGCGCGGTGAGCCAAGGCGGAGATTCGCCGACCAATTGTTTTGAACGATCCTGCATTTGGCGAATTTAGCCGAAACTAATGAATATTTCGACCAGTATCCTGAGCGTTTGCGCCTTCTTTTTGTTAACAGTGTGGCGCTACAAAGTTTTTTATCTAACTATTTCAAGGGGCTATCAGATTAATCCCAAACTGGCACGATCCTTGAAATCAAAGAAGCCATCAGGCGACGGGCGTTGCCAACCCAAACGAAGGACAAAAGAAGACGATGAACGATCAAGACTACCGCTACCCACCCCGCTCCGACGCCGGCCGTTTCGGCCGCTGGCTGTCCACGCGGCCGGCAGAATCTTGGATCTTCTTTGCCGCAGGCGTGTTCCTCGGCGGCTTCTTCTTCTGATCCGAGACAAGAAAGGACAAAGCACATGAGCCTCTTCTCCCGCCTCGGCGACATCATCAACTCGAACATCAACGCGATGCTCGACGGCGCCGAAAACCCCGAAAAAATCGCCCGTCTGATCATTCAGGAAATGGAAGACACCCTCGTCGAAGTGCGTACCTCTGCGGCGCGCGCCATGGCCGACAAGAAAGAGATGGAACGCGAGATCGTGCATTTCTCGGCCGCCCGCGATGACTGGGCCGCGAAAGCCGAACTCGCCATCGACAAGGGCCGCGAGGACCTTGCCCGCGGCGCTCTGCTCGCCAAGCAAAAGGCGGAAGGCGAAATCGTCCGGCGGCAGGAAGCGATGGTCATCGCCGAGGAAGCCTTCCTGCGCCGCCAGGAAGACCTCGTGAAACTGCAGGCGAAACTCGACGAAGCGAAAGCCAAGCACCGCGCCCTCGTGATGCGCCGCGAAGCCGCCGAGCAACGCATCCGTATGCGCAGCCAGCTCTATGATGGCCGCGCCGACGAGGCGATCATGCGCTACAACCAACTCGAGCGCAAAGTCGACGAGATGGAAGCTTATGCCGACGCCATCCGCGGCGGCGAACCGAGCCTCGCGCAGGAGTTCGCCGAACTCGAGCAGAGCGAAGCCATCGAGAAGGAACTGGCCGCACTGAAAGCCCGCAAGGGCAAGCCGGCGTCCGGCAAGAAGTCGGAGGGCTGATCCATGCTGATGTCCGTCCTTGTACTGACCGGCGTGCTCGCAGCCATCTGCGCACCCGGCCTGATTGCCCAGAGCCGCGCCGAGGCGCGTCTGCGTGATGTCGAGGGAGACGCTTGATGGACGAGGCTACCATCGTCCTGATCGTACTCATCAGCGTCGTCACGCTGTTCGTCATCCTGCCCGCGATGGTCCTGCACTATGTCACGATGTGGCGCCGGCAGAAGACGTTGCAGCCGGATGACGAGCGGATGCTTGAAGACCTCTGGCGCTCGGCCAAGGCGATGGAGCGGCGTATCGAGTCGCTCGAGGCCCTGCTTGAGAAGTCCGAGGCGGATCAGCCCCGCCGTCCGCCTCGGACATCCCGCTCAACTTTCGAAGAATAAAGAGACGACGATCATGTCCAACCGCTACGATCCCTATGCCTCGCCCAACCCGAAGCGCTTCTATCGCTCGCGCACTGACAAGGTGCTCGCCGGCGTCTGCGGCGGCCTTGCCGAACGCTTCGGCTGGGAGCCGCTGCTCGTCCGTATCCTGACGGTTCTGTTGTTCTTCTTCATGGCCGGCCCGCTAATCCTCATCGCCTATATCGTCGTCTGCCTGATCACGCCCTATGCTCCGCTCGGCTATGGCAGCTTCAGCGCCGACGAAGACGCATTCTGGCGCGGTGTTTCCGACCGGCCGCGCGCCACATTCGGCACCATCAAGTACTCCTTCATGGACCTTGAAGAGCGCTTGAAGAACATCGAACGCACTGTAACTTCGGATGAATGGCGCCTGCGCCAGGAGTTCAAGGACCTCGAAAAGGGCAACTGACGCCTGCCCGCACATTCCTCCCACGACTGACTATCCGACCAAGGACCGGACTAATGACCAAGGGGACATTTCTGCGCAACAACCGCCTGCTGGGCGCACTTGCACTGACCATTCTGGTGGGGGCGCTGCTCACCGCGCATCTGCAAGGCGGCGTTTCGATGGAACTCGGCGAAATGATGCTGAGCGTCCAGCCGCACCAGGAAGGGGGCCTGATGGTCTCCTTCATGAAGGCACCCTGACGGCTCAGCCCCGCTTCAGCGCCCGCAGCGGGAAACGCATCGGGCTGACGGCGCCGAGGGTACGAAGGGATGCTGGGGCGGGGCGGCCGAACAGCTGCGCCGCCAGAAGGCCCGCCGCCCAAGGCGCCCAGGTAAAGCCCCGCGCGCCATAGCCGGTGGCCGCAAATACACCTTCCTGCAAAGGGGCGTCCGCTTCCACCGGGCGCCCTTTTTTCATCGGTGCAAACCGCTCGAGCACCGCCGCTTCATCCGGCACAGCGCCGATCAGGGGCAACCTGTCGGGCGTCGTGGCGCGCAGGCTGGCGCGGGAGCCTGGCAGAGCCTCGCTCGCGTCGCGCACCCACCAAGGCGAAAGGCGCGTCAGGCCATCAAGGTTCTCCGCGCGCGCGGGCGCGGTGCCCTCCGGCGCGTAGTCTTCGCCGGAAGGGACAAAGGTGGCGCCCCAGAGCCGCGCCTTGCCGAGAGCGATGGCGTAGGTGCCGGACGCAAGCGCAGAGGGCGGGGCCTCAACAACACTTTCAATGAAATCGACCTGGCCGAGACGGGCCTCCAGCGTAAGGACCGGCGCGAGCCGGGCCGCGCCCATGCCATTTGCCAGGATGATTGCGGCATAGACCTGTCCGTTGACGGAGCGTTCGGAGAGGCGAACGTCCACTGGCGCGCCGAAGTGACAGGCGGCGCCTTCAAGGAGGCGCGCGACCAGAGCGGGTGGCCGGAGAATCAGCGCCCGCTTGTGCAGCAGGCAGCCGCCCCGCACGGCTTCGAGATTTTCGAGCGGCAAGGGCGGGTCGGCCAGCAGCTTTTCGAAGCGCGCCGCCTCAGACGCGTTTCGCGGCGACTGGAGAACATCGGTGACCTCTGCCTCAGGCAGGCCCGCATAAAAGGCACGCGCGGCAAGATAGGCGTCAATCAGCAAGGCGGCTTCCGCCGTATCCCCGGCATCAAGGCGCGGCATCAGCAGCGCGAGGGGGTTGCCGCTTGCGCCTTGGGCGGGCGAAGGCGCGGGATCATAGATATCGACACACGCCCCCTCTTCCGTCAGCATACGGGCAATCGTGGCCCCGGAAATGCCCGCCCCGAGAATGGCGATGCGGCGCGCCGGTGTCGACGGGCTGCGCAGACCGAGAACATCCGCGCCGGCAGGCGGTAGCGTCCCGAGGCGTGCTTCGAGCCGTTCGCGCTTGCGCCCGTGCCCTTCGGCCTTCGACACAGCGAAGCCTGCTTCGGCGAGACCGCGCCTCACGGCGCCGGCAACCGTGAAGGTGCCCAGGCGCGCGCCGGGCGCCGAGCGCGCGGCGATTTCAGGATAGAGCCAGGTGTCCCACATGCCGGCATTCTTCGCCGGGCTGAAACCATCGAGGAACCAGGCATCGGCCCGGAAGCGGCTTTGCGGCAAGGTTTCCTGAATGTCGCCGAGATGCAGGATGAGGCGCACACCGTCCGCCGGAAAGCGCAGCTCGCGCACGCCGCGCACAGGGCCCGGCCACTGCGCGACAAGCTGAGCCGAGAGATCCGCAAGCTCGGGCCAGGCAGATAGGGCGCGCGCGGCATCCGCCGCAGCAAGCGGGAAAAGTTCGAAGCTGACAAAGGTCAGCCAGGCATCCGGCGCCGGGCGATGCGCCTGCCAGAGTTGCCAGAGGGCGAGAAAGTTGAGCCCGGTTCCGAAGCCGGTTTCGGCGACGGTGAACGCAGGCCGGCCCGCCCAGGCCTCCGGAAGGCCGCAGCCTTGCAGGAACACGGTGCGCGTCTCGGCAAGGCCGTCCTGCGCCGAGAAGTACACGTCCGCGTGCGCGGCCGCGAACGGCGCGCCGTCTTCCGTCCAGTCCAGTTCAGGATGCTTCAGCAGCCGTGTCATTGCGCGGAAGTAACCTGCATGCCGCTGCTTGAGTAGGGGGTGGCGGCGGAACCTTGCGGCACCCTTTGCGTTGTTATCGTAGCCGCAGTGTCGCGGCCAAAACGAAAGGAACGTCCCATGGACAAGGAACACCTCAAAGGTACCGCCAAGCAGGCGGAAGGCGAAGTCAAGAAGGCCGCCGGCAAGATGACCGGCAACAAGAAGCTGGAAGCTGAAGGCTACGCCAAGAAAGCCGAAGGCGACGTGCGCAAGACAGCCGGCGACGTCAAGGACGCTTTCAAGAAGTAACCGGACGGGGTTGAGAGGGGCTGGGGCCCTTCCCCGACATAACTGCCATCGCAGAAAGGGCCATTGCGCTTTGTGCGCGACGCCTCCACCTTCGCCGTCGGCACCGGCCGGAGGAGAGACCGATGAGCGAGATTGTCGTCACCCGCGAGGATGGCCCGACCGGTGGGCGCTACCTCACCACGATCGAGGGCCACACGGCCGAGATGACCTATTCCAAGGCAGGCGCCACGCGGCTGATCATCGACCATACCGGCGTGCCGGATGCGCTGCGCGGCAAGGGCGCCGGACAGGCGCTGGTGAAGCGCGCGGTGGAGGATGCGCGCGCGGCCGGCAACAAGATCATTCCCCTCTGCCCCTTCGCGAAAGCGCAGATCGAGAAACATCCCGAATGGCAGGACGTGCTGGCATGAGCGAGGAGATCCGGCACGACGCCGCGCGCCAACGCTATAGCCTCGCCATCGACGGCGTGGAGGCCTACCTCACCTACGAGCGCCGGAAGCCCGGCCACCGGCACATCACGCATACGATCGTCCCCGACGCACTCGGCGGGCGAGGCCTTGGCAAGAAGCTGGTGACGCGGATCATGGACGACATCATTGCGGCGGGCGAGACGGTGTCATCCTCCTGCTGGTTCGCCACAGGGGTGATCGACAAGTCGCCGGACTTCAAGAAGCAGCTCGCATGACCTCGCTGCCGTTCTGGAAGACGACACCGCTCGACCAGATGAGCACAGAGGAGTGGGAATCGCTGTGCGATGGCTGCGCCAAGTGCTGCCTGCTGAAACTCGAGGACGAGGATACCGGCGAGATCGCCTATACCAGGCTGCACTGCAAACTGCTGGACGCGAAAACCTGTCAGTGTTCGGACTATGCCAATCGCAAGCAGCACGTGCCCGACTGCGTAAAGCTGACGCCGGCGGGGATCGAGGACCTGCGCTGGATGCCCAAATCTTGCGCCTACAAGCTGGTGCAGGAAGGCAAGGACCTGCCGGACTGGCACCACCTCGTCTGCGGGGACCGGAACCGCATCCACGAGACAGGCAATTCGGTTATGGGCCGAACGGTTTCAGAAGACACGGTGTTCGAAGAAGACCAGGAAGACTGGATCGTCGACTGGGAAGGCAACGAAATCTGAGGCTGGCAGGCGCGAGCGTTTGCGGACAGGTCCGCCGGACCCGCCCGCAAAGTCTGCAGCATCCCCCACCCGGAGCCTGCAGGATGCCGGCAAGCAAAACCTGCGCCAAGCGATGCGCCTCAACGCGGGCTTAAGGTAAACCGGCGAGAACAGGCGCATGGACGTCCTTCCCGCCTTTCTCTCGCACCTTGGCAACGAGCGCCGCATGGCGGCGAAGACCGTTGAGGCCTATGGCTCCGACCTTGCAGGCTTTTTCGGCTTCCTGCGCGGTCATCTGGGCGAAGAGCCGACACTCAAGGCGCTTTCACGTCTCAAAGCGCGGGACCTGCGCGCCTATCTTGCCGCCCGGCGGCGCGACGGACTGTCGGATGCCTCGATTGCTCGGCTGCTCTCCTCGATCAAGGCGCTCTATCGCTGGATGAGCCGCGCGCACGGGCTCGAGAATGCGGAGATCGGCTATCTGCAGGGGCCGCGCCGCGCGCCGCGCCTGCCCCGGCCTGTATCGATTGATGCGGCGCGCGACATCCTGCACGAAGCCGAGACGGAGCCGGATGCCGAGCCCTGGATCGGCGCGCGCGACCTGGCTGTACTCTCCCTCCTCTATGGCGCGGGGCTGCGCATCTCCGAAGCGCTGAGCCTGACCGGCGCGCATGTGCCGGCGCCGGAGCGATTGCGTATTACCGGCAAGGGCGGAAAGGTGCGGATCATTCCGCTGATTCAGCCAGTGCGCGAGGCGATCGACTCCTATGCTTCGCTTTGCCCCTATGCGCTGACGAAGAGCGGCGCGCTGTTTCGCGGCGCCAAGGGAGGCGCGCTCAGCCCACGGATCATCCAGGCGCGGATGCAGCTCTTGCGCGGCGTGCTGGGATTGCCGGAAACCGCGACACCGCACGCGCTGCGGCATGCCTTTGCGACGCACCTTCTGGCGAACGGCGCAGACCTGCGCGCAATCCAGACACTGCTCGGCCATGCCTCGCTGTCCACCACGCAGGTCTATACCGGCGTCGATTCCAGCCGCCTGCGGGCGGTGCATGCCGCCGCGCATCCGAGGGCCTGACGGTCAGGGGCTGACCGCTGCCGTGATGGCGTCTGCCAGAAGCCGGCCACTTGGCGTGAGGCGCAGTTCGGCGCCGGCCATCTGGGCCCAGCCTTTCTCGACAAAGACAGCAATCTTGTCGCGCGCGATCATCTGCCCCGAGACGAGTTCAATGCGGCGCAGGTCGACCCCCTCGCCTGCCCTGAGGCCCATGGCGAGCAGCTCGCGGGCTATGTCCAGCGGCTCCAGCCGTGCCGCATCGCCCCAGCCGCTCTGCAAGGCCTGGACACCGGCGATGTAGGCTTCCGGCCGGCGTTGCGCTTCGCTGGCATAACGCCCGCCGCCCACCGAGGCGCGTCCATGCGCGCCTGGCCCGACACCGATCCAGTCGCCGCCGCGCCAGTAGATAAGATTGTGCCGCGACTGGTGGGCCGCCGAGGCGGCATGGTTCGACACTTCGTAGGCGTGCATCCCGGCTGCGGCCGTGAGGCTCTGGGTCAGCTCGTAAAGATCCGCCTGCGCATCATCGCCCATCGGCGCGATGTCGCCGCGCTTGGCGGCGAGACCAAACGGCGTTCTTGGCTCGAAGGTCAGCTCATAGAGGGACAGATGCGGCGCGCCGAGGGCGAGCGCGTCGGAGAGCTCAGCCTCCCAGTGGGCAGGCGACTGACCCGGCCGAGCATAGATGAGGTCAATCGAGACCGAAGAAAACACCTTGAGCGAGCGCTTCACCGCTTCGGCGGCAGAAGCTGCATCATGATCGCGGCCGAGGAAGGCCAGCGCGGAATCGCGCAGCGACTGGACGCCGATGGAGAGGCGCGTGATCCCCGCGCGCTGCCAGCCGGCAAGATCGGCCCGCAGCACATCGTTCGGATTGGCCTCAAGCGTGATCTCGGCGCCGGGCTTGATGCCGAAGGCATCGGAAGCCGCAAGGAGGATCGTGCTCAGCTGGTCCGGGCGCAGCAGCGCGGGCGTGCCGCCGCCGAAATAGACCGTGTCGAGCGTGCCGTGCTGCGGCAGGCGCGAACGGTGCGCGTGGATGTCGGCGGCGATGGCCTCCGCCAACGGACCATTCTCGCGGTCCTTGGCGGCGTAGACGTTGAAATCGCAATAGGGGCAGATGCGCGTGCAATAGGGCCAGTGGACGTACAGTCCAAAACCGAAATGCGGTCCAAAAGGTGCGGGGGCGTCACTCACGACAGCAGCGCCGCGCGCAGTTTTTTCACGGCTTCGGCGCGGTGGCTCATCGCATGCTTCCGGTCGGGATCCATTTCGCCGAAGGTGATCGTCTCCCCGGTGGCAACGAAAACCGGATCATATCCGAACCCCTTCTCGCCGCGCGGCGGCCAGACAAGCGTGCCATGCACCTCGCCCTCGAACACCGCCTCGTGACCATCCGGCCAGGCAACCGCGAGAGCGCAGACGAATTTCGCGGAACGATCCGGCGATCCGCTCGCCTGCAGCTCTGCCTCGACCCGTTCCATGGCGCGGTAGAAATCCCGTGGCTCGCCCGCCCACCGGGCCGAATAGATGCCGGGTTCGCCGCCCAGCGCGGTGACGGCAAGGCCGGAATCGTCCGACAGGGCAGGAAGGCCAGTCGCTCGCATTGCCGCGCGGGCTTTCAGCAGCGCGTTTCCCGCAAAAGTTGCTTCCGTTTCCTCAGGCTCATCCAGCCCGAGTTCGAGCGCCGAGACGACCTGAAAGCCGTGCGGCTCGAACAAATCCTTCAGTTCGGAGACTTTGCCCTTGTTGTGCGTGGCCGCCAAAAGGCGCCCTGGCACGAGGCGGAGCCCGGATTCAGCGGTTTTCACGGGAAACTTGGCTCCATTATTGCGTTGTGCCCGAACTCATATATCGTTATTCGGTAATATTGGGACAATGTTCATACTCAGTCCCTAAACATACACCATCAAGGATAGAGGGTGAAAAGACCACGCATGCCAAGCACCGGACGCAATTCCATGGCCGAGATCATGACGGTCCTCGTCACGGTCGCGATGTGGATCGTGGGCGCGCTGGGCGTGATCGGCATTCCGATCCTGACCATCGGCCTGATGGCCAGCCTGTCGGGCGGCTCGACAGAGTTCTCGGGCATCAAGGCGCTGGCTGAAGGCGTAAGCCCCGGCCAGCTGGTGATCGGCCTTACAGGCCTCGCAGTCATCGTGCCGGGCGTGATTTTCATCTGCCTGCAGCTGCGCCGCATCCTGCTGACCCTGATCGACGGCGATCCGTTCGTGCCGGAAAATGCCGGCCGCCTGTCGCGCATCGGTATTGCGATTGCGGGCATGGAGCTATTGCGCCTCGCGGTCGTGGTGTTTGTCAGCGCCGTGCCGAAGCTGGTCGGCGACGAAGCGCCGCGCCTTTCGACTCAGTTCATACTGTGGATATCGGTTGCCGCCTTGTTTGTGCTTTCCCAAGTTTTCCGTGAAGGCACACGCCTGCGCGACGAAGAAAAAATGACGATCTGAGGAGCGCCATAAGAAAATGACGATTCGCGTTACTCTCGACCGGGTTCTGCTGGAGCGGCGTATGTCGCTGACAGAACTTTCCGAACGTGTGGGCGTCACGCTCGCCAATCTTTCGATCCTGAAAACCGGCAAGGCGAAAGCCATCCGCTTCTCCACCCTGGAGGCCCTGTGCCGGGAACTGAAGTGCCAGCCGGGCGATATTCTCGTGTTTGATACCGAGGATGAAGGCGAACAAGGCGACCGGCGGGTGGCTGCCGAGTAATTTCTTCTTCCACCCAGACGGAAATGAAGGCATCCTCGCCGGGCAAACTTCAACAGTTGCACGCGGGCGAAATGGCCAAGCAACCCGAGCATGAGATTTCAGCGCTGGAGCGCCTGAGGCGCGCGCTGGGCGCTGCACGCGAATTGCCGGCAATCCAGTTCGCGATGGAGGGGTTTGCCGGCGCGGCCGGCATCCGCATGCTGAGCTATTATCACTTCCCACCGGTGGGGGCGGTCGATTTCGGCCCGGATATCAACATCTACGAGTTCGGGTTCCCGGCAGACTGGGTCGAGACCTATCGCCGGGAAGATTTCGTTCACCTCGATCCGATGCCCCGTGTCGCCGTCCAGCGCACCCTGCCCTTCTGGTGGTCGCAGATCGAAACGCTGATCGAGCTGGATGCAGATGAGCACCGTTACATGGCTCTCGCACGCAAGGCCGGCTTCGGCGACGGGCTGGGCGTGCCGGTTTTCGGGCCGCACGGCCGCAACGGCTACAATGCGGTCGGCTTCGGCAAGGACGCACCCCGGCCGGACGAAACCCGCATTTCCGAAATCCATGCCGCCTGCCAGATGGCGCACCTGCGTTATTGCGACCTGATCCTGGAGAGCCTGCCGCAAGCCGTCACGCTATCCGAGCGCGAGCGGCAGATCCTGGGCTTCGTGGTGCGCGGCCGGTCAAACCAGCAGATCGCGGCAACCCTCAACATTTCAGCCAACACCGTGGATACCTATGTCCGGCGCTGTTTCGACAAGCTGGACGTGCATGACCGGATGACGGCCGGCCTAAGAGGGCTGGCGCTCGGCCTGGTGGCTTGACGGACAGCATGTCGCAGGAGGATTGTTAGCGGTGTCATGGAATCCCGTGGCAGGGGAAATACCGACAGCCCGTACATGCGCGCGATGAACTGGATACACATCATCTCGGAAGAACTGCCGCGCCTGCGTCTTTACGCATCTGCGGCGCTTGGCAGCCCCGCCGAGGGCGATCTGGCTGTGGAAGCCGCGCTCGGCGACTTGTTTGAATCGCACCTTTCTGCCCCCGTGGACCGGGCGACGCTGTTCCGCCTGCTCGACCGTCAGGCGCGCCGCCTGTCGGGCATGTCCGCGAGCGAGCGCGTGGAACTGCTGCAGCACATCTGCGGATTCGACTGCGACGAGGCGCACGGCATCGTGCAATGGGACACGCTCGCCCCGATGCGCTCTGCCGGCTGAGCTTGGCCTAACCGATCGCAGCGCGCTGGGCGGCGAAGAGTTCGTTGCAACCCTTCTCCGCCAGTACGATCATCGCCTCGACCTCGGCGCGCGTCATCGGCCGGGCCTCACCGGTGCCCTGCACTTCGATGAAGCCGCCATCGGAACTCATCACCACGTTCATGTCGGCCTCGCCCGAGGAATCTTCGGGATAGTCGACATCCAGTACGGGATGGTCCTGGAACAGGCCGACGGAAATGGCCGCAGCCTGTTTCTGCACCGGGTCAGCCTTGATCACACCTTCGCGCTGCAGATAGCGGCAGGCGATGGCAAGGGCGACGAAGCCGCCGGTGATCGAGGCTGTGCGCGTGCCGCCATCGGCCTGCAGCACGTCGCAGTCGATCGTGATCGTGTTCTCGCCGAGCGCGGCAAGGTCAATGACCGAGCGCATCGAGCGGCCGATCAGGCGCTGGATTTCCTGTGTGCGGCCGGACTGCTTGCCCTGCGCCGCTTCCCGCCGGCCGCGTGTGTGCGTGGCCCGGGGCAGCATGCCATACTCGCCGGTGACCCAGCCTTCGCCCTTGCCTTTCATCCAGCCCGGCACGCCCTTTTCCCAGCTGGCTGTGCAGAGAACATGCGTGTTCCCGAACTTGGCGAGGCAGGAACCCTCGGCATAACGGGTCACGCCGGTTTCGAGTGAAATCGGGCGCATTTGGTCGAAAGCGCGCCCCGACGGGCGGATAAGACTGGGCATCAGACGGAATCCTCATAGGTTGCGGCCTGATTTGCGGGTTTTGAGCGGCGTGTCCACCGAAAGGATGCGCCAGAGGAGTTTGGCCGGACATGGCAAGTGATATCGAGATTGCACGCGCAGCGAAGAAACGTCCGATCAGCGAGATCGCGGCGAAGCTGTCGATCCCTTACGAGGAGCTGATCCCTTACGGGCATGACAAGGCGAAAGTCTCGGCGCGCCATATCCGCGGCCTGCGGCCGCACAAGGTGGGCAAGCTGGTGCTGGTCACCGCGATCAACCCGACTGCCGCCGGCGAAGGCAAGACGACCACCTCGGTGGGCCTCGCCGACGCGCTGAACCGGATCGGGCAGAAGACGATGCTCTGCCTGCGCGAGCCTTCACTCGGCCCCTGCTTCGGCATGAAGGGCGGCGCCACCGGCGGCGGTCTTGCCCAGGTCGTGCCGATGGACGAGATCAACCTGCATTTCACGGGCGACTTTCACGCCATCACCTCGGCGCACAACCTGCTCGCCGCGATGGTGGACAATCATATCCACTGGGGCCACGAGCCGCGCATCGATCCGGTGCGGGTGACCTGGCGCCGGGTGATGGACATGAATGACCGCAGCCTGCGCAACCTGGTTGCGGGCCTGGGCGGCCCCGGCAACGGCACGCCGAAGGAGACTGGGTTCGACATCACGGTCGCCTCGGAGGTCATGGCGATCCTCTGCCTCGCAAGGGACGCCGCCGATCTCGAAGCGCGCCTCGCCCGCATCATCGTCGGCTATACGCGCGAGCGGCAGGCCGTGACGGCGGCAGACATCAAGGCCGTGGGCGCGATGATGGTGCTGCTGAAAGACGCCCTGCAGCCGAACCTCGTGCAGACGCTCGAGAACAATCCCTGCCTCATCCATGGCGGCCCGTTTGCCAACATCGCGCATGGCTGCAATTCGGTGATCGCAACCCGCGCCGGGCTCAACATGGCGGACTATGTCGTCACAGAAGCCGGTTTCGGCGCGGATCTCGGGGCGGAGAAGTTCCTCAACATCAAATGCCGGCAGGCGAACCTCGTGCCGGACGCCGCAGTGCTGGTAGCAACCGTCCGTGCCCTGAAGATGCATGGAGGACTGGCAAAAGACGATCTGGGTAGCGTCAGCTATGGCGCGCTGGAAAGCGGCCTCGCCAATCTCGGACGCCATATCGAGAACCTCCGCCAGTTCGGACTTCCGGTGGTCGTTGCCATCAACCGGTTCACCACGGACACGTCCGGCGAGATCGCCGCGATCGAGGCGTATTGTGCGCAGCAAGGTGTTCCGGTTGCTCTGTGTACGCACTGGGCGGAAGGCGGGCGCGGTGCCGAGGCGCTGGCACGGGCAGTCGTTACCCTGACGGAGAAGCGCACGCAGCCTTTCCAGCTGCTCTATCCGGATGACATGCCCCTGTTCGAGAAGATCGAGACCGTCGCCCAGAAGATCTACCGGGCCGGCCGGGTCGAGACGACGCGCGCGGTTCGCCAGCAACTGAAAGTCTGGGAGGAAGCCGGTTTCGGGAACCTGCCAGTCTGCATGGCAAAGACCCAGTACAGCTTCTCGACCGATCCGGGGCTGCTGGGGGCGCCGGAAGGCCATGTGGTGGGGCTGCGTGAAGTTCGCCTCGCCGCAGGCGCAGGCTTCGTCGTGGCCATCTGCGGGGACATCATGACCATGCCCGGCCTGCCCCGGCACCCGGCCGCCGAGATCATGCACCTCAATGCCAGCGGCCAGATCGAAGGCCTGAACTGAGCTGATTAGCCAAACTAGAAAATAGATTGACGGCGTTTAGCCAATCCGCTAATTAGCGGATATGGAAAACAGCGTCTTCAAAGCCCTGGCCCACCCAGCCCGCCGTCAGCTGCTCGCGCTGCTGCGGCAAGGCCCGCGGCTGGCGGGCGACCTTGCTGCGGAATTCGAGGCCAGTTGGCCAACGATGAGCCGGCACCTCGCCGTGCTGAAGGATGCAGACCTCATTACCGCCGAGCGGCAGGGCAATCAGATCCTCTACCGCGTCAACACCAGCGTCCTCGAGGACGCAGCCTCCGCCCTGCTCGGCCTGCTCGGCCGGGACCCGGGCGACGATGATCAGAAGGAAGCCGCCGAATGAAACCCTTTGTGCGCACAGGCCTCACTCTCACCGCAGGCGCTGGCCTGATCATGACGCTGATCTCGGCAGGCACCTGGGCCGCCTTGCCCGAGACCGGCAACATTCCCGTGCATTGGCGCATCGACGGCCAGCCGGACCGGTTCGCGAGCCGTAATGAGGCCGGGCTGAGCCTGCTTATGCTGCCGGTCATCACCGTCCTGACGGGCCTTGTTCTCGCCTTTGCGCCCAGCCTCGATCCGCGCAAGGCGAACATCGAAACAGGGCGCCGCGCCTACCTCGCGACCTGGATCAGCGTGCTGGTGCTGATGGTGCTGCTGCATGGCGGCATCTGCCGCATGATGGTGGGCGGACCGGAGGCCAATTCCGGTCAGTTCGTGCGCTGGGTCATCGCCGGCTGCGCCCTGATGTTCATCATCATCGGCAATTACCTGCCCAAGACACGGTCGAGCTTCATCTTCGGCATCCGCACGCCCTGGACCCTGTCTTCGGACATTTCCTGGGAAAAGACCCACCGGTTTGCCGGTCCGCTGTTCATGCTGGCAGGCGCTCTGGGGCTCGCCGGCGCCTTCCTCTTCAACGGCATCTGGCTCGCCCTGCAGCTTTCGGTGCTGGCCGGCAGCGCGGCCCTGATCTCGGTCATTTACTCCTACTTTGCCTGGAAATCGGCGGGCGACCGCGATGCCGGAACGGGGCTGACTGTCTGACGCCCTATTGAACAGCGCGCCTGCGCTCCCTAATCCATGGGTATGGCTGAGCGTTTCGAGACGGAATCCTTGATGCAGCGCCTCGATCAGCGCTCCCGCGACATTTTCCGGGAGATCGTCGAGGGCTATCTGGCAACCGGTGAGCCGGTCGGCTCGCGCACCCTGTCCAAGGGCGGCATCCAGCTGTCACCGGCCTCGATCCGCAATGTAATGGCGGACCTGACCGAACTTGGCCTGCTCGACGCCCCGCACGTCTCGGCTGGAAGGGCACCGACACACCGGGGGCTGCGCCTCTTCGTCGACGGCTTCCTCGAGTATGGCGAACCGTCGAAACTGGACAAGAAAGCCGTGGATGACCGGCTGGCAGCCGCCGGCGCCGATTTCGAGAGCGTGCTGGGCGAAGCCTCCGACATTCTCTCGGGTCTGACGGGCGGCGCGGGGCTTGTCTCCTCTCCGACGCGTGACGCGCCGGTGCGGCATGTCGAGTTCGTACCGCTGGCCGGCGGCGACGCGCTCTGCGTGCTGGTCACCGAAGACGGCGATGTCGAGAACCGCTTTATCAAGGTGCCGGAGGGCCTGCCGGTCACCACGCTGATCGAGGCGGGCAATTATCTTTCGACCCGGCTGAAGGGCCGCACGCTGGCCGAGGCGACGGCGGAGGTCCGCGAGGAATTGCGCACCCGCCGCTCCGATCTGGACAATGCCGCCAGCGCGCTGGTCGAAGCCGGCCTTGCGCAATGGGGCGGCGAAGCGCCCGGACGGGGCCGCAGCCTGATCGTGCGCGGCCGCGCCAACCTTCTGGAGGACGCCAAGGCGGCCGCCGATCTCGACCGGGTGCGCCAGCTGTTCAATGAACTCGAGCGCCAGCAGAGCCTGCTCGAAATCCTCGACACGACGCGGGATGCCGAGGGTGTGCGCCTGTTCATCGGCGCCGAAAACAGGCTTTTCCCGTTATCGGGTTCAAGTGTGATTGTGGCTCCCTATATGGGGGGCACGAAGCAGGTGATCGGGGCTTTGGGCGTAATCGGGCCGACACGGCTGAATTATGCCCGGGTTATCCCGATGGTGGATTATACCGCGAAAGTGGTCGGCGAGATCCTCGCCGGCCGGCGCGGCAAGGATGGGAAGTCATGAGCGATACATCGAACACAGGCGAAACCGCGGATCTCGAGACGGCGCCGGAAGCGGCCGCCGAAGCCCCTGCCCCTTCGGCGGAGGACATCATTCGCCGGCTGGAGACCGAGAAGGAAGAGCTGCGCACGCAGTTCCTGCGCCTCTATGCGGACCTCGACAACACACGCAAGCGCGCCGAGCGCGAAGTCTCCGAAGCGCGCGTCTACGCCATCGGCAAGTTCGCGGGCGACCTTCTGAACGTCGCCGACAACCTGTCGCGCGCGCTGGCCGCCCTGCCGGACGCCGAACGCGGAACGCTCACCGAGGCCGGCAAGAACCTGCTCGGCGGCATCGAGATGACCGAGAAGGAACTGCACACGGTCTTCACGCGGCATAATGTGCAACAGATCGAGGCAGCCCCCGGCGGCACGTTTGATCCGAACGTGCATCAGGCGGTCGCGCAGATCCCTTCGGAACATCCGGCGGGCACCATCGCGCAACTGTTCCAGCCTGGCTGGCGGATCGGCGAGCGCACGCTGCGCGCCGCCATGGTCGCAGTGAGTCTGGGGCAGGCGAACTAGGCTCTCAAGCCTCCAGCTCGCTCTTTTCGCCGGGCGCGGCAATCTGCTTTCCGCGACGCTTTTCTTTCAGCTCTTCGGCAAACGCGTGGTTCACGTCGCGGTGTCCTGCTTCGTCGGCACGCACTACGATGACCACATCGCGCAGCGTCGCATCGGGCGGGAGTTTCCAGTAGTCGATCGCCACTTGCGGCGCCGGCGGGTTCGGCAACCGGCCGGAATCGATCTCATTCAGATAGGCCGTATAGCTAATCACCGCCTCTTCCTCGAAATAACCCACCAGCCGGTGCGCCGTGCGCGGAGCAAACAGGTAGAGCACGAAGAAGGCGTTGAAGAAGGCGCCTTGCGCGAAAATGATCAGGGCACGTTCAAACCAGTTCGGATGCGCGACCGCGATGAAGGTCATCAGGTGCATCCGCTCGTTCTCGGCCTCTTCGAGCAGCGTATGGATCCAGCCGCGATCATCCTCGAACCGGCGCAGGCTCTTCAGGTGGTTCAGCATGCCGCCGACCATGCCGGGCACGGCCGCGACGGTTTCGAGCACGACGGCGCGGTGGCCATACCGCTTGCGGAAGAAGGTATCGGCAAAGAAGCGCAACATCTTCGTCAGCGCATAGGCGACACGGTCTGACGTGTCTTTCGGCGTGTGCCGGAACTCGATCGTTGCGGGTCTAGCGTCGGTCAAATCGAAAGCCATGTCTGTCACCTCTCAGGAAGAGGTGGGAAAGCTGGGCCGCCCGGCAAGACCCGGGAGGTCGGACAGAGGGTCGCAGACCCTGGCTCACGGCGGGGTGATCTTCCAGGCCGTCACGGTGCCCGGCTCCCAGTTCGGGACGATCACGACATCTCCGAAAACGGACAGGTCGTTCTGCAGGATGCCGTCCGCCTTCGTATCGACCAGCAGGGTGACGGTGCCGTCGTCGCTGACATGGTGGATTTCGCCCGGCCAGCTCGAAACAAGGTAACCGCCGCCGGGAACGAGCCCGATCCCATCCGCATCCTTCATACCGGTCGCCAGCACGCGCTCGGCGTCGGCGCCGCGGAAATCGATCAGCTTACCCTCGTTCATCGTCGAGACCAGCAGCCGCTCACCGTCGCCGAGAATGCCATTGATGCCTTCCCAGCCTGCCGAGGACGCAAACACGGTTGCGCCTTCCGGGGTAACGGCATGGATCGTGGCCGTCCCGGAATCGGAGACGAGCACTTCGCCGCTGAGGACCGTCATGTCGTTCAGGAAGGCGACGCCTTCCATCAGCACCTTGCCCTTGGATTCGCCGGTTGCCGCATCAATCATCGCGACGCCGTCGCGGTCTGCGGCATAGAGGATGCCTTCATGGACGACGAGTCCGGCAGGGGCGTGGAGGCCTTCGGCAAATCGGGCATTGGCAATCGTGCCATCCACATTCACGCGGGAGATATAGCCATTGCCGTCTAGCGCGCCGGAATCGCCGGGGCCGATATTGGAGATGAAGTAGCTGCCATCGGGCGCAAGTGCAGCGCCCTCGGGCTGCTCGAACCCGCTGGCAATCCAGAGGACTTCAAGCGAGCCGGGGGGCGACGGCGGCGCGGGCACAACATCCTCGGGCACCGGAAGCCCGGTTTCTGCGGGTTGGGCCGGCGTGCAGGCCGAAAGAACAAGGCCCGCCAGGGCCGGAACAAGGATAGCGCGCATCTGGGTCACCGCTCCACTGCCAAAGGAGCATGGACTATGGCATGCGCCGCCCCCGGCTGGCCAGTGTCTACCGGGCTGGCAGCCTAAACCTGACCGCGCCTGTCCATGCCCTGACGGTCAACCATCCAGCCCGGATACTCGGGCGCCAGCGCCGAGACAGCGTCGAGCGCCGCGAGGTCTGCGGCATCGAGCGTTACATCCACCGCGCCGAGATTGTCTTCCAGCTGCGCCATCGTGCGTGTACCGATGATCACGCTCGTCACATGGCTTTGGTGCAAGAGCCATCCGAGTGCCACCTGCGGAACAGTCACGCCTTTCTTGGCCGCGATCTCGCGCATCACGTCGATGATGTCGAAACCCTTTTCCTTGTCGACCGGCGGGAAGTCGAAAATCGTCCGGCGCGCGTCATTCGGCCCTGCCCCGTCGCGGCTGAACTTGCCCGACAGGAATCCGCCGGCAAGCGGGCTCCAGGGAAGGATGGCAAGGTTCTGGTCCTTCGCCAGCGGCACGACCTCGCGTTCGAGGTCGCGGCCCGCGATGGAGTAATACATCTGGCAGCTCTCGAACCGGGCGAGCCCGCGTTTGTCCGCATGTGCGATGGCTTTCATGATCAGCCAGGCCGGCATGTTGCAGAGGCCCACATAGCGCACCTTGCCGGAGCGCACGACCGCGTCCAGCGCCTCCACTGTCTCCTCGATCGGCGTCAGCGGATCGGTGCCATGCACCTGGTAGAGGTCGATATAGTCGAGCCCGAGCCGCTCAAGGCTTGCGTCCACGCCGTCGAAGATATGCTTGCGCGACAGGCCCGAGATATTGCGCGCGTGCTTCTCTCGGCGCTCAGCCTCGGCTTTTTCCGCAGCGCCCGCATCATCCGCAACAAGCGTAGACACCCGCCCGAAAACTTTCGTGGCCACGACAATTTCGTCGCGCGGAAGGCCCGTGTTGCGGATCGCCTGGCCGAGGATCGCCTCTGACCGGCCGGCGGAGTAGACGTCTGCCGTGTCGAAGAAGTTGATGCCGGCGTCGAAGGCGGCCTTGACGAGGGCGTCGGCTTCTTCCTGCTGCTGCTTGCCGATGAACTTCCAGATCCCGCCATCGCCGCCGAAGGTCATTGTTCCAAGGCAGAGTTTCGACACGACGAGACCCGTGTGTCCAAGTTTTGCGTATTTCATGAAGGCGCCCTCTTGCTGCCCCTCCTAGATAGGGACGGCAGCGGGCCTTGCGAGTAAAACGACGATTAAATCCCCGCCGCGGCGTTTGCGCGCGCCGGGCGGCCGGCCCGGGCCCAGGCGCGCTCATGCAGGGTGTAGGCAAACGTCTGGACGAGCGGTTCAACCATGCCGATGGCGAGCGCCGCCTGCCAGCTGCCGGTCAGGGCATAGGCCACGCTGATGGCCACGGCGAAGTGCATGACGCTGTAGGTGAGCGTTTTCAGGGCAGGCTGGGGCAAGGCGGGGAACTTCAGTCTCATGCTGGAGTATCTGGGTCATTTGAGAATGGTTTTCAAATTGATCCTGAACGATTCGGTCATAGACGCGGCCTATGACCCCACCTATCCAAATGTGCATACGCCCCTTGAGCCACGCTCAGGGTTCACCATATCGACGACCGAACAGGTGAGTGGGATCCGTCCCAGCCCTCGCCGCTCAAAACAGTAACTTGAAGAGAGCCATTGGCGGCCGGGGCTGCTGAGCAGACCGAACCCAAACCCCGCCCAAGGCAGCTAACGAAGAGAGAGACAGTATGAGCAAGATCATTGGTATCGACCTCGGCACCACAAACTCGTGCGTTGCCGTCATGGAAGGCGGCCAGGCAAAGGTTATCGAGAACTCGGAAGGCGCCCGCACGACCCCGTCGGTCGTGGCCTTCACCGAAGGCGGCGACCGCCTCATCGGCCAGCCCGCCCGCCGCCAGGGCGTCACCAACCCCGACTTCACCTTCTACGCCATCAAGCGCCTGATCGGCCGGACCTTCGACGACCCGACCGCCCAGAAGGACAAGGCGATGAGCCCCTTCGGGATCGTGCGCGCCCCGAACGGCGACGCCTGGGTAAAGGGCCGCGACAAGGACTACTCCCCGCAGGAAATCTCCGCCTTCATTCTCACGAAGATGAAGGAAACCGCTGAGGCCTATCTCGGCGCGAAAGTGACGCAGGCCGTCATCACGGTGCCTGCCTACTTCAACGACGCCCAGCGCCAGGCCACCAAAGATGCCGGCCGCATCGCCGGCCTCGAAGTGCTGCGCATCATCAACGAGCCGACGGCCGCTGCCCTCGCCTATGGCCTCGACAAGGCCGGCAACAAGACGATCGCCGTCTATGACCTTGGCGGCGGCACGTTCGACGTCTCGCTCCTCGAGATCGGCGACGGCGTGTTCGAAGTGCTCTCGACCAATGGCGACACATTCCTCGGCGGTGAAGACTTCGACCTTCGCATCGTCGATTTCCTCGCCGGCGAGTTCAAGAAGGAACAGGGCATCGACCTGAAGACCGACAAGCTCGCCCTTCAGCGACTCAAGGAAGAAGCCGAGAAGGCCAAGAAGGAGCTTTCATCTGCCACGCAGTACGAAGTGAACCTGCCCTTCATTACGGCCGACGCCACCGGCCCGAAACACCTCAACATCAAGCTGACGCGCGCCAAGTTCGAAAGCCTGGTCGAAGACCTCGTCAAGCGCACGATCGACCCGTGCCAGAAAGCCCTCAAGGACGCCGGCAAGACCGCCGCGCAGATCGATGAAGTCGTCCTAGTGGGCGGCATGACCCGCATGCCCGCTGTGCAGGAAGCCGTGAAGAAATTCTTCGGCAAGGAACCGCACAAGGGCGTCAACCCGGATGAAGTCGTCGCCATCGGCGCCGCGATCCAGGGCGGCGTGCTGCAGGGCGACGTCAAGGACGTCGTGCTCCTCGACGTGACGCCGCTGTCGCTCGGTATCGAAACGCTTGGCGGTATCTTCACCCGCCTGATCGACCGCAACACGACGATCCCGACCAAGAAGAGCCAAGTCTTCTCGACTGCCGAGGACAACCAGCCTGCCGTGACCATCAAGGTTGCCCAGGGCGAGCGCGAAATGGCCGCTGACAACAAGCAGCTTGGCCAGTTCAACCTCGAAGGCATTGCCCCCGCCCCGCGCGGCCTGCCGCAGATCGAGGTGACCTTCGACATCGACGCCAACGGCATCGTCTCGGTCTCCGCCAAGGACAAGGCGACCGGCAAGGAACAGCAGATCACCATCCAGGCAGATGGCGGCCTCTCCGAAGCCGACATCAAGAAGATGATGGCCGAAGCCGAAGCCAATGCCGGCGCCGACAAGGCCCGCCGCGAACTGGTCGAAGCCAAGAACCATGCCGAAGCGCTGATCCATCAGACCGAGAAGCAGGTCATCGAGCATGCCGACAAGGTGACCGACGCCGTGAAGGGCGAAATCGAGAAAGCGATTGCCGACCTCAAGACGGCCGCCGCCGGTGACAATGCCGCCGACATCCAGGCCAAGCACCAGGCGCTGATGACCGCCGCGATGAAACTCGGCGAAGCGATCTATGCCGCCGCCGGAACCGCAGCCGCTGAAGCCGACGGCGCCAAGGACGACGGCGTGGTCGACGCCGACTTCGAAGAAGTCGACGACGCAAAGCGGGCGTAAGCACAGTCGCCCCGTAAACGATCAAAACCCCGCCGGATCACTCCGGCGGGGTTTTTCTTTGAGCGTTGAATCATCCGAGAACCGGATTCAGGCTAGATCACCACAACAACCTTGCCTGTCGCCTTGCGGTCCATCAGTTCACGGATGGCTTCGCTGCCGCGAGCCAGCGGATAGGTGCTGGAGACGTGCGGCCGTATCTTGCCGTCGGCATAGAGGGCGAAGAGTTCCTTGACGTTCTGGGCATGCGCCTTCGGATCGCGCGCCACCGCCGCACCCCAGAATACGCCGCGCACATCGCAGCTCTTCAGCAGTGTCAGGTTCAGCGGCAGTTTCGGAATGCCCGCCGGGAAGCCGATCACGAGGAAACGGCCTTCCCAGTTCAGCGCGCGCACGGCCGGCTCGGCATAGTTGCCGCCCACGCCGTCATACACGATGTCTACACCGCCGCCCGAGATCGCCTTGATGTCGTCTGCGAACTTCTTCTGGCCGTCGCGGTCCAGCTCGCTGGCATAGACGAGGCCCTTGTCGGCGCCTTTGGAAAGACAGAAGTCCACCTTCTCCTTCGTCGAAGCGGCGGCAATCACTTCCAGCCCCATCGCCTTGCCGAGTTCAACCGCTGCAATGCCGACGCCGCCGGCCGCGCCGAGCACCAGCAGTTTCTCGCCCTTCTTCGGGTTCGCGCGGTCCTTCAGCGCGTAGTAAGACGTGCCATAGGTCATCATGAAGGCCGCGGCTTCGTCGAAGGGCATGTTGTCCGGGATCGGCATCACGCCGTGCCCGCCGGCGACGGCATATTCCGCCATGCCGCCGCTGCCGACCGAGGCCAGCACGCGGTCTCCCGGCTTCACGTGCGTCACACCTTCACCCAGCGCCGAGACGAACCCGGCCACTTCCCCGCCCGGCGCAAACGGGCGCGGCGGTTTGAATTGGTAGAGGTCCTGGATCATGAGCGAATCGGGGAAGTTCACCCCGCAGGCCTTCACCTCGATCAGCACCTGACCCTTGCCCGGGGTGGGCGTGGGCACGTCTTCGATCACGAGGGCCTCTGGCCCACCTACGGTTTTCGACAGCACGGCTTTCATGCGTCACTCCCTTCGCGGCTTGTTGTTTGGTCTGCCTGACGGTAGCCATGCGGCTCACCCACGCCAAGCCTGACGCGAGGGGAAAGAGGCAAAAAGAGATGGCGAAAATCTGGGCACTCGCGCTGCATGGCGGCGCCGGACCGATCTTCGGGCGCGACTATGGCCCCGAGGAAGCCCATCTCCGCGGCCTGCTGCGCGATGGCGCGGGCCGCCTGGCTGCGGGAGACGCCGCGCTCGACGTCGTCGAGGCCATGGTGATGGAGCTGGAAGCTTCCGGCCTCTATGTCGCCGGCCGGGGCGCGAGCCCGAACACGGCAGGCCAGTGGGAGCTGGATGCCGCGATCATGGACGGGCGCACGCGCCGGGCCGGTGCGGTCGGCGCGCTGCAAGGCTTCGAAAGCCCGGTCCAGGCCGCCCGCGCGGTGATGGAGCGCACGCCCAACGTGCTGCTGGTCTCGCAAGGCGCCGCCAATCTGGCCACGGACACCGGCCTCGCCCGTGTCACGGACCCCGCCAGCTATTATGGCGCCGTCGACGAAGACACTGTGCAGGAAGATGCCCCGCCGGGCATGGGCACTGTCGGCGCCGTCGCGCTCGACGTTTACGGCGACCTTGCCGCGGCAACCTCAACCGGCGGCGTCCTGTCGAAAACACCGGGCCGCATCGGCGATACGCCGATCATCGGCGCCGGCACCTGGGCCGACGAGCGCTGCGCAGTGAGCTGCACCGGCCTCGGGGAATACTTCATCCGCGCCAATGCCGCGGCCGATGTCTCCGCCCGCATCCGGTATGGCAACCAGCCGTTCGAGAAGGCCGTTCACGGCGCGCTCGACGATGTGAAGCGCCTCGGCGGAAATGGCGGGATGATTGCCGTGTCGGCCAGCGGCCAGCTCGCCTGGGGCTTCAATTCTTCCGGCCTGAAACGCGGCCTCGCCGACTGGCAGGGCCGTTTCGAAGTGGCGACCTTCCTGTGATCATCGTTTTCTGGACCCTCGCGGTAGTGCTCGCCTTCGCAATCCTTCTTGCTGCCCAGATGCGCGTTCTGGTGTCGATCGTCTTGCGCCGCGCGCTCGCCGCGCGGTTTGGCGGCCAGCCGAACGACAGCGCCTACCGTGTCGCCATCTACGACGCGGGCCGCGCCGCGCCGCAGGGCGAGTACGCACTCTATCTGTCCACGGAGTATCCGCGGCCCATTGCCCACCTGGCGCTCGCCCGCCGCGTGGCGCTGGTCGCGCCAGGCTTGCTTCTTCTGGTGGTACTGGCAGGCCGCTTTGGCCTCGGAGTGATCTGACATGCGCGGCTATTTCGCGATTGGCGCCGAGCGCATTTCCAAGCCGATGAATCTCGGCGCGCTGATGCGCACCGGCCATGCCTTCGGCGCGAGCTTTGTCTTCTCGATCAAGGCGGCGAAGAATATCAAGGAAGGCCACTGGGCCGACACGTCAAAAAGCGAAGGCCAGATCCCCTTCTATCAGTGGGACTCGCTCGAAGAAATGCAGCTGCCCCGGGGCTGCCAGCTGGTCGGCATCGAGCTGACAGATGACGCCGTCATGTTGCCAACCTTCCGGCATCCGCCGCAGGCGGCCTATATCCTGGGTCCGGAAAAGGGAAACCTCTCGCCCGCAATCCTGGATCGCTGCGCCCATGTCGTGAAGATCCCGACCAAGTTCTGCATTAATGTGAGCCTGGCCGGCGCGCTCGTCATGTATGACCGCCACCTCTCGATGGGCGGCCATGCCCCCCGTCCAATCATGCCGGGCGGACCAGAAACGCAGGGCCGGAAACATGTTCCGGGTCCCGACAGATAGAAAGCGGGTTGGTTTATTGTGCGCCGAGCAGGCGCTGGATCACGCCGATCATCCCGGTGAAGCGCAGTCCGCCATCGCGAACGGCGAGCGCATAGCAGACCTCGCCTTCATCGCCGACCGGCTGGTGGCAATCATCCGGCCCGTTGATGATTACATCGCCCGGGCCATAGCTACCGCGTTCGTCAGTGAACCCGCCCGCCACAACCAGCGTGTACTCGCTGCCGGCATGGGAGTGGCGCGGAATGCGCGCGCCGGGGGCGATCCGGTAGAGTTCGGTTTCCATCGACGAGCCTGTTTCCAGCGTCAGACGCTTCAGCCCGCGGCCCATGACTTGCCAGCCCTTGCGCCCGATGGCGTCCAGCGCCGCGACGCGTACCGGATCCGGCAGGGCCAGGATTTCTTCCATGGCCTCGCCGGCAGCGCGCCCTGCCCGCATCGATGCAGCCTCATCAGCGTCCATTGCGTCGATGGCGGCAAGCGCCCGGTCGAGTGCACCGTCGCTCAGGCGAGCTTCCGGCGCGGTTTCGAGCAGGCTTCCCGAGATCATCTCGCTGACGGCAATCGATTCGCGGATTTCAGGACGCAGCACGCTCTGCGTCTCGACCATCATCGCGAAAGCGGGGTCGAGGCAGCCAGCGGCATAGGCGGCATACAGTTCGCTGAAAGCTTTGGGCGTGGAGGGCATCATCTACTGGCAGTCATCCGGCGGTTTTCGCAAAGATTGTCCGTTAGCCTTCGGCGTCAAGGCAATACAGCTTCAGTTTGCAAGAGACCGGTTAAGCACCCGCTTCCAGTTCGCCTCTCAGGCGAAGGAAGGCCAGCCGGATGCGGGATTTCACCGTCCCGAGCGGCAGGTTGAAGGCCCGGGCGATCTCAGAATGTGAAAGGCCGTCATAGAAGGCCGCCTGCAGCAGCAGCAGCTGGTCCTGCGGCAGTTTCACGAGTTCTGCCCGCACGATGCCTTCGAGCTGGTCGCGTGCCAGAAGGTCATCGGGCTGTTCCAGCTCGGGCGGGCGCAACATCGGATCGTCAGCGGTAAGTTCCGGCCGGCGCTGGCGGCGTTGCGCATCGATCCGGCGGTTGCGTGCGATCCGGAACATCCAGGTCGAGACCGAGGCCTGCCGGCGATCATACATGCCGGCTTTCTGCCAGACGGTGATCATCACATCCTGTGCGAGCTCTTCAGCTTCCGAATCACTCGCGCCGAGGCGCAGCATGTAGCTCTTGATGCGCGGCGCATAGAATTCGAACAGTTCGGCAAACGCCACTTTCGATCTCGACGCGGAAATGGCCGACATGCAGTCCGCATGCCGCTCGCGCTGAGCGGGATTCATGATGCGGACGGTCTTGTCGAACACGCGCTTGGCCTTTTCTGCCTTTACAGGGGCACCTTCGGCCGTATCGCGGGGCAAAGCAACCATGACGGTTAAATAATTCCTTGTTGCACTCGTTATAGGTGTTTCCCGTGGCCGTATGTTCCGGCTATTGCGAGTAACGGATATCCCTTGGGCCACTATGGGAATAAAGTATTGAGCATGCAACACAAAACATATCTCGCGCTTCGTCCTCTCGCAATCGTGATTGGGATGACACTTTTTGCCGCGCCAGCGATCGCTGACCCAGTGGCTCAGGGCCGGTTCAAGGACTGGGCGGTTTTCACCGAAACGGTCGAAGGCGATCTGATCTGCTACGCCGCCACCGAGGCCCAGACCAAGACGCCCTCCAAAGCCAGCCATGGCGACGTCTGGTATTACGTGACCAGCTGGAAATCCGGAAAGGCGAAAGCCCAGCCGAGCATCAAGGTCGGCTTTAACTTCAAGGAGGGCTCGAGCCCGAAAGCCAAGGTCGGCCGCTCGTCCTGGACACTGTTCCCCGCCGGCGCTGAAGCCTTCGCAGAGGACGCTGACGATCCGGCAATCGTCTCCGCGCTGCGCAAGGGTGCCAACCTCGTCGTCGAGGGCACGTCTGCACGCGGCACCAAGGTGTCCTACAAGTTCTCGCTCAGCGGCTCTGCCAGTGCCATCGACAAGGCCGCAGAGGCTTGCCGCTGACGCAGCCGGCTACCAGTCCGGCCGGATGAACTTGCCGGGAAACTTGCCGTCCGCTTCGGCATAGCAGGCGAGCACCTTTTTCAGGTCACTCGCCATGTCCTCGGTTGTCTCCAGAGGTCCGTCGAGCCGCAGCACCTTCGAGCGATAGTCGAGCACCGCCATCAGCAGCGGCACGTTCGACGATCGCGCAATGTGATAGAAACCGGTCTTCCAGTCCGGATTGGGCTTGCGCGTTGCTTCCGGCGCCACTGCGAGGTGCATGCCCGGGCGTTCCTCGAACGCCTTCCTCATCTGCGAGACCACGGCATTGGCGCTGGAGCGCTCGACCGGAACGCAGCCGGACCGCTTCACCAGCCAGCCCAGCGGCCCCTTCACCAGCGCGGCCTTGCCCATCCAGTTCAGCTTGATGCGGTACCAGCCCGCCACGGCCACCATGGTCAGCCCGTCCCAGTTGGACGTGTGCGGCGCCGCCACGATTACCGATTTCGGCACGTGCACCGGCCAGTCCGTGCCGATGTGCCAGCCCGTGGCCTTCAGATAGAGCCACGAAAGGCCGCGGATGAACTCCGAAAAGAGCCCCCGATAGGGCGCGCTCTTGCCGAATGCCTCCCCGTGTTTCGTCGCTGTTGCGATCTCGTCCATGCGCGCCACGATCCGCAATTTGCGCCCGAACACCATATACCGATACGCGAATTCTGCAGGCTTTCGCAGCCGTTACCGGCACCCGCCCCCAAACGCAAAGCGGGCGGCAAGTCGAATGACCGCCGCCCGCCTGCATTGCCTCGGCTGAGGCCGTTCGCGCTTACTGCGTGATCGGCGTCAGGATGATTTCGACGCGGCGGTTGGCCGCGCGGCCTTCGGCGGTCGCGTTGTCGGCAATCGGCTGGGTCTCACCCATGCCGATGGCATTGATCCGGACAGCCTGCGTGCCCTGGCTGATCAGGTAGGAGCGGACCGAGGTCGCGCGCTGCTGGGAGAGGGTCATGTTATAGTCGTCGGCGCCGTCAGAGCTGGCATGGCCGATGATGTCGACTGCGGTCGAGGGATACTCGACCAGCGTACGGGCGACGTCGTTCAGCGGGCCGTAGAAGCCCGGCTGGATCGTCGCGCTGTTGACCGCGAAGGTCACGTTCGACGGCATGGTCAGCTGAAGCTGGTCGCCAACGCGTTCGACTTCGATGCCGGTGCCGGCAGTGGCTTCTTCCAGCTTGCGCTGTTGCTCGTCCATGTAACCACCGACGGCAGCGCCGGCGATGGCGCCAACAGCGGCGCCGATGGCGGCGTTGCGCTTGTCATCGCCGCCAGCGGCCATGCCGGCGCCCGCGCCGAGGATCGCACCGGCAGCGGCGCCGGTGAGAACGCGCTGGCTCGGGCCGGTCTGGCAGGCCTGAAGGAAAAGCGGCAGCGCGAGGGCTGCTACGAGGATTGAGGTCTTCTTCATGAGGTGACTCCCTTTTCATGTTTGTTCGGCGAACCGCGTGATGCGCCAGCTTGCCTGAACCTAGGCCAACAGAGCGCCCTTTCGTTCAATTCGGCGACAAAAAGAAGGCAACGTCAAAGCTTTGCCGGTTACAATTGGTCCATGTTCGGCGCGGTTTTCCTTAATCCGGCGCCCATGCTATAGGCCCGCCGATGTCCACGACCCTCGATCTTTCCCGGCGCCCCGCGCCCCCGTCCGGCCCCAGAACCCTGGCGGGCCTGTCGATCCCGGCCCTCAAGGCCGAGATGGAAAGCCTTGGCCTTGATGGTAAACAGGCCGGGATGCGCGCCAAGCAGCTGCGCCGCTGGATTCACCATTTCGGAGCCCGTGATTTCTCGGTGATGACCGATATCGCCAAGGAATTGCGCGAGCGTCTGGCCGAAAAATACGTCCTCGACCGGCCGGAAATCGCCGATCACCAGGTCTCGAAGGACGGCACGCAAAAATGGCTGACCCGCTTCGCGCCCGGTGTCGAAGGCGAAAGCGTGTATATCCCGGATGTCGGCAAGGCGGGCGCGCTGTGCGTCTCCAGCCAGGTCGGCTGCACCCTCAACTGCACCTTCTGCCATACCGGCACGCAGGCGCTCGTGCGCAACCTGACCGCGGCCGAAATCGTCCAGCAGGTGCTGATCGCGCGGGACGCCCTGTCCGAATGGCCCAGCGCCGAAGAAGACCGCCTGCTGACGAATATCGTCTTCATGGGCATGGGCGAGCCGCTATACAATCTCGACAATGTGGCCGAGGCCATCGACACGATTTCGGACGGTGACGGCCTCGCAATCGGCCGCCGGCGCATCACGGTCTCCACCGCCGGTGTTGCCCCGAAGATACCCGAGCTCGGCGCCCGCACCAATGCGATGCTCGCCATTTCGCTGCACGCCACGAATGACGACCTGCGCAACGAACTCGTGCCGATCAACAAGAAGTACAATCTCGCCGAGCTGATGGACGCGATCAACGCCTATCCGAGCCTCGGCAATTCCCGCAAGGTGACGTTCGAATACGTCATGCTGAAAGGCGTCAACGACTCCGTCGCCGAAGCGCATGATCTCGTCCGCCTGCTGAAGGGTGTACCCGCCAAGATCAACCTGATCCCGTTCAATCCCTGGCCGGGCAGCCCCTACGAGTGCTCAAGCTGGGAGACCATCGAAGCCTTCGCGGAGATCCTCAACCGCGCCGGCTACGCCTCCCCCATCCGCACCCCCCGCGGCCGCGACATCCTCGCCGCCTGCGGCCAGCTGCGCTCCGAAAGCGTCAAGAAATCCGCCGCCGAAAAGCGCCGTGAGGCTTTGGCGGGCGACGCAGCAGGCGCCTGAGGAAGGCGAAGCTCGACCGGCTTCGCGTTACTTCGTCCAATCGGACCCAACGCCCATCGTCCGGAATTGGCCGATTGTGTTGAAAAAGTCAAAGATCATCATTTCATCCGCAGGCGGATATATTTTTCGCATTGTTTTTGTTCGATTTTCTATTTCGATTTCGAATCGAATGGGCGCTTTTCCGGTTTTTGGGGACTTTTTGAACACACT
>Ga0315907_10000056_pt1 | contig 159177 bp, 142 predicted proteins | sample LakEriMetagenome_3_FD_203525 | JGI IMG/M metagenome (GOLD analysis project Ga0315907, IMG submission 203525) | Freshwater fungal communities from buoy surface, Lake Erie, Ohio, United States - Buoy 12 MA123 | ecosystem: Environmental > Aquatic > Freshwater > Lake > Lake biofilm | place: USA...
ACAAACATTTTACGCAGGGGGGACTTAGACAAAATCAGTATAGCACAATAAAAGTTAAGTTAACAAGATATAGTTTAAAAAGCCGTCCTAAAAGGACGGGGCTTTAACCCAAAATTTCGGTAAATTTCGGCGGAATATGCCTAACCCAATTCCAGTGGTAATTTTGGCACGATTGGCAGTAGATACTTCTTACCAAGGTCAAGGTTTAGGATGCGGTTTATTTCGTGATGGTGCGCTACGGGTTGTTAAAGCGGCTGATACCATTGGTATTCGGGGAATTATTGTTCATGCTATTTCAGAAGAAGCTAAGAATTTTTATTTGGCTTTAGGTTTTGATGTGTCTCCTCTTGAACCGATGACGTTGATGATTACTCTTAATGATTTACGCGCTTGTACTGCTTAGTGCGCTACAGGGGCAACACGGGGTCAACCACAGGGGGTTTGCCCCTACAGGTACGTTTAAGTCCAGAATAACTTTGCTTATGGCCTCATGAACGAGATATTTGCCCTGATACACTTTACTTAGATTCAGTTAAACTAAAATGATCATCATCTTGCTTGTTAACTAACGAACAATTGACAAACTGATGATCATATTATACTAAATTAGGTATCAACCTTAATCATTAACCCCAACATGGGAGATAAACCCATTTACTGGATTGGGACGTCAAGGGAAGATATTAGAGATTTTCCTGAAGACGCAAAGCGTAAAGCAGGTTTTCAACTGAGAGCTATTCAACAAGGAGAGAAACCCAATGATTTTAAACCCATTCCCATTATTGGTCAAGGAACAGAAGAAATTAGAATTTGGACAGGAGAAACCTACAGAATCTTTTATGTAGCAAGGTTTAAAGAAGCGATTTATGTCCTTCATGCTTTTGGTAAAAAAACACAGAAAACCTCGAAAAAAGAAATTGAATTTGGACAACAATGTTATCAACAAATGATTCAATTTAGACAACAATTACAGGAGGGATAACCATGACACAATCTAACCCTATTGAAATCACTTTTGGTAGCGATAACATCTTTGAAGATTTAGGATTTAACAGTGAAGAAGCAACTAACTTAAAAATTAGAGCCGATTTGATGTTAACCTTGCGGTCTTTTATCCAAGAAAAAAGATGGACACAGCAAGAAGCCGCCACTTTTTTCGAGGAAACAAAACCGAAAATTAGTGATTTAATGAATGGAGAAATTAGCCGTTTTACTGTTGATAAATTACTCAGTCTTTTAGATAAAACGGGAATAAAAGTTAAACTCGAAATCTTCACCAAGTAACTTAAAATCATCAACAATTGACCATAAACAAGGGTTACATCCACATGGGAAAAGGATTTAATTCATCTTCCGTTAAAGCTTCTTTTAACCATCCCATGCTAACAGGAACATCATACAATCTTCCTGTCCCTAAACGCTTCCACATATGACGCATTCCGGGGACAATGACTTTAGCTACTCTTAAACCAATATCAGGACGAGTTTGGTCTAATACTAACATTTCCATCCCTTTTGACTCAATCTCTATAATTTGATTGATTAATTCATTTGTTCTACTTAAGAGATTACGCCATTATACCATAAAGTGACCCTTTAAATCTAATATAAATCTAATATAAATCTCATATAAAAGTTAATATTCTGCTCAAAAAAATATATTAGAAAAGTATTAACTTTAGAGATTGCCATTACCCAAAATAAAACTTATTCTGGTATCAAAGGTGATTAAACAAATCACTTTTAACCCAAAAAACCTGATTTTTCTGGAAGAAACAAATTATGAACACTGTGACTATGGCTGTAACCAATCAATTAAACGCACCCGTAGGTGGTTCTTTTCTTGTAAGAAATAGTGGAGGATATGTTTCTCGCTTTTCAGTCTCTTACAAATTTGAAGGCCAAGATTTTAGTAAAGATAGTGGAGAGTTTACTGCAGGTGTTAACAAATCTATCAGTATCCCTGCAGGTGCTACTGAAATTCACTTAAAAGTTGAGGAAGCTTGGTTTATTGGTTCTTGGAGTACTATTTTTACTCAAGATTTTAATAGCCCTGTTACCAAATGTTATGAGATATCTGGAACAACACTTAATCCTAGTTGGAAAGAAATCTCTTGCTAATGATCGCCTAAAGTTAGAAACGAAACCCAACATTATTCGTTCTTCCGAACTTACACTGTAGAAAATTCCTCAAGCTCCCTCTGGGGTTAGCAATGCTCTAAAGCTGATAAATATTAATCTAACAAAAACTCAAAGCTTTAGTGTACAAACTTTACAAGGGTAAGTTGCTGATAGTTTTACATGACAAGTTTGGAAGAACCACATTATTTAAGGTGTGTTACTATGGTGACATACCTTTTATCTATCTGTCATGAGGGCAGCTTATCCATTTCTGGCTCAGATCGGTTAGAATTGAAAAGTTATCAGCCTGGAAATTCGTTTTATCCTCGCGCTCATAATAAAATGTAGAACAAGCTTCTAGTTTGTCAGGGATAAAATACCTGTACTTTGTTAATTCTCTATGTACCCTATAATGACCATTAAGCCTTAAACTAGGAGAAAAACTGATGGAAAAATTGATCCAATTACATATTGAAAAGCTACCCGAAGGATTCTATTTAGCAACCTCCGATGACTTACAGGGATTAGTTGCACAAGGGAAAACCCTTAAAGAAACCCTAGAAATTGCCAGAGATGTCGCTCATCAATTAATCGAGGCTAAAAAACAACGCAATCAAATTGATAATTTAAAAGATATAGAAGATGATTTTTACTACCCTTTAGTTGTCTAAACAGATTAAAATAAAAAATGGGAAGATTATCAGGATTTCGGTATCGTGATATTATCAAAAAACTTAAAAAGCTTGGTTTTGTTTTAGATCGCCAAGCCGCAGGTAGTCACGAAATTTGGTACAATCCAGAGACAGAGAACTATACAACAATTCCTAATCATTCTGGTGATCTACCAGAGGGGACTGTAAGAGCTATTCTCAAACAGGCTGGCATTAGTCCAGATGATTTTTTACAAACAAAATAAAAACTTAATTTGTAACCATTCAGTTATAATGTCCCCTATTCCAAAGCATTACATCCACATGGGAAAAGGATTTAATTCATCTTCCGTTAAAGCTTCTTTTAACCATCCCATGCTAACAGGAACATCATACAATCTTCCTGCCCCTAAACGCTTCCACATATGACGCATTCCGGGGATAATGACTTTAGCCACTCTTAAACCAATATCAGGACGAGTCTGATCTAATACTAACATTTCCATCCCCTTTGACTCAACAATTCGCTGACAAAATTTAACATCCTCTAATAAATCATCACTAGCTAATTGTAAATAATCATGACTTTTTTTCGGTATTATTTTACTATCGGGAACTAAATAAGATTGATTGCTTAACCTTGCAGTTTGCCACCATTTAACCGCCAAAGGATCAGCAGAAGAATTATAAATCGTTGTCCCATCTTCCTTAAAAGATAACACATTCGGCAAGATTTGATTAACCTCAGTTAACGCCCGACTAATAGCAATTTTCGGGTCAAAATGCGCCCCATACCCTAACAAAATGTCCTCCACTTCCCGCTCCTTTCTCGGACTAATAGCGGCAAAACAAGGGATATTCAAATCACTGGTAATATCTAACACCCATAGCTCCCGATTTAACGCCTCATAATATTGCTTTAATTGCTCAAAATATGGCTCATTAAAGCTCTCTAAATTAACGGAAGGTTTAACTAATTGATTATACCACCATAAGGCCACACAATCTCGTTCCACTAACTCCATAAATCCTTGTAAAATCGCTTCCTCTATCGTATTTCCTGCGGCGCAGCCATTAGAATCAGCCCAACAATCTAAGGGTTCAGATTGAGGATAACCATAATAACAATATCCTGTCGGTAAATACTTAAAATCTTGAGCAGTTAAAGACCATACAGGAGTCCAATCAATGATTCTAGTTTCATCAAAAGGTTCAGGTACTTTTTGAAACCATCCTTGATTATTCCCATTCCATTCTTCTCGATGTTCATATTGTTTTTGACTAAAATTCATACATTTGTTAGGATGAATAGCTTTATCTCCTAACTCTTGATAACTGGCTTTTTCTCTGATTTCATTCCCTTGAAAAACCCCCGAATACCGCTCAATAGCTTCACAAAATCCACTGGCTTTTGCTTGACTATCTGTACGGCCTTTTCCCGCACTTCTACCTCCAATATTTTGCCGTAAACTGTCTAAATCATCAAAGACACTGCGAAAATGATGTTTAGCTACATAAGTATGAACTAAAGCATTCCCTTGTATCTTATTTAATTCTCGCACAATTCCCGTAATAGAACCGATATGATGTTGATAGGTTCTTAAGGTTTCTTCAGGAGAACAAAAACGATGTCCACCATCACTGGTAAAAGCCTTTTTCCGATGTCCCAAAACCACGGGTAAAGGTGTTTTATTCAGAGAATATCCACAACTAGGACAGTTCGGACGTTTAACTAAAATATGCTCTTGAAATTGTAAATTTAAAGTATCATAAGTCATTAGTATTCCTTCTAAACGTTGATTTTTACCTTGAATAATCCACTTAAAAACCTCCATAGCCGTCAGATTTAAAACCGTCTGTATTGTCGCTGAAGAAAACCCTAAAGGGGAAATTAAAGAAATCTTATTTTCTCTCTGTCTAATGATAAATTCCTCCACGGGACGATTATCTCGTAATCGTTGAGCCAAACAATGCCAACAACCAGTTTTATCGGGATCAAATAAGGGACCAATCCAGGCTAGGTTTCCCAGGGGATTAACTAATAACCAAGGCTTGTGCGAGGCTAAAGCTTGTTGATTAATACTCTCTAAATCGGGATGAAGATAATTATCGGTTAAAATAATGGTTAAATCCCCTTCATCTGCGACTTGAACTTGCAAGGAATTTAAAATATTGATCAAATCTTGCTGGGGAATTGAGCCTAGGCTTTTAACCGTAACCTTCAGAGATTGTAATCGTTCAAAAGCTTGGGCTTGAGAAACCTGAAGATGATGGCATAAAATTGCTAAATTAGACGATAATAATTCTTTTTTTTCTAGTAAAAACCCTCGTTTATATAACTGAAAAATCGCTTTTTGAATTGCCAGACTATAATTAATAATCACTGCGAAGGAATTAGCATTATTGGGATTGATTTCTTGATTTTGTAAAAATTCTAACTGAAGAATATCAATAATTTCATCAAGATTACGTTGACCATCGATTAATCTGACTAAACGATAATAAAGCGGCTCTTGAAAACAGATTGATTCTCGCTCAGATAGAAAAAATACCGTATTTGGTTCTAAGGTTTCAATTGAATAGGCAGGATTCCAATCAAGCTGGTTGAACACAATTTTTACTCTCTTTTTAGTTAAGGTTGATGATATACCTATAATATAAGGTTGATAGCAGTTATCTTAATGGTGAGGGGCGAAGTTTTCGTTTTCGGGAACAGGGAACGGCGAGGGAGCAGCCCATTTATGCCAAAATATAAAAGCGATCGCTAAAAGTGATTAAATTTATGCAATATGATACCAAATCCGCTTTTAATAGCATGATTAACTCCCAATCCAACTTTAAAAACCCAGTTATGGATTGTTTCCCCCTGCTCCGCAGCTCCGGCACTCCCCAATCTCCTCTACCTTTTAAACAGGATTTGCTATCAGACCCCTAATTTCTTCCCTGCCTAAAATTTCCCAATTTTTCGGAATAAATTTGAGTACCAAAATCAGGGTAAATAACCCAAATATCAACTTAATAAAGTTTTAATAGACATTTAAGCCCTAATAGATCAATCTTACTTTTTTTAAAGCCGATATGCTGCCTCGCTCATCCTTTTCAGACTTGAAAACTGGCTATTCTGTCAGGGGTTGGCCGTGAGAGGGGTCAATTTTCAAGGATAATTTGTAACAGAGTGTTGAAAATTCCTTTAATCTTAGTTATGAGCGATCGCCCACCAGAACTAACCCTAGCCGACCAGGCCCCTGCCAACCACGAATGTCGCTCCTGCGGCTACGTTTACGACCCCAGCAAGGGAGATAGTAAAACCAACACTCCCGCTGGAACCCCCTTCGAGGAATTGCCAGAAACGTGGCGCTGTCCCGTGTGTGGTGTGCGTCGTTCCCAATTTATCAACATCGGAGCTAAAGATGCTCCTTCGGGATTCCAAGAAAATCTTAGCTATGGTTTTGGAGTCAACCGTCTCACTCCTGCACAAAAAAATATTTTGATTTTCGGGGCTTTAGCGCTAGGATTTGTTTTCTTTATTAGTTTGTATGGTTTAAACTAACTCAAGCACTCATTATCTTTAATCTAACGGCTCTTGTGGCCCTGTAACCGTTCGGGTACAAACCTTAATCCGTCCCGATTCCTTGACCAATACCTCTGAACCATTGATGAGAAAACTGAAACAATTCGTAATAGTTCTAGCTGTAGCCTTTTTCTGCTTTAGCTGTAGTAATGTGCCATCCCTGAGCAGTAGTCCTTGGCAAATCCTCACCCTCGACACTGACTCCACTTTTGCCGATATCGCCTTTACCGACGACCCGCAGCACGGTTGGTTAGTGGGGACAAAATCTACCCTCTTTGAAACCAGCGATGGGGGGGACAGCTGGCAGCAAAAAGTCCTCAACCTTGGCGACGAAAAAGTTAGCTTTAGCGCCGTCAGTTTCCACGACCAAGAGGGTTGGATTGTCGGTAAACCCTCGATTCTTCTCCATAGCGAAGACGGGGGCAGCAGCTGGTCTCGTATCCCCTTAAGTGAAAAATTACCCGGTTCTCCCTACGGAATTATCGCTCTGAACGACAAAACCGCCGAAATGGTCACGGATTTAGGTGCTATCTACCGCACCAAAGACGGAGGCAAAACTTGGCAAGCTTTAGTGGAAGGTGCTGTGGGTGTGGCCCGGACAATTGTTCGTTCCCATGATGGTAAATATGTGGCCGTTTCCGCACGCGGTAACTTTTATTCCACCTGGGAACCGGGGTCAACAGAATGGCAACCCCACAATCGTCTTTCTTCCCGCCGTTTACAAAAAGTCGGTTATGGTGAAAAAGGGGAACTGTGGGCCCTGGCCCGGGGTGGTCAACTACAATTTACTAGCCCCAATGATCTCGATACATGGGAAGATAAGGTATTCCCCGAGTTTTCCACCAGTTGGGGACTTTTAGACCTCAACTACCGCAGCCCCGAAGAAATTTGGGTCGCTGGTGGTAGCGGCAATCTGTTGGTCAGTCATGACAACGGCCAATCTTGGCAAAAAGATCGCGCGGTGGAAAGTGTCCCCTCCAATCTCTATCGAATTGTTTTTATCAATTCCGACAAGGGTTTTGTCTTGGGACAAAATGGGGTTTTACTGAAATATAATCCCCCTAGCGAACCGGCCTAAAACTTGTCTCAGGGTCAACAAAGTCTCTATTATAGAGATTGAATTTTTCAAGTCCTATCATTCCGAGGAGAACCGTCCATGTCAGGTAGTACCGGCGAACGTCCTTTTGGCGATATCGTTACCAGTATTCGTTACTGGATTATCCATAGCATCACCATCCCCATGCTCTTTATCGCGGGTTGGTTATTCGTGAGTACCGGTTTGGCTTACGATGTTTTTGGCACTCCCCGTCCCGATGAGTATTACACTCAAGAGCGTCAAGAATTACCGATCATTAATGATCGCTTTGAGGCCAAAAATCAAATCGAGCAGTTTAATCAGTAGTTTACTTTAATTAAGGATAAAAACAATGGCTAGTGGTAATCCCAATCAACCCATTTCTTACCCCATTTTCACCGTTCGCTGGTTGGCAGTTCATACCTTAGCGGTCCCCACTGTCTTCTTTATCGGTGCAATTGCGGCAATGCAGTTTATTCAACGCTAGGAGAACAATTATGGAAAGAACACCTAATCCGAATCGGCAAGCCGTCGAGTTAAATCGTACTTCTCTTTATCTAGGTTTACTCCTAGTTGCTGTCTTGGGAATTTTATTTTCCAGCTATTTCTTTAACTAATTAGTCCCGATTCATTGTCATCGCAATTAGGAGGTGTTATTCATGTTCGCAGAAGGTCGTATTCCTTTGTGGTTAGTCGCCACCATCGCCGGTCTAGGCGTTATCGCTGTGCTTGGTCTTTTCTTCTACGGAGCTTATGCCGGTTTAGGTTCCTCTATGTAATTCCATTACGGGTAATTTCCCCCAGCAAAAAGCCGTTAGTTATTTCTATAACTAGCGGTTTTTTCAGTATTCGGTGAAAAGTAAAGCTCGATCGAACTTTAATACCAAATCCGGCTCTCCCAGCTTTGGTGGGTAAAATGTATTCTAAGATACATTTCTCAAGAGCGAGGGGGTGGAACGAACCACAAAGACACAAAGGACACAAAGATCGATCGATCCTATGTCAATTAAACTTATCACACAGAACCTAGAAGAGCCCAAATCCGTTTTTAATAGTGTGATTAACTCTCAAGTTATCAATGGTTTCTCCCTGCTCCCTTCTCCCCACACCCCACACCCCACACCCTACCCCCACGAAAAACTTTTTCAGCAGACCCTAATTAAAAAAAGGAGTCAAAGACTTGACTCCTTTAGTTATATGGATGATTTAGCTAAAACTAAACCTCTTGTTTACGAGTGCTAAGATCACCCAATTTTTGGAATAAACCGAATTCCACTTGTTCTTCCAGATCTGGATCGACCCCGGCGAATACGTCGCGGTAGATGGTACGAGAACCGTGCCAGATATGACCGAAGAAGAATAGTAAAGCAAAGACAGCATGACCGAAAGTAAACCAACCTCTTGGAGAAGTGCGGAATACCCCGTCAGACTTCAGGGTTTCGGTGTCAAACTCGAAAGCTTCACCGAGTTGCGCTCTACGCGCAAATTTCTTCACATCAGCAGGATCGCTGAACACCTGACCATCGAGAGAGCCACCGTAGAAAGAAACGGTAACACCACTTTGTTCAATACTCAGTTTCGATTCCGCACGACGGAAGGGAATATCAGCGCGAACGATACCTTCCGAGTCAGTCAGGACAACGGGGAAGGTTTCAAAGAAGTTAGGCATCCGACGCACGCTAAGGACGCGACCTTCGCCATCTTTGAAAACAGGGTGTCCTAACCAAGATTTAGCGATACCGTCACCGCTATCCATGGCACCAGTACGGAATAAACCACCTTTAGCGGGGCTATTACCGACATAATCATAGAAAGCCAGTTTTTCGGGGATTGCTTGGTAAGCTTCGGCGATGGTGGCTCCATTGGCGATGCTGGCCTCGACGCGACGCTCAATTTCTTCTTGGAAATAGCCTTTATCCCATTGGTAACGGGTCGGGCCAAAGAGTTCGATCGGGGTGGTAGCATTACCGTACCACATGGTTCCAGCCACGACGAAAGCGGCAAAGAAAACAGCGGCGATACTGCTAGAAAGCACCGTTTCGATATTACCCATTCTCAGGGCTTTATAGAGTCTTTCGGGGGGACGAACGGTTAAATGGAATAAACCGGCGATAATCCCGACGATACCCGCAGCAATGTGGTGAGCTACCACACCCCCGGGGTTAAAGGGGTTAAAACCAGCCGGTCCCCATTCGGGAGCTACGGGCTGCACATGACCAGTTAAACCGTAGGCATCGGAAACCCACATCCCGGGACCCCAAAGGCCTGTTTGATGGAAAGCACCGAAACCAAAGCAAAGTAAACCGGATAAGAACAGGTGAATACCGAACATTTTCGGCAAATCGAGGGCAGATTCGCCCGTGCGGGGATCGACGAATAATTCTAAATCCCAGAAAACCCAGTGCCAAACGGCCGCTAGGAATAGCAGACCAGATAAGACGATATGAGCGGCGGCAACGCCTTCAAAAGACCAGAAACCAGGGTCAACACCAGTTTCGCCGGTGACGCTCCAGCCACCCCAAGAACCGGTGACACCTAAACGGGCCATGAAGGGCAGCACGAACATTCCTTGCCGCCACATCGGGTTTAATACGGGGTCACTGGGGTCGAAAATAGCAAGCTCATAGAGGGCCATGGAGCCAGCCCAACCCGCTACCAGTGCGGTGTGCATCAGGTGAACGGAAATTAAACGGCCCGGGTCGTTGAGAACGACTGTGTGTACTCGATACCAAGGTAGTCCCATTGACTACGCTCCTCCTATTGACAATTTAGTGTCCACTTAGACGCTTTTTATATTCAGGGTCAAAATATAAGCCCAACACTCTCGACGGTTAAGTGCAAGAGTTAGCCGACCTACATTATCCCTTGAAAAGTGTATCTATTCTAAAGAAGTGTAACTATTGTTAGAACAGATTTCAAGTCTTTGCGATCGATCTTCCGCCAGAATATTCCAGATCAGGGTGTGGGGTGTGGAAATTATGAATTATAAATTATGAATTATAAATTGGGGAGTGGGGAGAAAAAGGCTGCGTCCTAACTCCTAACTCCTGATCACTGATAACTGATAACTGATCACTGATAACTGATTACTTCCTCAGTAGTTCTTCGGCATTTTGCAGGATTTCGAGGACTTGTTCGGCACTAATCAAGCGTTTTAGCACCACTTGCCCGATGGTGGGGACAGTATCGGCAATTTCTGCACTCTTGGGGGCAACTTCCACCATAATCACAGCTTCTTCCACCTTATAAAGCCATAAAACCTGTTCTCCCTCTAAAATACCGATATTTAATCGCTCTATCTGCGGTGGTCGTCGCCAACTACTCGCATGGTCCCACAAACCGCCAAATTCCCACACCCGTCCTATTGTCCAACCTGCCGTTAAGAAAAAATATTTCACTTTGTTACTCAATCTAGAATCAATCTCTAGCTTTCTGGCTTAATTAGTTTTCAGCCGTCAAATTTTATCAGCTTTTTAGCCCTCAGCCATCAGCCAGAAAAGACAATAGGCAATAGGCAAAAGACAAAAGTCAGCTTTGTTCTCCCTGCTCCCCGCTCGTCAATTCATAATTTATAATTCATAATTCCCACTCCTGTCTCCTATGACGGCTAATAGCTAGTCAACGTCCCGTTAATTTCACCACCCCAATGCCCCCAAAGTATAGACCCAAGACCGCCCCTGCTAACAGGGATTGGGTGAGAGGATCTGTGGAAGGGGTTAAAATCGCGCCTAAAATCACCGCCCCCAAAACCACGAAACGCCAACCCGATAACATCGTTTGCGAGGAAATAATGCCTAAAAAGCTCAAAATCAATTGAATAACGGGAATTTGAAAGGCGATGCCGGTACTAAACAGCAAAAGTAAGACAAATTCAAAATAGCGCTCGATCGACCAAGCTTGTTCGACCACTTCCGCCCCATAACTGACAAAAAAGTTTAAAGCGGCGGGAATCAGGGCAATATAGGCAAAAAATAAACCGGCAAAAAATAAAACACTCGATCCTAACACTACCGGGACAATTAAACGCCGTTCGCGACGGGTTAACCCCGGCAGCACAAAGAGGATAATTTGCAAGAGAATGACGGGACTAGCCACCAGTATGCCGCTATATCCAGCTACTTTTAGGGAGACGAAAAAAAATTCTCCCGGAGCTAACTGCAAAAATTTTACCCCTTGGGCGGGGACTTCCAGCACTTGTACTAGGGGTTTAACGAAGATAAAACATCCCACCGCACCCACAGCCACGGCAATTAAACTATAAAAAATCCGGCGCCGCAACTCCTCCAAGTGGTCAAATAAGGACATTTCCACTTCTCCGGGTAACTCATCGAGGAATTCAGGACTGTCTGGGGGCGGGGTTTTTACTTCTGTCGATGACATGGCTTTGGCTCGATCGTTCTCTACTCAAGCCTTTATCCTAGCATTGATAACCCTTAGCTATTAGCCGTCAGCTATCAGAATCATTCCAACATCGTCGGGTTTGCTCGGTGACAGGTTGCCAATCGAGTTTGAATTAAGTGGAAAATTCTCCCTGATAGCGATCGCACTATTCTCAGGGTTCAGGTGGAATCTGTAACTGCAAGTCTTCAATCAGTGACGGGATTTCAGCCTGAACCACATCCCATACAATATTGAGGTTGACATCATCATATTCATGTACTAACCGATTTCTCATTCCATTAATTTCTTGCCAAGCAATGTTGGGAAAGGTCTGGCGGGTTGTTTCGGAAACTCGTCTGGCTGCTTCGGCAATCACCAATAGCCGTCGAATGACTGAATCTTGAAGCTGCACATTGGCGACGAACTCAGCTTTTGAGCATTGAGCCGTGTAGGTCATGATCAGTTCTGCGGATTGCAGTATATCAAGCAGGAATTGAAGATCCCGTTGCATAAATCACCTGGGCAGAGGAAAGAATTTCGTGGCGGCGTAAATAGTTACGGCTAGTTTCAATACCTTGACGGGTAATCAGATCAATGTCTCGGTGAAACATCGTTTTTAACTCTGCTTCCATCTGATCGAGGCTGCTGAAGGTGGGGTGTGCCTCTGGGTGAAACTGCACCATAATATCAATATCGCTGTCCGGGCGAAAGTCATCGCGCAGGACAGAGCCGAAAAGGGCAAATTCGGTCACTTGCCAGCGTTGGCAGAAATCAGCAATTTTTTCCGTCGGCAGATCGATGGCACCTCTCAAGCGGGCGACTGCCGCTGCCTCAGCTAAATCCATTGCTTGTTGGTGAAACGTTTGAATCTGGCTCATTGAAGTAAGGCTCCTCCAGGATTCTGTTTTGTGCTAACGACAGAGATCGGGCGACTGAACTCCACCACAATGATATAGGCTGGCAACCCTTCTGGGTCAGATGCACCAGTTTGTTCGATTTTCTGCTTGACTCTGGCATTAATTTTACTGCGATTGCCGTTATTGCCCCACAGAAACTAGAGGCTCAATTTTACCTTAAATGTCGGCTTGAAGGAACTCTCGGTTTTACCTCGGAGATGAAAGGTTACGCCAATATAAAACAGCACTTCGACAGGCTCAGTGTCCACACTTCAACACATTTCGACAAGCTCAATGTAAAGGCTCAGTGACACGAAGCACAGCTAAAAATAAGCGACCCTGTTGCAATTCTTGCCCCTCTATTTTAACCTAAACATTGGGAATCTTCGCTAACATTCCTCAACTGAGACCACCAGAGCGGCATCGCACTCTAACCCACAGTTTCAATAAATGTACATGGTGCGTTCCCCAAAAATCGATCGGTGGAGCAGTAGGAGTCACATTAGGGAACGCACCCTACAAGAACGGCGATCGCACTGGGAATTGATTTTGCTGATGGCAATGTGTTATTCATACTTTTATCCGCCCAACGTTCCTGTTATGTTGCCTGCATAGAACTCATTTTGGCTTCATCCAATCTTTGAGAACAGCCTTACCAACACTGACATACGGATTGTCCAAAAACTCCTCAATTGCAGCTTCACCACCCGTTTGTAACGCACCGACAACACGACGCTTGAAACTAGGAGTGGTTTCATCACTCACGTAAGCCACCTTTTCAGCTTCAGTAACGCTTGGATTAGTTTGTTCTAGCTGTTTGAGAAGACGCTGAATCTCCGCTGCCGCCTCAGCAAGAGTCTGCTTTTGATCTAATTGAACGAATGTATTGTTGTCAGATCCAGCATATTTGCCAATAGCAGTACCTTGACTAACATTGTAATAGTCTCCCTCAACACCTAATCTTATTCCTCCTAGAAGACTCCCAATCTCGCTCTTTAGACCTCTAATCTGTTCACGTAGTCGAAATTGATCAGGTACAGAACTTGTAGTCATTAATTCTTCTTCTAGTATCTTTAGGTCTTCCAAAAGCCTTTGTTGACGCAGGGTTTGAATATCTAAAATACTTGAATTTTTGTTAGATCGTTCTTCTGTTACTATACTTGCAGTCTCAGATTCTTTTGGCGGAATGGATGAGTCAACTGCTTTCAAATTTCTTACTCGTTTCTGTTCACTCCAAGCCACAAAAGCAGTACCAAGACAAAAGCTTAGTGCTATGACAAAACTTGAAGGAGCACCTCCAGCAAATAGTAACATGAGGACAAAACCTATGAATACAGCCACAGTCTGCTGAACTAAGGAAAATAAACCAGCCTTAGCCTCTTCATAGAGATTTAATTCATTATGATTTCCCTGAGCCATGCTTATTACCTCCTTTTAATCCACGCAGATCTACCCAGAAGCGCCCAATGATTCGACCGGCTAGAATAATCCATAGGCAAAAGTCAGATGTGATGATTATAAAACAAGCATAGCGCGATACGCCCAACGGGTTTTCTTGCAGGCATACGTCAAAACCAGAAAAGTCTTTACCGATAATGACACGACCGATGAAACTTGGAAGTTGTAACAAAATACTAAGAGCGATCGCATCTTGTACCGAGAGATAAACGGCTCTCCATAAATCCCCCATTAACCCTCGACCTAAAACATCTAGGGGTTCCCAAACGTTCAGCAACAAGCGTTCTGCTCTTTTACCCGTCTTGGTTTTGAGTTCTGGAAGATTCGGATCTGGCTTTGAAAGAGGTTGAGGGGGTTGCTGACTCATCTAAATCATTTCGGCTCTTCTAGGTTCTGTGTGGTCAGCTTAACTTACCATAGAAGCGATCGATGCTTTTAACTTAACCAATTAGGTTTTAGATTTGTCCCTTGTTAAGTACCTAAGCAAAATTAATTACATACATCTAACCACCTCTTGCCTCTTGCCTCTTGCATGAGTGCCTTTCTTCACTAGGAAATTAATTTTGCACGACTACTTATCAGATGTGGGTTTTCAGTTCACCGATTACCGATGACTGTTTACCGATCACTGAACAAACCCCACACCCCCGAACATTTGTCAAGACTCCCAGCGAAAAATCTGGGTTTGTTCACACAGCTTAATTAAGAGTTGTAACTTTTAATGAACAGGAAGGGAGTCTAGGGCTGAGAGCTTGCTATAGTGAATCCTAGCCGTTTTTTCACGGCTCGTCATTATCAAGTCAGAGCCTTTACTCGTCTCAATCATCATCCCAGAGTAAAATCAATAATCCCTATGGTCAGCACGATCCAAAAACCAGAATTCGAGGAAATCCGTCCAGGTATAAAAGTTCCCGCCAAAGAAACGATCCTCACTCCCCGCTTCTATACCACTGATTTTGAAGCGATGGCGGAAATGTCGATCGCCGCTAACGAGGAAGAACTGAAAGCGATTTTAGAGGAATTCCGTACCGATTATAACCGGCATCACTTCGTTCGCAATCAAGAATTCGATCGCTCTTGGGAGCATATTGATGGCGAAACTCGTCGTTTATTCGTGGAATTTCTGGAAAGATCCTGCACGGCTGAATTTTCCGGCTTTCTTCTCTACAAAGAACTCGGCAGACGTTTAAAAAACAGAAATCCCGTCCTCGCAGAATGCTTTAACCTCATGTCCCGGGACGAAGCGCGTCACGCTGGGTTCCTTAATAAGGCTTTATCGGATTTTAACCTCTCCCTTGACTTGGGATTTTTAACCAAAAGCCGTAACTACACCTTCTTTAAACCGAAATTTATCTTCTACGCCACCTATCTTTCCGAAAAAATCGGTTATTGGCGTTATATCACCATTTATCGTCATCTCGAACAACATCCCGAAGATCGGGTTTATCCGATTTTTAACTTCTTCGAGAATTGGTGTCAAGACGAAAACCGTCACGGGGACTTCTTCGATGCGATCATGCGTGCGCAGCCTGATATTCTTAATGATTGGCGCGCTCGTCTCTGGTGTCGTTTCTTCCTGCTTTCGGTCTTCGCTACGATGTATCTCAATGATACTCAGCGTTCTGGTTTCTACGCCATTCTCGGTTTGGACGCTCGCGAGTACGATAAGTATGTAATCGAGAAGACCAATGAAACCGCCGGCCGCGTCTTCCCGATTGTTCTTGATGTGGATAGTCCTGAATTTTATGATCGCCTAGAGATTTGTGTTCGCAATAACGAGGGATTACGGGCGATCGATAGCGAAAACAGTGCCGCACCGGTTAAATTCCTGAAGAAATTGCCTATCTTCGCCTCTAACGCTTGGCAATTTCTCAAATTGTACCTGATGAAACCGATTCGGGTCGATAAATTAGCCGGTAGCGTCCGTTAAAAAGTTTGTTTTCTTGAGACATGGTGAGGGTGGGTGAAACCGCCCTTTTTTTGTCGATAAAATTCTTAAGAAAATCCTCTAACATTTCTATCCTCGCTAGACTGGATCCTAGGGGTGTGAACTAGGTTTTTACTTTTTACTTTTTACTTTTTCCTGTCAAAAATATGGCTATTTATAGTGAATTACCCACAGGACAACGTCTCTATCTCGATAATCAAGGGCTGCAGACGATTGTAACCCTCGCTAGTGGTGCAGTGGGACAACAACAGCAGTCTAGCAGTAGTTTTGCCACGGGAGTTTGGACAAAAGAACCCCAAATAGAGATAATTCCCCAAGGGGCGATTATTGAAATTATCACTGAAACCGGACCCCACAGAATCCAAATTCAAGGAAGCAGTATCGGTTTTTCCTCTCCTCATACCTCTGGAGTTTCTCAGTCCTCTCAATCGACCACTGCTACCAGTTTCTCCTCCTCACCGATGCAACCAATGCAACCAATGCAACCGATGCAACCGATGAAAATGGGCAATATGTCGATGAATTTTGCCCCTATGGAAATGGAGATGGGAGATATGAAAATGAGTATGGGAGACGCAAAAACCGTCAGTAAAACGCGATTTTGTAGTCAATGCGGGGCAAAAGTAGCGGCAACCGATCGCTTTTGTAGTAGCTGTGGTCATCAGTTACAGTAATAAAACCTGTTTAGCTAAATCTATAACTCCTTTTCGGGCAAAATTTTGGGGAGCATCTCATTTATGCAGGTGAGTAATTATACTTGTCACTAAAACTGTTTTCTAGCAAGGCTTTCAAAATAGCTTGACATAAAAACCTGATTTAAAGGTTACAAAGGTGAGATGCTCCCAAATTTTGTTTATATTAGCTAAATTTACCCGCTTCTAACCAGATTCGTCCACAGCGATCAAAAAGTTTATCGAATAGGGAATTGGCTGTGCCAAAGTAATAAAGCAACCGGTGTAAAGATCAGTTGCTCTGGAGAAGAACTGTATTTCAAGGGGGAATTGCTGAACTGCCCAATTGTGCTATACTGAAACCCATAACTCAAAATAGCGTTTGTTAAGTCGAGGTGTTAATGCAAGCAATGACTCCTATATACATAGAACGCCCTCCTATCGAGGAGACCTGTCGTCAGGCAATTCAAAATCCTGGAGGCCTGATTCGTATTAAAGCTCCTCAAAAAATGGGCAAAACTCTCCTACTAAGAAAAACTCTAGATTATGCTAGAAGCCTTGGATACCGAACCGCTAGTATTGATTTCTCGGAGTGGGGTCTGAATAATCCAATTTTTGATGATTATGAACAATTTCAGAAGTCACTGTGTATTGAAATTTCTAAATGTTTACAAATAGAGGATAAGGATATTGAAAGGAATATTTCTGAAACTTGGGGAATTAGATTAAGTCAGACAAAACCTACAAACTATTTTCAGGATTATTTACTTAGTCAGGGAGAGCTAGTCGTTGGCTTTGATCGGTTTGAGGTTTTATTTGATAAAGTAAATATTTTTGAGGATTTTTGTTGTTTGTTGCGAGCTTGGCACGAAAAAACAGAATTACAGTGGCAAAATTTGAAATTGATTCTTGTTAATTCAACAGATGACTACCCAGTACTTGATATTAATCACTCACCATTTAATGTTGGCATAGGAGTGGATGAATTAACTGGATTAACTGGATTTTCACCTTTACAAGCAAAAGAATTATTGAAATTTTATCTACAGGAGGATTTCAGTAGGACTGATGAGCTAATCTTGAAGGATTTTGTTGATTTTGTGGGGGGTCATCCTTTTCTTTTAGATGAATCCTTCAAGTATTTACGAAGAAACCCGACTCAAACTTTACAACAAGTAAAGGAGGAATCTCCTACAAAAACAGGGATTTTCAATCATCATCTTGGAGAAATTCTAGAAACTCTATCCAAGGAGAGCCACGAATATCTTAAAAATGATTATATTAAAATAATTCAACAATATCCAAACTCAGTAGATTTACCTCAAAAATCTGCATTTAACTTGCGTAGTTTAGGATTAATCAAAAACGCTGATAATGGTTGTTTCGTTTCAAGCTGTGATTTATATCGTTTATATTTTATTTCTTCTTTATTTATGCAGGAAGTTGGTCAACTGCTAAGTGACATTTCCCCTGATATTACTGAGGAAGAAGCAAGAACACTTGTTTCTAATAGATTAAACGACAATCTAAAACTAGGAAATAATAAAAGCAAATGGTCTCTTGTTTTAAGACGAAATTTCTTCAATAGAGATCGATTGTTTCAGTCTAGCAGAGCTGCTTTTTTTGCCGTTGTTGACTACTATATTACAGATAGTCCAGTGGGTACAGCTGTTTTAGCTTTTTTTGAAGAATGGAGCAACTACTAATAACAGCCTCAGCCATCAAACCTTCTCTTCTATAAAATTTCTCTTGTATATAGCGTTTCTCGCATCTGTGCGGCACAGTTAAACCTTTGCTGATTAAGCTGTTCAGGATCGGGAATGTACCTCTTGTGAATCAGAAATGCTATATATTGCTCAATTACTTTAATTTCAAGTTAAGGAGTTAAAAATGACAGATAATTTGACAGATAATTTGACAGGCTTTACCTTTGGCGGTGGCTTAAAGGCTGGTAATCCAACTTATGTTGATCGGAAATCAGATGATGAGTTACTTGAAAAATTAACAAAAGGCAACTATTGCTATATATTAAATTCTAAACAGACTGGAAAATCCAGCTTACGTATTAAAATTGTTGATCGTTTAAAGAAGTGTAATCCCAAAGTTGATTCTGTGATCATCGATCTAAGTGGTTTAGGAATACCAAAGATTAATTGGGAAGGCTGGTGTTTTACAATCACTCAATCGATAGCTGAAGCTGAAAGTTTGCAAATCATGACAGGGAAAGAACTGAACAAATGGTGGAATGATTTTGGAAATAATGTACCCCCATTGCAACGACATATAAATTTTCTTGAAGAATATGTACTTAAGCAACTAGATCGAAGAGTTGTGATTTTTATTGATGAAGCAGAGTGTCTTTTTTCATTTTCTGAACCTGCGAACACCGATGCTTTTTTGGCATTTATTCGTTCTTGCTCTGAAAAAAGAGAGCCAAGAGATGATAATAATCCTTATAATCGCTTGACTTACTGCATAGTGGGAACAACTTCCCCTAAAAATTTCATTCGGGATCCTCAATCTACTCCATTTAATATTGGTCAGGCGATCACCCTGGAACCGTTTAAGTTAGATGAGGTTCAACCATTAATAACAATGCTGGGTGAAAAGTTAAAAACACCAGAAAGCGCATCTAAAGAATTAATGAGAGAAATTATTCATTGGACTGGAGGACAACCTTTTTTAACTCAAAAACTTTGTCATCTTATAGTAAAAGAACGTCAAAGTAACCCGTTTACTACTGTTGAACAAGTTGTAAATTTAAAGGTTATTAATAATTGGCAAACTCAAGATGAACCTGTTCATTTTCAAACAATAGAAAAACGTCTTTTGGATAATGAAGCAAAAGCTTTTGATCGGCTTGGGCTATACAAAGGAATTTTGGAAAATGGGCAGATAGACTATCAAAATACTTCTGAGCAAATAGAACTAACTTTGTCTGGTTTGGTTTTAGAAGATGAAGGTCAATTAAGACTTTATAATCCCATATATAAAGAGATTTTTAATCTAAATTGGGTTGAACAAGAGAAAGCAAAACTGCGTTTATATATTGAAGAATTTGAGAATTGGGAAAAATGGGAAAAATGGAAAGAAACTAATAATCTGGCTTATGATCTACAAGAACGTTACTTATTGTACGGAACCAAATGTGATCGGGTACAGAAATGGAGGATAAAATTTAACGAGGATAACGGGAAGCTTTATGAAAAAGAAGGTAATTTTTTGGATCGATCGAAGACTTTTTGGCGAGAAGTCAAAGATTTATTTTCTGATTTACAGATCAATGAAGGGACGATGGAAAGTATAATTCAATCGGCCAATGATTTGACAGGAGGGTTACATAAATTCAATAGAATAGTTTTTCATATTGCTAAAAACAATAACGTTGTGGATTTACAACAGGATGAAGTTCAAGGTTGGCTAGAAAATTTAGTTTTATCAAATTCCTCAAACTTAGAGCTTTTTAAAGAATATGATCTATTTCGTCAAGATCGAGACCAATTTTTAAATCGAGATGACAGTTTTGATTTAATTTCTCTCTTTGAAAAAATTGCTCAAAAGGAGCCGATTCTCTTTGATGAAAAAAATCCACAACATCGTAAACTAAAAGATATGTGTTTTATAATTCTAGATAAGGAGCATAATTTAAGAATACTCAACAAGATTTATGAAAAAATTCTAGATCAAAACTGGATCAAGGAAGTCATGGCGGGACTCCGTCCCTATAAAAAAGCTTTTCGAGGTTGGCAAGATTCGGATCGTCAAGAATCATCTTATTTATTACAAAATAATGATCTAAAACTGGCCCTAGAATGGCTAGGAAAAAAGCCCACACCTAAATTAGAGGAAGGAGAGATTGAATTTGTAATGACCAGTTTAGTGGCGGAAGTCTGGACAACTGCTTCACCTTCTGTTCAATCTGAAGCTGTTTCATTGATCACAACTTCTCGACCATCATTACAAGGGAAAAATAACTACTCTGACTTTCTACTCCGAGAGATTTTACAATGGACAACCTCTCAAACTGCTGCCTTAAAAAAGCTTTTAGAATGGGTAAATGAGTCTGATATTCCTGTCGAAAATATCCGTAAATACCTAGAATTTCTTGTTAGATCGCAGATCAAAAACTGGAGTTATCAAGAACTATTTGACTTTGCTCTTGCTCCCCATAGCTCTTACCCTGAGAGAGAACAAAGAATTTTTATTACCTTCGACCAATACTGTCTTGGGGAAATAGACCAATCTCAAATCCAAGAACCCCTAAAAGAATGCGGAAAAATACTTGACAAATATCAAAATTTAAACGAAAATGATTTTCAGGAATTAGTATTTAACTTCCTCAAGACTAAAATTGCGAGAATCTCTCTTATGACACAACAACGACCCGAACAAGAAAAACTTGATGTTCTTCTGGACGAGACTGTTACCACCTCAAAAGGACACCTAAAATCAATCCTTATTTTTAATCTAGAGAATGGACTACCGCTGTATCACAATAAACGACTCAAATCTGATGATCCAGAGCTTTATCGTGCTCTTTTTGCAGACGGTGGTGATGCAGTAGGAGAAGCAATTGAAGGATTTGAATCCCTCAGTAAGATTCAAGAAGCTTTAGATAATTTTGGCAAGGTAACTGCCTTTGGCAATCTCACATACTCAATTTTTAAATTGGCGGAGGGAACGATGATGGTTTATTTTGTCGAACTAACAACACCTTTTGCTATTTGCTTTATCGCTCCTGATGGAATTAATTTAGGACTGGTCGTAACACGCTCACAAGCAAAAATTAAGAAGATTAAAAATGAGCTAGAAGAATTAGGTTTTTAGTCTTTTTTTGGTTGCTGTTTTCATTTAGATATATTTACTATAAAGGAGTCAATTTTATGGTCATTCTCGCTGGCAAAATTGCAGGTGATAAAAGCGAATTCGGTCTTTTTACTCACAAAAAAGATGACTCTCAAAAAAAAGTGATGCTGGATGCCTTAATTGCCCATGAAACTTATACAACTAAGGATTATGCTCAAGGCTTGGAAAACATGATAGAGACATTTTTAGAGCAATATTATTATGGGCAATATAGTGATAATGAAGATATTTATGGTGCTTGTTTTGGTATAGCAGGACCTGTTGATCATGGCGAGGCTAGAGTTGATCGCAAGGAATTTAAAGCAACTTTTACAGAGCATGACTTCAGACAAAAACTTCCCTATAACAATGTTCCTGTCTCTTTTATCAATGATATGGAAGCAATTGGCTATGGTATTTTTTTGGGAAATGGAGAAGAGCAGCTAAAAGAACTTTATCCTGGTAAATCTCACCCAAATCCTGAAGATCGCCGAGTATTAATGCTAGTGAGTGGAGGTTTAGGTCAAGCATTATGGTATAGCCATGATGAAAAAAAAGGGTTAAAACCAATCTCCTCGGAAGGTGGTCATGCGGACTTCGGTGCTAGAATAGATAAAGATTGGGAACTTTTACAATTTCTGAAAGAACTGAAACAAGAGCAGGGGGATAATAGTCCCGTTAGTTATGAGTATGTTCTTTCTGCTCCTGGTTTAACCAGAATTTATCATTTTTTTCAAAGTCTTTCTGAATGGGAAAATCAGCCAAATATCAATGATGCTGATGCTATCATTCAAGCTGCCCAGGAAGGGAATCCATTATGTAAAGAAGTTTTGGATTTTTTTATCTCTATTTGGGGAGCGCAAGCAGGGAATTTGGCTCTTACCTATAAAGCCAGTGGCGGAGTTTATATTGGCGGTATTGATATTCCCATTGAAATCTTGAAAGAAGGCAAATTTATCAATGCCTTTATTGATAAAGAGGGAAATTTCAAAGCTTATAACGAAGGCATTTCTGTTAAAGTTTTTCAAGATAACAGCATTGTCATGTGGGGGGCAGCTCGACACGCTATTGAGGCGGGTTTTGTAACTAATGGTAGATTTGCAATTATGAGGGCAAATCAACAAAAAGGGCATTGAATACCCTCACAATCAAGACAACTTCTAGGATTGTCTATCCTATGCTTCTACATTTTTGTAGCAGCGTATTTTACTGCACCTCTTAATCCCTCTAGGGTATTCAAAACAATATGGACAGGAACTTTTTCTAGCAAAACAGGATTAACCCGTGCCTTATCTGTAAATGCCTTAATAAAACTGCCATTTTGCATCAATTCAATATTTTGGGCTGCAATTCCCCCCGCAATATATAAACCGCCAAACGGTAAAAAACTCACCGCCATATCCCCTGCCGCAGCCCCAAAAGCTTCTACAAAAATTGCCATTGTTTGCTGACAAAGAAAATGACCTGCTGCTGCTCCTTTAGCGATTGCTGCCCCAGGATCAAATTGACTTAAAAAATCACCCACATCTTCAGAAGCAAACTTGCGATCCTGCAAAAAACGAAAAATATCAACAATTCCTGGGCCAGAAACCACCCGTTCCACATCAACCTTGCCGTCGGCCCGAAGATATGCTAATAACTCCTGAGCTAACAAATTATCAGGAGCAAAACTTTCGTGGCCTCCTTCCGTTGGAAACACTCGATAGCTATCACCTTCAGGAACTGCAAACGCCTTTCCCAGACCCGTACCCGCCCCAATAATAGCGATCGGCGCATCAGGCAAAAATTCACCTTCCTGTAAAGTAACTAAAGATTTATTTTTTTCTAAGACAATATTGTAGCCAATTGCTACAAAATCATTAATAAGACTCACTTTAGCAATGTTCAATTCTTCTTGTAACCGGGCCGCATCTAATTCTGGCCAAGGTAAATTAGTGATTTTACATTTGTTGTTCAGAACAGGGCCAGCCAAAGCAAAACAAGCCTTATAAACATTACACTCATCACCCAGGAATTGTCGCACTAAAGGAACTAAACCCTCATTGCCGCTCGGATAAATTTCTTCTCGGAGAGTTGATTCATTTTTTCCGTCCGTTTCTACCAAACACAACCTGGTGTTAGTGCCACCAATATCACCGGCTAAAACTAGCATGGATTTAACTACTAACGAAACTGTTCAAGATTATAGCATATCGAATATATTGCGATCTCTGTTCCAATTATCAGAACACTTAAGTAGGGAGGCACAATTATTTGTAGGATGGGTTAGCGGTAGTGTAACATGAGCGGGCGTTGGGTTTCATGCTTCTACGTTCATCTTATATTTAATTCCACCCACCCACTTAGATTTATTCAGCAACCCCTAGCTAGATTTACAAGAACTTTTGTGGCAAAATTCTGTTTATATTAGCTAAATTGAGCCGCTTCTAACCGGATTAACCCACAGCGAGCGCATTTTTCCCACTAAATCGCCTGTTTATCTATGTCCAACATTCTTAACACTGAAGACAAGGGAGGGAGTGTTTCCCTCCCTTCCCTGATGGGTTACACAAGAGCTAGAACCTCTGGAAATCTGTTACAAGGGATACCCTTGCAACGAGGTAAGACTATACAGAAACGAGAAGAGCCAAGTTATCGTTGAAACTGCTATAATTAATAAAATCTCAAGAATAGTAAAATTATATGAATGCACTAAAATACCAAACAATCATCAAAAATGGTCAACTTAGTTTACCTCCCCTCGACTTACCAGAAGGAACAGTTGTCGAAGCGATTTTGTTGATTAAAGAAGCGGCTGAAATGGATGAAACGGACTATCTGCTTTCCACAGAAGCTAACCGTCAACATCTCCAAGAGGCAATAGAATCTCTGAAAAATCCTGATAGTTATATTTATGTAAATGCTGCTAACTGATCAGGAAAGTCGCCTTTCTAACCCGAAGTTTTGATTAGTTTAATCAATGGGCAATCGCAGATAAAAAAGTTTACGCTAAAATTGTCAGCCTTATTAAAGATGTTCAAAGAGAGCCTTTTTCTGGATTAGGAAAACCAGAAGCATTAAAACATGAACTATCAGGATTATGGTCACGACGCATTACAAAAGAACATCGCCTAGTTCATAGCGTGTCTGATCAAGAAATTGTTATTGTTTCCTGTAAATTTCACTACTAATAATCGCCAGAAATTCCAGAAATAGCTGAGAGCAAGGCTCTTCTGGTTTTTGTGTGGAAGGAAGAAGAATAGGGATAATTTGGGTGCATCTCAATTTTGGACAAATATCTAGAGGACATTTTGGGCGCACGCGGTGCGCTCCTACCATTGGCGCAATAATATTAATAATATTATTGTAGGGGCGAATTGCATTCGCCCTCTTTGAATAACTTCTGCTGCTCACCTATAGGTGAGGGAAAGTCACAAATTTAATAGTCTTAAACACTTTAAACAGGATTTAGGATTACACAAAAGCTAGAACCTCTGGAAATTCGTTGCAAGGGATACCCTTGCAACGAGGTAGAAGCGAGAAGAACCACTTACTTATTAATTTTCCACAAAAGTAAATTTACCATTTTTACCATCGGCATCCATTTTAATTTGTGCGACGGAGAATTTATCCTGAATGATTTCCCCTTCGGGAGTAAAAGCAATATCTCCCAGGACAGTGACATACTTACCCGCTAAGATTTCCTGATTTAATTGTTGGCGAATTTGTTCGAGGGAAAGTGTACTGAGTTTATTTTTATCATCTACCCGTTTTAATGCCTCGACAAAAACTTGAATTCCCGTAAAAGCTTGAGCGGTAAATTGGGGCGGTGCTTTTTTATTTTCTGCTGTATAAGCGCCGACAAAATCCCGATTAATAGGATTATCTAATTCCGGGTTATAAGCTTGAGCGATGAGAATACCATCACATTGAGCTTGACAAACTGGGAAAATATTAGAAGTATTTAAACCATTGCCCCCAATAATTAAACCCTGATAACCTAATTGTCGCAACTGTTTGACCAAATTACCCCCGTCAGCAACCAAACCAGAAATAACCACTAAATCCGGTTTAATATTAATAGCGGCGGTGGCTTGATTTTGAAAATCTGTATCGGTGGTTTGGAATTTCTGCACGGTGACAATATCAAGATTTAAACTCTTTAGGGTTTCTTGAAAAGTTTCCGTTTCCGATTTACTAAAAGCATCATTTTGGGCAAAAAAGACAGCCACTTTTTTAATCTTGGGATCGATTTTTAAAGCGGTTTTAACCGCATTGGGAGCGACCACAGCCACAGGAGCGGACACCCTACCCACATATTCACCGATCTGGGGGATACCTTTAGCCGTGTTAGACGGGCCGAGAATGGGAACTTTAGCTCGATCGGCGATCGGACTAGCGGCAAAAGCTTGCTGGGACAGGGACGGACCGAGAATACCCACCACCTTATCTTGAGTGATTAGGGTATTAATGGCGTTGATCGCGCCCTGTTCATCCCCGGCCACATCCTGGATAATAACTTTAATCGGTGTTCCATTGACTCCGCCCTTTTTGTTAAAATATGTTTCAGCCATCTTGACACCGATCACCTGTTCCTGTCCCAATAGGGCGAGATTGCTGGTTTGAGCTAAAGCTGCACCGATGGGAATAGCACCAGTGGCGGCGTTTTCTGCGGGACTGGGGTTAGTTTGACTGGTGGGAGTGACGGAATTGCAGGCCACCACTAGACCGAAAGTGACTAGGGATAGTATTAAGGGGATTAATAAACGTTTTCTGAGCATCTTAACTCTCCTGAGACCGATATTGTTGATGACACTATTATTTCGCTAATCGGGTTGATTTCAGCGATAATTCCCGACGAGATCGAACCGGACTTTACCGCCTTAGAGCCTTTTCTTTCCCTTAATTTTGTCGATTAACCCCCCGTCTAACCCCCGTTTTCAGAAAAACGATTTGCCTTTTCCGGTTCTGTCGCCTAACCTAGTAGTTAGGGAATTTATAGATCGCCTTTCCCGTTCACAAAACCCAGCAAGCGAAAACATCCATTTAAGATTATGACTAACCCCGTTATTCACGCCTTTTTCCTCGGACGAGCGATCGCTGAAGTAGTCAGTGAACAGCTAGAAGATGCGTTTACCAACGCTTTAAGCGAATTAGGCAAATTTGATGCCGAACAACGGGAAAACCTGCGGCAATTCGTCGAAGAAGTGCAAATGAGAGCCGAGCGAGCCATGGAAAAGGGAGTATATACTGGTACAGAGTCCGGTGGTTCCTCCAGTGCCGATGTGCAGGAAAACATCGACGAAATGCGGGCCGAAATCGCCCAATTGCGCTCGGAACTAAAAAACCACCAGAATTAACCAAAAACCCTCTTTTAGTCGCTTTAAAGCCCCAAAAACTGCGTGTCAGCCCTTCTACCCGTCCCCGTTACCCCAGAGTTAAACCCAGCAATGCCGGCCCTCCAAGTCGCCAAAAATAGCTATCGTTGGAATCGAGAAAGCTATTCCATCAATCGTCGTCGTCTAGATATTTGGCGATTCGTTCTGACCGTACTGTATCAATTCTGGCTCAACGGTAAAAAATGGAGCTATAACGGCGGCTATAGCCAAGAAAAACTCGCCGGCAGACGCAGAAAACAGGCCGCTTGGATTCGGGAAACCATGCTAGAATTGGGACCGACTTTTATTAAAGTCGGTCAACTGTTCTCCACCCGCGCCGATCTTTTTCCCCTCGAATATGTGGAAGAACTCTCGAAACTACAGGATCAGGTTCCCGCATTTACCTACGAACAGGCCAGCAAAATTATCGAGGTATCCCTCGGTAAACCCCTGAATAAACTCTTTAAAAGCTTCGATCCCATCCCCCTAGCAGCCGCTAGTTTAGGGCAAGTTCACCGGGCCCAACTGAACAGCGGGGAAGATGTGGTGGTCAAAGTCCAACGGCCCGGATTGAAAAAATTATTTAGTATCGATCTGGCTATCCTGAAAAAAATCGCCCAATACTTCCAAAATCATCCCAAATGGGGTAAAGGTCGCGATTGGACGGGAATTTATGAAGAATGCTGTAAAATTCTCTGGGAAGAAACCGATTATCTCAACGAAGGTCGTAACGCCGACACTTTTCGCCGTAATTTTCGCGGGGAAGATTGGGTAAAAGTACCAAAAGTCTATTGGCGCTACACCTCTCCCCAAGTTTTAACCCTAGAATACCTCCCCGGCATCAAAATCAGTCATTATGAAGCCCTAGAAGCGGCCGGACTTGATCGCAAATTGTTGGCTAAACTGGGGGCAAAAGCCTATCTAATTCAACTACTCAATAACGGCTTTTTTCACGCGGATCCCCACCCCGGCAATATTGCCGTTGATAGTGATGGCTCCTTAATTTTCTACGATTTCGGCATGATGGGACAAATTAAGACCAATGTGCGCGAAAAATTAATGCAGACTCTCTTGGGAATTGCCCAAAAAGATGCCGATCGCGTGGTCACTTCTCTGGTGGATTTAGGAGCATTAACTGCTAATGGTGATATGGGAGCAGTGCGGCGATCGATCCAGTATATGCTCGATAACTTCATGGATAAACCCTTTGAGGAGCAATCCGTGGCCTCTATCAGCGATGATCTCTATGAAATCGCCTACGATCAGCCTTTTCGCTTTCCCGCTACCTTTACCTTTGTCATGCGGGCATTTTCTACCCTGGAAGGGGTAGGCAAAGGACTCGATCCCGAATTTAACTTTATGGAAGTGGCCCAACCTTTTGCCCTGCAATTAGTAAATGATATGACAGGAAATAATGGCAGTAATATCCTCGATGAGTTAGGACGACAAGCAGCCCAAGTGAGCAGCACCGCCCTGAGTTTACCCCGACGCATCGATGATACGATCGAAAAATTAGAACGGGGTGATATCCGTGTCCGGGTACGTTCCAGCGAATCCGATCGACTTTTGCGGCGATTGGGTATGATTCAAATGGGAACCAACTATACTTTACTGATCAGTGCTTTGCTTATCTCAGCGACGCTTCTATTCGTCAGTGGTTTTGGTTGGTTAACTTTAGTGCCGATGGCGATTTCGCTGCTGCCGGGGATAGCCCTCTTGAGACTTTGGCGAAAAATTGAACGTCAGGATCGCATGATGTAATTGATCGCAGGATAATAATTATTGTGTTAGCAGCAGAAATTTCGATGAACAATCTTTCTTTTGGAGGACTGACCGATCCTGGTGTAGTGCGATCGGTTAATCAGGATAGTTATTATATCGACCCCGAGCGGCGCTTTTTTATCGTTGCCGATGGTATGGGGGGTCATGCGGGGGGCCAGGAAGCTAGTCAAATCGCCACTGAAACTATCCAAGCTCATCTAGAAGAACACTGGAATTCGCCCCGGGCTGCCGGGGAATTGCTGCAGGAGGCAATTACCGTCGCTAACGAGAAGATTATCGAAGATCAGCTGAAAAATCCCGAAAGACAGGACATGGGGACAACCCTAGTCATGGCTATCTTCCGAGATGATGGCTCTTGGTACACCCATATTGGTGATTCCCGTCTCTATCGCTTTCGTGAGCAAAAATTAGAACAGGTGACGGAGGATCATACCTGGGTAGCTAGGGCGATAAAAATGGGCGATCTGTCCGAAGAAGAAGCCAAAAACCACCCTTGGCGGCACGTTTTATTTCAATGCCTTGGTCGTCGCAATTTGCCCCCAGTGACCGTGTCTCCCCTCGATCTGCAATCCGGCGATAGTTTGATTCTCTGTAGTGATGGTTTGACGGAAGAACTGTCCGACGAGGAAATTAGCGATTATTTGCAAACCGGTGCCGATTGTCAGGAAATTGTCGAAAATTTAGTGGCAGCGGCCAAAAAAGCTGGCGGTTCCGATAATATCACCGTGGTCATGGTAAGCTGTTGACTACCTAGGGTTTGCGGCAAAAAGTTTCTCGTGGGGAAGTGGGGAGATGGGAATTATGAATTATGAATTATGAAGTGGGGAAGTGGGGGAATTTCAACTAACACCCTAAAACCCTAAAACCCTAAAACCCTATCTCCTGCCGATCGCCGATCGCCTCATCTCAACAAGCAATTTAAATGCGTGGGCAGCTTACTCGATCGCTCCTGCTTGTTTTAATAAAGAAACGATCGCGTGATGGTGATTAAATTTAGCTAACATTAAAGCGGTCATTCCCCCTTGATTTTTCTGATTTAAGTACACTTTTCCCCCGTCTAACAAAACTTTAACCGTGTCGAGACAACCGTGATAACTCGCCCACATTAAAGGGGAAGCGCCGCTAAAATCGAGTTTATTGACATCGGCGCCGATATCGATTAACCGGCGCACCAGTTGACTATTATTGCCCTCACAAGCTTTCATGAGGACGGTTTTGCCATCGGGATAAACGGCGTTGGGATTAGCCCCGTAGTCGAGGAGATAACGGCAGATTTCCGTAAATTGGCGCTGTAAAGCTAAAGTTAATGGTGTTTCTCCCTGCTGAGTTAGGTTAGGCTCCGCCCCCTGTTTTAACAATTCTAAAACGATCGCTTCGTATCCTTGTACCGTGGCGATGATCAGGGGTGTATCACCAAAATGGTTGCGGTGATTGACAAAAGCGCCGGCTTGTACTAGGGCCTGGACGATCTCTAGATGTCCTTCGATCGTCCCTAAATGCAGAGCCGTTTCCCCAGCCTGATTTTGATTGTCAATACTAGCCCCCTTAGCGAGTAAAAGTCGGACAATATCGAAATATCCCTCAGCAGCAGCGATCATGAGGGCAGTTTCTCCCTCCTCCGTGCTGATGTTCGGATTTGCTCCCGCTTGCAGTAAAGTTTGCACGCTGCCGAGATTTCCCCTCTCTACAGCCAAAATTAGGGGAGTTTCCCCGGATAAAGTGGGAGAATCGAGGGGCATACCACGGGTAATAAACAATTCGAGGATTTCTGGGCAATTGGCGGTGAGAGCCTGTAACCAAGCTTCTTGACGTATTTCGTCATCTACACCACTATCGAGCAGTAAACGGACAATTGCGGCGTAATTTTGTCTGATCGCTACAGATAAAGCCGTATCTCCATCCCGATCGCGCATATTGACCCGAGCACCGGCGGTTAATAACTGTTCTGCGATCGCTGTATGACCCTTATAAACGGCGATCATTAGTGCTGGTGTACCATCTTGATTGAGCTGATTGACATTAGCGCCGACGGCGATTAATTGAGCAAGGATTTCACTGTGATTGAGGGCAGCCGCTAACATGAGAGGGGTTAAACCTTGAGGTTGTTTACTTTTGTTGATATCAGCCCCAAATTCTCGCAAAATCGCCACAATTTCCCTATGACCCCCCTGCACGGCATAGATTAAGGCCGTAGTATTTTGCACATCAGTGGCGTTGACATTTGCCCCCTGACTCAGTAAAGCTTGAACCCGCGCGAGATTGCCCTGACGCGCCGCTTGTATTAACAAGATATCCCAATTAGAAGCCATTAACAGTGACCGATCGGCAGAAAGTATTTTTTCTATTATCGATCTTTCTAGACAGGTAAACGGACAGAAAAGCTACTACCCCGTTCTAATTCTGAGGTGACGGCAATAGTTCCCCCATGAGCATCAATAATGCGACGGGAGAGATAAAGTCCTAACCCATTGTTGGAACTGTCTGGGGAACTGGAGTACAGGCGCTCAAAAATCCGGGGTAGTTCTTCTGCTGAAATGCCTATACCAGTATCCTCGACGACAATGGTGACAAAAGTATCTTCCTCTGTAGCGGGGATGAGATGAATTTTCACATCACCCTTTTGGGTAAATTTAATCGCATTGCCGATGAGATTGGTAAAAACGCGCCGCAGTTCCAAGCGATCGCCAGTTAGGAAAATTTCCCCAGCATTTTCGGCATTTAAGCTTAATTCTAGTCCTTTTTCTCGGGCAAGGGGAGTTAACTGCTGACAGACTTCTTCGAGAATATCGATAATCTTTAATTTAGTAAAATTAAGTGTCTTTTCGCCGTTTTCATAACAATAAACTTCCAAAAGATTATTAACCATTTCCAAGAGATTTGTATTACTGCGAATAATCACATGAATGACTCGACTCATTTCGGGAGTAATCTCACCGTATAAACCTTCTTGAAATAGTTCTAATATATGATTGACAGACACTAAGGGAGTTCGCAAATCGTGGGTCATCCTCGAAACAAAATCTTCTTTTTGTCTAGCCAATTGCTCTTTTTCTTGTTTGGCAATCGCCACTTCTTCTTCCGCTTCATAGATGCGTAGGGCGTTTCGCATCGCTTGATTTAAGCGCGAGGCAGAAAGACGAAATTTACTCAGATAATCGGAAGCTCCGGCTTTCATCATATCTACGGCAATTCCTTCGTCTCCGTGACCGGTTAAGACAATTAGGGGTATTTTAAGTCCCTGTTGCCGAATTTCCCGCACCAAAGTCAAACCATCTCCATCGGGTAGAAGATAATCGATAAACATACAGTCGAAAAGATTATTGGACATCTTTTCTTTAGCCTCTTGATAGTCAGCGGCTTCTGTTATTTCTATCGCCATCTCCGATGTTCTTAAGAATCGGCGCACGGCGATCCGATCTACTTCATTATCATCAACAATTAGAATTCTTAACTGGTTTAACATTGCCAATTTAAATCTGAATTTTATTACTGTCTGATCTACCCTGATAGAATACCTTGAATCGGGTTCGATGGTCAAGACATTTTCGAGGTCGATTCTTACAGCTTTTTTCTTAAAGATGAAGTATAACATAATTTGCTATTGACGACCGAATCGTGACGACTGGCCCCCCAAAACGAAAAATTAGTACCTCACTATTAAGATGACTGCCACAATCGGAAACAATACTTAGGGTTTGCTGAATAAATCTAAAAACCTTTTTGGATAAGACTTTTGGACTTTTTTCCCCTCAAAAAGTGCCAGCCATTGCGGGGATCGGGGGGAAAATTCCTGGACTTTTTCCCTGAAAATTAGGTAGTTGACCACCTGAAAATCGATGAAACCCCACACCCCACACCCCACACCCCACACCCTGCCACCACCGAAAAGCTTTTTGCCGCAAACCCTACTTAAACAAAATGGCAATGCTTCAACAGAGCGCCTTCAAGTAGGGGATGATATTCTTTTTCGGAGATAGTATAGGCCCCAAATCTAGCCAGATGGGGATTTTGCATTTGGGCATCAAATAGACAGAAATCCCGTTCTCTAAGGTGTTCGACTAGCTTGACCATGGCTACCTTAGAACCATCGGGAATTTTATAAAACATCGATTCCCCGATAAAAACCCCGCCAATGGCCAAACCTAAAATCCCTCCCGCTAATTGATCCCCTTGCCAAGTCTCGAAACTGTAAGCCCAACCGCCCTGGTGTAATTGCTGATAAATTTGCATTAACTCCGGGGAAATCCAAGTCAGCGAGCGATCAGCACAACCGGCACAAACCCCAGCAAAATCGCGGTTAATAGCCACGGTAAAGCGATTTTGATTCAAAACTCGTTTTAGGGACGTGGGATACCTAAAACGCCGATCAAGAGGGATAAGAGCGCGATTTTTACTAGAATACCAATCCAATCTGCCCCCCTCATCGGCCATGAGAAAGTAACCGCGTGCGTATCCTTGTATAATAGAGGCGGTATCCACGACTCCCCCAAGAATTCAGTCTCGTAGCCTGATCATTCTCTAATTATGCCTGATCATCCCCCACCAATTCCGCCTATTACTTTACCACCGATCGAAAATCCCCAACAGGAACAAACTTGGCTGCGCACCGCTTTACATCGTTGGTTAGATGCGGAATTTATTCCCGAAGCTATTAATGAAACTATCGCTGAACGTGCTAGTCAAATTTTTCTGCGTCAGCGTTTGGAAGGGGAAAACGATCTCGGTAGCTTGGTGATTGCGATCGTTACCGAGATGCAAGCTTTTGATTTTCGTGAAAGTTTTTATAGTGAATTCGCCATTGCTAACGCTGTCAGTGATTTAATTTTAGATAGTTTAGGGATCGATCGCTGTTGTGGCCAAAGTTAGACAGTTTTTCTTTGCTATTGGAGTTTAATTTCTATTAGCTGCTCTGCTAATTTTTCTGTGCGAATGGGGTACTGTTCATTTAAGAAGTTAACAAAATCTTCTTCGGGATGTGCCACGACGATATTACTGTAGTTTTGGGCTAATTCCTTGAGATTGAGTTTTTGCCGCCAGGATTCCACATCGCCATCCTGAAATAATTGAAACTTAACTTGATCGTTAACTAAATAGGATAATGCCAAAAAGAAACTAGGGGTATTATCGCTGATGACTATCGGCTTGGTCATGGAGTTTAAAACAGGGGCGATTTTTAGATTAGCTCCACTGGCCGTACCTCGTTGATCATCTAAAGCCGCATCAGGATTTAAACCCAGAAATACACCTGATACTATACCTAGTAGCAGCAAAATTAGCAAGATTTGTTGTCCTAAATAGTGCAGCCAATTTTTTGGCGATTTTGAGCCGATATAACTGGCAATCAGGTAGGATATAGCCATCCGGATTGCCAGAAAAGCCGGCATATAATATCTGGCTTGTAGGGAGCGGATCGATGGTTTTAATAAATCAGGTACAATTTGAAACAGTGTCGGAACAACAATCAAAGTTATGAGGAATAACCAAACTTTCGGCGATGCGTATCGGATGAGATAGTAAAGAGAATAAACCACTAACAATAATATTAATAAATGTAAAGCCGATTCTAATCTTCCTTTGCGGTGAAAGAAATTCACAAATACATGACCAGTATGACGGAATAAGGCTTGAGATATTTCGATGATATTAGTCTTAAACTGTCGATAGTATTGGGTGTTGCGATCAATTTTGTCTAGGTTGGTAAAAATCACGAATAGCCAAGGGCTAAATAAAACTAAGCTGCCAACACCTGCCAATACATAGCTAACAACTGTCCTTGTAATTTTCAATCTCTCTAGAAGAATCACATATAAAGCTTGGGCGATGGCGACGGGAGCAGAAAATAAATGAGTATAAAAAGTCAAGGCTAAACTGAGGCTATACCAGAGCCAACTTTTAAGCGTATTTTTACGGATTGCTCGTAAAAGAGCAATTCCTGATAAAAAAATTGTCACTGTCCAGCAACTATATTGGGTAGCGTTTTGTGCCGAAAGTATCCGAAGGGGAGAAACAGCGAATAAAGCGATTGCAATCGAGGCCGTTAGCGAAGAATCGAACAATTCTAGGCATAACCAATAAAGGCAAGCAATGGCTAGGATGCTTAAGAAAATCGAGAAAGTTCTGGCCGAATGTTCGATGGGGATTAACTGCATCCAGAAGCGCGCTAACAAATTGTATAGGGGAGGATGTTCTGGATTCCTCATCATAGAGCGCAAGGCATCGGATAGAGAGCGTTCGGAATGAGGATATTGAAAATATTGTAGGTCTTTCCTGCCAATAATTTCACCGTTGAAAGCCTGCTCCCGCACGTCTTGAGTCGTGTATCCCGAAAAACGCATAATACGTCTAACTTCATCGGCACTATAGACTTTTTGCTCTACATTGAAAAATCGTAGGCCAATTCCGATTAATAAAATAGCAATGATCAAAAACTTTCCGAAATTAGCGGCCAATCGATCGGGTAAATATTTTCTCTGATCCATCATAAGTTTATTTGTCCGTAGGTCATCAATCAACAAGAATTAATTGATAGTTGTTTGAAAAGTTTAATTAATTTCCAACCCAGCGATCTCAGCGATTGTATAGGCTGGTCTGCCCTTAACTTCTTCGTAAATTCGACCGATGTATTCCCCTAATATGCCAATACTGATCAATTGTACTGAACCCAAGAAAAACACAGCGATCAAGATAGTAGCTAAACCGGTAACGGGAGAGTCGGGTTGCTGCAGTCGCCAGTAGAGAACCAGTAAAGCCATCAACAGGGCAATTAAAGCAGAAAATAAGCCTAAATAAGTGGAAAGACGCAGGGGAATCTTAGAAAAAGACACCAAACTATTAATCGCTAAAGCTAGGGATTTTTTAAAAGTGTACTTGACTTCCCCGGCAAACCGGGGATCCCGCTCAAATTTAACAGCAGTTTGTTGGAAACCAATCCAAGCGCGCAAACCGCGAATATAACGATTCCGTTCTGGCATAGAATTTAATAGGTCCACTACCTGACGATCCATCAGACAAAAATCCCCCGTGTCCGCAGGGATATCCACGTCGGCTAATTGTCCCAGCAATCTATAGAAAACGTAGGCAGTCAGGCGTTTAAACCAACTTTCTTTTTTCCGTTTTGTTCTCTGGGCGTAAACCACATGATAACCTGCTTGCCAAGACTCAATCATTTTGGGAATCAATTCCGGTGGATCTTGCAAGTCGGCATCGAGGACAACAATAACTTGACCCCTAGCGAAATTGAGTCCCGCAGTTACTGCTGCCTGATGGCCAAAGTTACGAGCAAAGCTAATGTAACAGACCCTAGCATCTCTTTCCTGTAGTTCCCGCATTAATTTTAAGGATCGGTCCCCACTGCCATCATTAATCAGAATCAGTTCCACAGAATCATCTAAACTATCCATGACGGCACTGACACGACGATAGAGTTCTCGGATGGTTTCTTCCTCGTTATAAATCGGAATAATTAGCGAATATTTCGGCATTTTCGAGAGATTGAACGGACAAAGGCAGTGTTTTTATGGCGGCTACTACGCTCAATATTCTGCCAAAGTATCGCTTTTGTCAACTTAATAGATTACTGCTAAGCTGCAGGGAGGCGATTTCTTGGGCAGCACCAATAATTAGGGTTGGCTGAATAAACGTGCAATATAGACGAAGTAAGGATTTTGGAGCTTTTTTAGCGGAAGAGGTGCAAGATTTTGAAAGCTAGTGGCTCAAAAACCTTGCTTCTCCATTGCCAATCGCATCTTATTCCACCTTCAAACAATATCCTTCTCCCCTTGTCCCCTGCTCCCCGCTCCCCGCTCCCCACACCAGCCGATCGCTAACGCCGTCAGTGATTTAATTTTAGATAGCTTAGGGATCGATCGCTGTTGTGGCCAAAGTTAGACAGTTTTTCTCTGCTACTGGATTAAATTGCCAAGGAATGGTCGAGCATTGCTTGCCGACGTAAACAATTCCAGTAGGCTGCATAGAGGTCTGTCTGTTGACCGCGCAGAGAAGCGATCGCAGGTGCGGCAGGAAAAGGCCAGAGACGATCAAAAACCACTTCTCGATGAGCCAGACGAAACTGTAGCAAATAAACGGAAGCAGGAGCCTGTAAATTATCCAGTAATTGCGCTGCCAGCCGATGTAAAGACTTAAGACTCTCTCTTTCTAGACTAATCGGTTGACTGTAGGCGTTAGGGATCATACCCTCCCCGATTACCTCACCGTATTCTAAACCCTTAGATGTCACCGTGATCGGCAACCAAAGATCCCCAAAAGAGGAATCTCCCTGACTGGTTTTATAGTGCAGGGTCTGGGCAACCCAAGTGCGTCTTTCCTCGATATCCCGACAAGCTTGATAAACTTTTTTGCCAGGAAAATTCACCCAATTGGGTAATTGAATTGTTAAGGGACACCAGATTAAATTATTTTGGCCGGTTTTACCCGACTCCATTTTTGACCACAAAGAAGCCGTCCCCGTCACCTCCACCGCCAAGGATTTAGGAACCGCATTTTTTAAGGCAATCACCATCTTTTCGGTAACGGGCGATAGCCGAGACATCTGACCACTGGCTTGAGCTTCGGCATTAACGAGAATGATAACTTTGTCCATTTCTTGTTGTGGGTTGGGTGAACTTGAACGATCAGCGGTGAGGTTGGTTAAGAGTGAGAACTGACTTGGGTTCAATGCTTCTGTAGTCGCCATGGCAAAAGCTATTTCTCTGGATTTTAGCGGATTATACAAGAGCGCAACTATTTTTTACGGATTTTTTCAACAGCAACCATCTTCGAGGCGGGATTTTTCTTCTCCCCCTCATAGAATACCTTAGTTGACAGTCGCGTAAACAGTGATCAGTAAACAGTGATTAGTCAAGAAAAAATTCGACCGAATCTAAAACCTAATTGGTTAAGCTAAAAGCTTTGATGTATTTAGTTTCTAACCTTCTTTTTAGGTAGGAGAATTGCCAAATTCTTTTTTAGAGCCTCTTGCCTCTTGCCTTCAGCAGCTGATCACCGATCACTGATCACCGATCACTGAAATTACTCGTCTTCAGCGAAAATAAAGCGAGTTAGTTCACTAGGATCGGGTTCGGGGCTAGATTCGGCAAATTTAACCGCTTCCTCGATTTCAGCTTGAATTTTCTGCTCGATTTCTTTTAATTCCTCTCTCGTGGCCAGATCTCGCTCGTAGAGGTAGGCGGCAAAGCGAGTGATCGGATCTCTTTCGCCCCAGAATTGTTTCTCGTCAGCACTGCGTAACTCGTCGGGATCTGCCAGAGAGTGACCCCGGAAACGATAGGTTAAGGCCTCAATTAAAGTCGGTCCCTCACCGGCGCGGGCCCGAGCCACGGCTTCTCTGGCGGCGGCATGAACGGCGACCACATCCATACCGTCCACTTCCACACCGACCATACTAAAAACACTGGCTTTTTTATAGATTTCCGGTTGAGAAGTGGCTCGATCGTGGGCCATACCGATCGCCCACTTATTATTTTCCACCACATAGATAATCGGCAACTTCCAGAGAGCGGCCATATTCAGACACTCAAAAAACTGGCCATTATTACTCGCCCCATCCCCGAAGAAACAGACCGTTACCTGATCGGCACTGGCATCACCCATAGCTTCGCGACGGTACTTACTTTGAAAAGCCGCCCCGGTTGCGACGGGAATCCCCTCGGCCACAAAAGCGTAACCCCCTAAAAGCTTATGTTCGGCGGAAAACATATGCATGGAGCCGCCCCGTCCTTTACTACAGCCGGTAGCTTTGCCGAATAACTCCGCCATTACCTCCTTAGCGGGAACTCCGGCACTGAGGGCGTGGACGTGATCGCGATAGGTGCTAGAAACGTAATCTTCTCCCTGACGCAAGGCTTTAATAATACCGCTAGATATCGCTTCCTGACCGTTGTAGAGATGGACAAAACCGAACATTTTGCCTCGATAATACATTTCGGCACATTTATCTTCAAACATCCGCCCCAAAACCATATCCTCGTATAGGCGAAGACCTTCAGCTTTGGTAATAATGATGGAAGCAGGATTAAAGGTTGGTAAAGTACGTTCGGAAATCATAGGGTCTGTAGTATCATTTAGACAACAAAAAGGCAAGGGGAGAGGAAGCGGTAGATTTTTCGAGAATTCTGGCAGTGAATTTTTTGGTCTTAAACCAAGGGGTTCTTGGTATTTTCTCTCTCAAATCTAATCTTAGTCAGTCAGAGATTGGCTAGGATAAGATGGTATCTTGTTATTTTACTCGCTCCGCTCTCACTTACATCACTTAATTCACTAAGGACTCTCCAGAGTTGAGGTACAGCTAACCGTGCGCATTCCTCTCGACTACTACAGGATATTGGGAATCCCCTTTCAGGTGAGTGCCGAGCAAATTGATTTGGCCCACGCCGACCGGGGACGGCAATTGCCACGTCAAGAATACAGTCAAACAGCGATCATCGCCCGTCAGCACTTGTTAGATGAAGCTTACCAAGTGTTAAGTGAGCCAGATCGCCGTCGTGATTACGATGCCCAATTTTTCGACCCCAATCCCTTGCTTCTCAACCCAGAAAGCACCGCCGAAAACCTAGATTCTCAGGGTGGCGAGGCGGCCGCGGCTTCGCCGGAATATCCCACTCCCCAGATTACCATTGCCCCCGCCGATCTGGTGGGAGCTTTGCTCATCCTGCAAGAGTTGGGAGAATACGAGTTAGTGATTCGTTTGGCCGAAACTTATCTGGATTTGGAGCCAACTACTCGCCCAGACATGATCTTAACCTTGGCTTTGGCCTACGGGGAATTAAGTCGGGAATATTGGCAGGATAAAAATTATGAACAAGCCGCCAGCACCGCGGCCAAAGCCCTGACCTGCTTGGAACAAGAACAAATGTTCCCGCAAGTGGCCAGCGAGATTCGCCATGATTGTGATCGCCTGCGTCCCTACCGCATTCTGGAATTGTTATCCCAAGAAAAAAAACCCGGTCTTGCCCGTCAGCGCGGCTTAAATCTCTTGGAGGAGATGTTGTCCGCTCGCGGCGGCATCGATGGCCCCGGCGATGACCGCTCTGGGTTGGGGGTAGATAATTTTTTACGCTTTATTCAACAGTTACGGGTTTATTTGACTCAGGCCGAACAGGAGAAAATCTGGGCGAAAGAGGCACAACGCCCCTCGGCAGTGGGTAATTATCTGCTGGTCTATGCCTTGATTGCCCGCGGTTTCGCCCAAAAACAACCCGCCGCTATTGTCGCAGCCAGCGATCGCCTGCAGCAATTACAAAAACATCAGGATGTCTCCATCGAGCGATCGATCTGCGCCCTGCTGCTCGGTCAAACCGAACAAGCAAGCACAATTTTAGAAACAAGTCAAGAGCAAGAAATATTAAATTATATTAGGGAACAATCCGGGCAATCTCCCGATCTTCTACCCGGGTTATGTCGTTACGGTGAGCGTTGGTTACAAACAGAAGTTTTCTGCCATTTTAGTGATTTAGTCGAGCGGAAAGCCTCACTCAAAGAGTATTTTGCCGAGGAAGACGTACAAAATTATTTGGAAGAATTGTCAGGGTTTCCTGATGAAAAAGTTGCCTGGTCGGTTCGAGAAAAGACTGGCGAACCCTTAGAATCGGAAGTAAATGTTCTCAAAACCCACACCCCCCCCACCCATTTAAACCCAGTGCCAGGAGCGACACCGATGAGGGAATCTGCTTATTCTTCTTCCCACTCTCGTCCCCAAAAACCTTCTTTAGCTAGAGTTAACGGTGAGCGGACAGGTACTACTGTACCTGCCCTGAGAGCCACCGCTCAGGAGGAAACCTTCACCCCCTATACTCAGGGCAGTGTGGTGGTGACGGCAGCCGATCCTCAACCGGCACTTAATCCCCCCCGTCGTCGTCCTAGTCGCCCGCGCCCCCCAGCAGCCGGCAACTCCCGGCCGGCTGCCCTAGAAACGGTAAAAACCGACCTAGTCGCACCGAAACGGAGACGACCAGCCCGCAGAAAACTGCGACTTGATCGAGTGGCGATATTGGGAGTAGGATTAGTGGGAACGATCGCGGTTTTGGCCTTGGGGGTGAAGGCAATTGTCGATAGTCAATCTCCTTTGGCAGTCCTACAAGGGGAACAGTTACCGATTTCTTTAAATACTCCCATCCTAGAAATTCCCTCGGCTAATGCGGAAGCGATGGACGGGACTTCCTTGGGCAAGGAAACAGCTAAGGAGACAATTCAAGCTTGGTTAGCGGCAAAATCGGCGGCTTTTGGCAGTGAACACCAAAAAGAGCAATTGAAAGAGGTTTTAACAGGTTCGGCCCTAGAAATTTGGCAAAAACGAGCGGCGGCTTTACAAGGAAATAATTATTGGCGCTACGATCATCAAGTGGACGTGCGATCGGTTACTAATAATGCGAAAAATCCTAATTTAGCGACGGTGGAAGCGATAGTAAACGAAAAGGCCATGTATTTCCATAATGGCAAGGAAATTGTCAATCGTTCCTATAATGAGTCCTTGAACCTGCGCTATGATTTGGTACGGCAAGGAGATAAATGGTTGATCGAAAAAACCCAAGTCTTACCCTAATTTTTTCCGATTAAATCCCCAAAAACCACGCTTTAGGCTGCCCGCACACCCAATTAAGGCTGCATGGCAGCCTTTTCAGTGGGAAGTGGGGAAGTGGGGAGAAGGGAGCAGGGAGAAAAAAGCTGATAACTGATAACTGATAACTGATAACTGACTCATCCAAAGGCAACCTTTGTACCTCACCATTAAGATAACTTCTATATCTTTAGACTGATAAATGCTCGATTTGCTTAATATTTTTTAACATAAAATATGCCCTTTGATTGCTGTAATTAGTTCCCTAGAAGTCAAGCTAATGAGTTATGATCCTAGATGGGAATCCATAGTTCTTAGAGGAAAAAAGCGGGGCAATCTCAATGTTTTGCCCCGCGACAGGATCATGATTTTGATGTTTTAAAAATCTCGCATAAGTCTTTAAGAACTTTTAAAATCAGCATTCACAAGGAGAGATATTATGACAGGTAAGAGTAAACGCGGTTTTGCCTCTATGGATCAAGCTAAACAAAAGGAAATCGCTAGTAAAGGTGGTAAAGCTGCTCATCAAAAAGGTACAGCCCACGAATTTACCTCCGAAGAAGCTCGCGAAGCGGGACGAAAGGGCGGTGAAGCAGTTAGCCGGGATCGCGCCCACATGGCAGCTATCGGACGGGAAGGGGGTAAAAATTCCCACAAAGGCAGTCGCAAAAACTTAAACTCCGAGGAAAATTACCCAACCAACGAGTCTATAGGCGAAAATTTCTCGGATTTTAGCAACTCGGAAGCAAATAGTTGACTTTGGTTGACCTTTTCTCGGACTAAGAGGGTGTTGGGTGTTGGGGTTTTAGGGTGTTTGGGTTTTAGGATTTTAGTTGAATTCCCCCATTTCCCCATCTCCCCATTCCCCCATTTTCCCAATAAATACTTAGGGTTTGCGGCAAAAAGTTTTTCGTGGGGGCAGGGTGTGGGGTGTGGGGTGTAGGGTGTAGGGTTTTACCGATTTTGAGGTGGTCAGTTACCTAATTTTCAGGGAAAAAGTCCAGGAATTTTACCCCCGATCCCTCCAATGGTAGGCACTTTTTGAGGTCAAAAAAGTCTAAAAGCCTTATCAAACAAAGTTTTTAGATTTATTCAGCAAACCCTACTTAAGGTTCGATACTGACAATCCAAGTCCCAACGTAGAGACGGACGGGAATATTGCCGGAGGCAGTCACATCACAGGTAAAGTAATAAGTGCCTAATTCGGGATTTCTGACATTAGACATGACGATTTCAACTTTGCTGGTCGGATCGATCGCTTGTTCGGGGACAATTTGAATAACGCGAGCATCCTTATCCCAAACCACTTCCTTTAAAGGCAAAGATTTACCGTTGATGCGTACCTCGATTTTATTGGTGTCAAACTGGCCGTTAAAATAATCGGGATAGGAAATAAAAAAAGCTGAAGCCCCCTGGGAGAGTTTTTTCGGGGGAATATAGAGTTTATAACGATCCATTTGCTTGGGACGACCGCCAAATTGCAAGAAATAATCTAAGATATCCTTGCGATCGACTCCACTAAAAATTGTTAGGCCGGGGTTGCCATTGGCTAAAGTTATTTTTGGTAAAATAATCCCCGCACCCACAGCTAAAGATAGAGCAATTAAAGCGGGTGCCTTAGCATATTTAATTACTTTTGTCAAGACTTTTAACATAAATTTTAACCCAAAGTGAGGGGGATGGTGACGGCCGCAAGGGGCCTAATACAGTTCAACTGTAACAAAACCCGCTCGTTTCTTACCTAGACCTTTGCCAGTCCGATAAGTGTCTTGATTAACGCTTCATCGCTCGCGCCATATCCCGTTGATCCTGACGACGTTTCAAATCTTCGCGTTTATCGTGTAATTTTTTGCCTCTACCGAGGCCAATGCTGATTTTTACCCAACTACCTTTAAAATACATCTTCAAAGGCACAAGAGTTAAGCCTTTCTGTTCCACTTGACCGATGAGTTTGCTGATTTCCTTTTTGTGCATCAACAATTTTCTCGTCCGGCGCGGATCGTGATTAAAATATTCGCTACTCTGTTCGTAGGGGGAAATATGAACATTAATTAACACCGCTTCACCATTACGGACTAAAACGTAACCATCCCGCAGGTTTACCTTACCAGCACGCACAGATTTAACCTCGGTCCCCAGCAACTGCACCCCCGCTTCAAAAGTCTCTAAAATCTCGTAGAGATGGCGTGCTTGCCGGTTATCACTGATAATTTTGATTTTATCGTCTTGATTAGCCATATAGTCAACTGAAAAGTGAAAAAGCTTTGGGGTGTTGGGGTGTTGGGGTGTTAGGGTGTTGGGGTTTTGGGGTTTTGGGGTTTTAGTTGAAATTCCCCATTTCCCCATTGCCCTATCTTACTCGCTCTTTTGCTATCTGGGGACTGACTGCTTGCGGCTCTTTAGTGATCACTGGCCTTGTCAGGGGGAACCAGAAGGGGGAAAATGAGAGCAGTGTTAAATTTTTATGAAGTTTGGTTCTGTGGATAAAATTCGCACCGTTTCCGATAGTAAGCGTGATTTTTATACTCGCCACACCCGCCCCATCAATTCGGTGTATCGGCGCGTGGTTGAGGAATTATTAGTCGAGATGCACCTGCTCTCCGTTAATGTAGATTTCCATTATGATCCAATTTATGCCCTTGGTGTGGTTACTTCTTTCGAGAAGTTCATGGAAGGCTATCGTCCGGGGGAGGATAAACCGAATATTTTTAATGCTTTGTGCCAAGCGGTTAACGGTAATCCCGAAGTCTATCGTCGTGATGCCGAAAATATGATCGCTATTGCCAAAGAAACTAATATTGATTCCTTGCTTTCCCAACTGCAAAACCCTGCCCTAGGTGGTAACAATCAGTTGTCTGATAGTTTAGTTTCGGTTATCAACGCGCCTAAGTTTAAGTATAGTCGCCTGTTTGCCATCGGTCTCTATACAATTTTAGCCGAAGCACAACCGGACATGATCAAGGAAAAAGAAAAACGCGAACAAATTTTGCAAAAGTTCTCAGAAATTCTGCATCTCTCCAGCGAGAAACTGCAAAAAGACCTCGATGTTTATCGCGGTAATCTTGATAAAATGGATCAGCTGCTCAAGGTGATCGAAGATGCCCTAGAAGCAGAAAAGAAAAAACGTCAACAAAAAGAACAGGAAAAACAAACCACCCCGCAATAAAGGCTCTCAACCCGGAATTACCGCGTGCAGACAAGGGAATAGGGAACAGAAAAAGGATTAAATCGGCTCTCTTTCTTTACTGTTCCTTCTGACCTCGTTCTACAATTAGGATCGGCAACCCTTAATATTTATCTCCCGTGACTAACTCCTCCATCACCGCACCCGTAACCGATATTTTGGCAAAAGCGCGGTCAGGGGCAAATTTATCGGCAAAAGAAGCGATTATCTTGCTAGAAACTACCGATAACCGTTTAATTGCCCAGATTCGGGAAACGGCCGACTTTTTGCGTCGTCAACAGGCGGGAGATACCGTCACCTACGTTATCAATCGCAACATTAATTTTAGTAACATTTGTGAGCAGCATTGCAGTTTTTGTGCATTCAGACGCGATGAAAACGAAGAGGGGGCCTTCTGGCTTAATTTAGAGGAAATTATCGCTAAAGCGGCGGATGCTGTCCGTCGTGGGGCCACAGAAATTTGTATGCAGGGAGGATTAAACCCAAAAGCCAAGATTAAGGGCAATTCCTTAGACTATTACCTGGAAATTGTTAAAAACCTGAAACAAGCTTTTCCTAACCTGCATTTACACGCTTTTTCGCCCCAAGAAGTCCAATTTATCGCTAGAGAAGACGGTTTAAGTTACGAAAAAGTTATCGCTTCCCTGCAAGAAGCAGGAGTGAATTCTCTACCGGGGACAGCTGCCGAGGTGTTGGTGGATGAGGTAAGACGGGTAATTTGTCCAGAAAAAATCGATGCCGCCACTTGGTTAGAAATAGTCGGTACTGCCCATCGCTTGGGGTTATATACCACCAGTACCATGCTCTGCGGTCATATTGAAACCCCTAGCCAACAGGTGCAGCACCTTGAAAAAATTAGAAAACAGCAAGAAATCGCCCTAGAAAATAATTATCCAGCTAAAATCACCGAATTTATTTTATTGCCTTTTGTGGGACAATCGGCCCCCAAACCCCTGAGAAATCGAGTCGGACGGGATCAACCAATTTTAGCCGATACATTAAAATTAACAGCAGTGGCGCGGATTTATTTGGGCAATAGCATTAAAAATCATCAACCCAGTTGGGTAAAATTGGGCTTACAGGGGGCGACAGAAGCTTTAAACTGGGGTTGCAACGATCTCGGTGGCACTCTCATGGAAGAACATATTACCACTATGGCCGGGGCCCTGGGCGGTACTTGTTTGACCGTCGAGGAGTTAGAAACGGCGATTAAATCCCTTGATCGCCCCGCCCGTCAACGGGATACAATCTATTAACTAGGGTTGGCTGAACTAACTTTAATCAAGCCCAACAATTTCCCCCTTACCGGCAATCACTTCGCCGATTTGGTAGGCATTAATCCCAGAGGATTGGAGTTGATTAATAGTCGATTGCGCCAGATCTGATGGGACAATGATCACAAAACCGATACCCATATTAAAAGTATTAAACATGGCTTCGGCATTAACCGAACCCATCTGGGCTAACCAGTGAAAAATCGGCAAAATTGGCCAACTTTCGCGGTAAATCTGCACGGAATGCCCTTTACCTAAGCAGCGGGGCAAATTTTCCGGGATGCCACCCCCAGTAATGTGGGCCATGGCGTGAATATCTAACCCAGAGCGCAGCAGTTCTAGCACAGGTTTAACATAAAGTCTAGTGGGAGTTAACAAAACTTCACCTAAGCTAGAGCCGGCCAAAATTTCGGGGCAATCTTGCCAATTTAAGCCCTGAGTCTCGATAATCTTGCGAACAAGACTAAAACCGTTACTGTGAACCCCACTACTGGCTAAACCAATAGCCACATCGCCGATTTGCACCTTACTGCCGTCGAGTAATTGACTTTTTTCGACAATACCGACGCAAAAACCCGCTAAATCGTACTCTCCGGCCGAATAAAACCCCGGCATCTCCGCCGTTTCCCCTCCCAAAAGAGTACAACCACTATCACGACAGGCCCTAGCGATTCCCGATACCACCGCCGCTAACTGTGACGCTTCCAGTTTACCAGTGGCGAGATAATCCAAGAAAAATAAAGGTTCGGCCCCAGAGGTTAAGACATCGTTGACGCACATGGCCACGAGGTCAATTCCCACCGTATCATGGCAATTGAGACTATGGGCAATTTTCAGCTTGGTTCCTACGCCATCAGTTCCCGATACTAACACCGGTTGCCGATAACCGGAAGGTAACTGAAAATAGCCGCCAAAACCGCCTAAACCGCCGATAACTTCAGGACGGAAGGTACTTTCCACATTTTGGCGAATTTTGTCGACAAAAGCGCGTCCCGCTTCCACATCCACGCCCGCTTCTTTATAATCCATGCCCAATTGACCGATTGTATCTCTCAAATTTTACCCAGATTTCGGTCGCACTCGCTCCCTTTTCCAGCTAAACCTAACAACAATTTTTGATTTTTACAAGAGGTCTAATCTTCTTGGGGATATTTTTCCCAAAGATCCGTGATTTGGCGAAGACTTTGGAAGTTGCCATTACCGAGGATCAAATGATCTAGGAGAGGAATGGCTAGATAGGTAGCTCCCTGTAATAATTGTTCTGTGAGTAGAATATCGTCTTGACTAGGCACAAGTGACCCGGTGGGGTGATTATGGGCGATAATCAACTTAGTAGCTGATTGTTTAACCACTTCTCGAAAGATTTCTCGCGGATGTACCAGTGTTTCCGTGGCTGTGCCGATAGTAATCACTTTGAGTGCGATTAACTGATTTTTGACATCGAGTAAAATAACGGCGAAACGTTCCTGAGACTGATACATTAGTTCGTGTCCAAGGATAGCGGCAGCGGTATCGGGACTATCGATAACCATTTTTTCCGTCGGTCGTCGTTGAAAAGCCCGTTTTCCCAATTCGATCGCCGCTAGAATAGTAGTAGCCTTAGCCGGTCCAATGCCATGAATAGCGGTTAATTCTTGGGGCTGAATATCCCTCAAAACGTCCAAAGGATCCCGGCGATATTTGCTCAATTCGTTGAGAATATGCTGTCCTAAACCCACCGCCGAGAGTTTCCCCTTACCTTGACCTGTAGCCAGTAAAATCGCTAATAATTCGGCGTTACTGAGGTTTTTCGCCCCGACACTGATTAAACGTTCCCTTGGTCTTTCACTGACAGGAATATCGGCAATTCTTAAGCTGTAGGTCATGGAAGTGGCAAGCTACCGCGATAAAATTCCATCATAATCGCAATTTTAGTCAGCGCCTAGAGGGATTTGGCCGGTAAATCAAGGGGAAAAACTCTCCTTACTGATAGCGAATTCCCGCATCTTCGAGGCGCTGTAAAGCTTCCCCTAATCGCGGGATATCGGCGATTAAACTGACGCGCACATAACCTTCCCCTCCCTCCCCAAAAGCATTGCCCGGAGTGACAACGACACCAGTTTTTTGCAGGACACTGAGGGCGAAATCCGTCGAAGTCATGCCGATGCTACAGGGAACCCAGAGATACATTGTCGCCTTAGAGGAGGGAATATCCCAACCTAATTGCCCCAAACCTGTGATTAAAAAATCTCGTCGCTGCCGGTATCTTTCCTGTACTTGTTTGACGTATTCATCTGGCAGTTGTAGGGCGGTTTCGGCCGCTTTTTGGATGACGGAAAAGATACCATAATCGAGATTGGTTTTCAGGGTGCGTAACCCTTGAATAATATCGGAATTGCCCACGACAAAACCGACGCGCCACCCAGCCATATTATAGGTTTTCGAGAGGGTATGAAATTCGACACTAATCTCTTTTGCCCCCGGAATTTCTAATAAACTGGTGGGCTGATAACCATCAAAACTTAATTCAGCATAACAGAGATCGTGGACGAGCATAATCTCATATTGCCGGGCCCAAGCAACGATTTTTTCAAAAAATTCCCGAGGGGCAACGGCGGCGGTGGGGTTACTGGGATAGTTAAAATAGAGGATTTTCGCCCGTTTAGCCACATCTTCGGGGATAGAATCGATATCTATCAGCCAATCCTGTTCCGCTTTTAAAATGATCGGGTATAGTGTCGCCCCGGCAATCAAGGGACCGCGAAAATGGGCGGGATAGGCGGGACTGGGAACTAAGACCACATCGCCGGGGTTAACATAAGCTAGGGCGAGGTGGGATAAGCCCTCTTTGGAACCGAGTAGGGGTAAAGCTTCGTTATCGGGATTGAGTTCCACACCATAACAGCGATAATACCATTTAGCGATCGCTTCTCGGAAACTGGCGGTTCCTTCAAAGGGTGGATAACCGTGAAATTGGGGGGTTTCAAAAGCTTGAATGGCCGCTTCGATAACTGGACGCGGGGCAGCACCGTCCGGGTTGCCCATGCCTAAATCGATTAAATCTAGTCCTTCTTTGCGGGCTAAGGCTTTTAATTCATCCAAGCGGGCGAAAACGTAGGGGGGTAAGGCACTTAATCGCTTGGCGCGGCTATTCGTCCAATCTACACTCATTACTTCTTGGCTTACTGATCGAGGTAATCTACCATTATGGCACGAGTGTATGGCTAATTTAGCAGTTAGGGACTTGCGCTTTGATAATGTACCTTTTGGGCGAACGCAGTTCGCCCCTACATTGTGGACAAAATCCGTTACTGTAGGGGCGCAAAGCTTGCGCCCTCCGATCGATTGGGATATTATTCCTACGCAAGTCCCTTAGTTATTAGCTGACTTCTTTGTGCCTCAGTATGGCTGGAATTGCCTGACATCGGAGATGGAGAGCAAAACTAAGGTAATCTGATTAATAGAGGCTGAAAATTACTGATTAGCCCTAGCATTACCCCCATTCTTCGCCATTATCGGCCGGTAAGTCCTAACTCCTCACTCCTCAATTCTTTTCTCAAATATGACTGCGATTGCTGCCCAGATAACTTCTATTTTACCCCCCGACACGACGGTTATTGCCTGGCCACAAGTGCCAAAACAGGAACAAGAAAGATTATCAAGGGCAATTAGGGGCAAAAGTCCTGAAATTCTAGTTTATCCCGCTAATACGGCCGCTTTAGTCTCTCTGGTGCGTTTTGCCAACGAAAATCGTCTGTCTTTATTGGCCTACGGTCAAGGCAGTAAATTAGATTGGGGTGGGTTAGTCGAGTCGCCCGATATTTTAGTCAGTACCCAAAATCTCAACCGGATTATTGACCATGCTAGGGGAGATTTAACTATAACCGTGGAAGCTGGGCTTAAACTAGCAGATTTACAGGCTTTTTTGGCTCCTAGCGGTCAATTTCTTCCTCTTGATCCCAGTTATGCCCATAATGCCACGATTGGCGGTATTATGGCCACGGCCGACGCGGGAACATGGCGGCAAAGATACGGTGGAGTCCGGGATCTGATCCTAGGATTCTCCTTTATCCGTCACGATGGCGAGATTGCTAAAGCTGGAGGGCGTGTGGTGAAAAATGTGGCGGGATACGACATGATGAAGCTATTTACGGGTTCCTACGGCACTTTAGGGATTATCGATCAAATTACCCTGCGACTCTATCCCGAAACCCCTAACTCAGAAACCCTGATAATCACTGGAAATAGCGAAAATATTAGTAAATTAAGTCAAGTTATTCGGCAATCGTCTTTAACTCCCACCGTGGCTGAATGTTTAAACCCAGGGATGACGCAAGCACTAGGATTAGGGGAAAAAGTCGCTTTACTGCTGCGTTTTCAAAGCATTCCCGAAAGTATTAGCGAACAATCGCAACAGGTGAGTTATTTAGGACAACAGTTAGACTGTCAGACCAATTATTATCGGGATGAGGAAGAAATTTCTCTAGGGCAAAGATACCGAAAAACAATCGATAATTATGACCAAGAGGGCAATTTTTTCGGCAAAATAGGATTATTACCCAGCAGTTTAGCTCTAGTTATCGACCAAATTAACGGACTAGCCTCGATTAATATTAGTAGTGGGGTGGGTAAAGTTATCTTAAAATCGGAGGAAAATCTTGACAAAATTCGCTCTTTATGCAGCGCCAATCAGGGTTATTTAACGGTGTTAACTGCGCCTCCATCGCTAAAAGAAAAAATTGAACCTTGGGGTTATACAGGTAACGCAATTACCACGATGAAAACCCTAAAAACTAAATTCGATCCTCAAGGCATTTTTAGTCCTGAACGCTTTCTTAACAAAATCTAATTAAAAATCATGCAAACCTCCGAACATTCCGTTAACTTTCAAGAATTAATCGACCAAAAAAATCAAGGATTTGACCCCAAGAATCCCCCCGCTCAAGAATTAATCGATAGTTGTGTTCACTGTGGTTTTTGTCTATCTACCTGTCCCAGTTATCGAGTTATTGGCAAAGAAATGGACTCCCCCCGGGGTAGAATTTATCTGATGAATGCCATCAACAAAGGAGAAGCAGTTTTAGACGAAACCACTAGCCAACATTTTGATACTTGTTTAGGTTGTTTAGCCTGTGTTAGTACTTGTCCATCAGGAGTACAATACGATCAATTAATCGCCGCAGTCCGTCCGCAGGTGGAACGCAATCAACCCCGCAGTTTTAAAGATAAAATTATTCGTTTTCTCATTTTTAATCTCTTTCCCTATCCCGTCCGTCTCAAATTATTTTTACCTTTCCTCTGGTTATATCAAACCCTGGGACTACAAACCCTAGTCAGGAAATCGGGTATCTTAAAAATGCTCTTTCCCCGTCTAGCGGCCATGGAATCAATTCTACCCAAAATTACTCTAAATTCTCTGTTTAAAAACTATGCCGATGTTATTCCTTCCCAAACGGAAAAACGCTATCGGGTAGGGGTGGTTTTAGGTTGTGTGCAGAGACTCTTTTTCTCGCCGGTAAATGAAGCGACAGTGCGGGTTTTAACTGCTAATGGTTGTGAAGTGGTTATCCCAAAAACCCAGGGTTGTTGTGCCGCTTTACCCGCACACCAAGGACAGGAAAAACAAGCGCAAAGTTTAGCCAGACAAATGATCGATAGTTTCGCAGCAACCGAGGTCGATTATATTATTATCAATGCGGCGGGTTGTGGTCATACTCTCAAGGAATATCATCATATTTTAGCCGATGATCCTGAATATAAAGATAAGGCTAAGGAGTTTGTGGCTAAAGTACGCGATGCCCAAGAATTTTTGGCAGCAGTGGGATTAACTGCTGATTTATCGCCGATTACCGAAACAGAATTAACCCTAGTTTATCAAGATGCCTGTCATCTTTTACACGGACAAAAAATCTCCGTGCAGCCACGGCAATTATTGCAAAAAATCCCCAATATTAACTTAAAAGAACCTATCGATGCGGCCTTGTGTTGTGGTAGTGCCGGAGTTTATAATATGCTACAGCCAGATACTGCCGATGAATTAGGTCAGCAGAAAGTACGCAATTTATTAAATACTGGGGCTGCGGTGATTGCTTCTCCTAATCCGGGTTGTTCCCTACAAATTAAAAAACATTTACAATTACAGGGAAAAGATACACCCGTTATTCATCCTATCGAATTATTAGATTATGCGATTCGCGGGCTGAAAATTGGCTAACTCCCACCATTTGAGTTGTGTTAGTGGTGTCAGGGAAGCAAAAGAAAACCCCACAGACAAAGACCTTGTAATGATAAAATCGACAATGGCGAGGGCTTGGCCATTAGTATTTTTTGCGTCGGACTAGCAGGAGATAAAAGCGTGACCTTTAAGATTGGTTTACTCGGTTTCGGGGTTGTGGGGACGGGAACAGCGAAAATCCTCCTTGATCCTTTTGGTCGTCATCCCGTACTCAAAGAGATTACCATTGGACGAGTGGGAGTTAGATCCCTAGATAAACCGAGAGAAATCGAGCTTTCTCCCCATCTGTTGACCACTGACCTAGAATCGATCGTTACTGACCCCGAAATTGATATTATTGTCGAATTATTGGGGGGTTTGGAACCAGCACGCTCTTTAATTCTCAAGGCAATCGCATCGGGAAAGCACGTTGTTACGGCAAATAAGGCGGTTATTGCCCGTTTTGGTGACGAAATCTACGCCAAAGCTAACGAAAAGGGGGTTTATGTCCTTCTAGAAGCGGCCGTGGGTGGTGGCATTCCCGTCATTAAACCCTTGAAACAATCCCTCGGCGCTAATCGTATCAGCAGCATTATGGGAATTGTCAACGGCACAACTAACTATATTCTCACGGAAATGAGCCAAAAAGGGGCAGATTTTAGCGAAGTGCTGGCCAAAGCTCAGGAATTAGGTTATGCAGAAGCGGATCCCACTGCGGACGTGGATGGATTCGACGCAGCCGATAAAATCGCTATTTTAGCCTCTCTGGGTTTTGGAGGTCGGGTAAAACGGGAAGATGTTTACTGTGAAGGTATCCGGCAAGTTAGCGCCGTCGATATCGCCTACGCTGATAGACTGGGATTTGTGATTAAATTATTAGCGATTGCGAAAGACACGGTTAAGGAAGATTCCGATACCCTAGAGTTGCGGGTTCATCCAACCCTAGTACCGAAAAACCATCCCCTCGCTAATGCGAACGGAGTCTATAACGCTATTCTGGTCGAGGGGGAACCCTTGGGACAAGTGATGTTTTATGGACCGGGTGCCGGTGGCGGACCGACGGCCAGTGCAGTAGTATCGGATGTGATGAATATCGTCGGAATTTTAAAAAGTAGTGGCAAAACCAAGGAACTTGACCCGCTTTTAAGCTGTGTTCACCAGCATTATTGTCAAATCGCCCCCATGGAGGATTTATCGACCCGTTTTTATGCTCGTTTTCTCTGTCGCGATGTGCCGGGGGTCATCGGTCATTTAGGTATGGCTTTCGGCGACCATGGGGTTAGTCTAGAATCCGTGGTACAAATTGGTATTAGGGGTGATTTAGCCGAAATTGTCGTTGTCACCCACGATGTGCGCGAGGGCAATTTCCGCAACGCTTTAGCGACAATAGAGTCTTTAGAAGCTATTGACAGTATTCCTAGTATTCTCCGAGTTTTGTAGTCAAGAAATCGCTTTTTTTATGGTCATGGGTCGGAGAATCAGAAGTGAGAAAATTTGGCTAAGTTTGACTAGCACAATTTGGTTTTTTTGTCTAGGTTTTTTGGGCTTAAATCAAAAATTAATTTTTGCCCAAGGGTCTGATAATGTTTGTCCCCTGCCGATTTTATCAAGGTTACAACGCCATAAAATCCAAGCGGGAGAAACGATCGCCTCCATCGCCGAAAAATACGCTCTTATCCCCGCAACGATAATTAAACTCAATCCGACTATTCTCAAAAATGGTTTGGCCCCCGTCGGGAAAGAAATCTTTATTCCCCCGATGAACGGCATTCGCATCGAAGCACCCCGGGGTTCCACTTGGCGCGATTTAGAAGCAGCCTATGGTATTCGTGCCGATATACTCTTTGAGCTTAACGGTTGTGGTCGCCGGCCGACAATAGTTTTTATCCCAGGCACCAATTGGTCCGCCGCCGGCAAGCGATCGGATTATACTGGATTAAGTTCTTATCCCTTACCCTTTGCCAGCACTGTCGGATTAGCCTACGGTTGGCAAAAAAGCCCCACGGAACAGAAAAATCTTTTTCATAGTGGTATTGATCTTCTCGCAGATGTTGGTACACCTGTTCTAGCCGCCGAGGATGGTCTAGTGATTTATGTGGGTCAGGAAGGGGCCTATGGTAATTTGGTAGTAATTAATCATTTAGGTCGCCGGCAGACCCGTTATGCCCATTTAAGCAGGGTTACAGTGAGAATTGACCAACGGGTACGAGCAGGAGACGTTATCGGTGCGGTTGGGACCACGGGACAACCGGATATTATTCCCCCCCATCTTCATTTTGAGGTGCGCTTAGATACTCCCGTCGGTTGGACAGCGCAGGATCCAGCTTTGCATTTGCCCCAAATTGGCCCGCAATAGGGTGTGGGGTGTGGGGTGTGGGGTGTAGGGTTTTACCGATTTTGAGGGGGTCAATTACCTAATTTTCAGGGAAAAAGTCCAGGGATTTTCCCCCCGATTACTCGCATATAATGTAAAGATTTATTAAATTGTAGCGTTTGATACAATGCGGGGGGGGGAAGCGTGTACCCTCTTGACTGTTAGGTTCGCTTGTCATTGTTTTGGGTTGCCCTATCGCTTAACCCAAATGGAAATGTCAGGCACTCAAATCATCTACCATTAACCCTTTTCTTTTCATGAAAATAAAACAACTCGGAATTGTCTCTGGAGTTGCCCTGGCGACTCTGGTAACGGCTAGTGCAGCACAAGCTGCTTTGGTGGTCGTACCCCCCGGCTTGAATCCGGGCGACCAGTATCGCTTGGTGTTTGTCACTGACGGCACACGGGATGCAACAAGCACCAACATCAACGACTACAATAACTTTGTTACCAACCAGGTAACAGGAAGCGCTCTTGCTACGCAATTAACAACGGCAGGATTTAACCTGGGTACGATCACTTGGAAGGCGATCGGTTCTACTTCCGCTACCTCGGCCAAAGTCAATACCGGTACTGATGGCAGTCAGCCAGATGTTCCCATCTACCTCATAGATGGCAACAAGGTCGCCAATAATAATGCCGATCTTTGGGATGGCAGCATCCAAACCTTTATTAATCGCACTCAGATAGACACATCTGGAACAGATTCTGTATGGACAGGCACTAATGTGGGTGGCTCCGCTCAATCCCCGTTGGGTAACTCGGGTTTTCCGCCTATGGTTACTATAGGTAGCCCTGTTCAAACTGACGCCTCGTGGATCAATATGATCGGTCTTAGTTCAAGTAACTCATACACTCTATATGGAATGTCCTCAGTCCTGACAGTGCCGACTCCAGCAGTCAGTGTCCCCGAACCCTCTAGCCTTCTCGGTTTTATCACACTGGGCGGTTTAATGTTAGGGGGTGCTGTCCGCAAAGCGAGGAAATAATGCCTACAAGGGAGAGGAGACGCGGGTTTCCTCTCTCTTTTTTGGGGGGGGTTTTATGGGAAGATCGCTATGGTGCAATCCCGATCATCATGAAACGAGACTCGATATTTTACCGGCTTTTCCAACAATCCCCCTCCCTTCTCTTCGATTTACTGGAAAACCCACCCGATAATGCCACCGAATACCGCTTTGACTCCGTAGCCGTCAAAGAACCCAAATTTGAGATCGATGGCGTATTTCTCCCACCTGATACTGATAGGAACGGGGTGATTTATTTTTGTGAAGTACAATTTCAAAAAGACGAACGACTCTATGAACGGGTTTTTGGTGAATCATTTTTATATTTCTACCGCCAGCGAGAACGATTTACCGATTGGCAAATTGTTGTCATCTATCCCACCCGTAACCTAGAACAAAGCAATGCTCATCCCTACCGATCGCTTCTCAATTGTGAGCAAGTACATCGAGTTTATCTGAACGAATTAGGGGAAATTCAGCAGTTACCCCTAGGGGTTGCCTTGATGGTACTCACTACTGTAGAAGAAACCCAAGCACCAGAAAAAGCCCGCTATTTACTGGCACGAACCCAAGAGCAAATTGTAGATACAGAAGCCAGTCGCGCCATAATAGAAATGATTGCCACAATTATGGTCTATAAGTTTACTAACTTGAGTCGGCAGGAGGTTGATACAATGCTAGGACTACAATTGGCAGATACAAGGGTATATCGTGAAGCCAAGGAGGAAGGTCGTCAGGAAGGAGAATCTGCGCTCATCCTGCGGCTCCTCTCGCGTCGGATCGGTGAAGTGACTCCTGAACAGCGATCGCAGATTCAAGCTCTCTCAATTAATCAACTGGAAGCTTTAGGAGAAGCTTTGTTAGATTTTACCAAACCGGGAGATTTAGAGGAATGGTTGCGATCGCATCTGTAGGTGAACTTGGTGTTAAAACTATTTGGTTGGGACTAGGAAGATGACAGTATATTAGCCAGACGTGGAAACTATCTGATCAAATTAGTTCCCCCATAGAACCCCCTTGAGCCATCTTGCACACTTTTCTCTCTTTGTCAAATTTTATGTTAAGAAAGATGTGACTAATGGATAGGGGGAGAAGGGGAAAAGCCAACCCAAGATTAACCCTGCACCATCACCGAGGCAGCGGCAGCCACACCGGCGCCGGGGGTGACACCTTCGACACCTAACTCGATTAAAGTCGCTTCAATGGCAGCGATAACCGTGAGGATATCCCTCTCACTGGCAAAACCTAAATGACCGATACGGAAGATTTTACCCTTGAGGTGATCCTGACCACCAGCCACAGCGATGTCGAACTTTTTATTGAGAGTCGAACGAATTTTTTCCGCATCTACTAGAGTGGGGGCCACCGCAGTAATCGCCGTGGAAGCCCAGGAATCCGCCGCGTAGAGGGGCAAATTCAGGGCCTGCATACCGGCCCGCGTCATCTTCGTTAAGCGTTGGTGACGGGCGAAAATTGCCGCTAATCCCTCCCTTCTCATCATTTGCAGAGAAGCTTGTAAACCGTACATCAGGTTAACTGGAGGGGTAAAGGGGGAACTATCCTCATCGGTGGCTTTTTTGTATTTGCCCAAATCTAGATAAAAACGGGGCAGTTTGGCGGTTTCGTAGGCTTTCCAAGCTTTTTGACTTACGGAAACAAAACCTAAACCGGGAGGAATCATATAACCTTTCTGGGAACCAGAACCGACCACATCTAAACCCCATTCATCGATGGGAATATGATAAGCTCCTAAACTGGTGACAGCATCGACGATGATTAAAGCTTCCCCGTGGTCTTTTACCGCTTTGTTAATGCTTTCCAAGTCATTGAGAACCCCGGTGGAAGTTTCCGAATGGGTGATAATTACCGCTTTGATGGCTTTTTCCTTGTCTTCGGTCAGTTTAGCAGTGAATGCCTCTGGATCTAGGGGTTTACCCCATTCTGCCTTAATGATATCCACATTTAAGCCGTAGGCTTTCGCCACTTTCGCCCAACGTTCCCCAAATTTACCATTATCCCCCACCAAAACTCGATCGCCGGGGCTGAGAAAATTAATAATTCCCGCTTCCATGACACCGGTTCCCGAAGCGGTTAACATTAAGACATCGCCACTGGTTTGATGCAACCATTTGAGATTTTCGGTTAATTCGGCGATTACCTTGCTAAAAGCACCCGTCCGATGACCGATGGGTGCTTTAGCCATAGCCAATAATACCGCTTCCGGCACTGGTGTGGGGCCGGGAATCATCAACATATTTTTATTTTCCATGGTTCGTCCTCTCTCGTTGGGCCATATTTAACAAAGATAAAAAACCAAATCTCGATCGCATCAATTCTGAGGGGATGATTTAAGATTCGGCAAACTCTGATTATATCCCGGCAGATAGCCTTGTCAGTTATCAGTGATCAGTAGTCGGGAATCAGGATTCAGGAGATAGGGTGATAGGGAATTGGGGTGATAGGGTGATGAGACAGCTTCCCCATCTCCCCAATTCCCCACTTCATAATTCATAATTTATAATTCATAATTCCCTCTCCCCACTTCCTAACTCCTATTCCCGATTTTCAAAGAGTTTCTGGATACCTGCGGCAGGATCGGGCAGTTTTACCAAAGATTCGCCGATTAGAACTGCATTTGCTCCCGCTTGTTTCACTTTCGCCAGATCTGTTGCTGTGTGTAATCCCGATTCGCTGACGATCAGAATACCTTTTTCTCGCACCTTTTCGCCCCTGGCTTCTAGTAATTGGCGAGTATTGTCTAAATCGACTTTAAATGTCTCTAAATTGCGGTTATTAATGCCGATTAGTTCGATTCCCTCAATGGCTAACACTCGATCGAATTCGGCCAGACTATGCACCTCTACCAAAGCTGTCATCCCTAAACCCTTGACAATTTTGACAAAATATGCTAGGTCTTGATCGCTTAAAATAGCGGCAATTAAAAGGACAGCATCGGCTCCTTTAGAGCGAGCGTAGTAGATTTGATAGGGATAAAGGATAAATTCCTTGCATAGTAGGGGTAAAGATACCGCTTGTCGGACGAGGGTAAGATTTTCGTAACTACCTTGAAAAAATTTACTATCGGTTAAGACCGATAAACAAGTGGCCCCTCCCTGTTCATAGGTACGGGCGATCGCTACAGGATCAAAATCTTCGCGGATGACTCCCTTGCTAGGGGAAGCTTTTTTCACTTCGGCAATCAAAGCGGGTTCGGTTTTACCCTGTTTTAAGGCGGCTAAAAAGTCGCAAGGTGGCGCAGTATTGGCTATTTTTTTGCGTAATTCCAATAAAGGCAACCGCTCGCGCAATTTATCGACTTCGATCTCCTTATGCCAAACGATTTCTTCTAAAATATTTTGTGGTTGTGCCTCTGGCACTTTCACCACATAACTCAAACTCTCAACTTTGACGGCAGGATTGGGGTGTTTTCTTCGGATCTGCATTTTCTCACTGTCCAGAGCTTAACAGTGATTAGTGTAACAGCGATTAGTTATCGGGAATTGAGATAGAGACGGGGAAAACCACGTCTCTACAGACATTTATCTAGACTTGTGTGGATATTGCCAATCTTCACCGAAAGGCTATTGCATAGCTTCGAGCGAACGTTCTAAAATTTGATCTTGACGTTTTTCGTCTTCTTGGCGATTTTCAGTTAATAAAACCCGCGCTTTTGCAGTTCCTGCCTCCCCTTCCCCTAAAAGCTCTTCTGTACGAGTTAAGACATTTTCTTCGAGCATTCCCTCTGCTTGTCGTTCTTGGGTTAAATTAAGACGTGCTTTTTCTTCAATATTCATAAATTTATCCTTGCCACAGGTGCGATCAACTTCTACCTTTAGTCTGACACAAATTTGCTATTCTGTATCATTAACTACAGAAAAATTTAGAATCTTATTAGTGAAACTGAGATTTAGGTATTTGTTCTCATTCCTCAAATGGACAGGGATCGATCGACCTAAAGCTATAAAATAAAACCTATGGAACAATTCCCCAGCGTAATCAAGCTTGTATATCGGGCGAATAATTATCGATTGCCTAAACCAACAGATTTCTTGACAGTATCCGACTCTATCGTAATATCCTATTTGCAGAGCTTATGACCAAAGGTAATTTAAACGATCTCATCCGTAAAGAAGCTAATAAAGAGGTAGAATCCCAACCCTCTCCTTCTCCCAAACGTTCTAAGGAAACTAACGCCACCCTACAGGCAAAAATTAACGACTTGACGGCAGAGTTAGAAAAAACCAAGAAAAATGGGCAAACTCTCCAAGAAAAAGTTATTTCTCTGGAAGAAGAACTTAAAGAAAATCTGGAACTCTCTGTCAGGTTACAGCAGTTACAACAACAGACCGAGCAGTTAGAATCTGTCCTCTCGGAAAAAACTACTTTGGTGGCAAAATTATCGAGCCAATTAAGTCAATCCCAGACGGAATTAACCGAGAAAAAACAGTTAATTGAAAAACTATCGAGTCAATTAAGTCAATCCCAGACGGAATTAACCGAGAAAAAACAGTTAATTGAAAAATTATCGAGTCAATTAAGCAAGACAGAAACAGAACTGACTGATAAAAAACAGTTAATTGAAAAATTATATAATCAAATTAAAACCCTAGAAAATAGTCCCACCGCCACCCCTGAACCGTCAGCAATTACCAAACCTGTGCCTAAGAAACCCAGTCTTTATAACTTTGAAATGGCCACTTTAGCCCGTTATATTGCCCCCAATCCTACCCCCACAGAGTTAACGGATTCCGATATCGGTTGGTTCGATTAATTATGGCTAGTAAAAACCAAGAACAACAACATCCACAGGAAAGAATCGATCGCCCGATTGTTGATCAGCTACTGCAATCAGAACCCAATGATTTAAACTTAGCTGAATGCGCTCGTTTACGCATACGTTATCAAAACTTTCCGGGGGCAAGAGAAATCCAAAGAGATTTAGATTTAATCCTAGAAAAATGGCAGTTAGATGAAGCGAGTTTATGGGCAAAAACTCGACAACTGCACAGTCACGGACAAGTGTATCAAATGCGTCAAACCGAGGAGCAACAGGATTGGAGTTAAATTGCAGCAGTTATCTTAAATGGTGCGAGAGGAAAAATCAAACCTATAATTTGATTTTATCTAATAATCTCTGAAACCGATTTTTGGGTTTGCTTGCTGGCGGATCTGTGGGGGGATTAGGATCATCTAGATAACGATAATATTTCCAGATATCCCAGTAGGGACATCCCGGTTCAATACGAATTCCTGCCCAATGTAAATATTTTAAGGGCTGATTTAATCTCGGATCGATTAAAATATTTCCCTGACGTTGAAAATGAGAACTTCTCCCCCAATTTCCCGCTTGACAACCCGGGACGCGGACAAGATTAAATCGATTGGGAACTCGTTTGAGAATGGTATAATTAATAATCGGTTGATCGGAGGTTTTTTGAGAAAAATCAAAATATTCTGGATGAGCGGCACATTCTTGAAAAGCACTATATAATTCCTGTTCTGAGAATAGATTCTTTTTACTAGCCCAAAAACCACCGTTAAACATTCCAGTTAGATCGTTTTCCGTGAAGATTCCTTGTTCTAAAACAATCGGATTAAAGACATCAGTAATCCCTTTTTTGTGTTGATAATCACAGCAGAGAAAATCGTAGGTATCGAGGAAATTTAGATTATCTATTATTTTTTCAAAAACCACGATATCGGTATCGATATAAAGAAATTGATCTAGTTCTCCAAACCAACACACCTGCTTGCGAAATTGATTAGGACGAGCAAAGAATTTTTCTCCAAAAATATCATATATTTTCTGTGCCAATTCTTCCACTAATTGCAGATCAGGATAGAGAATAACGCCATATTTTTCGGACAATAAATCGGCAATTTTTTGATAATTATTGTCGTAGGGAATCAAGATGACGGGAGAATCGGGATCGTACAAACGAATACTATTCATTAATGCGATCGCCTGCTCGATAACTCGATCATTAGCGGTAATGTAAATCCCTCGCTTCATAAATATCCTCGGGGTAAGAGTTAGAAATAATTATATAGCAGTTATCTTAATGGTGAAGTAGAAAGTTTTCCTTTTGGGGAGTCAGCCATCAGCTTTTTTCTCCCGATATCCCTGTTCACTGATCACTGATCACTGATAACTGAATAGCTGATCAGTCTTTCTCTGTCAACTCTTAAAGTTGATGCCTTTGCTTAAACAGTTTTTTCTTAAGTTTAGCCAGAGAACTCTGCATCCATAATTTTTTAAGTCGCAGGGGTTCTAAACCTTCTATATCAGCCAGATATCGTTTTTTAATATCAAAGAAATCATTAATTTCTCTTAAAATTGTTTCAAAACGTGGTAGTAATTTTTCGGGATGATAATCATCGAGAAAATTAGCCGGTAAAGAATTAACGGGAAAATTACGGGCATAATTAAGAATACGTTCCAGATCGTATTGAGTGGAATAAGCCCCAATTTTTTGACAATTGAAACCGGGATCGAGATAATCGGCTAGAGCGCTATTGACGCTAGAAAATACCGTACAACCACAGGCTAAAGCTTCCAGGGGCGGTAAGCCAAAACCCTCCGTTAAACCGTTTACAACCCAATATTCAGCCGAATCGTAGAGATAAACCCGACTGCGATTGAATAATCCCACTAAATCCTCCACATAGCTATCTAAAACCTTAACGCGACAGTGGGGACGGAGGGCGGGAACTAGACGATTGAGAAGATACTTTGAGGATTTGCGCCCCTGTACTAGGACATCGATATCCCTTTCTAAGCCTAAATTGAGAAATTCTGAGCCAATTTGATTAGGAAGATAGTAAATTAAAGCATTAGGAGCTTTTTCTCCCCAATACCCCATAGTATTACGGCTAACGGTGATAATTGGTATTTGGGAGGGTAAACGGAAGCCGTAACCTGTACTATGGGCATGATAGATGATATTATGCGATCGCAATCTTTGCACCAATTTAGGAACATCAAAACCCCAGCTAACCACAAAAATACTGTCATCCGAGCTTATTTTCGCGAGTATATCCTCTAAAAAAGGATAATTTAACTCTTTTTGACGATAAGTCACAATCTGGGCGGTACAAATTTGACTAGCCAAATTGACGGTTTTCATTTCTGCCCACAGTCCACCCCCACCAAAAGGAGAAGTAGTACCGGGCAAAAGAAAATAGAGGTTTCTCATCAAGATAATAGAAGTTTTGGTTAAGCGGTAGTCTGGAGACTTGGCTATTCTATACTTAATTATTAAGGTGTGAGGTATCTAAAGGCAATAGTCGATCAACCATAGATATTATTAAATTATGTTTGCCACTGATAAATACTTAGAATTATTAAAGCAATACCCTCCTCGTCCTATTGACAATGAGGAAGACTTAGAAATGATGCAGCAGGTTATTAATCGCCTGTTAGACAAACCCCAATTAACGGCAGAAGAAAGGGAATATCTAAATGTTTTAGGGGCTTTAATTTATGAGTATGAGGAAAATCAAGAGCCAATACCTGATATTTATGGACTTGAATTGTTGAAATTCATATTAGAGGAAAGAAACCTACAAAAGCAAGATTTGCTATCTATTTTTGAAAGCAAGTCAACCCTGGATGACATTCTTGATGGGCAACAAGAGTTAACTCCTGTCTACATTCAAAAATTAGCCAATTTTTTAAATATATCTCCTGATTTATTTTTTCCTAGTTAGTCACAAAAAATGCGTTAGACAGTTAAGCTTATTTCCTGTCTTAACGCATAGGTTAACAGACTAAATCAAAGCCCGATAACGCCCCAAAGCCAGTAAAGGAAAATACTGCTGATAGAAATGATATTTCAGGTAAAAATGACAGGGAAAACCTGTACCGGTGAAGTAATCTTCATCCCATGTACCATTTTCTTTTTGGGTAACAAGAAGATAGTTAACGCCCTTTTCGATTACTTCTCGCTGATAATTACCGGTGACTTTCCCGATGGCTAATAAACCGATTAATGCCCAAGCAGTTTGGGAAGCGGTACTATTTCCCTGTCCTTTAAATTTAGGGTTATTGTAACTAAAACAGGTTTCACCCCAACCACCATCAACATTTTGACAACTGCTTAACCAATTGGCTCCTTTTTGCAATTGCTGGCGATATTTATTCGGTTCCAGAAAAGCCAAAGCAGATAACGCCCCACTGGTTCCATAAATATAATTTACACCCCAACGACCAAACCAACTACCATCAGCTTCCTGTTCTTTTTCCAGATAATCCAAAGCTTTTTTAACTCGAATTTCCTCCATTTTAACATCACAAGTGCCTAACATTTCTAGAACTCTGGCAGTAACATCAGCCGTATTAGGATCGATCATTGCTTTTAGATCGGAATATGGCAAAGAATTAAGCCAGTTTTGATCGTTATCGATGTCAAAAGCTCCCCAACCACCAGCTTTACACTGCATAGTAGCCATCCAATTAACTGCCCGTTTCATCACAGCTTTTTTAATATTTTCATCGGGCATTTTAATTAACTCTAAAGCCATCACCACCACTGCCGAATCGTCTAAATCGGGATACCAGCGATTGTCAAATTCAAAAGCCCAACCGCCGGGGGTTCCGATTTTATTTTTAATCGCCCAATCGCCATAATCAAGAATTTGTTGATCGATTAACCATTGTCCCGCTTTAATCATAGCTGGATGAGCGGGATTTAGACCGGATTCAATTAGCGATCGAATTACCCAAGCCGTGTCCCAAACCGGCGACACACAGGGCTGTACACAATAGGTATTATCCGTCTGAATAGCAAAATTATCCACCGCTTTTAAACCGCGGGCAACAATCGGATCGTCAACATCATAACCTAGGGCTTTTAAAGCTAATAGGGAATTTAACATCGCCGGGATAATTCCCCCCCAATCGCCCGTGTCTTCCTGTCGTTCAATTACCCATTTTTCCGCCGCTTTCAGACTTTCTTGCCGGAAGGGAACTAAATTAGTTTTTTCTGCCCATTTAAACAGCCCATCTAACCAGAGGAAAACATCTGACCAATCGTTATTTTTTGGTAACTCATACTTGACATTATTCACCCCTTCTGTATAGAGTTCATCGAGATTAAAACCCATTTTATACACGGGTTTTTTGTCAAAAACAATTAATAAAGGAACCGTACTTCCCCGCGCCCAACTGGACATTTCATAGATAGTAAAAGGGAAATTTTCCGGCAGTAGCATGATCCAAGCGGGGATAGAGGGAACCCCCTGCCAATCATAACAACCAATCAAAGCGAGGTGCATTTTGGTGAAAATGCGGGTTTTACTGATGCCACCTTTAGCTAAGATAAATTCTCTAGCTTTTTCTAAAGCAGGATCATTAACGGGAATTCCCAATAGTCGCAGCCCCATGTAGGCTTCCACAGTGGTGCTAAGATCGCCACCATCCCCATAAAATAACTCCCAAGCGCCGTTAGGACACTGTTGCTGACGCAGATAGGTGGCTGCTTTGTCTAGGGGGCGATTTTTGTCAGTTTTCCAGATTTTGTGCAGTAAAATTGCTTCTGAGGTGATGGTGACATTAGATTCTAATTCTGCCCACCAGTAACCGTCAGAGTATTGGGTAGAAAGTAAATAATTTTGAGAAAGTTCGATCGCTTTCGCTGTTTTAGCGGCTATTTCGGTGATTTTGTCCTGAATCTGCATTTTTTCCGTTCGACAACCTCTAGGGACCACCAGTGCAAATAAGATAATCTTATTTACAAAGTTTTTAATAAGTAGGTAAAAGATAGGCTTTTGTTCCCAAGGAATCCAGTCAAGGAATTTGCTTTGGTTGCCAATTTCTTTTTTCTTTTGACTGATTACTGATAACTGATCAAGTACCCCCACCCCCCTGAAGACAAAAAGGGTACGAAACTCGCACCCCCACCAGATTGATCTTCATTTAACTTACTTTTTCTTTTTGCCTTTAGCGGGCGGATTATCCTTCGCTGCCGGTTCCGGGGCTTTTTCCTCCACTTGCGGGGCTGCTGCCACGGGTTCCGGGGCTTTTTGTCCCATTTGGGCGGCTACTTCGGCGGCGAAATCCGTTTCTTCTTTTTCGATCCCTTCACCTAGTACAAAGCGTTGGAAACGACGCACCTGAATATTTTCTCCCAAAGCGGCGATCGCTTGTTTAAGCAATTCGTCAATACTGATGTTCTGATCGCGGATAAAGGGTTGATCGAGCAGAGAAAGTTCTTTCAAACGTTTTTCAATGCGGCCGGCCACGATTTTTTCTTTGATATTATCGGGTTTATTGGCTAAATCGTCCCGTCCCATCTCAATTTCTTTTTCTTTGGCGGCAATTTCGGCGGGAATATCGGCCACTTTTACATATTCGACGTTAGGACAAGCGGCAATCTGCATGGCCACGTCATTAACCAATTTTTTGAACTCCTCGCGACGGGCAACAAAATCGGTTTCGCAGTTCACTTCCACTAAAACACCGATGCGGCTGCCGGTGTGGATGTAACTGCCGATCATCCCTTCTGCCGCTACCCGACTGGCTTTTTTCTCGGCGGAAGTAATCCCTTTTTGACGCAACCATTCGATCGCTTTAGTTATATCCCCCGCGTTTTCCGTCAGCGCCCTCTTACAATCCATCATGCCGGCGCCGGTCTTTTCCCTAAGTTCTTTAACCTGTTGTGCTGTAATTTCCGCCATAAAATTCCTAACCTACTGCTTATAATTGATCATGCCACGAGAGGGGCAGGTTTGACCGCTCGATAGGCTCGGAAAGTTTCCCCCCGAACCTAGCTGCGATCAATGGCTAATTTTCCCTAGTTATCGTCGTCTCCACTGGCAAATTCGGCGGCGTATTGGGAATAATCACCTTCTTCCTCGTACTCGGTTTCATTATCGTAGTCTTCCTCGTATTCTTCCACCGCTGCTTGACCACCGCGACGACCTTCGATGATCGCATCGCTAATTTTGCCTAAAATCAGTTTGACTGAGCGAATTGCGTCATCGTTGGCGGGAATCGGCACATCTACCAAGTCAGGATCGCAGTTAGTATCCAAGAGGGAGATGATGGGAATGCCCAATTTTTGGCATTCTTGGATAGCGTTGTATTCCCGACGCTGATCGACTACGACGACTAAATCCGGCAGCCGGCGCATGGTTTTAATGCCACCGAGGTATTTTTCTAGTTTGCCTAATTCCCGACGCAGTACCGATGCTTCTTTTTTCGGTCGTTTATCGAGGGCGCCGCTATTTTCTAATTCTTCTAATTCTTTGAGTCTTTCTACCCGGCCGCGAATGGTTTCCCAGTTGGTTAACATTCCCCCTAACCAGCGTTGGTTAACGAAGTGGCTACCGCTGCGTAAAGCTTCCTGTTTAATGATTGCTGCCGCTTGCCGTTTCGTACCGATGAATAAAAAGCGTTTACCGCTATCGGCTTCTCCTCGGACAAATTCGTAAGCTTCTTCGATTAATTGGGCAGTTTGCACCAAATCAATGATATGAACCCCATTTCGGGCAGTGTAGATGTACTGAGACATTTTCGGGTTCCAACGGCGCGTTTGATGGCCGAAGTGAACCCCAGACTCTAGCAATTCTGCGAGAGAGACAACGGGCATATTTTTCTCCTTATTCGGGTTTATCCTCCATCTAGGGCTGGATTTCTAGATTCCTAGAAACACCCGATCGCCTAGATGTGCGATTTTTGACAACTTTTCTAGTCTAACACGAAAGGGCGCAATTGCCTACCCGTAAATATTGGGTACTGAGGGCTTGCTACTGCAATTCCTCAAGTTTTTTCAAAACCGCTTCTGCATGGGCTTTTACCTTGACATTTGACCAAATATAGGCAATATTTCCCCGGGGGTCGATCAGGAAAGTGGATCGTTTAATCCCCATATATTCCTTGCCCATAAATTTTTTTAATCCCCAGACTTGATAAATTTCCGCCAGTTGATGATCGGGATCGCTCAATAATTGAATAGTTAAATTGTGTTTTTCAATAAAACGACAGTGGGACTTCTCTGAATCGGGACTAACTCCCAGAATTACCGCATTTAATTGCTGAAATTGCGGTGACAAAGCGGTAAAATCGATCGCTTCTGTGCTGCAGCCCGGAGTGTTATCTTTGGGATAAAAATATAAGACCAACCATTGACCGGCAAAATCTGCTAATTTACTAATTTCGCCTCTTTGGTTTGGGGTGGCAAATTCGGGGGCTTTTTGTCCAACTTCTAGGGTCATTTTTAGGAGTGTAAAGGCAAGAGTAAGAAAGGAGCGAGGGAGAGGGAAAGCAATAGCCAGACTTGATAGTTAAATCTGGGAAGTTCGGGGTTTTCTGACTCGACTAAAGCATCGATTCTCTCTAATAAACGATTATTTAAAGAATGATCATTGAGAGCGACACAGCAACTATCGGAGAAGTTTATTTCCGCTACTTGATTAACTTTTTCTGCCACTAAAAGCAGCGATTCAGCTAATAGTAAATAATCCACTTGTCCAGAAGCGTACTTATCGGCGCGTAATTCCCGTAAGAAGACCAATTCTGACCATAAATTCTCGCTATTGGGCAGCCAAGAAGACATCGATCGCAACCAACCTAACCAGAAAAACCAGAAAGTGTCATGATATTCTTGGTGAGCTTGTTCGTGGGCTAAAACTGCTTGTAAATGTTCTTGATCTAAGAGATTTAATAATCCTTGCGTCACAATTAATTCCGACTTCCAAAAGCCAACTCTGGCACTGTAGGGAAAATCCACTGCTAAAACTCTCGCTTTCTGAGCGGTGATTTTTTTGAGGGGATAACTGCTAAAATCCCGATGGGTTCGCCAAGTTTGATAGGAGAGTTTTATCAAACAAAATAGAGCAAAAACTAGCCAAATTATGGCACTAAAGTAACTAATTAAACTGGAGTTATAGCCTAGCATTTGCCCGCGATAGCCCATACAAACCACCGATATAACTGTCATTAACAGCAGCAAAGGCGGAAAGAGAAAGAAAAATAGAGTTATCTGCCAACGACGCTGATAGCTGGGCAGAAACCAACGTAAACCAATGGCGATAGTTAATGCTAGTAATAACATTGAACCGTGCATTAGCGTTCTCTCCGTTGTTGACGCAGGGTATCTAAACGAGAGGCGATCGCTTTTAATTGTTCGACACTAGCAGTATCGAGACTATCGGCAAAAGAAGCCACCACATCCGCATTACCAATAGCCAAAAAACGATGTAATTGTTCGTAGGCTTTAATTGCCTGTGCTTGTTCCTTAGAAACCATCGGTTTCCAGTAGAAAATCCGACCCTGTTTATAACAACTTAACCAGCCTTTATTAGTCAAACGACGCAGTACCGTAGTCACAGAAGTATAGGCCAGATCCCGTTCTGGATCCGCTAAAATGCGATCGTGGACATCCTTAACGCTAACGGGTTCCAATTCCCAGACAATATTGAGAATTTCCGCTTCTAGGGGGCCAAGGGATAACTGTTTTGGTTGATAGGTCGGCAATTGAGCCATAGTCACACAGAAATGAAGATTACTTTCCTGATCATAGCGGCGGATATCGATCGCCTGATAAAATAGCAACGATCCTTTATATTGTCTTTATGTCCACCGAAACTAATTTAACCACAACTACGGGCGCTGATGCCATTGATGTGGCGATCGCTAATGGCATTGATTTTGATGGTTCCCCAATTCCCCAGGCAAAATTGGAACTTTATCACCGGGTAATGGGTTTGGAAGCAGGACGACAAAGAAGCGGGGTTTCTAACACGATGAGATCGCGAATTGTCCGCATCGGGGCCAAACATATCCCCCAAGAGGAATTAAATCAGCTGTTGTTAGCCGCCGATTTTGCCCCTCTCAAGGAGAAAGAAATCGCTTTTTACTATAGCGTTTCCTAAGCTAGTGAGGTACACATATTTTTCTTCCCTTTTGACTTTTGCCTCTTGCCTTTTGCCTAAAACCCATAACTTTTGTACCTCAGCAGACTGAAAAACGCTATATCTCAAGTAGTCAAATTTTTGCTCGCCATTTTTCGCCTAGACTGCTTGGGGTTGACCGGATTGTTGGAAAAATTAGGCAGGGAGTCTAGGTTTATCTAATGGTCAAGAGGATCGATAACCACTGATTCCGAGCCAGTAATGATACACTAGGCATGATTTAACTTCAGACCTCGATCGCAAAAGGAAATAAACATCGATGAAAGCCATGATTTTGGCGGCAGGCAAAGGAACTCGTGTCCGTCCGATTACCCATACGATTCCCAAACCCCTGATCCCGATTTTACAAAAGCCGGTGATGGAGTTTTTGTTGGAACTGTTGCGACAGCATGGCTTTGATCAGATCATGGTCAATGTCAGTCATTTAGCCGAAGAAATTGAGAGTTATTTCCGCGATGGTCAGCGTTTTGGGGTGCATATCGGCTATTCTTTCGAGGGTAGAATCGAAGAGGGGGAGTTAATCGGTGATGCCCTGGGATCGGCGGGCGGTTTACGACGAATTCAAGATTTTAATCCCTTTTTTGACGATACTTTTGTGGTTCTCTGTGGTGATGCGCTGATCGATCTCGATTTAACCGCAGCCGTTAAATGGCATCGAGAAAAGGGAGCGCTCGCCACTATTGTCACCAAAACCGTCCCCAGAGAGGAAGTATCCAGTTATGGGGTAGTAGTTAGCGACGAGGAAGGAAGGATTCTCAGTTTCCAAGAAAAACCGGCCATCGATGAAGCTTTAAGTACCTGCATTAACACGGGTATCTATATTTTTGAGCCAGAAATCATTGATTTTATTCCCCCTAATAGTAAATACGACATCGGGGGCGAGTTATTCCCCGAATTAGTCGCTAAAGGTGCGCCTTTCTACGCTTTAAACATGGATTTTGAATGGGTGGATATCGGTAAAGTTCCCGACTACTGGCAGGCAATTCGCGGGGTGTTATCCAGGAAAATTAAAAATGTTGCTATCCCCGGCATCGAAGTCAAACCGGGCATCTACACGGGCTTAAATGTGGGGGTAAACTGGGATAAAGTCGATATCACCGGACCTGTGTATATCGGGGCAATGACGCGCATTGAAGACGGGGCGAAAATTGTCGGTCCGAGTATGATTGGCCCGAATTGTTGGATTTGTGGCGGCGCGACGGTGGATAATAGCGTTATTTTTGAATATTCTCGCCTCGGTTCAGGGGCGCGTTTGGTGGATAAGTTGGTCTTTGGGCGCTATTGTGTTGATAAAACTGGCGCCGCGATCGATGTGGAAGCGGCTGCCTTGGATTGGTTGATTACTGATACCCGCAAGGTTCCCCCAGAATTTGATCACCCTAAACATCAGGCGATTCGTTCTTTATTCCATGGCAACTAGGCAACACCGCAACAGGGAAACCACTTCCTGTGCGTTGTGGGGAATGATGAATGATGAATGATGAATTATGAATTGGGGAGACGGGGAGAATAAATAAAAGCACATCTCCTATCTCCTGACTCCTGAATACTGTCTCCCCAAAACGAAAACTTCCTACCTCACCACATATCATGTTTGATTCTCCTGTTGATCTTCTCATTCTCTCCAATGGTCCTGGAGAAATATCTACATGGGTGCGTCCAGTTGTCAAGAGATTGCGACAAAACTTAACAGAAGATCGATCGCTGTTGCGGATTTCGGTGATTCTTTCCCCTTGTACTCATTCTATGGGGGCGGAAACGGAAGTAGTTAGGAAATATCCAGAGGTAGATCGAGTCCAGTCGCCAGAAAACTTCTTTAATTTTCTTTTCTGGCGAAAAACCGCCGATAATTGGGATTGGCACTCCAAGGGCATCGTTTTATTTTTAGGGGGCGATCAATTTTTTGCCCTCACCATCGGTAAACGTTTGGGTTATCGCACGATTATCTATGGGGAATGGGAAGCGCGTTGGTATCGGGGGATCGATCGCTTCGCCGTGATGAATACAAGTGTATTAAATAATGTTCCCCAACAATATCAGCATAAATTTACTGTTATCGGCGATTTAATGGTAGATTTGCCCACTGCTATCACCCCGGATGATGCTACCTTAATTGCACTCCTCCCGGGTTCCAAACCCTCGAAATTAGCCCAGGGTGTACCCCTAACCCTAGCTATTGCCGAAAAGATACACGCGCAGGATCCCCGGACTAAATTCTTAATTCCCGTCGCTCCTACCCTAAATTTAGCTTATTTGGCGAAATTTGCCGATCCTAGCTATAATCCGATGATCACTAAAACCGGTTGGAGTGCTGCCAAATTAAAAAACGGTGAAAAACCCTATCTAGAAACAGCTAAGGGGGTAAAAGTTGACCTAATTACCGATTTTCCCGCCCATAACCAGCTTTCTCGCTGTCATTTAGCTTTAACGACGGTGGGTGCTAATACTGCCGAATTAGGAGCGCTGGCAATCCCGATGATTATTTTACTACCGACTCAGCAACTAGACGCGATGCGGACTTGGGACGGTTTACCCGGTTTATTAGCCCAACTGCCGGGGGTGGGGTCTTTATTTGCTAAGATAATTAATCTCTATATGTTGCGGAAAAAGCGTTTATATGCCTGGCCAAATATTTGGGCCGGTGCAGAAATTGTTCCGGAATTATTGGGGGAATTACAACCAGAAGAAGTGGCAAATCTGGCTATATCTTGGTTAGAAAATCCCGAACAATTAGAGGCTATCCGGCAAAAATTGCGGGCAGTGCGTGGGCAAGCAGGAGCAGTGGATAAGTTAGTATCTATTATTGCCGAACAACTGTCTAGTTTCTAATCAATCAGAGAATTAAGCTTGTTGGTAGTGAGGATCAATTGCGATTAATTTATTAACAGTTTGATAGAATTCCTGCTGATAAAATTCCCGTTGATTGCTGTCGAGAGCATTAATTAATTGTTCTTGACAGTAACGACGATATTCCATTAAACTAATTTTTTCCAGAGCTATAATAGCATTTTTTATCTGTTCTTCTGGCTGCAAAATTTGCTGACTCGTATGTTCATTTAAGTGAAATAAAGAATTAAAATCACGATTTTTGTCTGCGGTGATTATCAATAAATGATTCTGTAAAGCTGACATCAAATCTCTTTGGTTAGTAATTTGGGTTTCTAACTCTAGAATTACTTGCCATAACCAACGATAATCAGGGAGATTAAAAATTAAATCTTTTTCATCCAAAAGTTCACAAATGAGCCTCCGATATTCGGGAGAATGGAGATAGATTAGTAATAGTAACCATTCGGCTTTTTCTGAGCCGTTTTTTTCGGATTTATCTAGGATATTTTTCCTTTTAATTGCTGGGGATTTTCCCAGAGGTTTATTAACTTGCTTCGAGAGATTTTTAAAAATATATGGCAAACGAGTGGCATCTTTTTGAGCCAAAATTTCAGCACAATAATCTAGGTAAAAAGTGCGTTGATTGCCGTCGATTAACTTTTGCAGTAAACTGACCATACTACTAGACACTTGTTGAAAATGTAGTCCCTGTTTTAAATCTTTATTAACCAACATTTGCGAGATTTGCCAATCAATCCAAAAAGGAGAATTTTCGATTAATTCTCGATAACTATTTACCCCGTCAGTATGGGATTTAAGAAATTCATCGGCATCTTTACCCTCGGGAAGATTGAGGATTTTTAGGTTAACTTGTCCTGAATAAACTAGGGAGTTAATTTCCTCGATCGCCCTTTGTGTGGCTTTAATTCCCGCTTGATCGGCATCAAAATTAAAGATTATTTGTTTACTTTCACTGTAGCGCAAAAGTAGCTTAATTTGCTCTTGACTTAAAGCTGTTCCTAAACAGGCAACCACATTATTAATACTGGCTGCATGGAGAGCGATCGCATCAAAATAACCCTCGACAACTATCGCTAAATCTTGCTGAATAATTGCCTGTTTAGCTCGATCGAGAGCAAAGAGAGTTTTTCCCTTTTCAAATAGAGGAGTATCGGGAGAATTTAGATACTTTGGTTGTTCATTACCTAAAGTGCGACTACCAAAAGCGATCGCTCGTCCTTGACTATCAAAAATAGGAATCATTAAACGATCGCGAAATTGATCGTAATAACCACTACCATTTTGACGCGCTTTAATTAATCCTGCTTGTTCCACTAAAGCCACAGGATAGCGCTTTTGTTCCACCAAATAACGATAGAGAGTTTCCCAACCTTGGGGAGAATATCCCAGTTGAAAATTAGCGATAGTTTCTGGGGTTAGTTGTCGTTGTACCTTGAGATAATCTAACGCTTTTTCCCCTTGAGGTTGACTAAGGGCGTGTTGATAAAAACTCACCGCCACGGCCATTATTTCGTATAATTGTTCCTTGAGGGATAATTTCTGTTCTAATTCCTGACGCTGTTCTACTGCCAGAGTTTTAATCGGGATTTGATACCTTCTAGCAAGATCGAAAACCACCTCACTAAAAGATTGTTTTCCCACTTCCATGAAAAATTTAATCCCGTTTCCCCCCGCACCACAGCCAAAACAGTAATACATTTGTTTGGCAGGACTAACCGTAAAACTAGGGGATTTTTCCTCGTGAAAAGGACATAAACCGACGTATTCCCTTCCCCTTTTTTTGAGAACGACTCTCTCGGAAATTAAATCCACAATATCAATTCTTTGTTTAACTTCTTCGATCGTATCCGGATGTAGTCTCGGTGTATCCATAATCAGTTATCAGTTATCAGTTATCAGTTATCAGTTATCAGTTATCAGTTATCAGGAGATTTGCTTTTATAGTCATTTCAATTAAGATTGAGAATATCAATCCCAGAGTTCATAAGAATTTTGTCGGTCTAGACTAGACCTCGACCTAATATTATCTCAAGACCAAAAGTCTTTCTAGTTAAGGAATCTACCCGAATAAAAATTATTTTAATTGCCTCATATTTTTTCAGTGAAATTGAATTAACAACGATAGATATACATTTCAGCCATCGAACTACTTAATTAGTATATAGGCTAAAAGCAAGCTGTGACTGGGTTATAATTTTTGAAGATGTCTACTGTATCAGACTTATCTGAAATGACTATATTTATTCTCCCCGTCTCCCCGTCTCCCCAATTCATAATTCATAATTCATAATTCATAATTCCCACTCCTTCTCCCCCATCTCCGCACTGCGATGGCGGCATTTTGTCCTCCGAAACCGAAACTAAGACAGAGACAATTGTGCAGGGAAAAATTAACAGCCGATCTAATTAAATTTAATTGAAAAGGCGACTCGCGCACACCGACACAGGGGGGAATTAGCTGATTTTTCAGGGCCATTAAACAAAAAGCCACGCCTAATGCCCCCGAAGCCCCTAAAGTGTGTCCTGTTGCGCCTTTTGTCGAGCTTACAGCCACTTGCGAGCCAAAAATGCTGGCGATCAGGTTTGCCTCCCGTTCATCGTTTAAACGCGTGCTAGTGCCGTGGGCGTGAATGTAATTAATTTCATTTTTTCTTAATTGACTTCTGTGCAAACATAGTTCTATGGCTTTGGTAGCACTACGATTATCCACCGCCGGGGCGCTAACATGATCGGCATCGCAGGTAAAACCATAGCCCAAAATTTGCCCGTAGATGGGGGCATTTCTGCTTAAAGCCAGTTCTTCCGATTCAAGGACTAAAATCGCCCCACCTTCCCCCAAAACCAAGCCCTCCCTAGCTCTATCAAAAGGATAACAGCCCGTTTTCGCCAAAGCTCCCATCTGTTCAAATCCCACTAGAGTTAAGGGAGTGATCGGGGTTTCGATCGCCCCGGCTAAAACTCGATCGCATTCTCCCATAGTAATTAATTCTACACCCTGGGCGAGCGACCAGATGCCCGTGGCACAGGCCGCCATCGGTGCTAACACTGGGGCGCCGGTTTCTATCAATCTAGCGGTCAATACCGAGGCGCGATCGGGTAAACTGTCTAACCAGTTTTCTACTATTCCCGTCGCTGCCATCCGTTCCCATAAACCCTGACAACCGCGACTAGAACCGATAGTGACACCACAATCCTTTAAGGGAGGGGTTAACTTCGCGTCTTCGAGGGCAGCAATCAGGGCAATTTTGGTTAAATCCTCTAAAAATGCCGGTTTGTGACCGATTAAACCCAAGGGTAAAGCGGGTAAATCAGAAAAGGGTTGTTGTCTAGTTATACCAGTTTTGCCCTCTAGTAATCTTTGCCAACTCTGACTTAAATTTCCCAGAGAACTGATCAACCCAATTCCCGTCACCACAACATTCATTTATCAGTTATCAGTTATCAGGTATCAGTTATCAGTTATCGGAATATTAAATGATTGGGGGGGGGACGGCGAATATTAAATTATTGTCGCCTGGTCCCACCCTAACCGATCGCTATTTTTTCAGATTTTCTGCACCAGAAATAACTTTGGCCGAGTCAATTTTATCCCCTTGTTTGATCGTATCGATCACTTCCATTCCCTCAGTTACATAACCAAAAACGGCATAATCACCATCAAGGAAATTGATATCCGACAGAGCAAAATAAAACTGAGAAGAAGCGGAATTAGGCTGTTGAGAACGGGCCATTGCGATCGCACCGCGTTTATGGGGTAAAGCGACGATAGGAGTGCGGGCCGTGGCCTGTTGACCGATTGCTTGCCCATAAATCGGCTCTTTTTCGTCTTTGAGGAGAATTTCCAGGGGAACATAACGGGATTGCTTGGTTTCTGGATCAACAAAACCACCGGTTCCGCGACCTTGGGGATCACCACCTTGGGCGACAAAAGGCTGCGGTTCTGTAACCACGCGATGGAAAGTTAAACCATTATAAAAACCTCTCCCCACCAGATCCACAAAATTACCGGCAGTAATTGGGGCCGCCTTGCCATCAATTTCGATCGTTACCGGTTTACCTTTGATTATCATCTCGACGACGGCAGTTCCATCTAAGCGGGGTTTGTAATTATCCATGTTGACACTGCCCGAACTGGCAGGTTGAGAGGTTTGGGTGATACTAGAATTATCGGGGGTGGAGTTAGCTTCTGGGGAAGAACAGCCGAAAAGTGTCGTCGTTGTGATTAAAAAAACACAAACCACAGACAGCCAGCCAGATTTTCTTATCTTCATCATTTTATAGCCAAAAAGAGCGAAAAAAGGCCTACAATCCCTCTAGAGGAATTTCCAGAAAACGAGCGAGTTCCGCTCCTTGATTTTCCAATTCCGAGAGGGACAGAGGATCACCGACGCGAGTTAAAGGGATATCGCGACGCTGTTTAATCCGCAGGAATAGTTCCCGTTTCGGGTTGAGTCCTTCTCGCACTTCGGCCCGCACAGCTTGCACATCTTCCATGGGCCAATCGAGATCAATGCGACGATTTTTGCCGGGGTAGCCCCAACGAAAGATTTTAACTTTGCCGGTTTCCTTGTTAAACTCGTTGTAACCACCTCCGACATTCCAGAGGAGAGATAACCAGAGATAGATGGCTAAAAGGGTCCCCGCAGTGCCATAAAAGAGGAGGGCGACTCCTTGGGGAATAAATTGTAAGGAACTGGTATCGCTAACGAGAAGTAGATTGACCTTCAAATAACTGGAAAGACCGGCTAGGAGAAACCCTAGACCGCCAATAGAGACGATTACAGCCCAAAAATAGTTACTAGGGCGACGCGCTCCCACTACTTCCTGCCGTAGGATCAGGCTATCTTTACTTGTTGTTTGCGCTTTCATGAATTCTTTTTAAGGTTGCCTAGAGTTATTTTACCAGCTTTTTTCTCGCCACTTCCCCAACCCCGCCCCAGGGATACAGCCGTTGATTTTTCTGGATGTACCCATGTTTATCATAATACTTACTTATAGGTGAGTGGGGGAAGTTTAGGGGAAAATTCCCTAATCGTAATTCTCCTCGGCAACAATCATGCGTTAGATTTATTCGTGGTTTCCTTAATTTGTACCCAGTAACGGCACACCAGATACCGCAGAAGACGGTCTAGCGCCCCCCCAAGTGGGTTCTAGCACATTTAAGGTAAAGGGGAAATTAAGAATTGTTGCTATTCTACAGCCAAACGTCTAGAATGGTCATTAATTTTTGTGCATGGTCGGGTCTTCTAACCGAAGGCATTGACGAAAAACACATTGTATCTGTCCTAGAGGCACTATGAAAAAGCTTAAGCAATACTGGACTGCTGAAGCACTGGAAAAAGACTTAGGCGATCCTCTCAATCCCGATAACCCTCTATCCTACAAGCGGGTGATCGAAATTGACGAGAGCGAAGAATTTCCCCACGAGGAAATTCGCTGGTTATACGACTGGAAACTCCAACACTACTACATTCCCACCGATTGCGGCGGTGAATTTACCTCTTTTGAGGAATTTGTCGCTTTTGTGCGGGTACTTTCCCGACGGGATCAAACTATCGGCATCGCTTTTACTACCCTATTCTGGTCGTTTTTAAACTGGATGGCGGGAACCCCAGAACAGAAACAGAAGCTCGCCCGTTTTATCATGGATGACTATGGGGCGATGTGTCTGGGTTACTCGGAAAAGGAACACGGTAGCGATCTGATCAATGGTGATCTAACTGCGACGAAGGTGGAAGGAGGTTATATTCTCAATGGGGAGAAATGGCCGATTAACCGGGCGACTATCTCTGGAGTTTCCTTTATTTTGGCGAAAACCGATGCTAACGGCGGGCCAAAGTGTTTAACCCTATTTATGGTCGATAAACGGCAATTAGACCCCGAAAAATACTATAATTTACCGAAAATATACACCCATGGTGTGCGGGCCTCGGATATGAGTGGCATTGGTTTTAAGGATTGTTTCGTCCCCGATTCCATGCGTTTACGCGAGGAGGGAGACGGTTTAGAATTAGCCCTGAAAGGTTTCCAGATTACCCGAATGTTGTGCGCTGCTTTTTCCCACGGGGCAGCCGATACCGCTTTAAGAACTACCCTCGGTTTTGCCGTTAATCGGGTAATTTATAACAAAACTGTGATGGATTTGCCCCAACCCCGGCGCACTCTCGTGGATGCTTTCCTTGACATCCTTATTTGTGATTGCGAGACGATTCCGGCCGCGAGAGGTTTTCATATTATCCCCGAACAGTTTAGCGTCTGGGCTTCGGTGGTAAAATATTTTGTCACCGTCCGTCTGGAGGAGATGGTTAATAGTGTTTATGTGGTCTTGGGATCGCGTTTTTATATGCGAGAAGAACACGAATTCGGCATCTTCCAGAAGCTACTGCGGGATAATTCGATTATCAGTATGTTTGACGGCAGTTCGATCGTCAATCTTCATGCTTTAATCCTACAATTGCGTCCTTTAACTAAATATCGGGCTAAACGCAACTCGCGCACCATGTCGGCGTTAAAAAGCCGTTTAGAGACGATTTTTAGCCTAGAAAAGTCAGTTCCTCCCTTTGAACCCAATAATTTAGAATTATTTGGCCGGGGAATCGATGATTCCCTACAGGGTTTAGAGATTGCCCTTGATATGCTGGAAGGATTGAAAGATTCTCAGGAGGTGGACCCGGAAGTATTAGAAAATCTATTGATGTTGGGTAATTTAGTTTTAGAGGAACTAAATGCTCACGATGAACAGATTAGTCAATCGAAATTCGAGTATGGTCACGACCAATCACCCGAATTGTTCGAGATTGCCAAGAAATACTGTACCTTACACGCTGCTTCCGCTTGTTTACACACTTGGCTTTATAATCGTTCCATCCTGGGTGAATTTTTTGCCCGGGGGGAATGGTTGGTGTTGAGTTTACACCGATTACTGCGAACTCTCCGGCCGCTGCCTTACACTCTGTCTGAGGTGTATGTAGAAAATGTTGCCCAAGAATTGCTGAAATTATATCGAGAAAATCAACATTTTTCGATCGCCCCTTTTCAATTAGCCCATTCACAAACTACCGAGGAAAAAACCCATGAACTCCAGCTCCAATCTTAATAATCTGGTACAAAATTGGTTAGTAAAACAGTTAGCCGATCAGTTATCTTTAGATGCCAAAACGATTAATGTGACTGAACCTTTAACCCGTTATGGTTTAGATTCGATCGATGCGGTAACGATGGTGGGTGATCTAGAAGATTGGGTCGGTCAAGAGTTACCTTCTACCCTTTTCTGGGATCATTCTACTATTGAAAAAGCGTCTCTTTTCCTAGTAGAAAACTACGATCTTTCTAATCTTTCCGGTGAGGAAACCCCCGCAGAAGTTGCTCCCGTCGCTGAAAAAGCTGAACCAGCCGTTAGTGGTGGCAAAGGTTGGAGTTTATTCGGTCGTCGTTAATTTTAGGTGTAGGGTGGGTTAGGCGACGACAATTTATGCTAGGGAAAATTATCTAGTATTCGCCGTAACCCACCTATATTAGTTATCAATTGGCTCTGTTCTCTACTCACCAGTATAGGAATTGCTAAGTACCTAAACAAAATTAATTACCCATTTCTCCGTAAAGCAACAATCGCTGTATTTCTTTTCTGTTGCCCGTTCCGCAGTTCTGGAGTTCCCTCTCACCACTAGGAAATTTATTTTGTACGACTACTTATAAATTGAAATATATAAAAAAGGGCGATCACTTGATCGCCCTTTTCTCCTACTAAATAACAAAAATTAGCGTAAGATATACACCAGTAAAAATAGGATAATCCAGACCACATCGACGAAATGCCAGTATAATTCTGCCGCTTCCACACCAAAGTGAGATTGACTAGAATAGTGGTCTTTTTGACGAGAACGCCAGAGGACAGATAGAATCAGCACTAAACCGAAGGTAACGTGGAGACCGTGGAATCCGGTTAAGGCATAAAAAGCGCTGGTGAAAACATTAGTTGTCAGACCGAATTCAGCGTGATAATATTCGTATCCTTGACCACAAAGGAAGATAATTCCCATCAGGGCAGTAATGCCGAACCACAATTGTAAACCGGCATTATTGTTTTGTTTAATTGCCTTTTGTCCTATGTGCATAACAAAACTACTGGACACCAGAATAATCGTGTTAATTGTCGGTAGGGTTAATTCTAATTCGGGCGTGCCGGCGGGGGGCCAAACGGGTAACATGGTACGGTAGAACAAGAAAGCGGCAAATAAGCCTAAAAAGATGGAACTTTCCGCCACTAGAAACAAAACCACACCGAATAAGCGATGATCTGGGTGGCCATGATGTCCGTGTTCCACCGTTTCCTGATGATAATTGACAGAGAGTTGAGAATCTTCGAGCGTTGAACCTTGCATAATTGAATATCCTTAGTTTACACGGGAGACGGGAAGCTTTTTTTCAGTGATCAGTGGGAAGTGGGAAGTGGGAAGTGGGAAGCTTTTTTTCGGTAAACAGCAATCAGTGAACTGATAACTGATAACTGATAACTGATAACTGATAACTGATAACTGATAACTGATAACTGATTATTGCGATTCTGCGCCCACTTCAGCGAGGAGATCTTGTACTGATTCCGCTGCTTCTGATTCTTCCATATCAATACCGTAATCGTAGGGGCCGGACCAAAGAATCGGCATTTCCTCGAAATTCTCGATAATTGGGGGAGAGGAGGTTTGCCATTCTAGGGTTAAAGCGCGCCAAGGATTACGGCCGGCGGGTTGACCTTTAAAGGCACTCCAGACCATATTAATAGCGAAGGGAATACTCGATATACCGAGAATATAAGCTCCTGCGGTACTAAGAACATTTAAATCCTGAAACTGCACATCATACAGAGCAATACGACGGTTCATACCCAATAATCCCAATTCGTGCATCGGCATGAAAGTTAAATTCAAACCGATAAAACTGAGAACAAAGTGGATACGACCGAGAGTCTCGTTATACATCCGTCCGGTCATTTTCGGGAACCAATGGTAAACGGCAGAAAACAGGGCCATTGCCGTACCACCAAATAGTACATAATGGAAGTGACCGACGACAAAATAGGTATCGTGGACGTGGATATCGAAGGGAACAGAAGCCAACATAATCCCGGTCAAACCACCGATGAGGAAAGAAGACAGGAAACCGATCCCAAATAATAAAGACGTATTGAGACTAAGTTTACCCCCCCAAAGAGTGGCACACCAACTAAAGATTTTAATGCCCGTGGGAACGGCGATTAACATAGTTGCCGCCATGAAAAACATCCGTAACCAGCCGGGGGTGCCGCTGGTGAACATATGGTGGGCCCAAACGATTAAACCCAAGAAACAGATGGTGAGACTGGAATAGGCGATCGCTCGATAACCAAAAATCGGTTTACGCGCATGAACTGGTAATATCTCCGATATCGTGCCGAAAAAGGGCAAAATCATGATATAAACAGCAGGATGGGAGTAAAACCAGAACATATGCTGATAAACCACCGGATCGCCGCCGCCGGCGGGGTTAAAAAAGCTCGTGCCAGCGATTAAATCAAAGGATAAGAGAACGAGAGCAGAAGCGAGAACGGGGGTGGAAAGCAGTACCAGAGTCGATGTGGCCAGCATTGCCCAACAAAATAGCGGCATACTGTACAAATCCATCTCAGGAATCCGCATTTTCAGGATCGTGGTGATGAAATTAATCGAGCCTAAAATCGAAGAAGTCCCGATCAATAAAAGGCTCAAAATCCACAATTCTTCGCCCCATTTGCCGCTAATTAAGCTTAAAGGTGGGTAGGAAGTCCAACCGGACTGGGGTGCGCCGACAAAGAAACTGGATAATAATAGCAGCCCGCCGGGGGGATTAAGCCAGAAAGCCACAGCGTTAAGACGAGGAAAAGCCATATCTTCCGCCCCAATCATCAGGGGAATGAGATAATTGGCAAAACCTGCCCCAACCGGAACGATCCAAAGAAAGATCATGATCGTTCCGTGCATGGTCATGAATTGGTTATATAGTTCCGGGGAGACAAAATCGGGGTCGGGAGTGGCTAATTCTGTCCGCAGCACTTCCGCGAAAGCACCGCCAATAAAGAAGAAAAGAAAGGCAGTCACCAGATATTGAATCCCGATGACTTTATGATCGGTGCAGAAAGTAAAGTAATCGGTCCACTTGCGGTGATGGATCACCTCGGGAACGGTTGCTGGGGTGGTTATTTCCGTTGATGCTGTCATAATACCAAGATTTTAGATGACAAGAAAAATTACATTTGCTACTGATGGGCAACTTGGGCGAGGATTTCAGCGTCGATGCCCATTTCTTCGGTGTAGGGGGTCAAATATTGACTATCAGAGCGATCTTTAGTGGTCATGGCTACAGTTCGATCGCTGTCAACTTCGGCGATCGTGTTATCCTGCACCCATTGGTCGTAATCGGCTTGGGAGTGAACTACAAAGCTAGATTTCATGCCGCCGTGATAGGCCCCGCAAAGTTCCGCACAAATGATCGGATATTGACCAATTTGGTTGGATGTGAACGATAACACCGTTTCCTGTCCGGGGATAACGTCCTGTTTTAGACGCAATTGGGGAACCCAGAAAGCATGGATCACATCTCCCGCTTCCATATTCAGTTGCACGGGACGATTGACGGGAGCGTGCAGTTCTCCGGAAACAATGCCAGTTTCGGGATAGGTGAAGATCCAAGCGTATTGAATGCCTTTAACATTGACCACTAGGGGGGGAACTCCTTCACCATCGTAGGAATTGCCGATACCTAGGGCTACCCTGCGATCGCCGCCCAGGGCCATCATCGTGCCGTGGTGATGACCGTGGTGGGCGATTTCTCCTTTGCCACCCTTGGAAATCAAGGGATCGAGACCGCCGATATTGTTATAAATCTCGAAGCTATAGACGGCAAGGATAAAAACGATTACCGTCGGGATGGCTGTCCAGAAGATTTCTAGGGGGACATTGCCCTCCACTGCCGGCCCGTCGGTTTGATCCCCCGGTTTACGGCGAAAGCGAATCACTATATAGATAATCACGCCTTCAACTATTAAAAATAGTCCCGTGGCGAGGGTCATCATCAGATTAAAGATATTATCTATCTCCTGAGCATCTTCGGAAGCGGCCACAGGCATTAAGCCATGATTTTGGCCATACCAGAGACTAATTAAGGTCAAGGCGATCCCGAATACGAGCGTCAGGATACTGCTGGGAATTTTCACGGTCTTTTCAATATTTTTAATAGTGGCTACTTATTCAAGGCTAAAACATGATTCCCCTATAGATGGGAAATTTAACCAGCATCTTCTGAGAATTTTATCTTTTCTTTGGGATCGTTTTCGGGGAAAGTATTTTAAATAACTAATTTTTATGTTTTATTCTGAGTTTATGTAAACAAATGTAACGGAAATGACCAGAAATCTAAAGAATATCTAAAAGGTTTTACTGGTCGTAAAAAAACTCATTCACAGTGATAACTAACTGGCAAACAAAGCCATGATCTTTGATGACAGACTCCTTGAGAACAGGCAAACCGATGACCGAATCTGTTTTTAACCCGACACCCCTAAGAGAAACTGGCCATATTCAGGTGTGGATGCGCCGCTTAGTCTGGAAAATTGCGATCGCTACTTTCGCCCTCATGGTGGTGGGTGCTGCCACCAGAGTTATGAACGCCGGTTTAGCTTGTCCCGATTGGCCTCTGTGTTACGGTCAATGGATTCCCAGTCAGCAGATGAATCTACAGGTATTTCTGGAGTGGTTTCATCGTCTCGATGCCTCTTTGATCGGGTTTAGCACGATCGCTCTCGTCGGTCTGTCTTGGTGGTATCGTCGCCATCTTCCCCCTTGGCTGTTGCCCTCGGCGATCGCTGCCTTGGCTTTAATTCTCCTGCAAGGAGTCCTGGGAGGATTAACCGTCACCCAATTACTGCGATTTGACATCGTAACCGCCCATTTAGCCACAGCTTTGCTCTTTTTTGCCACCTTAATCGTCATTGCTATCGGTCTGACTCCCTACCGTGGCACAGGTGCGGTCGGGAAACTAACTTGGATGGGAATGGTCGCCACCGGTCTAGTTTATCTGCAATGTCTACTCGGCGGTCTCGTCGGTTCCCGTTGGGCTGCCCATCAGTGTTTAACGGTTTCCCAACTCTGCACCGTGATGAATAGCCACATTATCGGGGTTTTTCCCGCCACTATCTCGGTTTTAACCCTAGTTTTCTTCGCTTGGCGAACTGCCGCTATCCATCCTCTCCTTAAAAAACTAGCTTTTAGCGCCGGGGGATTAGTCGCCCTACAGGTGTTTTTGGGCGTTGCCACCCTGAAACTGCATCTCCAGGTGGAACCCTTAACCATTACCCACCACAGCATCGGTGCGCTATTGGTGGCAACCCTCGTCGCTTTTACCACTTTTGCCCTTCGCGATCGTTCTTTCGCACCTATAAGCCATCTCTAAGGATTTAATCACGATGACTGGAACTCAAGCCCTTCGCCACCACGATAATTTTTTACAAGTCGCTAAAAGTTATTATCAACTCACCAAACCGCGAATTATTCCTCTACTGCTGATTACTACAGCCGCTTCTATGGAAATCGCCTCTAAAGGTCAGGTTTCCCCTCTCTTACTCTTTCTTACCCTCCTCGGTGGCACTCTCGCCGCCGCCGCCGCTCAAACCTTAAACTGCATCTATGATCGCGACATCGATCACACCATGCTTCGTACTCGCGCCCGTCCGATCCCCTCCGGTCGCGTGCAACCCCTCCACGCCCTCATTTTTGCCCTCGTTTTAGCCTCTCTTTCCCTAGCACTTTTTGTCTTTTTTGTCAATACTTTGAGCGGATTTTTAGCAATGACCGGCATCGCATTTTATATGCTGATTTATACCCATCTGCTCAAGCGTCATAGTATCCAAAATATTGTTATCGGTGGCGCGGCTGGCTCGATTCCTCCCCTCGTCGGTTGGGCGGCAGTAACGGGCGATCTCGGTTGGATTCCCTGGATTTTATTCGCAATTATTTTCCTCTGGACTCCTCCCCATTTTTGGGCTTTAGCTTTAATGATCAAGGATGATTATGCAGAAGTGGATATCCCGATGATGCCCGTAGTTAAAGGAGAAGAAGCCACTAGCGAGCAGATTTGGCTCTATACTTTAATCGTCGTTCCTTTCACTTTCCTCCTGATTTATCCCTTGGCTGCCTGTGGTGTGGTTTATGGTGTAGCGGCTTTAATTTTAGGGTTTGTTTTCCTGAAAAAAGCTTGGCGATTAAAACAGAATCCTTTTGATCGGGACATGGCTCGATCGCTGTTTAAATATTCCATTCTTTACATGATGTTATTATGTACAGCTATGGTGATCGATAGTTTACCCATGACCTCTCGTCTCATCGCTACAATTGCCAGTTTATTCTCCTGTAGTTAATCTCAGTTATCGGTTATCAGTTATCAGTTAAGTAGTCGTGCAAAATTAATTTCCTAGTGAAGATAGGCAAAAGGCAAAAGGCAGGAGGCAAGAGGTGGTTAGATATGTGTAATTAATTTTGCTTAGGTACTTATCAGTTATCAGTACCGATCACCGATTACTGTTTACTGTTCACTGAAAATACTCCCCACTCCCCAATTCCCAATTCATAATTCATAATTCATAATTCTCCCATCTCCCCAATTCCCAATTCATAATTCATAATTCATAATTCTCCCATCTCCCCAATTCCCAATTCATAATTCATAATTCATCATTCATAATTACCCCCGACTACTGATTGCGACTGAGGGAGTTAATTCGCTCGATTAGTTGGGCTAAGATTTCTTGTAATTGTCGATCTTGATGCTGGGAAAGATTGATTTTATCACAGCTATAAATAACGGTGGTGTGATCTTTGCCGCCAAATTCTTCGCCAATGCGCGGTAAGCTTAAATCCGTGTGTTGACGCATCAAATACATTCCAATCTGTCGGGCAAAACTAATTTCTCGTCGGCGGGAATTTCCTTTTAGATCGGCGATCGAGAGTTGAAACTTTTCCGCTACTACCGCCATAATAATCTCAGGAGAAGTGGCAATTTTGGCCATTGGTGGATTTAAAACCGGCGCGATATTTTCTACCGTCATCGGCAATCCGGAGATAGAAATATAAGTAGTAGCCCGGATTAATGCCCCCTCTAATTCGCGAATATTAGAAGTATAATTAACGGCAATATATTCGATAACTTCTCTTGGGAGACGCAGATTTTCGTACTCGGCCTTTTTTTGTAAAATTGCCATGCGAGTTTCGATATCCGGTGCTTGGATATCGGCGACTAATCCCATAGAAAAGCGAGAAATTAAACGATCCTGTAAACTGGGCATCTGTTTGGGCAGGCGATCGGAGGCTAAAACTACCTGTTTTCCCGCTTCGTGCAGGGTATTAAAGGTATGAAAAAATTCTTCTTGAGTGTATTCTTTTCCTTCAATAAATTGCAGATCATCCACTAATAATATATCGGCATGGCGATAATGATTACGAAAACTTTCCATACTATCTTGACGGATAGCGGTGATTAAATCATTAGTAAATTGTTCCGTCGATACATAAAAAACCCTAGATTGAGGATATAATTCTAGACGATAATGACCGATCGCTTGCATTAAATGGGTTTTACCTAATCCCACACCACCACAGAGAAAAAGCGGGTTAAATTCCCTCCCGGGTAATTCCGCCACCGCTAAAGCAGCCGCGTGGGCCATACGATTGGTTGGACCGACAACAAAACGGGAAAAATTATATTTAGGGTTAAGTTGATTACTGGGGGATAATTCTGATTCTAAGCTAGTGTTGGGCTGGAAAATAGCGATCGAATCGCCCTGTTGTGCCGTTAGTTGAATCTCGACGGGATAACCGACGATATCCTCGACCACTTCAGCAATTGTTGACAGATAATTTTTCTGAAGATGGTTAAGAATAAAAGGATTGGCAGCCTGAATTACTAAGCGATCGTTTTGCCATTCTTTAACCGTCGCCGTTTGAAACCAAGTCTCGAAAGCGGGACGGGTTAATAGTAATTTTAGACGCTCTAGGAGATTATGCCAAAGTTGTTGGGCGCTGCTATCCACGATTAATTTTGATTAACAAAGTTGCTCTAGTGCTGCTGCGGGGAAACCTTATCAGTTTAGCGAGATTTTGCCCTTGACGATAAAATAATTTTCAGAGGAAAACAATTAATCTTTAGACAGATGACGCAAGTTTTAACAATCACCCAATTAGGAAATCCAATTCTAGAGCAAAAAGCAGCAGCGATCGATAATCTTCTCGATGCTGACTGTCAAAATTTGATCGATTCCCTGATTACCACCGTACAAGCTGCCCACGGGGTAGGAATTGCCGCGCCCCAAGTTGCTCGATCTCTGCGTCTGTTTATCGTTGCTTCTCACCCCAATCCTCGTTATCCCGACGCTCCGATCATGCAGGCCACTGCCATGATTAATCCTCGCATTTTGCAGGTGAGCGAGGAAATGGTCAAGGGTTGGGAAGGTTGTCTCAGTGTCCCCAATTGGCGCGGTTTTGTCCCCCGTCATCAGTGGATTGAGGTGGCCTATTATGATCGCAATGGTCGGGAAATCCGTCAAGTTTTCAGGGATTTTGTCGCGCGCATCTTTCAACACGAATACGATCATCTGGAAGGAATCCTCTTTCTCGATCGCCTTGCTTCTCCGGCGGATTTATACTCGGAGGAAGAATACCATAAAATCAGGAATATTGCTGAATATAAGCGATAAAATCGCAAAATCTGCCTATCTCTTCAAAATAAGTTAAATAACTCAACGGGAATATTTTATCTGGCGACAAAATTTTTGTTGGTAAATCTAAATTTTTTGTTAAAATGATAACGATTATCATTCTAGGAAGCCCAAGATAGCAAACAAACGAACTACTTGACAAGATAGACTAATTATGTAGTAGAACCCTGCCTGCCCTCAATATTTCCGCACCGGAGATAACCCCACAGATGAGGGAATAACCCGATAGCTTTCATTAGTTATCGTCTAGATGCCCAGAAAAATAAATACTCTAGCAAAGGGTATTTATTGACATTGGTAACATCAGAAAACTTTGCCGATCAATTAACTATTGGAGTCCGTAAAAATATCTATGACCTTAGCTAAATCCAAAGCAATTTTCGACAATGATGACTACAATCACTTTCCCGAAGTGATTACCGAACCTAAATCGCCGGTATCGGAAGCCGAGATGATGCAAGCGGTAAGAACACTGCTGTTAGGATTAGGAGAAGATCCCGATCGCGAAGGTTTACGAGACACTCCCAAACGAGTAGTAAAAGCCCTAAAATTTCTCACTTCTGGTTATCAGCAATCCCTGGATGAATTGCTGAATGGGGCAGTTTTTCACGAGGATGCTAACGAGATGGTTTTAATCCGAGACATCGATATTTTTAGCTCCTGTGAACACCATATTTTACCAATTATCGGCCGCGCTCATGTTGCCTATATTCCTAACGGGAAAGTGATCGGTTTATCGAAAATTGCCCGCATCTGTGAAATGTACGCCAGACGACTGCAAGTACAGGAACGTTTAACCGCACAAATTGCCGATGCTTTGCAAGGATTACTACAACCTCAAGGGGTAGCTGTGGTGATTGAAGCGACTCATATGTGTATGGTAATGCGCGGGGTTGAAAAACCCGGTTCTTGGACTTCTACGAGTGCCGTGCGCGGTATTTTTGCCGATTCTGCTAAGACTCGTCAAGAGTTTATGAGTTTGATTCGTCATAGTCCCGATTTTCACTAATTAGTCAGGGGGATCAGGATTATTTGATCGTCCTATCCCCGGTTTTTGCCTAGGTAAAAAACTAGAGCAAAACCAGCTATTTACTGTTTACTTTTTATTTTTAACTCGCTGTTATCATGCTGATTCGTCCCCGTCGTCTTCGTTATACTCCAGCGATTCGCCGTCTTGTTCGTGAAACTGAATTAACCGTTAATGACTTGATTTATCCCCTCTTTATCATGGAGGGAGAAAATCAAAAGGTGGCTATTCCTTCTATGCCCGATTGTTATCGTTATTCCCTCGATTTATTGCTCAAAGAAGTAGTTAATGCTTATAATTTAGGCATTAATGCCATCGCTCTTTTCCCCCTGATTGCCGAAGATAAAAAAGATAATTGCGGCAGAGAAAGTTATAATCCCGATGGTTTAGTGCCAAGGGCAGTGAAAGCGATCAAAAAAGAAGTCCCTGAAATAATTATTATCACCGATGTAGCCCTCGATCCTTTTTCGATTTATGGTCATGATGGTATTGTGGAGGACGGGAAAATTCTCAACGATGAAACCCTAGAAGTTTTAGTGAAAATGTCGCTCTCGCAAGCGGCGGCCGGGGCTAATTTCGTCGCTCCTTCCGATATGATGGATGGTAGGGTTGGGGCGATCCGTCGAGCTTTAGATGCGGCTGGCTATTTAGATGTGGGAATTCTCGCTTATACGGCTAAATATGCCTCTGCTTATTATGGTCCCTTCCGAGATGCTTTAGAATCAGCGCCAAAATTTGGTGATAAGAAAACCTATCAAATGGATGGGGCTAATAGTCGGGAAGCCTTACGGGAAGCCAGTTTAGATATAACAGAAGGGGCAGATATTATTATGGTTAAGCCCGCTCTTGCCTACCTCGATATTATCCGTCGTCTGCGCGATAGTAGTCATCTTCCCGTCGCCGCTTACAATGTTAGTGGTGAATACGCAATGATTAAAGCGGCGGCAAAACAGGGCTGGATTGACGAAAAAAGCCTGATTTTGGAAACTTTAACCAGTATGAAACGAGCGGGGGCCGATTTGATTTTGACCTATTTTGCTCTCGATGTGGCATTAATGAAACAGGAAAGCCGATTTTAGGGTTTTTGCCAGCGAAATTGATAGACATTATCCTGCGCTCCCCATACCTGCCGGCCAAGGCTATCATAACCTCGATCGCTGGTATCCATGCCCTGGGAATGTAGAATAATTGTATTAGTTATTTTCACCGCACCTCTGGCATTCGTGGGACAACCCTGGGGGGGAGTTTCTCCCCGATAACCCCCCGCTATCGGTTTTAAAAACACAGTACACACCGACTCGGCCAAATCTGATACATTTAATTTTCTTTCTGTCAAGTCTTTGTTACAAAAATTAATAAAGTTAGGGGCATTATTTAACTTATAAGCTTTTGATTCCACAGTGGAATTATCGGGGCTAGGTTGAATGACTAAAATTCTTTGACGATAGGGTTGATTTAAGCGATCGATAATTGCCTGTTCCTGATAAAGATAAATACTATCCTGTTTCGGGGAAAAATCCACGGCACAGGTAGTCATTTGCACCTTAGCAATGCGCGGGTTAGTCTGCGCTTGTTGCGTCGTATCCATGACCCCAATTAAATGATTAGCCACCCCTTGCACTTGCGGATTAAGGAGTAAAGATTGAGTGAGAAAAAATCCTAGGGCGATCGAAGTTTTCAGCATGAGCAGAGGCTTGATTCTAGGTTAGTCTCTAATTAGCTTAAACTAATAAGCAGCAAGAGCAAAAATACCCCTTTTCCCATGGCTAATCATCTGGCTGAATCTGAAAGTCTTTACCTGCGAAAACACGCCGAAAACCCGATCGATTGGTGGTATTGGTGTGACAGCGCCCTAGAAATTGCCAGGAGAGAAGATAAACCGATCTTTCTCTCGATCGGTTATTCTAGCTGTCATTGGTGTACGGTTATGGAAGGAGAAGCTTTTTCCGATCGGGCCATTGCCGATTATCTCAATCAGTATTTTTTGCCGATCAAAGTTGATCGCGAGGAAAGACCGGACATCGATAGTATCTATATGCAAGCATTGCAGATGATGGTCGGTCAAGGGGGTTGGCCGCTGAATGTATTCCTAACACCCGATAGTTTAATTCCCTTCTATGGTGGCACCTATTTTCCCGTGCAACCGCGTTTTAACCGGCCCGGTTTTCTGCAAGTGTTGCAATCGGTACGTCGCTATTATGACGAGGAAAAGGAGAAATTAAGCAAATTTACGGCCGAAATGCTGGGCGCACTGCGTCAATCGGCTATTTTACCGCGAGCAGAGACCAATTTAGCCGAACCTTCCCTTTTAGCCACAGGAATCGAGACAAATACGGCAGTGATTCGGGTTAATCCCAATAATTACGGTCGGCCCAGTTTTCCGATGATTCCATATTCTCATCTGGCTTTGCAGGGCAGTCGCTTTGGTGACGATTTTGAGGATTCCCTCCGGCAAGTGGCCTATCAACGGGGGGAAGATCTGGCCCTGGGGGGAATCTATGACCATGTGGGGGGAGGATTCCATCGTTATACGGTGGATTCGACATGGACAGTTCCCCATTTTGAAAAAATGCTCTACGATAACGGGCAAATTGTCGAATATTTAGCCAATTTGTGGAGTGCGGGTAATCGAGAGGCGGCCTTTGAGAGAGGGATTAAAGGCACGGTTAACTGGCTAAAACGGGAAATGACCGCCCCAGAAGGTTATTTTTATGCGGCCCAAGATGCCGATAGTTTTGAGAAGGCCACGGATAGGGAACCAGAGGAAGGGGCCTTTTATGTCTGGTCGGATTTAGAGTTAAGGGATTATCTCTCGACCGAGGAATTGGGGCTGCTGCAGGCTAATTTTACCGTTACTGCCGAGGGGAATTTTGAGGGTCGTAATGTGCTGCAACGTCGGCAAGGGGGAGAATTAGGGAAGGAGATAGAAAATATCCTCGATAAGTTATTTATTCGGCGTTATGGCAGTTCTCAAGCCCAATTAGCTCTTTTTCCCCCGGCCAGAGACAATCAAGAGGCGAAAAACGTCTCTTGGCCGGGACGGATTCCGGCGGTAACGGATACGAAAATGATCGTCGCTTGGAATAGTTTGATGATTTCCGGTTTAGCCCGGGCTTTTGCCGTCTTTAGCGAACCTTTGTACTGGCAAATGGCTACGGTCGCGGCCGAGTTTATTCTCCAGCATCAGTGGTTAGATGGACGTTTTCAGCGCTTGAATTATCAGGGTCAGGCCTCGGTTTTGGCCCAATCGGAGGATTTTGCCTATTTTATTAAGGCTTTACTGGACTTGCAAACGGCTAATCCCCAAGAAACTCGCTGGTTAGAGGCGGCTATCGATCTACAAGGGGAATTTGATCGCTGGTTTTGGGCCGAGGATGAGGGGGGATATTTTAATACTGCTTCCGATCATAGTCTCGATCTGATCGTGCGAGAACGGGGTTATACGGATAATGCCACCCCTTCGGCCAACGGAATTGCGATCGCTAATTTATTGCGTCTGTCGCGATTGACGGAAAATCTAGAATATCTCGATCGGGCCGAAAAGGCCTTGCAATCTTTTAGTACCATCCTCGAAGAGTCCCCCACCGCTTGCCCCAGTTTATTTGTCGCCCTCGATCACTATCGTCACGGTTTCTGTCTGCGGGCCCCGGAAAGCTCGATCGAGCCGCTGTTAAGTCGCTATTTACCCACTGCGGTGTATCGAGTCGATGACAGTTTGCCCCCTAGCACATTTGGGTTAATTTGTCAAGGGTTATGCTGCCTTGAACCGGCGGAAAATTTAGAACAGTTAGACCGACAAATTGCTGGGGTGATGGTGGGTCCGTCAATACTACTCGGTTAAGGTTTTTTCTCTCTGCTCCCCACTCTCCCAGGAAATAGGCTCTGGTGTTTGGCTTTCGTTGGCAACTTCTAACCAGCCTTGCATGGCCTCTTGAAGGCTATTGATGAGTTCATCAATACTATCCCCTTCTGTTATGCAGCCAGGGAGTGCAGGAACTTCCGCCCAGTAACCTCCTTATCGGCGGGAAAAAGGCGTTAAATATCCGTGAGTGGGAATGTCTTTTCTGTGGGACTTTTCATGATCGAGACATCAATGCTGCGGTAAATATCAAGGTCGCCAGTGGGCAATCGGAGACCCTAAATGGACGGGTCGGAAAGCGTAAGACTACCGCTAAGGTAGCAGCATCCTGTGAAGCGTCAACCCCATTGACGCGACTATCCTAAAAAGGTGGCGTGGTGAGGAATCACCGTCCGTTTACGGCGGTGAGGATGTCAAGGTTTCTCCAACTTCAGGATTTACCCCCAAGAAATTGCTTAATCTGGCTGCATAATCAACATAGTCTACCCCCAGAAGTACAGGGCAAATGGTGCTTCCCCACCATTGCCTTGCTGAGGGCTTCGACGGTGAGTTCAGCCGAACCGCCGAACGGTGGGGACTGACGCGGATTCGTTCAACTTTGAGAAAATTGTCGGAAAAGAGATATTAACTCGGAAAGCCATTATACTCAATGATCGAAGACTATTGGCTGGTGATCGATGAACCAAGACAACGAGATTAGTCATTTACTAGACCTCATGCCCGCTTCGGGACGGATGATGACGCGCATTGTCAGCAAACCCGAAAGCCCCAAGGTAATCGAAACTAATTTTCCCCTGCCCTGGCAAAGAGGGGTCAGACCAATTCAAATTAATTTTGACCTCTGGCGGCAATTATCAAGACCCCAACGGGATTTAGTCTTGTTAAGGGCCGTCTGTGTTTTAACGGCAGTAAAATGGTTTAAACCCGATCTCGATCGAGTAATTGCTCTGGCTGGTATCATCGGTTTAACCGTGGAAACCCTACAAACCGATGCCGTCGGTATGGCAGTGGCGGGGGGTTTAACTGCCTTGGCAATTAACCGGATTTGGCGGGAAAAACGCAGCCCCCAACGGGAATTAGACGCGGATGAGGCAGCCCTAAAAGTGGCCGTTAGACGCGGTTACACGGAAACCGAGGCCGCTAAGGGTTTATTATCGGCTATTGAGACTATAGCTGAAATTGAGGGGCGATCGAGTCTCAATTTTAACGAGTTATTGCGCTGTCAAAATCTGAAAAAATTAGCTAATCTATCCTTTGTTGGTGTTCCCGATCAGGTGAGACAATCTTAAAGTCAGTTGTTTTGGCTATCAGCTTTCTTTTTACTGATTACTGATCACTGATCACTTAAATCCCTAACCTTAAAATAACTACTATAAAAATATTTTTCCCCTTGCCCAATGGCTGCAATTGACTCTCTAGAAAAAGCCTTAAAATATCACTTTGGCTACGATCAATTTCGACCGAATCAACGCCAAATAATTGAGGCTGCTTTAAACAATCAGGATTTATTAGTAATTATGCCCACTGGAGGCGGTAAATCTCTCTGTTTTCAGCTACCCGCTTTAATCAAAAAAGGGGTGACGGTGGTGGTTTCTCCCCTAATTGCTTTAATGCAGGATCAAGTAACTGCTTTAGCTGATAATGGTATCGGGGCAACATTTCTCAATAGCACTTTAAACGCTAAACAAGTCAGAGAAAGAGAATCTTTAATCCTGCAAGGGAAAATTAAACTGTTATATGTTGCCCCAGAAAGATTATTATCGCCTAGTTTTTTAGACTTTTTAGCTGTTATTGATAATTACCTCGGTTTAGCCTGTTTAGCAGTGGATGAGGCACACTGTGTCTCCGATTGGGGTCATGATTTTCGCCCTGAATATCGACAAATTAAACAAGTTCGTCAACGCTTTCCCTCCGTGCCAATTCTGGCTTTAACTGCCACGGCCACCCAACAGGTAAGGGAAGATATTATCCAACAATTGGGATTGCGAGATACTTCCATTCATATTGCTAGTTTTAATCGTCCTAATCTTTATTATGAAGTTCAACCTAAAACCAGTAAATCTTATCAGCAATTGTATCAATATATTAAAGGACAAAAAGGGTCTGGTATTGTTTATTGTATCAGCCGCAAAACCGTCGATCAAGTTGCCGAACAGTTACAAAAAGATGGTATTAATGCCCTACCCTATCATGCGGGTATGGAGGATCGGGAAAGAAGCCAAAATCAAACCCGTTTTATTCGGGATGATGTGCAGATTATGGTGGCGACAATTGCCTTCGGTATGGGGATTAATAAACCGGATGTGCGCTTTGTCGTTCATTACGATTTACCCCGCAATTTAGAGGGATATTATCAAGAATCAGGCCGCGCTGGTAGGGACGGAGAACCGGCTAAATGTACGCTGTTTTTTAGCTTTGCAGATGCCAGAAAAATTGAGTATTTTATTAACCAAAAAACCGAGCAAAATGAACAACAGAAAGCCCGCCAACAATTGCGACAGGTGTTAGATTATGCTGAAGGGACTGAATGTAGAAGATCGAGCGTCCTAGGTTACTTTGGAGAAAGTTTTGCGGGTAACTGTGGTAACTGTGATAACTGTCGGAATGGGAACAATTCTGAGGATTGGACAATCGAGGCACAAAAATTTTTATCCTGTGTGGCGCGGACGGGACAAAAATTCGGTATGATGCACATAATCAACGTACTCAGGGGAGGAAAAGGTGAAAGAATCACCCAATATCAACATCATTTATTATCCACTTATGGCATCGGTAAGGATAAAACTCTCGGGGAGTGGAAACGTTTAAGTCGTTCCCTTGTCCAGCAAAATCTACTGGTAGAAACTGAAGACAATTTTAGAATCTTGAAACTTAATCAACACAGTTGGGAAGTGATGCGGAAACAACGTTCCGTGTTTATTGCCGTCCCCCAAAAAGCTAACGGTCCAATCTTGGGAGACGACAATCCCAATATGGTGGAAAGTGATTTATTATTCGAGCGCTTGCGGCAACTGCGGAAAAAAATTGCCGATAGTCAAGGAGTTCCTCCCTACGTTATTTTCCATGATTCTAGTCTGCGTTTAATGGCCCAATCAAAACCCCGGAGTTTAGGGCAGTTTCGTCAAATTTCTGGAGTAGTACACAGCAAAGTCCAACAGTATGGGGATATATTTATAGCGGCAATTAATGATTTTTGTCAGGATAGTCTTCCCTCTACTCAATTCCTCACTCTCCAATACTATCAAGATGGTTTGAATGCGGAAGAAATCGCTCGCAAAAGAAGCTTAAAAGTCTCAACCATCTATGAACATTTAGCTAAATTGCTAGAAGCGGGTTACGAAATTGATATTAATCAGTTAGTCTCTAAAAATAAACAGGAATATATTCGTTTAGCGATTAAAAAAGTTGGCGTTCAATCCCTGAAAACTCTCAAGGAAAATCTGGGAGATAATTATAGTTATGAGGAAATTAAATTAGTTGTTGCTTGGCAAAGACGACTTTAAAAACTATAGGAGAGGGGGAATTATAAATTATGAATTATGAATTATGAATTATTAAGTGGGGAAGTGGGGAAGTTTTTTCAGTGTTGCCAAAGGCACGGCGTAGCCGTCCAGTAAACAGTGAACTGATAACTGATCACTGATAAGTAGGTAGGCGTTAAAAATTATCAGACACCACCCTTATCAAGGGTAGGGTTGATTCATGAATCAACCCTACCTTATCAAGGGGAGCAGGGGGGATCGAACCTAAAATCCATTTTTAATTTAATTATAACCAGCTACTTAACTGATAACTGATAACTGAATTAAGCAGACCCTATTTAGGGGACAAGCGTTCTTGAATTTTATTAATCGCCCAGCTTAAAATCGCCCCCGCAATTAAAATACTAATAGCAGGATTGAATAGGGGCAGCCAAAGACGCTGAAAAAGTTTAAATCCTAGGGGAATTCCTGTGGATTCACCGATAACAGCCACGGCAAACCAGAGAAAACCCGCTATCACTAAAAACACATCAAATATTAAGATTCTATTCAACCACTTGACAAATTGCTCTTTCATTGCATCAAAAACTTAGGTTATTTATACAGTTTATTCAGGAAAAAGTATAGCACTGTCACCTTAATCCCAAGCTCTCCAGAGCCAAGCTAGTCCGGCAGTAATGATTAAAACTTTGGTTAACCAATCTCCCCAGCGCACATATAAAGTTCTCGTATCCCGTCGATAAATTGTTTCGCTATGGATTTGATATTTATCTAAATCCGATAGCCAAAGGTGATTACCGTGGGGATCGACAAAAGCAGAATAACCTGTATTGGTGGCCCGGGCCATCCATCGATCGGTTTCGATCGCTCGCATGGTATCCTGAGCATGGTGTTGAGCGGGCATGGCGTGGCTATAATGGGCGTTATTAGAAGCAGTAATAATAAATTCGCCTCCCCTAGCAGTTTGACGGCGAAAATGTTCGGAAAAAGCCGACTCGTAACAAATGCCCACAATGATTTTACCGAAAGGACTGTCAATAATTTGATCGGCATCTCCCGGTATTAAATGCGCTTGCAAGGGAGAAAGGCGATCAACAATTCCGCCTAAAATTTCCTGAAAAGGAACGTATTCGCCTAAAGGCACGAGAATTACTTTATCATACCGACTAATCACCTGTCCCTCGCCATCAATGGTCAAGAGACTATTATTATAACCCTTGTCCACCTTGCCAAATGCACCCAACCAGATCGGCGTTTTTTTGGCTAAAATTGCCGAATAAATCGAGCTATTATTGACTAAGTTCTCCCAATAATAGGGTAAGGCGGTTTCAGGAGTTAAGACGGCATCTACTCCTTGATCGGCGAGAATTTGATAACCAGAGGTGTAACCTTCGAGTGCCTTTTGAAATCCTAGGGGCGAAAGTTTAATCGTGTTGGGAATATTGCCCTGAATTACGCCAATTTTTATCCCTAAATCCCTTGACTTTTCGAGCGGTTTATGGTAAACATTCCATCCCCAGAGATGCAGGCTCAAACAAATGAGGAGGGGTAAAGAGAGAAAAGCGAGATTTTGCCGCGATTGACGGATTAGGAGCAAGCTTTCGGCGATTAAACCGTTAACTGCCACAATTGCCGCCGTTATCGTCGTAAAACCCGATAATTTTCCCAATTGCAGAATCAATAAATTATGGGGACTTTGACTATAAGCAAGGGTAGTCCACCAGAGAGGGGATTGACTCCAGAGAGATTCTAACCCACACCAGAGGGCAGTACCGATGAAAACCCGCAGGAGAGCATCCCTAAAAGATGACTGATTAACACTTTTGTTGACATAAAACATAACTAACGTCCAAGTTAGCACGATCGCCGTTCCCCAAAAAGTAATAAACAGCCAACAAAACAGAGCAATTGACAAACTCGCTAACCAGGGGACACCCATCCACGTCATCGGGTGAATTCCCGTGATCCAGAATAAAGCGAGACCATGGTAGGCAAAACCCCAGCCAAAACCGTATAAAAGCTGTTTTTTTAGGGATTTTTCCCCTAATCTCACAATAATCCACAGGGGGACGAGAGAAATCCAAGCGAGTAACCACCAAGAAACCGGCGCTACTGTTATCCCCATCCCCACACCGGCCAAAATTGCCCAGAGAAAACGCACCATCTTTCACTCCAGTCAGGTTAAACTCCTCTGACCTACTAGATCTCAGAGTAGCTAGAGGGAAGACAAAAAACAAGAGACAGACAGAAGTTTTTCAGTACATCTACAATAGATCAGTTAGCGAGTAAAAAAGCCCCTCGATCAGATGCTATGGCACGCTATAGACTCAGACAAACAGGGAGATGGGGAATGTCACCCTTACCCTAAAAGTCTAAACTCGGACTGAATAAATGATTGAATACATGGATAATTTTAACCCCAAAATAACGGCTCTGGCTCTTGTCTTGAATGTTGAGGAAAATCTCGAAGATATTTTTCGGAAAATAGCTAGTATGAGCGCTCATCAATTGCGAGCGCGGCGCTGTTTAATCCTGTTAAGCTCTCCACAGGAATTAAAAGGGGAAATTACCGATTATCTAGAAGTTTTTGCCCATTATGATGAGCTATCACCTTTGGCTGATCAAGAAATAATTAAACTTGATCAAGCTATTGCCGACAATGTAGCGGCCACAGGGAAACCTTTACTAATTAAGGATATAACTCGATCATCATTTGCCAGTGCAGCCAGTTATCCAAAAAGAGCAAATAATAATAGTTTTATATCCGTACCGATTATTCTGAATCAGCAGATAATTGGAGTAATTAATCTCAGTTTTCCCCTAGACAAAAAACATTTTGAACCATTAGATTTAGAAATCTTGCAGTTATTCGCTCAACAGGCTGCCCAATCCCTGCAAATTTTTCATTTGCAAGGGATGTTAAAATCTCGTTTTGTGGCTATGGCAGTGACTAGAGAAATAGCAGAAATTCAGTCCGAACATTCAATCGCTGTTCATCCTTATCCCCCGAAATTAGCCAAAATTGTCGCTAAGGCTTTTTTTAAAGAATTAACTCAGGCTGGTTTTGGAACCCATCAAGTTATTGAGATTGCCAATGAGGTTTTGAATTTACTACAAAAGACTCTTAATAAACATAAAAATCGTCTGGAAGGAAAAGATTGAGCGCTAGTCAAGGGTTAAAATCGACTCACTTGCCACTCCCGTGCTGTCCTAAGAAGTAATTGAGATAGTTAACAGCTTAATTTACTGATTACCGCTGCCATCCTGCCGTCCTAATTCATAGACACCAGAGGCAACACAGGCGAGAATACCGACACTAATCGGCCAACTTTTTCCTAAACTAATCTCGATTAACCAATCGGAGAAACCGCCGAGAATGAGAAAGGGAATAATACTAAAGATAGAGGCATAAAAAGCATTTTGGGATTCTCTGGCGAGGCGAGTTTTTTCAAACTCCTCTAGGGAAGTATAGAGGAAACGCTCGGCAAAATTAAACCAGCGATAGAAAATTTCTATAAACCAATTTCGCACCCCAGCTAACCCCAAATATAATGCTAAAGACCAGAGACAGCTACCGGCAATAAAGGCCGGGGAAATATTGATAGTGAAGGGCAGAAAGTCGATTACCATAAATGAGAGCCACAGAAGTGGTAAATTTGAGCGAACGGCTTGATCGATCTTAACAAGTCTTGACCCTTGCACCAAAAAGATGAAAATTCTTCAGATTGTTCCTTCGATTTCCCTTGTTTACGGGGGTCCTAGTCAAATGGTACTCGGTTTGTCAGCGGCCTTGGCCCAACTGGGCCAAGAGGTGACTATTATTACCACCGATTCCAATGGTGACACGGGACAAGCACCCCTAGATGTGCCTTTGGGGGTCCCTGTTAGTCAAAATGGCTATCAAATCTATTATTTTCCCTGTTCTCCCTTTCGGCGCTATAAATTTTCCCTTGATCTGTTTACTTGGTTGGCTAATAGGGCAAAAGATTACGATATCGCCCATATTCATGCCTTATTCTCCCCAGTGAGCAGTATATCGGCTTTGATCGCTCGTTACCGTCAACTGCCCTATATTCTCCGTCCCCTAGGCACCCTCGATCCGGCAGATTTGCAAAAAAAACGGCAACTTAAACAAATATATGCCAATTTTCTGGAAAAACCCAATTTAGCGGCGGCGGCGGCAGTTCATTTCACCAGTCAGCAGGAGTGTCAAACTGCCGAAAGATTTAATATAAAAACTAAGGATATTGTCATCCCCCTAGGGGTAGATTTTTTTGACCCACAAGCTTTACCAGTAAAGGGTTTTGCTCTTCCCGAAAATAAACCGATCATTCTCTATATGTCCCGTCTTGATCCGAAAAAAGGTCTAGATTTATTGCTGCCCAGTTTAGAAAGGTTGTTAGAAAAAGGCCTAGATTTTCATTTTGTCTTAGCAGGAGGTAATCCCCAGGACCGGGAGTACGAAAATCGGATTAAAAATCAGATCGAGCGGTCAATCTTGGCTAAAAATACAACAATTACTGGATTTGTCACCGGAGAAGTAAAAAATAGCCTCCTCGCTAGGGCCGATTTATTTGTTTTACCTTCCTACTATGAAAATTTTGGCATCGCGGTTGCCGAAGCTATGGCTGCCGGAATTCCTGTGGTCATCTCGGATCGGGTGGATCTGCATCCTGCGGTGGCAGCAGCGGCCGCGGGATGGGTGACAGCTTGTCAGCTTGAGGATTTAACTAATACTTTGGAAGCGGCTATCACTAATCCTAAAATTCGCCAACAACGAGGGAAAAATGCCAGGGATTTAGTCTTAAATCAATATAGTTGGTCAGCGATCGCTGAACAGATGCTAACTGTCTATCAAAATTTAGTCTGAGCTATCGATCGTCCCCTGCTCGATCGAAGTCACAGACGGATTAAGATTTAAGCCATCAGGATAATCAGCACTAAAAATGCCAGTAGGGTTAAACCTGATTGCAGAAAGACGGGGAGTGCAAAAGAATTCATAACAGTGGCTCACTTTCTAGGGACGGCTCTATTCCCAATATACGCTTTCATCTCCGCTAATTCCTCAGATTTCTGTCCGCAATGTCATCATCTCATCATTTAAGTAGGTAGGCGTTAAAAATTATCAGACACCACCCTTATCAAGGGGGGACTATAGGGTAGGGTTGATTCATGAATCAACCCTACTATGAATCAACCCTAGTACTAAGGGGGGATCGAACCTAAAATCCATTTTTAATTTAATTATAACCAGCTACTTATTCATCCCATGGGGAGAATTTGAGGTAAATTGTACTGTATTTAAACTGGGTAGGGAGCATTTTAATACAAATGTACGGAACTTAGTCACTCCCCACCCCGTTAACTTAAGTTTCAGCGCCATGATTATAATTAGGGAATGATAGAAATTCTTAGGCAATAGGATCACATCAGTGTTGATAAATCATCTTTTCTTCGGCGCTTTCCTACCCCTTGATACTCTCCTGTCCACCCAGGGGATTATGGTTATGCTCCTGGCCGCTTATGCTTTAGCCATGTGGATGTTTCTAACTAGCGCCCCAAAAGTTCATACAATCATGGTGACAGATTTGGAGACAGCCCGACAATTTTATGAAGGACTTTTAAATTTGCCCACGGCCGATGTCCCCCTCCATTACTATTACAATTATGAGCAGACGATGGGCAATAATATGATTGACCCATTTTATATGTCTAGTAATCCGGTTGTGACTACTGCCAACACTTCTTTGGGAGATCAACCCCAGGGTTTATGGTATCAGTTAAAGAAAAATACCCAACTGCACATCGTTAGTGGGGCAACCGCAGGTTATAAGGATCGTCATCGTCACGTTTGTTTTGATCACGATTGTTTAGAACAAATTCTGATGCGGGTGGAATCACGACGCTTAAAGTATAAGGTTCGTCGCAATAAACCTTTAAATTTTTTGGTCAAAGATAATGCTGATCGCGTGATTGAAATGGCCGAAGTCTCAAATTAGTTAACGGTAATTTGATTGGGGGCAACCATAACGGTAAATAACTAAACTATGAATGCTCAACTGCTCACAATCGTTTTAATTTCCTTAGGGGTAGGTATTGGTTTAGCCATCCTACTCCTGATTTTAGTCAAGTTAAGACGCTGCAACCAACAGGTAAATAGTATCGTCGATTATCACTCTCTCATCGGTTTAATCGGAGTTGTTCAAATCCCCTTCGATAAAAATAGCAAGGGAAAAGTGCGAGTTAATGTCGGAGATAGTCTGATCGATATAGTAGCGATAACAGAAGGGGAAGAACAATTTAATGTCGGGGATCAAGCATTTATTCTCAGTTGCACAGACAATAAAGTTTTAGTCATTGCGGAAAAGTATATCAGAGGCGATTTGTAATTTCTTCTAAACCAAAGGGTAACTAACTATGAATAGTCAAAATAATTCCTATCTCATCCAAATCAATCCCAATCAATACGACAACAATAATAACAATAGTGCTGGCAATTTATTATTGAATAGTGTTCCCATTGCTTTATTGATATTTCTGGGTATTGGTGCGATTTGGTTTATCAATTCTTTTTTGTGTATTTGTAAACCCAATGAAGTAGTCATCCTGAGTGGGATGAAACGCAAATCAAAAGATAGACAAGATGCAGGTTATCGAGTAGTATCGGGGGGTCGGGCGATTCGTATTCCAATTTTAGAAACCGTTAAACGTATGGATGTCACCACAACCCCGATCAGAATTGAGATTAAAAATGCCTATTCTAAGGGCAATATTCCCTTGAATATAGTGGCAATTGCTAACGTGAAAGTTAGTTCTAAACCTGAAATAGTCGGCAATGCGATCGAACGTTTTTTAGATCGAGATCGAGAAGAAATTATTCGCGTAGCTAAAGAAACTTTAGAAGGAAACTTGCGGGGTGTAGTCGCAACAATGACCCCCGAACAAGTGAACGAAGATCGCCTAAAATTTGCCGAAAGTATTACCAGTAACGTCAGTCAAGACCTGTTTAAACTCGGTTTAGAAATTGATACTCTCAAAATTCAAAATGTTGCCGATGACGTGGATTATCTTAACTCCCTCGGACGGGAAAGAATCGCTTTAGTCATGCGTGATGCTGAAATTGCTGAATCAAATGCCCTCAATGAAGCTGAACAAATAGTCGCGGAATGTGAGGAACAGGCAACCGTGGCTAAAACCCGCGATCAAATTATCATTTTAGAGCAAGAAAACGAGTTGAGAAAGTTAAAAGCAAAACTGGAACAACAGGCAAAATCGGAAGAAGAAATAACTATTGCTGCTGCTAAGGAAAAACGTGCTATAGTTGAGGAAAAATTGCAACAGGTTAGGGCAGAATTGGAAAGATTACGTCTTCAAGCAGATCAAGTTTTACCCGCAGAAGCGCAGCAGGAAGCTGAAACTTTCCGCGCTAGAGGAGAAGCGGCAATTTTTGAAGAAAATGCCAAAGCTGAAGCCTTAGTTAACGAATTATTTGCAGAAGTCTGGCAAAACACCGGCAGCGAAGCAGAGGCAATTTTCTTGATTCAACAGTTAGAAACTATCCTGGAGGAGGCGATTAAAATTCCTAGACGCTTACACCTCGATCGAGTTAATATCGTTGATAATGGTGATGGTAAATCCCTGGCTGCCCTGATCAAAGTCTATCCCGAAATCGTCAATCAATTCCTCGCCAGTGTCCATCAAACCCTCGGTATTGATGTGGTGGGAACTCTCACCAATAAAATTGAAAAATAGCAGTCAGAAAACCTACTAGACAGGCCTTCTAAAATAGATTGTAACCGAGATCGAGCAGGGTTAAAACCGCACTCGATCTCACCGCTAAGAATCCCCGTCTTTTGCAAGCGGGGAGATGTCAACTCATCAATACTTGGGACCCTATCAATCAATTTTCCCGGCCGAAGCAGCATTGACTATAAACTTGCTAAAACCTCTTTAGCGGCGGCCAAAGTCCGTTCGATATCGGCCTCTGTGTGAGCTAAAGAAGTAAAACCAGCTTCAAACTGGGAAGGAGCTAGATAAACGCCTCTTTCCAACATTCCCCGGTGAAAACGACCGAATTTAGCCACATCGGCCTTTTTGGCATTTTCATAGTTATGCACGGGGGAGCCGGTGAAAAACATTCCGAACATGGCACTGATATGACCTCCAGAAACGCTATGACCAGCATCTCTGGCCACTTTCAGCAGCCCTTCAGTTAAGGATTTGGTCACTTTATCGAGATATTCGTAGGTGCCGGGGCGCTGGAGTAACTCGAGGGTTTTAATTCCCGCCGTCATAGCCAAAGGGTTGCCGGATAAGGTTCCCGCTTGGTACATCGGGCCGGCCGGAGCCACCATCGCCATAATATCAGCCCGACCGCCGTAGGCCCCCACCGGCAGCCCACCGCCGATAACTTTGCCCAGGGTGGTTAAATCGGGGGTGATGCCGAATTTTTCCTGAGCGCCACCGTAGGCGATGCGGAATCCGGTCATTACCTCATCAAACATTAATAGGGACCCGTATTCCTTGGTTAATTCCCGCAATCCTTCTAAAAAGCCAGCATCCGGCACGATAAAGCCGGCATTACCCACCACTGGTTCTAAAATCACCCCGGCGATAGAGTCGGGATTTTCGACAAAGAGGGCTTTTACCGCTTCCAGGTCATTGTAGGGAGCGGTTAAAGTGTTGTTAGTGGTGGTTTTGGGAACCCCCGGCGAGTCGGGTAGGCCCAGGGTGGCTACACCAGAGCCAGCTTTAACGAGGAACATATCGGCGTGACCGTGGTAACAGCCCTCGAATTTGATGATTTTATCCCGGCCGGTAAAAGCCCGCATTAAGCGCAGGACGGACATACAGGCTTCGGTGCCGGAATTGACAAAACGCACCATTTCAATGCTGGGAACGGCATCAATCACCATTTCAGCGAGAATATTTTCTTGAACACAGGGAGCGCCGAAACTGGTTCCTTTATCTAGGGCCTGGTGTAGGGCGGCAATAACTTCGGGATGGGCATGACCACAGATAGCCGGCCCCCAAGTTCCCACGTAGTCGATGTATTCGTTACCGTCCACGTCGCGAATATAGGCCCCTTTGACGCTTTCAAAAACGATGGGTTGCCCACCGACGGATTTAAAGGCCCGCACGGGGGAACTTACACCCCCCGGCATTAATTTTTGAGCGGCTGTAAAGATTTCTTTCGATTTTGTTGTTTGATACGAAGATGTGCTAACCAATCCTGTCTCCTTGTCTATTTGAGTCTATCGATTCCGGGGAATGCCCGGAGCTTTGTTTTGTTAATTTCCTGCTGCTTGTTCCATTTTAAAGATCACCAGCCTACATTTTACGCAATTTTTTTTCTAGGGAGAGCGCTGGTCGGCTCAAGTCTCGCTCTTCTTGACTTGTAGCTTGATCCTTAACAACTTAAGTAGCTGGTTATAATTAAATTAAAAATGGATTTTAGGTTTGATCCCCCCTTGATCCCCCCTTGATAAGGGGGGTGCCGATCCCCCCTTAATCCCCCCTTGATAAGGGGGGTGCCGATCCCCCCTTGATCCCCCCTTGATAAGGGGGGTGCCGCTCCCCCCTTAGTCCCCCCTTGATAAGGGGGGCATCTGACAACTTTTAACGCCTACCTACTTATGTAATTGGCTGAGAAGGGGCGAAAATTTCACTTTTGACAATTTTTCCACAATCTTTTTAGAATTGCCAGAAAAACCTAGCAATGGGCGAAGTTATTGCTATTGATAGATTTTAGCCCGGAAAGAGCGATCAAAAAAAGCTCAGGTTTTCCACAGATTTTCCACAGGGGAATTCTTGCTATTATTTTTTAGCGTACAAAAAAACTATTCCTGCTATGAAATTTACCAGTAGTCAAAGCGAACTCAACAGCAATTTATCCCTAGTTAGTCGGGCCGTTGCCAGTCGTCCTACCCATCCGGTGTTGGGAAATGTTCTCTTTTGTGCCGATGAGGAAAAGGGCGAAATTAGCCTGACTGCTTTTGATTTGAGTTTAGGGATTCGCACCAGTTTTCGGGCCGAAGTGGTGGAAGGGGGCAAAATTACCCTGCCGGCAAAATTGCTTAACGATATTGTCTCTCGTTTGGGAGAGGGGGAAATCACCATCTCTGTGGAAGAAAACGAGAATGATGAAGAGCATAGTCTCGCTTTCCTGAAAACTGCCTCGGCACAGTTCCAAATTCGCGGCATGAAGGCCGATGAGTTCCCAGAATTGCCCACGGTGGCCGATGGAGAAATTGTTAATTTACCTATAGTTGCCTTGACAGAGGGACTAAAAGGTGCATTGTTTGCCGCTAGTGGCGATGAAACTAAACAGGTGTTGACGGGGGTGCATTTAACTAAAACCGTCGATTGTCTAGAATTTGCCGCTACGGACGGTCATCGTTTAGCGGTGGTACAAACTCCCCTAGAGGAGGTGGAAAGTGCCTCTGGTGGCTTTAATGTCACCATTCCGGCCCGGGCCCTGCGAGAATTGGAAAGAATGATGGCAACAAAACAAAATATCGAGACTATTACTCTGCACGTGGATGATTCTCAAGTCATCTTTGAAATGGGGGAACAGAGGTTAACCAGTCGTAAGTTAGAAGGGGCCTATCCCACCTATAATCAGTTAATTCCTAAATCCTTCGAGCGCTCTTTGGTTTTAGACCGCAAACAATTAATCCGTTGTTTGGAATTAGTGGCGGTTTTATCGGACCAAAAGAATAATTTAGTCAAGTTTAGTCTCGATGGCGAGAATAGTCGTTTATCCCTAGCGGTGGAATCTCCCGATTTAGGTAGCGCCAAAGAGTCCATGGCGGCGGAAATTCAGGGAGAAAGTGGCGATATTGCCTTTAATGTTAAATATTTAATGGACGGTTTGAAGGCTTTACCCAATAATGATATCCAAATGCAGTTAAATGCTAGTACCCAACCGGTTATTTTTACCCCCTTGGGAGGTTTAAAGATGACCTATTTGGTGATGCCGGTACAAATTCGTCAGTAGTTCTGACTTAATTGGAACTGTGGGATCTGTTTTTAACCTATCCCATTTTTGATTGTAAGTAGCTGGTTATAATTAAACTGAAGATAGATTTTGGTGTCGATCCCCCCTTAATCCCCCCTTGATAAGGGGGGTGTCGATCCCCCCTTAATCCCCCCTTGATAAGGGGGGTGTCGATCCCCCCTTAATCCCCCCTTGATAAGGGGGGTGTCTGATAGTTTTTAACACCTAACTACTTATTGAATCCTGTTTTCTCGCCAAAGGATTGGGTTTATTTTCTCTATTTTGGCGATATACTGTTGATAATTGAACAAGTTAACGGATTGAATTGATATGTTATTATCTACTCCTGAAACAATTCAGCATATTCTTTGGCAAGGGCAACTAGAATTGGATAGCGAAGAAGAGGAAGAAAATTTTAGATTTATGTCACCTCCCTCACGGACCAGCTATGCACCAACTGTTAGCATCGGACAACCAGAAGTTTGGCCATTAGCTGAACTTTATTCTGGTGCAATTCCCTCTTGGTTAGAGGTAAAACAGAATGAGGCACAGTTTTTTTTAGTCCGTTTTGCCTGTTCTCTTCGTAATAGTGGAGAAGATAGATTTCAAATTACTCAAGCTAAATTTTCTGTTGATTTACTGCCCGATAATCAACAAAACCGGGCTATTGCTTTTGATCTATATCCGTTAGAAATCAATCAGGAAATCAAGCGTAACTGTAAAGTTAGTCTGTCCCCCAATATCAAGTTTAAGGAAGCTCAGGCAAGTTTAGGAGGCACAGATTTTGCCCTAGAATACCCCGAATTACAACCAACAATTATAGCCACAGGAGTTGGGGAATATAAGGCTGATTGGGAATATCGAAAAGCACAGGGAAAAGGAGTTCAAGGAAGTAAATTTATGCACATGATTGTCAAAGTCCCTAATAATATGCAATTGGTGAGGACTAAGTTAAATTTAACTGCCCGCTTGGAACAAAATGGTAATCCCTTAGTTAAATGGCTTTTTAAAACTGACATTAAAAAAGTGCCAAGCGATTGCTTAATAGTCAATTTAGTTAGCTAATATTTACTTAATTCCCACATCAATAAATGCTTGAGAAATAGCATCTAATTGAACCTCTATATGAGGAGAGGGTGCTAGTAATCGCTGTGCTTGTTGTTCAAATACTCTACGACTATATAGGAAGTTGTTGAGCACAGAAATAGATTCCAGAACTTCACGGAATAGCTTAAGAGCAAATTCGCCATTAAAAAGAGGCTCTCCATCGATGAAAGTGTTATGAATTGTCATCAATCGATAAAAAGCATGACTATGAATCAAGGAAAGTTCATGATAATTCTCGGCCGTATTCCAATCAATTTGTCCATAGACAGACCCTGCATCTGTAAACCTTAAAGAAAGTAATGTATCTAATCGTCTCAGGGATCCAGTTCCTTCTTGAAAGTTTTCTCCCACATCCCACAGCCAATTATGAGGATTATTCCAATAAAAACCATCATCCCTATGATAGTTACGCACTAAAACCGCAAATATATCACAAAAAGATTCTTCAAGTGCATTTTTTTCTGAAAACTCATCATCTTTCCGTCGTATTTTTTCTGGAGACTGACTATACTCACTATTAATTTCTTCCTTAATTTGCTGAATTAAACCATGACAAAATTCATGAGCTACTGCTGTGATATCGGTTCCATAGGAACGGTTTCTGCCATCAATTAGTCTTTGTGCAAATAAGGCTCGTTTTGTGTACCATGCGGCAGGGCAAAAGCGATGCTTTATGCTGGCAACATTAATGATAGCTTCATATCTATCTAGTGGCTTGAATTTACTGGTGGGACTGTTGATAAACTGGGCAACGGTTTCAACATTATTGCGAGCTTGTTGGCAAGAATCGTGACAAGGATCATCGACTAATGAGTGGTCAGTGAGAGTGATATTAGAGGAATAATCTCTATATCTCAAATTATAAGTTTGTGGAAGCCCGCAGTTACCATTAGATGGTGCGCCATGGCATTCTGTGCAGAACATGAGTTTTTGCCCCCGATAAATTTATAAGTTTCAGTCAGTGGTTAAGTAATTAATCTTGTTAGAAAGTCGCCCAATGTGTCAAGATGGTAAAATTTCCAGAATTTAGGCAAAGCAAAGCCACAAAAAATGGATAAAATACCCATGTAAGTAGCTGATTATAATTAAATTGAAGATGGATTTTGGGTTCGATTCCCCCTTAATCTACCCTTAATAAGGGTGGTGTCGATCCCCCCTTAATCCCCCCTTGATAAGGGTGGTGTCTGAAAGTTTTTAACACCTACCTACTTATTTCCTGTTAAAAAGTGAGTTATATTTGAATAATGCAAAAAAAGTTTACCAAAACCAGCCCAATAGTTAGGGATATTTGGGTAAATATCTCCAAACGATAGACAGTTTGGCAGTAGGTTATGGACAGAACCCTTTTAGCAGAAGGTTCTCAAATTTGAGAGTTCGAGGATTATCTCCCCTGTGTGGGCATCTATCACATAATCAGTTAATTCCAGTGATGTTCCAACAGATTTTCCGCCACTGGTTGGAGCCATAACTTTAATGTTCGTAACATAAACAAGTCTCCATTCACCTAGCTTGTGACTGGAGCCATTAGAAAAGTGTTTGAAATAATAGTAAAGCTGGGGATTAATATCACAATGCTCTAGGGCTTCTGGGGAAATAGGCTCACCCTTCTTAAGACAATATTTGTAGATCGAATCTTTTAAATCTTCTTCAGGAACTTTCGGATTTTTGTCAGGAAATCCTTTTTTTACAGCTTCATCTTGAGCAACTTCAGACGAGTTTGCAAACAAAAATTTATTGTCTTCGTCTAAATCAACAATGATCGAGGAGCCGTATAAAGGGATACCTTGGTATCGGAGGCGATATTTGAATTTGGATGCTTGAGTAAATTTCGATTGATACTTATCTACAAGTTCAAATTCAACCAGCAAACCCGTGGACAATCGGACTTGCTGAGTGTTCCTCGGCTCGGGTTTGGGCTGAAGGCTTTTGGGCTGAGAGCCAGTGAAGCTGCGAAGCTCCTCTCCTGCGCCACCGGGCGAGTCTGAGCCGGACAACTTAATGGCTATATCTTCTAATTCAGTTGTTTTTTTCTTTTCTAACTGTTTTGGCATTTTACAATCACTGCAAAGGTGTTACAAAGTGTTACAAAAACGGTATAAAACATATCACGTCGTCCAACTATGTTCTCAAAAAACCGAACAATGGTCAAGATGTACATACTCTTCATGTATTAGCGTAGAAAATGCACATATAAAAAGCCGCCCTTACCAGTTCAGTGATGGATACCCTATCGGTCTCTTCCGTCATCAGCAACCTCTTTCCTGCAATCATCTACAGGGTTGCACTACAAAGGCTAACAAACCAATTACCGATAATTTTAACAAGGTTTACAAAAATTAATGCAGATTTTTTATGCACATCCCCCAGATTAGCCTGTATTATATGAACATAACTATTGATCAAAACGGGCATCTAGGGCTGAATCATCAGAGTAACATCTAAACCTATGAGCGATCTGGACACAGAAAATCAAAGACAAAGCGATGAAGACCGACAAAGAGATGCTGCGGTGTATTTGCATCTCCTCAACAATTTGACCGATTTGGACATTAGTGAGGATAGTCCCAAACCGAATGAGTACAAAATAGCCAAACAATGGCGACAAAATCGCATTTTTGTCCGGCGAGTGCTGCGTTCGGTGATGGGAGAGCGTTACCAAGAAAAGGAACGCGAGGAGCGGGTACCCAGTTTAAGCTTGGGGAAATTAGTTACTATTCTTAGCTCACTGGAGGCTTATTGGCAAGGAGAGTCAGCCAAAAATAAGGATAGCTTAGCCCAAAAAATGATCAATAAGTTTACCCAACAAGAAAAAGAACGAGTTCTCAAAAAATATGCACAGTTATCTCTGGATGAAAGGGATAAATTGAAATTACTTGTTCATCCCGAAGCTGGTTTACTTGAGCAGTTAAAAGAGATCATTACCGATGAAATACAGCAGGATTCCCTAGACGTTGTTAGCTTTTATAAACAGGCCATTAATCTATACAGTTCCCAAAAACAACAACACAGTTACCTAAAATCTCTTGACCCAAATGATAATCAAAATCTAGATGAATCTTTAGGTAATCAGATTATAGAGTATATTCAACCCCGATTAAAAAAATATTATCAGCATTTATCAACAGGCTCGGAGCAGGAAATTATCAAGGATTTGGTTGATAAGATTTTAAGAGAAGTGAGCCGGACAGAATTTCAAGCTGGACTCAGACAAATTAAAACTGTTGTCGGGCAATGTCCAGATTTTGTTAAGAATAATTTAACTAGCGATTCCATATCCAATCTCTTTTTGGAAAGCCTGAGCAATTCAATTATCAAAAATAATTTATTAGGAGATAAATTTCCCGTTTATATCGACTATTTAGAAATTGAGAAAGTCAAACCTCTGCCCCTAAAATTATACCGAGGCAAAACAGGTTTAATCAATACCGATTTTCTCGATGATCCTGAAGACGAAAATGAGTATTATGCTCAAGGATTAGAAAAACAGATAGCTTATAGGGTGCGAGTGTATTTTTATGTCTATCCCCCAGAGAACTGGAAACCAAAACCAACCTTAGAAGAAAAAGAAATCAGCCAATTTTTCAAGCAAGAAGAATCAAACAGTCGATTAGAATTTTGTGAAGAAGTGGTAGGTGTGGGCAGTCCTATCGCTCATATTACCACCGCAATTAATCGATTTTTGTTTGAGGGGATAGATATTTTGAAAAAGCAAGGCTATCTACCTGTCACCCAAAAAATAGTCAGTGAAGATAAAGTGATTGGCAATACAAGAAATAGTGCTGTTTGGTCTTATTCTCTGGTTAAGTTATGCAAACAGGAAGATGTGAAAAAATCTCTAGAAGGTGAAATTAATTATAATCAAATTGTCGCCGATCAAGAATTAGCAACAGGAGAATTTTATGGATTTGATCTTCTAGAATCTGCCGCTAAGTCTGCCCTTCACGCTCGACTGAGAGCCATTGAAAAAACGGCAATTAATTCTCAGCAATATCTACAACAACTTTGTCAGAGAATTGAGGAAAAATATATACTAGAAAAAGCAGAAAAATGGATAAAATTCTACCCTTTCTCTCTCAGGGCTATGCAAGATTATTTAGAAAAAAAGCTGTTTAAGGATAAATATCGCAATTGGGATGAGAGAAATTTCAAGGAAGTTAATAATAATCAAGCTTGGAGTAGGGTGGCCTATGAAGCACATTTGGCAATTATTCAAGTATATCTTCAAGAGGGTCTCTATCGTATTGCCCAAAAATATCTTGAGGTTATTAAACCCCATATCGAAAAGGGACGACTAGACGATAAACTATTAGTTAGTCTCTACTATATCTGTCTATTTGATTATCATTTTTATACAGACCTTGAAGATGAGGAACGTGACCATCAAGAAAGGGGTTCTGCAATTCGTAAAGCTGAAGAATATTTGAACACTGCTGAAGAATATTTGCAGAAATATTTGAAAGAATACGCAATCATTGGTGAATACTCTCAAACTAATGCTCATCCTTTTTTCTATTATCTATCTCGTATCTATTCTCACCGCGCCAAAATTTATATCTTTTTCCCTTACATTGCTCAATTACCCAATCCCAAAACTCATTTATTAATTGAACCTCTTCGTCTCTTAGAAAAAGCTCGTATTTATGCGGCTAGAGACGGTGATGCTAATTACTATGCTTACTGGACAGTGTATCAAATTTGGTCTTATTTAATCACCGCCTATGTCGGAGACACCAATCGATTAACGGAAAAATTTAGCCGCCAAAATTGTCTAGGATGGGCCGAACGTTTAATTAAAAATGCTCTTGATTGTTATGGAGAGCGAGGCAGAAAATCTTATCAACAGATAAAAAATTATAGTGGTAAACAGAAAACAGAGTTTAGTGGATTAAAACCGGATTCGACTATTATATTTTATGAGCAATACAATGATATTTATGTGCAAACCATTCCCCCAATTATTGAAATCGGAAAGGGTAGCAGCCACTTAGACGAGTTTTATCAAAAAACTATTGAAATCGGAAAGGGCAGCAGAAACTTAGACGAGTTTTATCAAAAAATTCAAAAAACATTTAATGAATCTAGTCAATCTCAAGAAGAAATTACACAGCCAACTATGCCAGACAATCCAGACAATAAAGCTTCTTCATTTAGTATTGAAGAAATATTTGGTATTCAAGAAAAAATTATACAGCTACCCATGTCAGCATTAACTTACCTTGACTCAAATTCAGATAATAAAGTTTATTTATTTGGTATTCACGCTAGTCTTCTTTTATTTGGGTTGGGACTGGTGGAACTTTGTAAAGATAATCAGGAAGAAGGATTAGAAGAACGTATTCGTATGGCGATGAAAAGGTTTACTTTAGGAGCGGCAATTGCATCTGAGGGAACAGTGGATGAAAAAAGAGGAGAAAAAACCTATCTTCAGCGAATATTTACCGAGCAAAAGCCAAATAAAGGTCAAAAAATGCCCGAAGATTTTCAAATTAGAGGCTTATATCCTCACCGGTTAACTCAGTTTACCGCTAAAGGGAAAATTTTTGCAGCAACCTGTCGAGTAATTCTCCTTTTGTATAACTACGAAAAATATAGTAGCTATTGGCCAGAGGTCGCCTATCTTTTGAATGATTTACACGATGCTCAAACTATTATAAGATCGAATAATCCTGATTATTCTTTGGGACAAAATCGCTATAGTGGTCATCTAGAACAACAATTTAAAGGGGTTAAAAGTTACTTGGAAAGTCAGAAAAATTCTGGCAAATCAGGTTCTTTAGAGGAAATTAGAAACAGAATTGTCACTGATATATTCAAAATACTTCGCGGCGACAAAGTGTAAGCTGCCCACCCACTTAAATTACTTGTTGAGATGAGGCACTCTTGCAACAGTAAAGGGATTGGGGGAGATTCAGCCAATCTAAGGATAGGGGGGTTAAAATGCGTCTTAGCTTAAAACCCCAGATCCTGCACCCTAACCCCACCAACAAACTTTTTCAGCAGACCCTAATTAATACCAATTATCCATCGACCGGAAAATTGAGGCATCGGGGAACACAGTGGGATTACCACTAGCGTCGATTTTTTGCCGTAATTCTCGCAGTTGTTGATTGCCGATGAGAAAATCACTTTCTACTAATTGATAGGGCAGTACATTATTATCTAAAGCATACACTGCCGTGATGCCAGCAGCTACCCCAGAAGACCACTCGAAGGAATGGACACGATAGGCGGCCGCGGCAATATGACTGAGAGCGATACTTTTACCCGCTATCAGTAAATTATCGATTTTTTGGGGAATTATAGCCCTTAAAGGTATCTCAAAAGGATAAGCTTGGCCCTGTCCCTGTCTTTCTCCTGCTTTTTCTGTATTACCCGGTTTTTCGGGGGGATGTTCCGTCATGCAGGGATGAAAATCAATCGCATAGTGACCGATACCGACGGAATCGGGGTAAATGGTAGAGCGCTTGCGTTTAACGGCCTGATCGGGGGATAATGTGCCATCAAGTACGGAAAATCCCTCTAATCCTGCCAAGGTGGCAATTAAGCGCCGATATTCTGCTGGAGAAAGATTTTGACGATAGAAATCGCTTTGAAAATTTTGTCGGGAAATATCGATTTCTGTGACGGTAAAACCAGTGGGGAAAGTCAGGGAAGGACGACCGATAATCCGTCTTGCTTCCCGAATATAGGGATATTTTGACAAACCATGGGCAGTTCCCATGGGAGAATCAAAACCAGACAGATAACGGTTATTCAAATGGGGAACTTTTACCCCGTCCCCTAACTGGGAATCGGTGATCCCTTCTACTAACCAATAATAGTAGGAAATGGCGTGTTCTTCGCCCCTTGCGAGGGTTTCTGTGCGTAATCCTCCCATCCATCCCCCCGGAGATAACTGTCCTAACTCTTGCAACTGTTCACGGGTGTAGATAAAGTTATCCTTGGCAGTCCCCGGACGATAATCATTTCCCCAGGTCCAATTCTGCATGGAAATGTCCCCCGGGACGGGTTCGGTAAAAGTAATTCCCCCAAAGGTTTTCTCTTTACCCAGTTGTGGACTCCAGATACGACGATAGGTGAAAACTAGGTCAAAATCGGCTAATCGCGGCAATTCATAGCTAAAATAGGGGGCGTAGCGTTCATAATAAACGGGTTTCTCGTGGGTTTGTGGTTTTTCTGTTTCCTCCATGGCAAAGGTATAGGTAAAGCCTTGGGTACAGTAGGGGTCGCCAGTGACGCTAGAGGAAGAAGGTTCGAGATAACTGCGCTTATCGACCCCTAAACGGTAGGGAATATCTGATAATCCGATGATTTCCCCGGTTTCGGTCGCTTCAATCACATACCAATCTGCTAATTGATTCGGTTGGGAGGATTTGGAGACAAAACGGAGGATTTTTTTATCAAAACGGGGAGAATTTTCGTAGCGATAGATATCCTCCATTTTTTGCGATAAAAACTCGGTATTTAGGGGAGGAGTACCTTTTGCGGGACTATGTTGAATAGCAATTACACTGGTAATCTGTTGACCGGTGCCGCGATTGGGTAAAGTTTCAATATTTAATTCTTTGACTACCGTGGAGGGAAACCATTTCAGGGTTCCTTTGCCTTTTTTGGCAGCATCTTCTAACTGTTGAAATAATAATTTATGTCCATCAAAAGGGAAAAAACAAGACCCACTTACCCAACATTCCCCGGGGTTGCGTTTGCCGTAATGCTTTCTAATTCTTTCCCTAAATTCTAGATAACCTTTCGGGAAAAATAATTTTTCTCTTTGTGTGCGTCTTTCATCTAACGCTGAGGTTCCTTGAGAAGATATCTGTCCCCCCACCCAGTCGGTAATCTCGGTTAAACAGACGGTTTTTCCTAATAATAAAGCTTCGTAGGCCGCACCGGCACCGGCTAAACCACCACCCACCACCAGAATATCACAGCCGACGGTTTGATCCGGTTCTCGCGGAGGGGCTGCTAGGGTGAGGGGAGTGAAAGCTTGCAGGAGAAATAATCCCAGAGAGAGGGATTTGAGGGGAGTAAAGTGATGATTGAAAATTTTAGGGGACATTATTGACAAATATCAATGTTGTGACTGAGAGTTTCCTCTTTATTTGAAGAAGTAGCCAGAGAATCTGTTCCTGAAATCCTGATGGTTTTTTTGGGCGATATTGAGAACTTTGTAGCTTGATGCTGGCTTTTCAAAGATTATACACCTTCAAGCTGACAATCGATCGCTTTTCTGGAAATGTCTTGACAAAATAGAGATAGCCTGATTCGGTGTCATTCCCTTTGTTATTCCCTGTAATCCTTCCTAAGTTAAATGCAAAACAAATCCGGGTAAGACATCTTCCCCGGATAAAATCGCAGGTAAATTAATAATTTCCACACCGTCATTTAGTCGGTAGATTTCCACCTGCTGCTGTTGAGGATTAATCAACCAACCCAAACGTAAACCACTGGCTAAATATTCGCGCATCTTTTCGCGTAAAGAGGTTAAGGAATCAGTACGAGAACGTAATTCAATCACAAAATCAGGACACAAAGGGGGGAACTTTTCTCGCTCTTCTGCGCTTAAAGCTTCCCATCTCTCCCGTTTTATCCAAGCAACATCAGGAGAACGATAGCCTCCCTTTGGTAAACGAAAAATTGTCGAAGAACTAAACACCTCACCAAGTTGAGTTTGCTCGTTCCATACCCCCACTTTAACAATCAAATTAGCTTCCTGTTTACCAGTATTTCCACCCACGGGAGGCATAATTAATAATTCTCCTTTTTGATTACGTTCTAAATTCCATGTTTGATTAGCCTGACAGAGATGATAAAATTGTTCATCAGTCAAATTAACTGTCTCTAGATTTAACACTACAGTTTCCATCGCTTCTCCTTCTTGCTACTTTATAAGAATGGCTATATCATTGGGTGCATCTCAACCTATTTACCTAATTGACTCTCTAAAAATTCTGGACAATTGGGGTTAGTAGTGTCTAGGGAAATTAGATAGGGTTGTTCTTTTTCATGAAAAGGTTCTGTTTGCTCAATTTGGGCATTTAAAACCTCGATAGTAGCGTCAGAAATATCACCTTTTCTAGCGGCAATCCGTTGTTTTAAAACTTCTATCGGTGCGTGACAATGGACAATATGAAAAGGAATCTGTAAATTTTGGGCATAGGTTAATAAGGGTTCTCGCCAAGCATATTTATCGTAGCGTGCATCGAGAATAACCGGATAACCTAAAGTTATTAAAATTCGGGCTAATTCCGCCAGTCTAGCGAAGGTTTTTTGACTCATTTCGAGACTATATATGTCTAGACTTCCTGTTTGATTTAAGTCAATTCCAGCCAAATGTTTGCGAACTGCATCGGAACGAATCTGAATAGCATTAAGATTTTTAGCAATTACTTTCCCTATGGTACTTTTACCCGATGCAGAAAATCCCGACATCAGAATTAATCTCGGTTTCTGCGGTTGTGTGTAATGCCAAGCTAATTGATAATAATCCTGTGCATTGGCTTTAATTTTCTCGGAAAAAGTGTCACCATCAAGCAGAAAACTATTGACTTTTGCCCTCACATATGCTTGTCTGGTCAGGTAGAGAGGCAAGACTTTTAACCCCTCCCAGTCGGCGGTTTGTTCTAAATAAGTATTGACAAATAAATTAGCGAAATCTTCTCTCCCTCTAGCGGTTAAATCCATCGCTGTAAAAGCAATATCATACATGACATCAACGAAGCGAAAAGATTCATTAAATTCTATGCGATCAAATAATTGTATTTCTCCCTGCCACTGACAGATATTATTTAAATGTAAGTCGCCGTGACATTCGCGAATCATCCCTTTTATTTGTCTTTCCTCTAACCAATCTCGGTGTTCTGCGAAGAATTTATCTGTATAAGCTTTTGTTTCATCGTATTGTTTTTGGGTTTGGACAAAATTAATATATTTCTCGGTTTGTTGGTAGTTTTCATCAAAAGCTTGTTTAACAATTTCCAAATTGCCAAATTTAGTAATATAGGAATTAGTCACAGCTTGCCGATGAAATTGCGCCACTTTTTCAGCCAAAGATTTTATAGCTTTTTCCGTTAGTTCTCCCCGTTCAAAAATTTTACTCAGTAAACATTCTTGGGGAAACTGATTCATTTTTAAGATGTATTCGATCGCCCTTCCTTCTCCATTTAAACTTATGCTACCCTGTTCTTCATTAATTGACAAAACTTCCAGATAGATATTAGCGGCAACTTTTTTATTTAACTCTAGTTCCTGTTCTAGATAATATTTTCTCTTTTCTAAAGTGGAGAAATCTAAAAAATTATAATTAACCGGTTTCTTGACTTTATAGGCATAATCTCCTGTCAAGAAGATAATTGAAGCATGGGTTTGGATAATTTCAACGGGAATTTTGACAGAATGAGGATAAAAGTCGGGATTTTTTAATTCTTCGATTAATTGGTTGCTATCCATAGCAAGAACTCCTCTGGGGTGCATCTTATTTTTGTAAATCTACTAAGTTGGGATTTTTAAAGGGAACCCCTCGGTTAAAATTGGGCGTTATTTCTGATTTTAAGTAGGTAGGTGTTAAAAGTTGTCAGATGCCCCCCTTATTAAGGGGGGATTAAGGGGGGATCCCCCCGCCTATCGGCACCCCCCTTATTAAGGGGGGATTAAGGGGGGATCGGCACCCCCCTTATTAAGGGGGGACTAAGGGGGGATCGGCACCCCCCTTATCAAGGGGGGCAGGGGGGATCGAACCTAAAATCCATTTTTAATTTAATTATAACCAGCTACTTATCACTCAATCTTTGACTCTTGGGGGATTCTACCCCCCAAACCCCGTTGGTGAGGACAGGACTGTGAGTACAGGTCGCGCAGTTTCAGATGTCCGTGCAGGAAGTACCTCTTCCAAACGCTGGAAAGCATTAGCTTGACAAGTGGGATGCTGACACTTGGGCATACATTTGTACCAGTTTAAGGATCACTGATAAGTAGTCGTGCAAAATTAATTTCCTAGTCGAGACTCCGAGACTCCGAGACTCCGAGACAGCTATCAGGGATCAGATTTGAGTTTTTAGTTCACTGTTTACTGATCACAGCAAAAAGCGTTCAACTGACGGCTTAGATGTGTAATTAATTTTGCTTAGGTACTTAATTGCTGATTGTCGGTAAACTGTTGACTATCTAAATTACTCGTTAAGACTGCATGGGAGCGGGGTCAGCTTTAAGCGAAGGAATTAGGGGTACAGTTAGCTGGAGATAATTTTGGCACCGGCTATTCCTACTTAAGTTATATGGCTCTCTTATTCTTTGTGTGATAGGTTTAACTTAATATAGAAGCGATCAATCTTTGTGTCCTTTGTGTCTTTGTGGTTCGTTCCAGTCGCTCACTAGCAGGACTGTGTCTTAGAATATATTTTACCCACCAAACCCAAGAGAGCCGTTATAATTATAAGTCCCCCCCCCAAGAGTTTGAAGATCGATCGAACTCTTATCCAATATTTACCATCAAAAACCAAGCATTGAGCCATGTCAACGACTATGATCAGCCTAGGGCAGAATTTGAAGAAGTACAAGGATTTTGGTTTACCCAGGCCTTGAAACCAGAAGATGTGACACAATTACTGTTAAGTAACAGTTCCGAATCACACCTAACACTTTATTCAGAAGATAAATTAACTTCAAGACGAATAAGCCATGACTTTTGAGGGATAATATTAACTTATATTTTTAGTTTTGTCGAGGTGCCGAAAAAATGATTAATAGTTCATCTAATTCCCGTTATCTCCTCATTGTGGAAGATCCTCAAGGTAGAAGAACAATTCCCCTAGAAGAAATGAAATATTCTCTCGGACGTAAGTCCGATAATCAAATTGTTCTTCGCTCCAAACACGCGTCTCGCTATCATGCGACTTTAATTAAAAAGAGTATTGATCGCCAAAAATTTTCCTATTGGATTCTTGATGGTGATTTAGAGGGAAATAAAAGTCATAATGGCATTTATGTCAATGGGTCTAAATGCTTAGTTCATGAATTAAAAGATGGTGATTTAATTAACTTTGGCTGTGATATAAATGCCAGTTTTCATTTAATAGCCAGTCAAGAAAAAATAGAGCAAGAACCATTTAAAAGTCTAGGATATTCACAAGGGAAAATGACGGAAAATGAAACCCATTCTAGCCCGAATGACCTCCATGCAAAAAGTACCTTAATTCTCCATCAATCCCCATCCAAAATCATTAGTTTTGATAGCAAGATTCAAGAGGAATATTCTTCGGTTGTTCTCACGGATTTACCTAACCGTTCTCTCTTTAATGAATATCTCTCAAGTGCTATTAATAATGCCCAGAAAAATAATAAACTGATCGGACTGTTATTAGTGGACGTAGGGCGGCTAAGAAATGTCAACAATAAACTAGGTTATCGACTGGGAGATAAACTATTAAAAATCTTAATTGAACGTTTAAGAAAAAGTTTGCGATTAGAGGATATGGTCGCCCATTGGAGAGGGTATGAATTTATTATCTTGCTGCCACAAATTAATGCTGCTAATGATTTAGAAAAAGTTAGTCAAAGAATTATTAAAACCCTAGAAAGTAATTACGAAATCGAAAATCACTCCCTAGTCGTGCGATTAAGTTTAGGTTCAGTTATCTATCCCACCGACGGCACAGACAGGAAAGTCATATTACAGAAACTGGAGGAAAATTTAGTAGCAGTCAAGAATAATATAAATAATAACTCCCAGATAGAGTCAGTTAATGTTCACCCCAAAAATAATCGTAGTTCTAAAGTTGAATATTTTCTCTATCAGGCAATGAGAAATAATGAATTAGCTCTTTACTATCAACCGCAAGTTAATATTACTCAGGGGCAAGTGGAAGGATTAGAGGTATTATTGCGCTGGTTACACCCTCAATTCGGATTAATCGCGCCTAATCGTTTTTTACCCTTAGTCGAAGAAAGCGAGTTAATCCTTGAGCTTAATCGTTGGGTGCTAAAAAATGCCTGTCAACAGGCACAAATATGGCAGCAGCGAGGGTTATTATACACTCCCATCTCGATCAATCTCTCCCCACACCAATTGCGCGATCCCCAGTTGTTCACCACCCTAAAAGAAGTCTTGACTGAAACCAAAATCGGGCCTTTCTTTCTGGAGATGGAAATAACCGAGACAAGTTTACTGGAAAATAGCCGCGAAACTGGTCGAATTCTTGGGGATTTGCAGAAATTGGGTATTAGTATTACCCTCGATGATTTTGGCAGCGGCTACGCTTCGATCGCCTATCTCGGTCAATTTCCCGTGAAAAAACTGAAAATAGAGCAATCCTTAACGAAAAAACTGACTAATGCTCCCCAAGATACCCGTTTTATCTCGTCATTGCTGGCGATAGCGAAAATTTTTAACTTAATAGCGATCGCCAATGGAGTAGAAACCCAACAACAATTAGAAATCCTGCAAGAATTAGGTTGTGAGAGAATGCAAGGCAATCGCATCAGTTGCCCCTTAGCAGTGAAGGAAATGACTACATTTCTCCACACCCACCGCACCCTCTCAGTTGGGGATTAGGAGTCAGGAGACAGGGGAGAGGAGACAGCTTTTGTGTATTCTCCCCACTCCCCAATTCATAATTCATAATTCCCACTGATAACTGATTTTGGTCACTGATTCCGGTATGATCTGAACAGATTATCTAGTATCAAATACCTACTCATTCTAGCGTGAGGCTCTTGCCAAACCTGTCAGCAGCAGAAATTTGTGGCGGCGGGGTACTGCTCGATCCAGAGTCTGGTTTAATTACATACTATAGGGTTAACAATTAGTTGTGTATTTAGAGGGAAACTATGGCCAATAAGCCAGAGCGCGTGGTTCTAATCGGTGTAGCTGGGGACTCCGGTTGTGGGAAATCTACTTTTTTACGTCGTTTGACCGATTTATTCGGGGCCGAGTTTATGACAGTGATCTGTTTAGATGACTACCATTGCCTCGATCGCAAACAGAGAAAAGAGGTGGGTGTCACCGCACTCAATCCGAAAGCGAATAACTTTGACCTGATGTACGAGCAGATTAAAGCTCTCAAGGGAGGTCAAGCCATTAATAAACCTATTTATAATCATGAAACGGGGATGATCGATCCCCCCGAAATCATCGAACCGAATAAGGTAATCGTGATCGAGGGACTACACCCCTTATATGATGAACGAGTCCGGTCTCTATTAGATTTCAGCGTTTATCTCGATATTAGCGATGAAGTCAAAGTTAACTGGAAAATTCAACGGGATATGGCCGAGCGCGGTCACACCTATGATGATGTGATGGCGGCCATTAATTCTAGAAAACCCGATTTCAGTGCCTATATCGATCCCCAAAGACAGTACGCTGACGTGGTGATTCAAGTGCTGCCCACCAAATTACTTGAAGATCACGAAAGTAAATTACTGCGAGTCCGTTTAATCCAGAAAGAAGGGGTAGAAAACTTTGAACCCGCTTATCTGTTTGATGAAGGTTCCACCATCGATTGGCGGCCCTGTGGTCGTAAATTGACCTGCACTTATCCCGGTATTAAACTCTACTATGGTCCAGATGGCTTCTTGGGCAATGAAGTGTCGATTCTGGAACTAGATGGTCAATTCGATAACCTAGAAGAAATGATCTACATCGAAAGCCATTTGAGCAAAACTGGCACTAAATACTACGGTGAAATGACCGAATTACTGCTCAAACACAAGGATTATCCCGGTTCCACCAATGGTACGGGTTTATTCCAAGTATTGGTCGGTCTCAAAATGCGTGAAACCTACGAAAAACTAATGGCAGCCGAAGCAAAAGTGGCAGCGTCAGTCTAGTTTCTAGTTTTCACCGAACTGGCATCCTATATGGTTAGGATGCCGGTTTTTTTTAATCCACTAATCCCGATCGCAGGGCCAGCACTGCCGCTTGAGTCCGATCATCCACAGAGAGTTTATTTAAGATATTGCGGACATGGGTTTTCACCGTGCCGATGGTGATATAGAGTCGCTCGGCAATCTCGGCATTACTACAACCGGCGACAATCAGATCGAGAATTTCTAGCTCTCGTCCCGTTAGGGGCGCATTTTCCAATAATTGACGATATTCTGGGTCAAGGCCGTGAATTGCCACTGTTTTCGACCTAGCAGCCACACCCACGGGAACTGTTTGGCGCACTTGTTTCAGGATAATATTGGCGATCGCTGGGTCAAGCCAATGATTGCCTTCGTGGGTGGAATAAATCGCCTCGATTAACTTATCAATACTAATATCCTTCATACAGTAGGAATCAGCCCCAGCAGCAAAAGCCGCTAAAACCTGTTCTTGGATTTTGTGCATGGTTAGCATGAGGATTTTCGTGGCCAGGGGGTCTTCGCCCCGATTTTGTTTGAAGCGTCGCACTAACTCGATCCCATCGATCATGGGTAAACCTATATCGATGATCGCCACATCGGGTTTAGTCTCCTCTAGCAGTTTCAGTCCCTGTAATCCACTGATCGCTTCCCCTACGACTTGAATTCCCTCCCGATGCTGGAGAGCCGCCACTAACCCCATGCGCGTTAGATCGTGATCTTCTACAACGACAACCCGCACTATATTCATATTTTTTGACCAGTTTTGCCGAAGTAAGTGATGATTTGATAATTTTGGCTTTTCGATTATTCGAGCCGCTCATTAACATTGACTTCACTCTTTTACTCCTTCTCTGAATTCCGCTTTCTTATTCTTCATTCGGCAATCCCCTTTTTCCGGTTGATTTTATTGATACTTACTAAAAGCAGAGATGGCAAATATACTTAGCCTCCCCTAAAATATACTCAAATCTACCCAAATCACCCAGAATTTTCTGCTTTAATTATTTCTTTATAATATCATACAAATCTCGATTATGCAAGGATTTGGCTTTTCTGGTTTCTGTGTGGAAACGAGGCCTATACTGATAGTTGATTTATTCACCAAAATAGCCCTAAAAGTCTTTCCCAGTAAACATTTCAGAATTTCATCGGCAAAAAATGTCACACAAAGTCGAGAAGAGCCAAGATAATTTTAAGAAGAATAGATCTTTGAGCTGCTTGGATTTTCATAGAATAGAACCAAGCTCTGGTTTAATTAATTGGCTCTCCCAGCTTTGGTGGGTAAAATGTATTCTAAGATACATTTCTCCTAGCGAGGGGGTGGAACGAACCACAAAGACACAAAGGACACAAAGATCGATCGATCCTATGTCAATTAAACTTATCACACAGAACCTAGAAGAGCCATTAATTTTTTAGCCTATATTAACAAAAAAATAATCTAAAACTAATAAATAATTTATGGTTTCTTGATTTAAGTAATCAATCATTAATTCAAACTATTCTATTGATAACTAGATAGTTTCTCAAAATTACTCTAGTCCTTTAGTTTATGGATAGAGGTAGTTTTTGTCTATTTTTCGCCCTTGGCCGTCACCTCCAATGGGATTGAGGCGGAATTTTTCCCCACTGTGCCAATGGATATAAACAAATAAAAATGGTGTCAGTAGGGAAAAAGCTTACCCTCTAGGAATCCTGTAAAAAAATTAATTCAGCCGGTGTTACCGCTCCTTTTTCCGTGATGATAGCGGTGATTAAAGCGGCGGGAGTAACATCGAAAGCGGGGTTATAAAAGTTAACATCTCTAGGGCAAACGGTAGTTGTCCCCACCTGATAAATTTCGGCACGATCGCGCTGTTCGATCGGTATCCCCGTACCATCCTTAAGGGAAAAATCCACCGTCGATAGGGGGGCAGCCACATAAAAAGGCAGATTATGAGCTTTTGCCAGCACCGCGAGGGAATAGGTGCCGATTTTGTTAGCCGTGTCCCCATTGGCCGCAATGCGATCGGCCCCAACAATCACCGCATCGATCAGTTTTTGCTGCATACAGTGGGCCGCCATGCTATCGGTGATCACGGTGACGGGAATTCCCTCCCGCAGACATTCCCAAGCGGTTAATTTTGCCCCTTGCAACCTTGGCCGGGTTTCGTCTGCATACACTTGTATTAATCTTCCCGCCGTCCAAGCGGAACGAATTACCCCTAAAGCAGTACCATAACTGGCCGTGGCCAGGGAACCAGTGTTACAGTGGGTTAAAATTGTCAGTTTTTCTGGTTGATCTGGCAGCGCCAATAAACCATGATTACCGATCGCCCGACAGGTTTCCACGTCTTCTTTTTGGATATTGTGGGCAGTTTCCAGGAGATTTTTGCTAATTATTGCCACTTCTGAGCCACTTTCCCTGGCCACTTTTAACATTCGCTCGATCGCCCAGAATAAATTCACCGCCGTCGGCCGGGTTTGGGCTAATCGATCGGCTATTCTAGTTAAATCGGCCAGAAACTGCTCTTTCTGGTTGGTTTTAATTTCCTGCGCTCCTAAAACCATACCGTATGCAGCCGCTACCCCGATCGCTGGGGCGCCGCGGACAATCATCGTTTCGATCGCCCGGGCCATGGCTTCACTGCTGGTGATCTCAACTTCCCCATACTCCATGGGTAAACGGGTTTGATCGATCAGCCAGACTTTGTTATCTTGCCAACGCACGGGATAGATTGAGTTACTCTCGGCAGTGTTTGTGGTCATAATTAGTAATCTCCGTAATAGTTGAAAAATTGGTTTTTTTTAAGAGGTCTAGTCCCGTGCGCTCTAGTTACTTTAAGCGAGCGAGCTTGGATTCTGGTTATAGCTAGATTAGGGTTTAATCTTATACATCCCGAATTTTATCCTTTTTATTCTTGTCTAAGTTTTTGGACTCTTTCTATCTCTTTTCTGGTCGGTTGTAGAGTTTTTTTTGCGGGTGATTCTCAAGCGTTCGGCTATTCTTGCCACTGTGGCCACACTTAACACTATACCGGTTCTTTCTAGGAATAGTTTCGATAGTTCGGCTAGAGTTGCGTCATTATTTTCCTCAATCAAATCACCAAGGGCGATCATCTGTTCTGACGTAAGTTTTAAATGACGGCCACATCGATAAGTCTTCGGTCGAATATCTCCCGTTTCTCGAGATTGCTTCAAAAGCTTTTGTACGAAACTTAAGGTTACGCAGAATCTTTTCGCTAATTGTCTTTGAGAGATGGGTTCGTTATAATAACAGTCTAGGATTTTCTGACGGAACTCTACTGGATAGGATTTCATTTTTTGTACAATTTAGCTATCGATAACATTATACTCATTGAAGACATTATGCTGCTGGGTCGATTGTACCCAGTAATCAGTAGTTCAAAAGTCAATACAAGTGCTTTAGGGTAAGGGTTTGCTGATTTTTATGCAGGAAGTTCGGGAATCAATAAAAATAATCTCCTGTCTCCTGACGGCCGACAACTGATGTTTACTTTTCCTCTTGTCTTCTTGCTGCTAATTGGTCTAAAATTTCGGCGTGAACTTGGCGAGTAATTGGATAAAAATAGGCAAGAATTAAGCTAATGATCAGAAAAAATGCCGGTAAAGGCGCAATTGCTAGGCGAATTGCTATTAAAGCACTATCCGGCTGCAGGGGAATTGCTTCTCCTGGTATTCTTGGTTTAAAACCCGATGTTTCTAGAGCAATACCGACAAGAAATAACCCCAAAGCTAAACCAATTTTTTGCAAAAGTACCATGAAAGCATAAAAAATACCTTCTCGACGTTTTCCTGTTTCTAATTCGTCTAATTCAATCACATCAGGAACCATTGACCAAGGAATTAAATAGGCCACAGATACGCCAAATCCTGCCAAAACTGCCAAAGTATACATTAAAGTTATTTCTCCTGGTTGGAGCAAAAATAAACCGATTTGGGCAATAATCCAGAATGTCATCCCTAAAAAATAGACTATCTTTTTGTCTAATTTCTGACTAACTGCTTGCCAGAAAAATAACATCACTAAAGCTGTTCCCTGTACTGCTAAAGCGACTAAACCCGATTCTGCTTCCGATAGTCTCATGTAGCTGACAACGTAGTAAACCAAAATCGAGGCGGTTAATTGTACTCCCAACCAAGCACAAAGATAGATGCCAATAACGTATAAAAAGGGACGATTACCAAAAACTATTTTTAATTGTTCTTTCAGGGGAATAGTTTCGGTATTATTATCTGCTTCTCTCTGTTTAATTGCCGCACCATCCCTGAGATGATTTTCAGTTTTACCATAGTAAATATTTAACCCAGAAACTATCCCTTCTATTCCTAATAAAATTGTAGAAATAGCGATAAAATCTCTGGGATTAACCCCAATTTTTCCTACTCCATAGACAAAGGAAAGCGCACCGATAACTATAAAAGCAATTGCCAAAACTTTTTTCCGAGCGGGATTAAGAATCGCTTTTGCTCCTCGTTCTTGTAAAACTAAAGCGCACCAAATAACTGCTATAATCGACATTAAAGCACAAACTACACCTAACAATAAAAAAGCTTTATGGAGATCGTTGGCATAGGAGGATGAGACGAGAATATAGAGAATTAATGAGAGAATGCTACCCCCGATCGAAAAGGCAAAACGAAAACTATTTAAGCGGGTTCTCTCATTATAATCATGAGTTAATTCAGGGGTGAGAGCCTGGTAGGGAAGATTGACTACCGTGTAGGTTAAATTAAAAATAATGCCGATAAAAATATAATATAAAAATAACCATAATTGGTTATTAGTCGGGATTAACCACAGTAAAAAATAGCTAATTCCGAAGGGAATCGACCCCAATAACATCCATGGTAAGCGACGACCCCAGATAGTACGAGTTCGATCGCTCCACATCCCAATGATCGGATCGTTAATAGCGTCAAAAATTCTCACCACCATCAGCACACTACCGGCTAATCCTGCCGATAATCCTGCCACATCAGTCAGGAAAAATAGCAGGTAAAATACCGAGATATTGGCAGTGATAGCCGGTCCCAAATCACCAGCACCATAGGCGATCTTTGTGGTTAAATTGAGTCTTTCAGAAGTCAAGTGAGCCATAAAAGCAATTACAGAGATTAAGTAGGTAGGCACAATTATTTGTAGGATGGGTTAGCGGTAGCGTAACCCATGCGGGCGTTGGGTTTCATGCTTCAACCCAACCTACGTTCATTTTATATTTAATTCCACCCACCTACTTAAAATAAGCTTAACCGTTCTGGGGGCATTTGTAACCTTTGTCAGAGCAGTTGAGTAACTTTAATTTTTTTATCTCTAGTAATTCCCGAAAATATCCAGCGTTAAAAAGGGAAGATTCCTCGATGACACCGGGGAAAGAGAAATAGCTTTATCTTTGGCATCCGAGAAAATTCTGACTATTCTATCGCCTTGGTCAGCATTATGAGCTAAACTGGCTAATATCAGTTATTTTAGCTATCAGCATCCGAATTTCCCTGATTCTGGCAGTTACACGCAAGAAGAGCCACAAGATTGTTCTTTTTCGGACTGTTAGCGGTTAGGATCTATTACTTGGGAAACGATCGAAATAGATCAAGAAAGTGTGATAGTACAGATCAAAGATCGGGGAAAATTTTTTCGCCAAACCCAAAACTTTTTGACACTGACGTTCTATGATGCCTCATATATTCCTATTTTTAGAGATTTTTTCCCAAGAAGGTGGTATTCAATCCTATATTAAGGATGTTCTGCAAGCCTATCTCACTTTACCCGATTCTGAAGCGGCCGAGGTTTTTTTACTGCGGGATGCCCCTGATTGTCCTAATCCTTTTAAAAATCAAGGTATTACCTTTCATTACCTGAAAAATAACTCAGCAACTCTCGGACGCATCCAATTAGCCCTTAAGTTTTTAGTTTCTCTCCTCCAGAAACGTCCCCAACAGGTTTTTTGTGGTCATATAAATTTAGCCCCCCTCACCCGTCTTTACTGTCAAGCTTTAGACATACCCTACACCGTCCTCACCTACGGCAAAGAAGTCTGGGAACCTTTACCAAATTCCCAAAAACAGGCCCTGCAAGCGGCCGAATCGATCTGGACAATTAGCCGTTACAGTCGCGATCTTATGTGTAAGGCTAACGCTATCGATCCCAAAAAAGTAGCAATTCTCCCCTGTGTGGTGGATGAGGAAAAGTTTAATTTAGGTGAAAAGTCCTTGACATTAATCAAAAAATATGATATAGAAAATGCCAAAGTTTTATTAACAGTGGCCCGATTGTGGTCGGGGGATATCTATAAAGGGGTAGATGTTACCATTCGGGCCATGCCGACAATTCTAGAGACTTATCCCGAAGTAAAATATCTAGTCATCGGACGAGGGGACGACCTCCCAAGGTTAGAAGCTTTAACCAAGCAGTTAGGAGTGGATAAACAGGTAATTTTCGCCGGTTTTGTCCCGACGGAGGAATTAGCGGACCATTATCGTTTGGCCGATGCTTACGTTATGCCTTCCCGGGAAGGGTTCGGGATTGTTTACCTAGAAGCGATGGCCTGCGGTATTCCCGTGATTTCTGGAGATGAGGACGGTTCAGCAGAGCCGCTCCAGGATGGTTTGGTGGGGTGGCGCGTTCCCTATCGAGATGCCGAAAAGGTGGCTAAAGCTTGTTTAGAAATTTTGTCAGGTCAGGATCAACGTTGTCACCCGCAATGGTTGCGTCAACAAACTCTAACTAAATTCGGGAAAAAGACTTTACGAGCAAAATTAGAGCAGTTAATCTAAATCCCTATGCTCTATGTTAGTGCGGGTTTTGAGGCGCATCCCAGAGCTGCACGGGTAGGAGACCCGTTTTACATAGATTCTCTAATTTTATCTGTGGGCTAGGCTTCTAGCCCGTCCTTCCTGTCATTCAACCAGTTTACCTAAATTACACTAAATCCGGTTATTAAAAACTGCTGATTGTCGGTATTCCTGCAAATGTAAGATGCACCAGGTCAATTTATTGCGGGGGAACCTAGGAGCGAAGGTGATAATTTCGGTCAAAGAAATAAGTAGAGGTAGAACCTCGCTTATCTGCGTTGCCAGCTATAACCTTGCAACCAGTCAAAAATATTTATATAACCCATAACTATCTTAAACATAAAAATCAATAAAAAATGATGATTAAATACCCCTTGACGTCCCCCCCCTTTGTGATATTTTTTGCTGTGGGATATTGGCGCAAAACTAGCGTTAAATATGACCATAATTTTCTCCTATTACTGTCATCGAATCCATGAAAAAATTACTGACAATGTTAACCCCCTTGACTCTGATGGGGTTGGCCGGGGTTACTCCTGCTCAAGCGGCAATAGTAGCTGGTTGGAATCAATTTACCACTGATGGGGCATCTTACCCCAAAGCGGCGGATACGGTTGGCACGAATATAACCAGCACTGGGTTAAACACCGCCGGGATACGTCATTTATCCTCACAATTTGTAGGGTTCAATTTTGCTCTTGGCGGTTTTGGTACTGCTTCAGATGGCTCAACTGGCTCATGGAATACAGGTAGCACTGTTAATACCAACCAATACGTCGAATTTGCCGTACAACCCGGTGCAGGTTTTCAGGTCGATTTTACTAACTTACAACTCAATGCGAAGCATGATGACACGCAGCTAGATTTGGTCTTGCGCTCTAGTGTTGATGGGTTCACCAGTAATTTAGGGACAACAGTTAGCTTAACAACTGCCTCTAATACCTACAGCTTTGACCTAAGCAGTTTAGCACCCCAAACCGGACCGGTGCAGTTCCGTCTCTATGGACTGAATGCTGACTCCTCCACTGTCTTCTTCTTTGGTGAAAACTCCACTAATGTTGCCGGTGGTGGGTTTGTGGCTCTTAATGGGGATATCACTCCTACTCCAACGGTTTCAACCCCGGAACCTAGTGGTATAGTGAGTTTAATCGCTGTTGGTGCGTTGGGTGCTGCTTCTCTTCGTCGTCGGGGATAAATTATCCTTGGCAGGGGCAACTACAGAGGGTTTGCCCCGATATCTTGATATAATCGGGAGTGATAGGTCAATTATCTTTTCTGAATAGAGGAAATATGCAGATAAAAGACATGACTCCCCAAGAGTTACAAAGTTTAATCCGTAATACAGTAGATGATACTCTAGATGAATACTTTGGTGATCCGGATGAGGGAAAACAAGTTAAAGAATCTTTTAAAGAAAAGTTATTAGAAATCCAACAAAAAAGACTACAAGGAAGAGCGACTATTCCCGCAGCTGAGGTGGATAAAAGATATGGGATAGAACCTTAAATGAGCTATTCTGTTACTTTTGAACCAGAGTCGATAACTGATTTAGATTTGATCACAGATTTTAAGTAGCTGGTTATAATTAAATTAAAAATGGATTTTAGGTTCGATCCCCCCTGCCCCCCTTGATAAGGGGGGTGCCGATAGGCGGGGGGATCCCCCCTTGATAAGGGGGGTGCCGATAGGCGGGGGGATCTGAAAGTTTTTAATACCTACCTACTTATCAGACTGAGGATTCTTAATAAAATTAAATGGTTAGCCATCAACTTTGAACAGATAACCCCCCTTCCTCTTACGAGAGAATGGTCAGGGTTTTACAAATTAAGAGTAGGAGATTATCGGGTTATTTATGAATTTGATCGAGAGAGTAGGATAATTATTATTATTAGAGTAGGTCATAGAAGTGAAGTTTATGACTAAATACTTACTAAAATAATTGGGATCAGCAATAAGCTAATACCCATTTTAAACGCCTATCCTTAGAATAGCGAGATTATTTTCTAGTAAAAATTGCCAAAAATAGCCCAATTATTGACAAAATTATGGCAGCATAAATCGAGCGGTAGCCCTGATTAATTACGGCACGGCATATAATAAAAAACGGTCTCCCTAAACCAGTTGCTAAAATCGCCGCCATGGACAGTCAATTACTCGATAAACTCGGACAATTACAAAACCTCTTAAAAACCAGCGAAAAAGCGCTGATTGCCTATTCTGGGGGCGTGGATAGCACCCTAGTGGCAAAAGTGGCCTATGATTTGCTAGGGAGTCAAGCATTGGCAATTACGGCGGTTTCCCCCTCCCTACTGCCGGAAGAATTGGAAGAAGCGATCGCTCAGGCCGATTATATCGGTATTCGGCATGAATTGGTGGAAACCGAGGAAATGAATAACCCCAATTACACCAGTAATCCCGTTAATCGCTGTTATTTCTGCAAAAGTGAGCTACACGACACCCTTAAACCGCTCGCTCTCGCTCGTGGTTATTCCTACGTCATCGATGGCGTTAATGCTGATGATTTAAGGGATTATCGTCCCGGGATCCAAGCCGCTAGAGAACGCGGCGCTCGTTCACCTTTGGCGGAAATTGCTATCACAAAAAGCGAAGTTCGTCAACTATCTCGTTACTTAAATTTACCTTGGTGGGATAAACCGGCGCAACCCTGTTTAAGTTCCCGTTTTCCCTACGGGGAGGAAATTAGCCTGGAGAAATTGCAAAGAGTCGGACGGGCGGAGATTTATCTGCGAAAATTAGGTTATCGTCAATTACGGGTGCGATCGAGCGGCGATACGGCACGGATTGAATTACCGGCAGCAGAAATCCCCGACTTTATTAATCGGACAAATTTAAGCGAATTAGTCGCTGATCTGCAAAAATTAGGCTTTATCTATGTCACCCTCGATCTAGAAGGTTATCAAAGCGGCAAGCTTAATCGAGTCCTCTAGGAGGGAGGTGATGGGGGAGTGGGAATTATGAATTATGAATTATGAATTATGAATTGGGAAGTGCGGGGAATAAATCAAAATAATCTCCTGACTCCTGAATACTGGCTCCCGTCTCCTGTCTCCCGTCTCCTGATAACTGGTCACTGATAACTGATAACCGGTCACTCGATCGGATATATTAAAAAAGTGTTAAAAAGCTGGGGAGCAGACTGATGAACCTTTTTCTAGGGTCCCTAAGTCTTTACCCTTAAACCTCTAATTGCCAAGGCGAGGATAGATGAGTCAACTACAAAATGCCTTTACCCTATTCCTGAGCCTGTTGGTGGAAGCGATGCCTTTCTTGCTGCTAGGGGTGATTCTCTCTAGTATTCTTTTAATATTTGTCGATGAACGTCGCCTAGTTGCCTTGATGCCTCGCAATGCTGTTTTAGGAGCATTTGTGGGGGGATGTATTGGGTTTTTGTTCCCCGTCTGCGAGTGTGGCAATGTACCCGTGGCGCGACGTTTACTTGTGCAAGGAATGCCGAATGCAGTAGCGGTTAGTTTTCTCTTAGCAGCGCCGACAATTAACCCGATTGTTATCTGGTCCACTTGGGTAGCTTTTCGCGATCAACCGGAAATTGTTTTCTATCGAGTTATCTTTTCTTTGTTCATCGCTACGGTTATCGGTATTATCTTTAGTATCCAAAAAGATCCCCGACCGCTCCTCCAAACCTCTTTGGCAAAAAGCCTCAATTGGCAACCGGAAACACCGGAAAAAGAATCTATCCCACTACTACTACAATCCGGTTCTTTTCTGATCGGTAATTCTGGCAAAACTTTGCGCTTAGATGAAAGTTTTGCCGCTACTGCTGTCCTACCAGCAGTGCAAGCAATCCCGATGAAAAGGCGCTGGTTAACTTTTCTGGAAAACGTGGTGATGGAATTACGCGAATTAGGAGGAGTGTTAATCTTAGGAAGTGCTATAGCGGCCGGTTTACAGGTGTTTGTTCCCCGGGAATTTGTTCTTAATTTGGGTCAGGATCCGATTACTTCGATCTTGGCCATGATGCTGTTAGCGGTAATTGTTTCGATTTGTTCCACGGTTGATTCTTTTTTTGCTCTCTCCTTTGCCTCTAGTTTTACCAGTAGTTCCCTACTGGCTTTTCTAGTGTTCGGTCCAATGATTGACCTGAAAGGTATTGGTTTAATGTTGTCTATTTTTAAACCGAGAATGTTAATTTATCTCTTTGCTTTAGCAGCGCAAATGACTTTTTTACTCACCTTGGCTCACAGTTATTTATTTTAGGTCAGTACCTGGATAGTTTTTCCCATGAATTCATCACGTCTAAAAATAATCGTCCCGCAATTTATCGATATTATTGCCCTAATCGGTTGGGGTTCATTACTATTTAAATACTGGATAACTGGACAGTTAAATTTACTGATCCATCCTAATTATTTTTTTCTGGTTCTCATCACCAGTATTGCTTTATTTATTCTGGGAATAGTCAAGCTTTGGACATTATTAAAGCAGTGGCAAAAAAAGATTAATTTAGATAGTAACGATAATCGATCGCATATTACCATTCTTCCTAAACATTTTGGCTCAGGTTTATTAGTAATAACTGCCCTTTTAGGTCTATTTATCGCCCCGCAGCCCCTCAGTAGTCAAATCGCATTACAGAGGGGAATTAGTGAATCTTTACCCCTAACTCGCGTGCAAACTCAATCCTTTGGCACTACCGTTAAACCAGAGGAAAAAAGTTTAATTGAATGGGTAAGAACTTTGAATGCTTACCCCGAACCTGATGCCTACACGGGACAACCGGTAAAAGTCACAGGTTTTGTGGTACAATTACCCCAACTACCCGATAATTATTTATTAATTAGTCGCTTTATTCTTACCTGTTGTGCCGTGGATGCTTATCCCGTGGGTTTGCCAGTGAAACTATCAGGAAGTCGCAGTCAATATCCCAATGACACTTGGTTAGAAATCACTGGAGAAATGACCACGGAATCCTTACCCGTAGAGGTGGGAAAATCAACCACCAGAAGACAATTAGTAATTAAGGCTAAATCGGTGAAATCTATACCCACTCCTGTGGATCCCTACGGATATTAACAGTTAACTGTTATCAGTTGTTTCTAACCATCTACTATAATGATCAAGACCTTACAACTACAACCGATTGATAAATTAGCGATAACATTAATTGTATCCCTAACTTTAGTAATTGGTGGCTTAATTTGGTTGGGTAATAGCTGTGGTAATCAATGTCTTTTACAAACTGGTCCAAGAGTCAAGGAATTTAGCTGGGAAAATCGAGAAATTGGTGCGGAAGATCAAGCATTTATTATCACTTTTGATCGCCCCATGGATCATGCTAGTGTAGAAAAAAATCTAGTGATCGATCCTCCGCTGCCGGGGAAGTTTAGTTGGGCCGGAAGACGATTAGCTTATACTCTCACTTCTCCCATTCCCTACGGAGAAAAATACCATCTGCAAATTGAAGGTGCGCGGGAACAATTTCCCAGCGGTAATCGATTAGGACAAACCCTAGCAATCTTTGAAAGAGAATTTAAAAGTCGCGATCGAGCTTTTGCCTATATTGGCACTAATGGGGAAGAACAGGGAAGATTAATTTTTTATAACCTGACCGAGGAGAAAAAAACCCTCTTAACCCCCGCAGATTTGACCGTTATGGCTTTTGAATTTTACCCTGATGGTAAAAAAATTCTCTTTTCGGCCGTGGCGAAAAATCAGGGAGTACAGGGAATTCGTGAACTGCAGCTTTACCAAGTTGATAGCAGTCAATCCCCTGCAAAAATTGAGTTAGTGCTAGACAATAAAGATTATCAAAATAATCACTTTGATTTAGCTAAAGATGGGGAAACTATTGTCGTGCAGAGAATTGAGCGCCGCAATCCGATTAACTTCGATTTATGGGCAGTTAAATTGGGGGAAAACCCCCAACAATTAAACATCCAAGGCGGGGAATTTTTGATTGCACCTGATAGTAAAACTTTGGCTGTCACCCAGGGGGAAGGAATTGCGCTTTTGCCTTTAAAATCAGAAACAAAACCCCTAGATTTTTTACCAAAATTTGGGCGAATTTTGAATTTTTCTGCTGATGGTACGGCTGCGGCAATGGTGAATTTTAATACTGATAATGCCAAAATGCGTTATATTCGATCGCTTTTTTATGTCAATAATCAAGGATTACAAAAACGCTTACTCAATCTACAAGGTTCGATTATAGATTGTCAATTTAATGCCACTGGTAGTGATTTATATTGTTTGTTAACTGAGTTAGTTACTAACAGTCAAGAGTACAAAGAAAAACCCTATTTTGCTAAAATAGATGTGAAGACTGGTCAAGTGACTCCCCTACTGGAATTAGCCGATTATCGTGATATTCACATTAGTTTATCTCCCGATAGTTTAGCGATTATTTTTGATCAACTTCGCACCAGTTATGATACTAATCCGACTAATCCCTTGACTACTGACTCAGGAGAAACAATTATCAGTGGTCGTTTGTGGATGTTAATTCCTCCCCTACAAGATGGAGTGAAAGCAAGTAAATCTGATTTAATGGAATTACCTCTAGCGGGAATTCGTCCCCAGTGGATGCCATAGAATTACCATCATTAACTTAGGAATTATTTCGATGCTGTCAAACTCAGAAAAATTAGCCAAATTGCGTCAGTATTTTGCCAGTGGTTCCACTCGTTCTTATCAATTCCGTCGTCAGCAGTTAGAGAAGTTAAAACAGGCAATCATTAAATATGAAGCAGAGATATATCGAGCTTTATATAGTGATTTAAAGAAAAGTCCCGAAGATTGTTGGATTACTGAAAATGGCTTCCTTTTGGTGGAAATTAATACCGCTTTAAAAAATTTGCGCTCATGGATGCAACCCAAAACCGTTAAAACTAATCTTTTAAATTTTCCCTCCTCCAGTCAGATTATTCAGGAACCTTTAGGAGTGGTTTTAATTATTGCTGCTTGGAATTATCCCCTCCAATTGTTATTAGTGCCTTTAGTCGGTGCTATTGCTGCTGGTAACTGTGCGGTATTAAAACCGAGTGAATTTGCCTCAGCGACGGAAAAATTAGTAGTTAAAATAATTGAAGAAATATTCCCAGAAGAATATGTGTTAATTGTCTCGGGAGATGGTGCGGAAGTAATTCCGAATATGTTAGACAGTTTTACCTTTGATCATATATTTTTTACTGGCAGTACAAGGGTAGGAAAAATTATTTATCAACTAGCGGCAGCAAAGTTAATTCCCGTTACTCTAGAATTAGGGGGAAAAAGTCCCTGTGTTATCGAAGCTGATGCTAATATTTCCGTGGCAACCCGTCGCATTGCCGTGACAAAATTCTCTAATTGTGGTCAAATGTGTATCGCAGCTGATTATGTTTTGGTACATCAATCCCAGCAGGAGAATTTGATCAGAGAATTAGCTAATACTATTGTTAATTTTTTCGGTGAGAATGCCAGATTAAGTGCTGATTATGGTAAGATAATTAATGAGAAACAATTTGATCGCTTGATTGACTTGCTCCAAGATGGTGAGATTGTTTTTGGAGGCAAAACCGATCGAGAAAATTTATATATTCAACCAACTTTATTAACTAATGTTTCCCTCGATGCTCCTATTATGCAAGGAGAAATATTCGGTCCAATTTTACCGATCATTGCCTTTAGCACTTTTGAGGAAGCTTTAGCAATTATTGCTAAAAACCCTAACCCTCTAGCTTTTTATCTGTTTACTACCAAGACAAAAACCGAAAAGAAATGGTTAGAATCAGTCCAGTTTGGGGGAGGTTGTATTAACAACAATAGTTTTCATTTTACTAATCCTAGTTTACCCTTTGGTGGTCGGGGAAATAGCGGTATTGGTAGCTATCATGGTCGTTTTTCCTTTGAGAATTTTAGTCACCAAAAAGCGATTATGAAAACACCTCTTTGGTTCAATCCCGCTTTAAAATATCCGCCTTTTAAGGGTAAATTAGGCTTATTTAAGTTATTAGTTCGGTGAAAAGCTATAGTTTAGGTTAAGGCTTTTAAGAGAGCTTGAAATTTAAGCTGAATTTCTGCTAGTTCTTTTTCCGGATCGGAACCGGCAACAATACCCGCACCGGCGTATAATCGCGCTCGATCGCCTTTAATTAAGGCCGAACGAATACCAACAATAAACTCACTATTATTTTGACAATCGATCCAACCCAAAGGAGCGGCATAAAGAGAGCGATCAAAGGTTTCATAATGACGAATTTGTGCTAAAGCGATCTCGGTGGGAACCCCAGCAACAGCAGGAGTGGGGTGTAGTTGGGCAACAATTTCGAGGGGATGGATGGAGGGTTTTAGTTTGGCATGGATAGGAGTCCAGAGATGTTGAATATTGGAGAGTTTTAACAATCTAGAAGGAGAATTTTGCGGATTTAAGCCAATTTGTCGCAGTTTTTGGTTAATAAACTCACTAACGGCCCGATGTTCCCGTTGTTCTTTTTCACTAGCGAGGAGTTTATTGGCAAAGAGAGCATCTTCGATCGCATTTTCTCCCCGGGGAGCGGATCCCGCTAAAGCATCGGTGATTAATTGCCCCTGATGGACAGTTAACAAGCGTTCGGGACTAGCGCCGATAAAATGATCTCCCCGTCCATTGCCGAGGGAAAAAGTGTAGCAATCGGGATGACGCTGACGCAAATTATCGAGACAGTTTACCAGATGAAAAGGACGGGGAGAAATCACGTCAAGAGCGTGAGCAAGGACAATTTTGCTCAAATTTTGAGCCTGGATAGATTGGAGTGCATCGGCAACAGCCGCTTGAAAATTATAGGTAGGATGAATATAGTAACTACAGGAATCCTGGTGGGGATTTTGTCGGCAATTGCTCGAGTTATTTTGGATAATTTTGAGGTTATTAATAGTTTCTTCGAGGGAGTTTTCTATTTCTTTTTCGCTGGTGATTAGGAGATTGGTCAGGAAAAAATATTCCGACTGTTTTTTGATAATTTGAAACTTAGGCAGGGTTAGGGTAGCTGAGGGAAAGGGGGTAGCTATTTCCGAGTCGAAAAAAGTGAAACTACAAAAGATGCGGGGAGTAATCTCGCTATAGTTATCAATTTTGATAATTCTTTGTTGACAGTTTTCAATAAATTTTTGAGCTTTTAAAAAACGTTGTTTACCGTGGAAAGTGGCAGTAAAGGCGATTCCGTAGCCGAGAAAAGCGGTTTCTTGTTCGGGATTTTCCCAATAACAATGGGTGGGATAGCTAGGGGCAATCCGAGAGAGAATTTCTAGGGGATCAAGGGGGGAAATTTTTTGACAAAAACTAACGATCGACGGATTTCCCTTTTCTGCGGCTAACAGTTGCGGGTTGAGGATAAAGTCATAGAGGCCGCGAAGATCAGCAATCGGACTATCAGGATAGGAAAGGCGAGGAACGGCAGAAGTCATGTCAAGTTTTTTGTATTTTTTGCAAAAAAACCATGATTAATGGTATGTAATCCCCACAGATGTGGCCAGAGTCAAGGCTCTCTTTTTAACTATGATATCGGAGAAAGGGTCTTTAGGCAGAAAAGGAGCGAGATATTTGTGACGATTAACCGCGTTGGAGACAAATGAAGGCTTAAAATCTCCAGAGATGGCTATTATTTAAATGGGCAAAAAAATTAATTTAATAACTGCTACTTTACAAGTTTGTGGAAATTGCCGCCACGGGACAAGTGGGGATACATTGTTCACAAACCACACAACGGGAACGCAAAAACTTAAGACGAAAACTTTCCGGATCAAGGGTTAAAGCTTCCGTGGGACAAACTCCCGTACATAAGCCACAATCGACGCATTTTTCTTCATCAATGACGATTTCGCGACTAACTTGGGAAACGCCAATATTTTGTAATTGTAACCATTTGATCGCCGCTTCTAACTCATCGATATCTCCCGATAATTCTAATACTAATGTTCCCACTTGATTGGGGGCAACTTGGGCGCGGATAATATTAGCGGCGACGTTAAAATCCTTCGCCAGTCGATAGGTAACGGGCATATGGACGGCTTTTTTGGGAAAAGTGAGAGTAACTCGTTTTTTCATGAGGATAGGATAGGATAGGAATAATTTTTGAGAGACTATCCATGACAGCCACCACACCCACCAATAAAATCAGAAATCTGCTGCTGGCAGTAACGGCAGTTATCCTTAGTGTAGCGATTTTCTTCGGGTTTCAAACCACCGCTAGTTCTGTATCTTTGGAAGCGCAAGCGGAAAAAGCGACACCTTTCGATCTTGCCCTCAGTAATGGTAAACCCACCCTAACAGAATTTTATGCTAATTGGTGTACCAGTTGTCAGGCGATGGCCGCTGAAATTGCCGAAATTAAAAAACAATACGGTAATGCCATTAATTTTGTCATGCTCAACGTTGATAATAATAAATGGTTGCCGGAAATTCTCCGTTATCGTGTGGATGGTATTCCCCATTTTGTCTTTTTAAATAATCAAGGACAACCAGTTGCCCAAGCGATCGGAGAACAGCCAAAATCAATTTTAACTGCTAATTTAGAGGCACTTTTAACTAATTCTACCCTACCCTATGCCACCACTACGGGACAGACTTCTGATTTTAATGTCCTTGTGGGTGCTAGTCAAACCGATCCTCGCAGTCACGGCAGTCAAGTTAAGCAGTAATCAGTAATCAGTTATCAGTTATCAGTGGAAAGCTTAGGGCTGAAAGCTATCATTCAAAAGTTAACTATCAATATAGCGCTTTTCACGTTACTGAGGTATCGACAAGTTTTGCCAACAAAGGGTTTAAGTCCCTTGCCCATGCCTCATTCTGATGAAAGCTGCTATAAGTACATTTCATTGACTGAATTTTTTAACTATGGCGATTATTGTTCAACATTTGACCACAGGTAACGAATATATATTCCTAGGAGTTAGTGGGGGTGAAAGTAAGAATATTTTACCCACTAAAATGTTAGGAGATTTCTTCGCAACTGAGACTCCAGATAAATCTCGATCGCTGACGGTTTGTGACGATCAAGGACGGATTCTTTGGTTTCCCGTCACAGAAATGATCGTGGTGGAGGTAGATGGTCAAAAACCCGAAGAATTATTACCAGAAATTATCCCCCCCGAACCAATACCTTTACAATTAGATAAAGAGAATCAACCTCAGTCCCCAGAAAATCAAGGAAACATCGATGAATTTGCCGAAGATGACGATTGGATCTAAAATTAAATACCTAATTTTAGCGGGAATAATTGCCCTATTTACCATTGGCTTTAATTCCCTCTATTCTGTTTCTCAAAACTCGATCGCTTCCTTCCCCGTTGCCGAAGTTAAACCCCAATATCTTAACGATTGGACACTGGAATTAGAGGCAGAATTTCAACAAAGGGCTAAGGAAGTTATTAACCATTTTGCTCAGGCAGAAAGTTATGGCAATTTGTGGGGAGAAAACGAGAAAAGATCCTATCCTATGGCCATGTTTGATTTCTTGGCAGGAAACCAGCAAAAAGCCCTAGATTTCCTGCAACAGGATGACCCACAAACACAAGAACAAGCCCACACTGATTATATAGATTATTATTTTTCTTTTACCCTGAAAGGACAAATTAGAAAATATTTTCTTCTCGGAAAGTATCTCGATCCAGTTTATCGTCAGAGAATGTATAATGCGGCGAAAATTTGGACAGAAACCGACCCTTTACAACGGCCCCACCCTGTCCACGGTACCGGCCAAGGAACGGGTAATGATTGGAGTATAACAAGACGGGGTTTATGGGTAGATAGTCGCAATACTGATAACCTGCGGGCGATGCGCGAAACATCAGTTTATCTGATGGCCGAAGAAACCGGAAATGAAGCAACTCGTCAAATTTATAAAAGTAAAATTAAGCGTTACGTTTCAGCTTTATATAACATCGGGATGGGAGAATGGGATTCAGAAGTTTATCACGGTCACACCTTTGCTCCCTATCTCAATCTCTACGATTTTGCTCAAGATACGGAAGTTAAACAATGGGCAAAAATGACCTTAGATTGGTTATCCATGGCCGCTAGTGTTAAATATTATCGCGGCGGTTGGGGTGGCCCTGTAAAACGTGATTATGGTGGTAGTAATGGGGTAATGCGATCGGATTCTGCCCGAACTTTTTGGTTATACTTTGGTGATACCCCCGTCGCTAATAATCGCCCGGAATTAGACTCTCTTTATCTAATTACCAGTGGTTATCGTCCTCCTTTGGCAGTGATGGAATTAGCCCGAAAAAACTTTAATAAACCGGTAGAAATTCTCGCCAGTAAACCCCTGTATGAACACTGGAAACCGGGCAATAATCAAAGTCCGGGTTATTGGGAAACTCAATTTATTGGGGCTAGTTATCAAATGGGTAGTCTGGCGGGAACTTTCCCTGATGGCGATGTGGCCCCGTTTAAATTAATGGCCTTTAATCAACACAAAGGTGTGGATTTTTTTGTGGCTAACACCGGCAAAAATGGCGTAAAACCGGGCAAAAATCCCGGGGATGAAATCGGACAATATCGCAATCTTTTAATCTGGTTACGACCAGCAGATCAAGCTTTTTTCTGGCAATTACCGAAAACTGCCAAGGTAGAAAAAGATAATAATATCTGGTTTATTCAATTAGAAAAAACTTGGTTAGCCCTGAGATTAATAAATCTTTCTTCTCCTGAAATGATCGAGATTCCTAATTCCCCTTATCCCGATGATAATACTTACCAAGCTTTACCCACAGGTAACAATTATGCGGGTTTTGCTCTGGAAGTGGGGGAAGCGGCAACCCAGGGTAGTTATGAGAATTTCAAGAGCATATTTAAGCAAAAAAGTCAAGTAAATTTAACTCAAATTAACCAAGGCAGCCTCTTATTTAAAGGCAGTCAGGGACAGAGTTTACAATTTACCTATAATCAAGTCAATTTACTGCCGATGTTAATTCGTAACGGTCAAAAGCACGATTGGTCAAAAAATTTCGCCCTTTATAACAGTTTAAGTCGAGATAACTCTCCCGTTTCTTTGGGATGGAAAGAGGGCAAATTAACCGTCAAAGCAGGGAAATATCAATTTTCTAATGCTTTGATTCTGTCTTCTCCTTAAGTTAGATATTCTGGACTATTTATGAGGATTGCTGGATAAATCTAAAAACCTTTTTGGCTAATACTTTTAGACTTTTTGTCAATCAAAAAGTACCAGTTCTGGGAGTGATCGGGGGAAAATTAAGGTACTTTTTCTCTGAAAATTAGGTAATTGATCAGATGAGAATCTGTAAAAACCTACACCCCACACCCCACACCCTGTCCCCACGAAAAACTTTTTCAGCAGACCCTGTTTATGAGGATTGATCAGACCATTTGCGCTTGATTTAAGAATTCTTGCAATTCTTCTCCTTCGATTACTTCGGTGGTCAAAAGATTAGCAGTAATGGACTCTAATAAATTGCGGTTGTGACTGAGAATTGCTAGGGCTTTTTGGTAACTAGCGTCGATAATTTGTTTAACTTCTTCATCGATCGCTTTGGCCGTATTTTCCCCGATCGAACGGCGGGGACTACCCTGATTATTACCTAAAAAATTAGCCTGTCCTGTTTTATCGTAGGCTAGGGGTCCCAGGGATTTACTCATACCATACATTGTCACCATTCTTTCAGCAATATCCGTCGCCCTTTGTAAATCATCGGAAGCGCCATTAGTGACACTGCCAAAGATTAATTCTTCGGCTGCCCGACCGCCCAATAACATAGTAATTTGTTCTTTAAATTCGGTTTCTGTCATCAAAAAACGGTCTTCCGTGGGAATTTTCAGGGTATAACCCAAAGCGGATAAACCCCGGGGAACGATAGAAATTTTCTCGACGCAACCCCCCCCCGGCATGACAGCACCAACTAAAGCATGGCCAACTTCGTGATAAGCGACGATTTTCTTTTCTTTTTCCGATAAAACCCGACTTTTCTTTTCTAAACCAGCGATAACTCTTTCTATCGCCTCTTTAAAATCAATTTGACTGACTTTTTCCCGATTATTGCGGGCAGCCAAGAGAGCGGCCTCATTGACGAGGTTGGCTAAATCGGCACCGGCAAAACCAGGGGTTTGGGTGGCGATCGCTTTGAGGTTAACATCTTCACCCATCTGGACTCGTTGGGCGTATATTTCCAAAATTGCCAATCTTCCCGCTAAATCGGGACGATCCACCAAAACTTGGCGATCAAAGCGCCCCGGACGCAATAAAGCGGCATCAAGAGTCTCTGGGCGATTGGTGGCGGCTAAAACGATGACAACGGCCTCTTTGGGGCTAAAACCGTCCATTTCCGTCAAAAGTTGGTTTAAAGTCTGCTCGCGCTCATCATTGCTGCCGCTAGTTCCCGATCCCGAACTTCTCGATTTACCGATCGCGTCCAATTCATCAATAAAAATGATGCTAGGGGCATTTTTCTTCGCTTGGGCAAATAGATCCCGTACCCGGGCTGCCCCGGTCCCGACAAATAATTCCACGAATTCCGAGGCCGAAATGCTAAAAAAAGTCACTCCTGCTTCCCCCGCGACCGCTTTTGCTAAGAGAGTTTTTCCCGTCCCCGGCGGTCCGACTAAGAGAACACCCTTAGGAATACGCGCCCCAATTTTATTAAAGCGCTCGGCATCCTTGAGAAATTCGACAATTTCCTTTAACTCGGTTTTTGCTTCCTCGGCCCCGGCCACATCACTGAAGGTAATCGGATATTTTTCGTCGTCTCCGTAAACTTTAGCGAGATTTTTATTAAAAAGCAGCGATTTACGCGTGTCATCGTTGCGATAGAACAGAAACTGCATGGCGGCGACTAAAATTAAGGGAGGAACCACCCAAGCGAGGAGAGTGCTGATCCAACTGTTTTCGGCTACGGGAATCGCCTCGAAGATTACGCCTTTTTGCTGTAATAGTTGGGGTAATTGGGGGTTATAAACTGGAATCGTGGACAAGACTCGTCCGGAGACTAGATTACTGCTTGGTTTGCTGGCCAGAGAACTAGAATCACTGTGAAAGGGATTACTTGATTCTGGGGGATTAACGGGGGGATTACCCGGAATAGCCAGGGATTCTAAAGGATTTTTTAATTGATAAAAGATGACTTGATTGCCAATTCTGACCCTACTGATGTCGCCCCGTTCCACTTTATTGATAAATTCGCTGTAGGGTTCGAGGGGAATATTGGATAATTCTGAGGGACGAGGGATAAGAAAATAGCCTAAAGCGGCAACACCAGAACAAATGATCAGGATTTTGCCTAACAGAGGCAAACCCGACCAGGAAAATTGATTATCTTCTTGATTAGTCATAATTTTTAGGGTGGGTGAGAGTGAAAATGCAAAGTTCATACTAACAATTCCCTATCTCGATCGCCTTACCGATGGGATAGGATAGAGGATGGAATACTTGGTAGCGAGCGAGCGACAAACGAGAGAAATCCCATGAATTTAGTTAGCTTAGAGAACTTTCTCGATAACACTTCTTTTTTAGTCCTGTTTTTAACCATGCTGGTTTATTGGGCTGGGGCAGCCTTTCCTAGCATACCTTTGTTGCCGGGCCTGGGCAGCACGGGAGTGGCCATCGCTAACCTCTGTATCGCCGCTTTATTGGGAGCGCGTTGGTTAGAAGCGGGTTATTTCCCCATTAGCAATCTTTACGAATCTTTATTCTTTCTCGCTTGGGGTGTAACTGCGGTTCATTTAATTGCTGAGTACACTAGCCGCAGTCGCCTGGTGGGGGTGGTGACGACTCCTGTAGCCATGGGGATTACCGCTTTTGCCACTTTGTCTTTACCAGGAGAAATGCAAACTTCGGCACCCTTGGTTCCGGCTTTAAAATCGAATTGGTTGATGATGCACGTTAGCGTCATGATGTTAAGTTATGCTGCTTTGATGGTGGGTTCCCTGATGGCGATCGCTTTTCTGATCGTTACTAGAGGTCAAAATATCGAGTTAAAAGGCAGTTCCGTGGGTACGGGAGCCTATCGTCTGCAAAATAAGTTATCTACCACTCTTTCGGCTCCAATTTTCGTGGAAACGGCTAACGGTGGCACAACCGCCCTTTTAACTCCCACCTTAACAGCGATGGCGACTCTTTCGCCCCAACGTCTTAGCTTGGCGGAAACCCTCGATAATATCAGTTATCGGGTCATTGGTCTCGGTTTCCCCCTTCTCACCATCGGTATCATCGCCGGGGCGGTTTGGGCCAATGAAGCTTGGGGTTCCTATTGGAGTTGGGATCCAAAAGAAACTTGGGCGCTAATCACTTGGTTAGTTTTTGCTGCTTATCTCCATGCCCGCATTACCCGGGGATGGCAGGGAAGAAAACCGGCTATTCTAGCAGCCAGCGGTTTTGTTGTGGTTTGGGTATGTTATTTAGGGGTGAATCTTTTAGGTAAAGGTCTTCATTCCTACGGTTGGTTTTTCTAAATCAGTTATAGGGGGGCAAACCTGCCCCTCCTGACTTGAAAGAGGGTGTAGGAATTATAAATTATGAATTATGAATTATGAATTATGAATTGGGGTGTGGGGTGTGGGGAGTTTTCTCAGTGAACTGATAACTGATAACTGATAACTGATAACTGATAACTGTCTCCTAACCCCACCAAGAAACTTTTTCAGTAAACCATAAATAATTACAACTTTTCAAAAATTATAAAAAATGATCGAGCAGAAAACTACTATTAAAAATCTGGCTTTAATTGCCGGTGTGCATGGCAATGAACTAACTCCCGCTTATTTGGTTAAATACCTGCAAAACTCAGCTAATCTCCTGGCCCGCATCAGTTTTCAATCCCACAGTCTCATCGCCAATCCCTTGGCCCTAAAGCAACGGGTTAGATATGTCGATACGGATTTAAATCGTTGTTTTAACCGAGCAGATTTAGCCAATCCTAATTATCGGCAACACGAGCAACTAATAGCGAAATATATCTATCAACAAATCCAAGAAAAATCCATTGATTTATTAATAGATATTCACAGCACCACATCTAACATGATGCTGGCGATTATTTATTCTAACCCCCATCCTTGGCTATTAAAACTCTTTACCTATCTGACTAAAATTAATCCTGAGGTGCGCTTAATTTATCATCCCGTCAGCGAGGAAGAAAATCATTTTCTTAAAGGAATTTGTCCCCTAGCTTTTACCCTAGAAATCGGTCCAATTAACCATGGTGTCATCTGTCCCTATCTTTTTCGTCAAACCGAAACACTCATCTATCAAATCCTAGACTATATCGAACAGGAAAATTATCTCGCTGCCCATCTCGATACTTTCGGCGAATCCCTAACAGTTTACCAACGTTTAGGCTCGATCGATTATCCTCGGGATGAACAGGGTGAAATTAAAGCCATGTTACATCCTCAGATTCTCCAACGAGATTATCAGGCAATTCAACCCAATCAACCGATTTTTCTAGGATTTGATGGTCAGGAAATTATCTATCGTGGGGAATCTACATTATATCCTATCTTTGTTGGAGAATCTTCCTATAAAGAAAAAGGAATCGCCCTTTGTTGGACAGCAAAAAAACAAATCGATATTAATTAGTACCTCCACAGCAGTTTTCCTGACAAAAAACAGGTCTAAATAAGGGAAAAGCCAACATGACCTTTACTTCTGATTCTCTTTTAGCTGAACGTTACCAACTGCAACAACGCCTAGGCAATACCGCTATCGGTCGTCAAACCTGGTTAGCTACTGATCTATTATCCCAAGAATCGGTAATTATTAAACTCCTCGCTTTTAGTCCCCAGATGGAGTGGGAAGAATTAAAATTATTTGAACGGGAGGCAGCCGTCTTAGCTTCTCTCCATCATCCCCGTATTCCCCGCTATCGCGATTATTTTTCCCTCGATAAAAATCAAGGTGACGGGATTCCTTGGTTTGTGCTTGTACAAGATTATATACCGGGAGAATCTCTAAGCGATCGCTTAGAAAGGGGGCAACGTTTCACCGCTACGGTAATTCGAACTATTGCCCAAGAAGTTCTCGAAATTCTCATCTATTTGCAGGAATTATCGCCCCCAGTATTACATCGAGATATTAAACCTAGTAATTTAATTATTAACTCGGAAAATAACGTTTATTTAGTAGATTTTGGCGCAGTCCAGTCCCGCGGTGCAGTAACAGGAGTTACTTTTACCGTGGTGGGGACGAGTGGTTATGCACCCCTAGAACAATTTTGGGGCCGGGCGGTTCCCAGTTCTGATTTATATGCCTTGGGCATGACTTTAATTCATTTATTGACGGGAATTGTCCCGATAGAATTGCCCCACCGCGACTCTAAAATTCAATTTCGCCAACTGGTGACAATCGATGATGATTTAATCGATTGGTTAGAAACTATGACCGATGTAGCGGTAGAAAAGCGGTTTAAAAGTGCCAGAGAAGCCCTGAAATTTCTCCAACATCCCTACTATCGCCAAGCCTCAAGTTTAATCGATCCTAAGAAATTACCAAAACCTCCCCACAGTTCCATCCGTATCGCTAAACATAAGGATAATTTAGAGATTAATTTACCCCCAAAAATTAAGCTACCTTCCGATGCGCCTACTCTCTGGTCTTTGGCGATTTTCCTTACTATCACTGTCTTTATCTCCCCAATTATTACCTTTATTATAGCTCTGATTGGTTTTATTTTTTTGCGGGAGATGCAGTTAATTCTTACCCCTCAAGAAGTTTTAATTAAATATAAACTCTTCAATTTTATCTACCAAAAATTTGCTTTCAAAACTCAAGACTTATGGGGTATTTTTCTTCATAGCAATGGTACAGAAGCTAACTATCAGATTCGTCTGCGGACGGCTAAAAATTATTATCTTATCGGTCAGAATCTCCGCGAGGATGAATGTCTCTGGTTAGGACAGGAAATCCAAGATTGGTTAAATTTTATTAAATACAGTGTTTCTCATCAAGAGGAAGTGTAACCTGACACGGTATTATCTCCTGACTTGAAAGAGGGTGTAGGGTGTGGGGTGTGGGGTGTAGGGAAGGAAACCTCTTTCATCTGTGGGGGTGAAAATTTTTTCATCGGGACTGACTCCCCAAAAGGAGAACTTTGTACCTCACCATTAAGATAAATGAAAATCAATTCAAGAAATCTTGGGAATTAGTCGGTAGGCATTTTCCCTTTTTTAACCTTAATCTTGCAGAGATTACCCTATCTTGATAGAATAATAACTGATTTACATTTTCTTGGATACAGGACGGCAATTATTAAATCGGATTAGGAATTACAAAAAATCAGCCATGAAATGTTAGTTATTAGTGGAGAATAAAAATGATATCTGAAATTTACCAAAAAGTCAGCTTGTTAGTTTTGTATCAAGGGGTTTTTGATAATGCTATTGGCCAGGCATTTATTACCCTATTATCTACGGATAATATCGCCGATTTTCTAAAAGCCTATGGTCAATGGTTTCAAGCTTTAGCATCTAAAAATATTAGTTGGAATGATTTTCTAGTCGAACAAATTTTATTAGATGACAATCCCTTTAGTCAACAGGTACAGAAAAAAAGTGTTTGGGAGTTACCCGAATCTTTAATTAATGGCGTGAAACAGGATTTATCTATCCTCCAATCTCTCTATAATTCTAGCATTTATAGCCTCAGCAATTCGACAATTTTTGAACGAATTAAATTTCTCAGTTTCCCCGCTTGGGAAGTGGACAATAAATTAGAAAGTTTTCTACATTCTGGTTTAGATTGGACGGAATTAGTCGAAGATCTAGCCGATTATTATCGCGAATGTGGTACAGGAATTTTTGCCCGTTATCAAGCTTTAAGGTGGCAAGAAGGCAGATTACAAGGGATTACTCATCCCGATCCCGTGCAGATTCAAGAAATAGTCGGTTATGAAATGTCCAAGGAAACCTTGATTAAAAACACTGATTTTTTATTAGCAGGTTATCCCGCTTTAAATGTCTTACTCTATGGCAGCCGTGGTTCGGGAAAATCTTCTCTAGTCAAGGGATTATTGCAAAAATATCATAGTCAGGGATTGCGCTTAATTGAAGTGGCAAAATCGCAATTAAAAGACCTACCATTAATTATTGAAATCCTGCGAGATTTACCACAGAAATTTATTATCTTTGTCGATGATTTATCCTTTGAAGAAGACGATGAAGCTTTTAAAGCTTTAAAGGTTGTTTTAGAGGGAAGCATCACCGCTAGACCGAAAAATGTCGTAGTTTATGCCACTTCTAATCGCCGACATTTAGTCAGAGAATTTTTCGCCGATCGACCACAACCAAAAGATGGGGATGAAGTGCATAATTGGGACACAGTACAAGAAAAATTATCCTTTAGTGATCGCTTTGGTTTAACCCTAACTTTTGAACCCGCTAATCAAGAAAAGTATTTGAAAATAGTGCGTCATTTAGCAAGTTTAGCTAAATTAGAAATTAGCCTAGAAGACCTAGAATTTCATGCCAAACAATGGGCAACCCAACATAATGGGCGATCGGGAAGAACTGCTAGACAATTTATTGATTTTCTACAGGGGGAATTAGGATTAAACAGGTAGCATTAATTGTGTTATCATTAAATAAAAGAAGCTCTGATCTAGAAAAATGTTGACTTCATCGTCTCCCAAAACCCTCCGCTTAGAAGAATATCGTAATTTAGAAACTAGCGCAGAAACTAAACACGAATATCACGACGGGGAAATTATCGAGATGACAGGGGGAAGCATCAATCATAATAGTATTCTCATTAATCTTATTGTCCTGCTAAAATTAGCTTTAAGAGGAACTAATTATCGTCTTCAATCTAGCGATCTACGTCTATGGATACCCCAATATAATCGCGGTTTATACCCAGATTTAATGATTATTGCCGGGGAACCATTATTGAGTGATAATCGCAACGATGAAATTTTAAATCCCTGTGTAATTATCGAAGTTTTATCCCCTTCCACCTCTAGTTATGATCGGGGTGATAAATTTCGTTATTATCGTTCTATACCCCAATTAAACCAATATCTTCTCGTCAGTCAAGGGGAGATACTAATAGAATCCTATAGCAAAACATCAGACAATAATTGGTTACTGCAAGAATACACCCCAGCAAGGGGAATTATATCCCTAGATTCTTTAGGAATTAGCTTAAATCTTGTCGATATTTACGAAGGAGTTGATTTTAATCTCAAATCCTAACTTTAGCTATCTTTTAAGAAGACGTACTAAAAATAATTTTACCATCTTTTACCGCCACTAAACGCAAAGTTAAGGGGCCAGCCGTATTAGTTTTACTAGCAGCAATTGCCTCAAGTGTCTCGATAGAATTACCCGACTTTTTCACTTGACCAATAAAGTTAACTACCGTAGTTAATAACCCATCTTCCACTTGAATTGACCCTAAAACTCCCGCACTTCTAGCGCGAAATTGAGCCGAAGCTAAGAGTAAATCTAAACGCTTTTGTAGGTCTTCTTCCGTCATATTTTGGGGATCAATGGAAACGGCAGCGATTACCTGTTTCTCCTCAAAAACTCTTTGATTGGGAACCACATCAGCAAAGACACGAATCTCGCTTTCTCCTAAGACATAATTACCTGCTGAAAGGATTCTCACCACATATTCTTTACCGTCCTGTAATTGTTGACTTAACTGTTCTACCTGTGCTTTTGTGATCTTAACTAAACGCTGGTCAAAATTAGGCTGATTCGGTTGGGTGGCACGGATAGCATTTATATTCGCTTCTCGCAATAACTTATCAATAACAGCGACAATAGCTTGGGGATCAACAATACGAAAAGCTCCAAAAGATAACACCTGTCCGCGGAAAATAGCGATTTGTTTTTCCCGCAATTCTTGATAGGTTTGATAGTATTGTTCTAAAACTTCTACTTCCCGCTTAAGAAAAGCCATTTGGGTTTCTAAATCTTTTAATTTTCCCCCGCGCTGTTCCAAAGCTAAATTTTTATCCACAATCGATCGATCGAGTTCTCCAATACGTTGATCCCGGCGATCAATTTCTAGCTGTAGGGTTTTTTGTTGGGTTTCCAACTGTTGAAGTCGCGCTTGTCTGGTTGTTAATAACTTTTGTTGATTAGCTAACTCTTTATCTCTAACTTGAACTGTGGTTTGTAGTTGATTTATCTGACTAGAAAGAATTGATTTTTGTTGGGACAATTGATCCCGTTGACTGATTAACTGTGCCTTTTGATTAGTTAAAATAACTCGTTCATTATTTAAATTAGCCACTTCCTTGCGGAACTTTTCCAACTGTCCCGAAACTAACCGCAAACGTTGACGAGAAGCTTGATAATTTTTGTTAAGAACCTCTAGACGTTTCTGCACGGCTATCTGTTCACTTTTAGCCGTTTTTAACGCTTTTTCCACCTGATTTTTTTGCTCGGTGGTTTTTCTTACCTGTCTTTCCAAATCCTTAATAGCAGCACGACGTTCATTTAACAGGCGATCCAGTTCAAAAACTCCTTGACGCAGGGATTTACTAGAAGCAAACAAGACAATTAAAGTGGAACCGGCGATCAAAATTCCCGTTACAATCGTCATTAAAGTTGCGGTTTGTTTCGGACGCAGATTAAATAAACGCATCCTTTTCTTACCGATACGGCTACCTATGCGATCGCCAATCACCGCTATCAGACCACCTAAAACCACGATGGCCAAAACCAAAATATAAGCGCTAGTCATCCAGAATTTAAGTAAATTGTTGACTGAGAGCGACGGGATTATGGACGGTAATTTTCTTCTTGTAAATTGAGACCATTTCTTGATCCCGCAGCTCTCCCAATAAACGGGTGACAGTGACGCGGGTAGAACCGATCGCTTCTGCGATCGCTTGGTGAGACAATTTTAGATCAACCCGGATACCATCGGTGGTGGGAACCCCAAAATCACGACAGAGAATCAATAAAAAACTGACCAAACGGGAACCCATATCCCGGTGAGCCAAGGTTTCGATCATCATTTCCGTTTGCAAAATCCGCGAGGACAACCCCTGCAGCATCAACATTGATAAATCGGGATTATTGCGGAGGGATCTTTCTACCTGATCGATCGGGGCCGAGAGTAATTCTACCGGAGTAAAAGCCACGGCATGATAAAAACGATCCGATCGCTGGCCGGTGAGTAAGGATAGCACACCAAAGACGCTATTTTCCCGCAGTAGAGCCACGGTAATTTCCTCTCCCGCTTCATAGACTCGCGACAACTTAACGGCTCCTTTCAGCAAAAAATAGACTCTTTCGGCGGGATCTCCAGGGAAAAAGATCGTTTTGCCACGCTCGAACAATTCCACCACCGGGGGGAAATTGCCGCTGCCGATTCGACGGAACACATCTGCTAGGGGTTTGTCTTGTATTAGGGATAAGTCCATCTCACATCCAAAAAAGGGGAAAATTGTTTTTATTATGCAACGAGTGTCACCTCTATTAAACATAACCGCTGCCTAAACTGGGAAAAGTTTTGGGCGCTTTTTGCCAGACAATGGGGGAGGGGTGATCATTGCTGCCCCGTTATCTGTATCCCTATTATACCGAATCTCGCTGGGGTCGGCTATTGGGGAGATTTTTGTAAGAGAAACGAGAACTATGTTAGATTTAACGGGAAAAAACGCCCTAGTGACAGGAATTGCCAATAATCGCTCGATCGCTTGGGGAATTGCCCAACAACTCCATCAAGCTGGTGCAAATATCGGTGTCACCTATCTCCCCGACGAAAAGGGCCGTTTTGAGAAAAAAGTGCGAGAATTGGCCGATGAACTTAATCCCGCTTTTTATGTCCCCTGCGATGTCCAAAATGACCAACAGGTAGAAGATACTTTCGCTACAGTGGCGGAAAAATGGGGTAAACTGGATATTTTGATTCACTGTCTCGCTTTTGCCGATAAAGAGGGTTTAACGGGCGATTTTACCGCCATCCCTCGGGAAGCTTTCACTAAATCCCTAGATATTAGCACTTTTTCCCTAACCCGTCTAGCTCGATCGGCTAAACCTTTGATGACGGAAGGGGGAAGTATTATCACTCTTACCTATCTCGGCGGTGTCAAGGTAATTCCTAACTATAATTTAATGGGGGTGGCAAAAGCCGGTTTAGAAATGAGTGTTCGCTATTTAGCCGCCGAATTAGGTGGCCAAAAGATCCGAGTTAATGGTATTTCCGCCGGTCCAATTCGCACCTTAGCATCTTCGGCCGTGGGAGGAATTCTTGATATGATCCATCATGTGGAAGAAATCGCTCCTTTACATCGCACGGTGACACAAATTGAGGTGGGAAATACGGCCGCTTTTTTAGCCAGTGATCTTGCTAGTGGTATTACCGGACAGATTATTTATGTAGATTCCGGTTACGAAATTATGGGAATGTAGTTTTAAGTAGGTAGGTGTTAAAAATCATCAGCACCCCCCTTATTAAGGGTAGTAGGGTTGATTCATGAATCAACCCTACTATGAATCAACCCTACAATGAATCAACCCTAGGATCAAGGGGGGATCAGCGCCCCCCTTATTAAGGGGGGATCAAGGAGGGATCAGCGCCCCCCTTATTAAGGGGGGATCAAGGGGGGATCAGCGCCCCCCTTATTAAGGGGGGATCAAGGGGGGATCAGCGCCCCCCTTATTAAGGGGGGATCAAGGGGGGATCAGCGCCCCCCTTATTAAGGGGGGATCAAGGGGGGATCAAAACCTTCTCAACAGGATTTAGTATAACTTTTGGATATGGATAAAGCTGGCATTTCTATTACTTCGCTTCAAATAATTTCCAAATCTCTTTAATAGAAATAAAGATACCGAGAACAGCAGCTAACAAAAGAAGGATTTGACTATCCGAGCCAAGGCAATTCTGAAAATTTTCATCAGTTAACACTTTATGGACGACCTTAGACATTGCCAATACAGCCGATAAACTTAACCCAGAAACAAAAAGAATTTCTAGATAAGATTTATTGTTTCCCCGTCTTGGCTGTTTTTTTGTAACCAGCGCCACGCTTGCGGTAATAACCAAGGTTCCGATTAACAAAAGAAAGTTTTCAATGTTAACAATCTTCATCAAAAATTTATGCTGATTTTGCTTTCCTAAAGGTAATATACCATCCGCAGCCCGCCGCTAATATCGCACCAATAACCGCACCGTAAACTCCCGCAATCGATCCTCCTAGGGCCGCACCTCCCACCGTTACCACCATCAGGCGATCGGCTTTATCCCAAAATCGAGGGGAATCAGCACCCTCGCGATCAAGGGGGATCCCCCCGCCTGTCGGCACCCCCCTTATCAAGGGGGGCAGGGGGGATCCAGCTAATTTTTGGGCAGTTTTTACCCAATCTTGGCTAGGAATAACATCATTAATAAATAGGGACTCGAAATCTAAACTATCGGGAAAAGTGACGCTTAAACTTTTGGTGCGTTCTTGGTTAGCATAGGCTGCGTCTAACTCTTCGATCGCTTTTTTATAAGCTTTTTCTAGGGGGGGAAAATCCTTGACAAGTTGCCGCAATTGTGTTGCTGCCTGGGGTTGTTCTTCCCTTAATAATCGTTCAATTTCTTTGAGCGATCGCTGTAGATATTCTGGCAAGGGTTCAGTCTGCTGTGCGAGGGCGATTAGCAGCGCTTCAAGATCGATAATTGTTTTGGGAATTTCCATAAGTTAGTCCTGTCCAGTCAGGGTATAGGCCGCCCAATGGTAAGGATCACTATATTCTGTTAGTTGATCTAGCCCTATTGTACTGCCTTCCTTCAAAGTATTCGCCGCCCTCACCTCCAGTCGATCGACCCCTTCCCTTAGGTCGGGAAGTTGTCCAAGTTGCTCGATCCAGTTAGCTAGTTGCTGCCAAGTGATATTTTTTAACCAATTTTGTGTATTTTTCAGAGCTAGGGCCGGGGATTCACCCGCTAATAATCTTTGATAGAAGTTAATCATAAACCAAGCACTAGAAATCTCCTTCACCGGCCAGAGGGTACTGACCACATTAGTCGCACCCGCTGCCAAGAAAGCACTGACGAGGCCGACGTATTCGGTAGTAATGCCATCCTTACCGGTGAGAGCGGTTTCACAGGCAGCCAGACAGACGAGACGGTAACTAGAGAGGTTGAGCTTGTTGATATCCCGGACAGTTAATAAACCATCGCTAAGGGCGATCGCAGACTCCTGGGGACGAAAAGAGTCATAAAAGCCGTGACCAGTGAAATGAAAGGTTTTATGGGCATTTTCGAGGGCTTTGCGGACGTTTTCCCGTGATGCCTTTTTCGGGCTAATTCTCTGGCTCGGTTGCAGGATATGGCTAATAATCGCTGATTCCAGTTGGGCGAAATCCATGGGTTTTTGTTCCGTTTTGGGGTCTTCGACGCTGAGGAGGGGAGAATAGGAGGAATCGCCGGACTGGGGACGCAAACCGACCTGAGCAGAGGGGAGATAGGTGGCGGTGTATTTTTCGGGGAAGAGGGTATGTAGGGGGAAGCGGTGCAGATCCCGGTGGGGGATGAGAATCAGGGAATCAACGGAAACCGGCAAAGGTTCGAGAATTTTATCGATCTGTAAAATCCGCTTTAATTGGGCAAAACGGCTGTTAAGTGACAATCTCCAGGGGTGATTTTGTTTATTCTCCGTTTCTTTTTTACTGGCATAGTCAAGGTATTGTTTATCCCATTCAGTTAACCAAGTCCGAAACTGTCGCGCCAGTTGACGGCGTTGTTCTGGCTCGACAATGACCGGATCAGCCTCTGGGGTGATAATAAAGGTGGTGAGATTGTCCTCGCTGAGATACCAGTAAATAATCGCCTTATTCGGATCTGTCAGGCTTTGGATAGTGGCATAATCGGGACTGGTGGGGTTTTCTTGCCAATTATCGAGAATCCAAGTCAAACAACGATTTTTATAAAATTCTGCCTGTTCAATTGCGTCTAGGGGATGATTTTCCTCGATCAGTAAATCGATTTCTAGGTGACTAAAACTGCTGAATTTTCTCTCAAAAGCCGGTTTATCCCGTTTCTGGGCGCGTAGTCGGGTAAAAAGGTGGCGCCCCTGTTGTTGATAGAATCGCGCTTCAGGGATTTCCTGTAGGGAAAGATGAGCGCGGATCAATCCTTGCAGAATTTCTAAATGATCTTCGGGGAAGTCTTTTTCGCTGAGAATCGGTAAAGCGGTTTGATAATGTCGGATTGCTTCGCGCCAATAGGGACTAGCATTCTCTTTATACTGGGAATGTTCCAGATAAGCTTGCCCTAGATAGCGATAAATTTGCCCCCACGGAGGCGATCCTTGAATAAGGTGGGGAAGTGCCTCCCGGAGGGCGAAAATATGGGGTTCTCGGTCATTAAGGGCTACTATCGGTTTACGGTAAATGAGAGCTTCTAGACTAGGAGTAGAAATACGATTTTTACTCAGAGAACAAACGGCCCACCCTCGGCCGTACCAAGCTTCATGATAATCGGGTTTAATTTCTAAAGCTCGATCGTAGGATGCGATCGCTTCTTCTAATCTGCCTAAATCAGCTAACGCAATCCCTCGGTTGTACCAAGCTTCATGGTAATCGGGTTTAATTTCTAAAGCTCGATCGTAGGATGCGATCGCTTCTTCTAATCTGCCTAAATCAGCTAACGCAATCCCTCGGTTGCCCCAAGCTTCATGGTAATCGGGTTTAATTTCTAAAGCTCGATCGTAGGATGCGATCGCTTCTGCCAATCTGCCTAAATTAGCTAACGCAATCCCTCGGTTGTCCCAAGCTAGATGGAAATCGGGTTTAATTTCTAAAGCTCGATCGTAGAATGCGATCGCTTGTTCAAATCTGCCTAAATTACCTAACGCAAACCCTCGGTTGTTCCAAGCTAGATGGTAATCGGGTTTAATTTCTAAAGCTCGATCGTAGGATGCGATCGCTTGTTCAAATCTGCCTAAATTATATAACGCAACCCCTCGGTTAGTCCAAGCTTCATGCTTATCGGGTTTAAATTCTAAAGCTCGATCATATGATGCGATCGCTTCCTCAAATCTGCCTAAATTATATAACGCAACCCCTCGGTTGTACCAAGCTTGATGTAAATCGGGTTTAATTTCTAAAGCTCGATCATATGATGCGATCGCTTCCTCAAATCTGCCTAAATTACCTAACGCAACCCCTCGGTTGATCCAAGCTTGATGGAAATCGGGTTTAAATTCTAAAGCTCGATCATAGGATGCGATCGCTTGTTCAAATCTGCCTAATTTATGCAACGCAATCCCTCGGTTGTTCCAAGCTTGATGGAAATCGGGTTTAATTTCTAAAGCTCGATCATATGATGCGATCGCTTCTTCTAATCTGCCTAAATTAACTAACGCAAACCCTCGGTTGTCCCAAGCTTCATGCTTATCGGGTTTAATTTCTAAAGCTCGATCATAGGATGCGATCGCACCGATAAAATCCCCATTCATGTATTTCTGGGTTCCTTGCTCAAACCAGAATGCGGCATCCTGAACCACTTCCGTTAAATCCGTCTCCTTTGGGCATAGATTTTCCCCCTCCACACTGGAAACATCCCTCACCGCGTCGCGTAACTGGAGGCTAATCCGTTGGGATACTTCCCCCAGATTTCCCGTCATCACCTTGCCTAAAGCCGCCAGATCCCGCCCTAAAGTTTGATAATCTTCCGGATACTGTAGCCATTCCTCGCTTTTGACCCCTAACCACCGCGCCAGCTTTTTATCGTCACAATGGCGACTGTATAGCCATCCCCGTAACCCGCCGGTAGTGGTTCCCGCCGCCACCTGCTCGAATAACCCCATCAATATCCCTTCATATTCCCCATCGCTGGGTTCTGGAGGAGTATTTTCGACTTTTTTGGGGTTAATTGCCTTCGGACTGGCAATAAAGAGCGATTTTAGCCAATTCCAGAGCTTTTTTAGTAAGGATAGCATCGGAGAAAGGGGGAAAGAAGATAAGGAAATTATATCTCTACTGCCGAAAGTCGTCCCTCTACCGGTTCAAATTCGTCCTCTAATAGCCAATTTTCCGCTTCCTCCTAACTCGCACGGCTCTCTTCTTCTTTGTCTGATCAGTTTAACTGAATGTAGTGATCGATCTTTGTGTCCTTTGTGCCTCTGTGGTTCCTTCCACTCTTCTTTGTCTGATCAGTTCAACTGAATGTAGTGATCGATCTTTGTGTCCTTTGTGCCTCTGTGGTTCCTTCCACTCTTCTTTGTCTGATCAGTTCAACTGAATGTAGTGATCGATCTTTGTGTCCTTTGTGCCTCTGTGGTTCCTT